>Ga0209933_1000652_pt1 | contig 54721 bp, 41 predicted proteins | sample ThiBiot_300_biof_FD_183944 | JGI IMG/M metagenome (GOLD analysis project Ga0209933, IMG submission 183944) | Wastewater bioreactor microbial communities from Cape Town, South Africa - Thiocy_cont_300_biof (SPAdes) | ecosystem: Engineered > Bioremediation > Thiocyanate > Unclassified | place...
TCAGGCTACGGTTGGCGGATGGGTTGAAGGTGTATACGGAGTCGGTGGAGATAGAGGCATTTGCTTCTGTCCAGCGGACGAACTTGTATCCGGGTTTGGCTCTGGCAGTGATGGTGACAGCGTTACCCTGGAAGTAGATTCCGGTCCATGGGTAGGGTTGCTGGGGAACGCCTACGGTAGAAGGCAGGATGGTGATGGAGTTGACGTTGACGTATCCTCGGGCGGTGTCGGAGACGTTAAGGGTCAGGCTGCGGTTAGCACTCAGGCTAAACTGCTGCCGTATATGCTTTCGGACGGAGTCGGGACGAACCTGTAGAAAATTCATCATATTTCCAATGTTCCCGAGCCAGCCGTTATAACTGGTGTTGGTTATCCATCGATTAAAATGTTCGGCCATGTTAGGCTGGTACTGCTGTTGCATGGAAGTCAGTAATGCCGTCGTTCGGGTGGGGTTGAAGGTGGTGTTCAGCAAGTCGGCGTATCGGTTGATGAAGTAGGTTTTAAAGGCTGGTATAGCGAGCAACCGACGCAAATAAACTGTGAATTCAGCATCCTGGCCCGTATCCAGCGCCGTTGGGAATACGTTTTTCTGCGCATAATTCTGCCCGGTTATTCCCCAGTCGAGATCCCGAATCATCCATCGCCACCGGCCATCGTGCCCGCGAGGAGCATTGGGTTTATACTGGCTGGTCCGTTTACGCCACATCGAGAGGTTGTTGTGAGGCCAGTCGGTGTTGGCTACGAAAATCTCCGACATCTGATAATCGGCGAAGCTCTCCACATCCATCAGCGTTTGCACATAGGTGTAATTGACCGGACTGGTATTCATGAAGTAGTTCTTCAGAGCAGTAAAGCTGGTTAGATCACCCTCGGTAGGCTCGTAGGTATATTGCGATACTTCTACCATATCCACACTGTCGGTAGCTACGCCGTAGTTCTGGTTGATGTAGAATCGATCATAGCGTTCGTACAGATTGGAGACACCCCAGTATTCGCCGTTGAAAAACAGGGCTACAGGTCGGTTCGACTGCGTGTCGAAGGGAAGATGCCGAACCATGGTTTGTCCGAACGCATCTACCAGTGTGGTGTAATCCCAATCGTTGCCGCCATTACGAAGCAGGAGCCGATCGTAAACGACGTTGGTTGGCCGATTGTCGAAGAAAGGATAGGCGAATTCGCTACTTCCATACAGACGAACACTTTTACGAGGTACGGATCGGGAGCAGCCGCCATGTGTCCGTAAGCCTATTGGCTGGTTGATAACCGAAGCGTTATTGATAAAGAATTCGACATTGCCTGGTCGTTCCCAATCATCACCTTCGTTAAAAAAATTGCCGGTTGTACAGAAGGAGGTGCCTGCGCTGGGATTGGCTGCCCGCCAGGTATCGAAGGTTTTTCCGGCTGTATAAATACCTGTGTTGTAGTCAAATAAATGCTTCTCATTTAGTGAAACCGAAACGACAGGAATGTTATATCGGGGGAGCGAGGGGGAGACGAAGTAGGTTTGCGTGACGATATCACTGGGAATGGCATCGGGTTTATAGACCACCGCCCGCACCACCGTGCCCTTAAAAACTGGACTTGTAGGGAAATAGGTGGGGGTATAATTCCAGGTCGATGACTTGACGGATAATTTATTCGGTGAGCTGGTTTGGTCAGTAATGGCTATCGTTGTCGAATAGGGGAAAGTTTGATAAGAGCCTGTCAGGAGCGGACCAGAGGGTTGACCTGGTTGTTCGGTATATCTGTTTTTATACGTATACGTAACGGAGTTGGGATTGGTAGGATCGGGGTCGGAGCCATCCAGCGTATAGTAAATGGTTGCCGTTGGATCGGATGCACTCAGTGCCAGATTGAAACCCGTCGAATAAAAGCCTCCAGCCTGCGAAAATGTCGGCCCTGCCAGCCATGCTGTATATCCGGTTTTTCCATTATTCGATGCCTTTGGCGTGCTGTTGGCTTTCTGAAAATAGACCCAGCTGGCACTGCCGTTGGGCTGGCGACCCCAGGATATATCGGCCCGCTGGGGTCCGAAACGCAGCGTATCCACCACTGTGGTGCCATCCGGTTGATACAAGCCCAATTGCTCCCCACTGGCCGACAGGCTGAAACCAATGTGATCGGCTCCCCGGTTGGTCTGCCCGCTGGCCCATACCAGCAGAAAACCGTTGGCGGGAATAATCGTTTTGGTGGATCCGGAAACGAACTGGTATTTGGTGGGATTAGTCAGGTTGTCGGTGATGAAATAACCGGCGATGTTGACTGAGAAGGAGTTAGGGTTATAGATTTCGAACCAGTCTTCAAAGGCCCCGGTCTGGTCGGCGAGGGTCGTTTGGTTGGAGGCCATCAACTCATTGATATAAAGTTGCTGGCTGCGTGCAGAGAAGTTAATGCACAGAAAAAAGATGGTGAGGGCAGTAATTGTTTTCATAAGCGGTACTACGCGTACTGGGCAGGCGATATATAGTTAGAAAGTGCCTGGCTGATTTAATTGGATAAAACACGTACAGACTTTTAACGGGAGGCTTTAGTAGAATGGCTATCTCCCAAAAAACGGATTGAGAGCAGGTATAACTAGACAGAATTATATAAGTAAACTTATTTCTGCTATAAGTAAAAAGAGGGCAAGTGCCTTTGTTGGGGCTTCAAATATACTTATGGGAGTTGCAAATGTATATAGTCTTATGTTGGTTTGTCTATAATCTTTACTGGAAGGTATGTAAATGCTAACCCTAACTGCGTGAAGCTTGCAGCGGAGTAGCGCGTATCACTCAAATTGAAAAGCGAAGTACATGCAGTTCCCCTTGCTCGTGTTCTGAAGGGCGTGAGGCACATTCGATTCCAAAAAAATCAAATCCCCTCTGGTCGACGGGCAGAGCTTGCCATTGATACTTTCCTGAGCGTTGTTATCAACCATCAGCAGGATTTCGGCGGCCCGGTGCGTATGGGGAGCATGGCTCCATAAACCTTCACGAAGCGTGGTCACGTGCATTTCAAACCGTTTGGTCATGGCCGTAGCCCGGTCGAACATCCGCCGGATTCCCCCTTTATCGTGTGGCTGAAAAGGAACCTCGTTCCAGTCGATCCAGAAGGAACCACCTGCTATCTGGCCCCGCTCCCGGTCGACAGGTAGTCGGGACGTATACCGCATCACGTAATAGGTTGTCGGGCTGCCTTCTTTATTGCTAAAGCCGTGCTCATCGCCGGGCATGATCAGGGCAATGCTGCCAGCTCCCAGCGTTTTTGTTTTGCCCTCTATGGTAATTGTCAGTTTGCCTTCTTTAATGATAATTAATTCTTCGTCGTCATGTTTATGGGCTGGATGGGGCGCCTGATGGGGAGGTAAGGTGGTAGCGTGGACGTCAATATGGCTGAAATCAATGGTGTTTCCTTCAAGAATTGGTCGTTGTTCCGAAGCTGCTTTTTGTACAACAGGCGCTTCGGCCCAGGCATATACCTTCGAGTCGATGGATTGGCCAATCACCAACTGAAACGGAATAGTCACCGACAAAGTGGATAGGAGTATAACCAGTAATTTCATAAACGAGACAACGTCTGCCAGTAAAAAAAGCAATGAAGAACAATAGTTTGTTCATATGTGATAAGGCAGAAGTCGGGCGTACTTACTGCTACTGGTGAAGTTGGGCATGTCCAGGCGATACGATGGTGGTGTATAATCTCAATGGGAAGCTGACTGTAAAGAGCCAAATAGAGGAAAATAGTTGAATTGCCAGGATACTATTGCGTGAAATGCCTCATTTGTAATTTATTATAGGGGATATGTACTAATTTATTTGAAAAAATTATACCTTGGTCGGTATTCCACTACAGGACTGTAACTATATGAAGGTCATCATATTGGGGGGAGGGGTAGCTGGTATGAGTGCAGCCCACGAATTGATCGAACGTGGGTTTTCTGTCGATATTTATGAGAAAAAACCGTATTACATGGGCGGTAAAGCCCGCAGTGTAAACGTACCGGGTTCGTCTCCAGATGATCCTGATGGCCAACATTCAACGGAGCCTGGCGCCGATGCCCAGGCGTTACCTGGCGAACATGGCTTTCGTTTTTTTCCGGGTTTCTATCGGCATATTACCGATACCATGAAACGAATCCCTTATACAGCACCAGACGGGAAGAAAAACGCCCAGGGTGTGTATGATAATCTGGTCGATGTGACACGGGTGGGTATTTTGCGAAATGGGAAAAAGCCGATCATCACCATCGTTAGTTTTCCGAAGTCCCTGGCCGATTTGAAAGCGGCTCTGGAAGTACTACATACACACGATACGGGGCTGCTACCAGGCGAAGCGCACTTTTTTGCTACGAAAGTCTGGCAATTGATGACTTCCTGCCAGCGTCGGCGTGATATGGAGTATGAAAAAGTTGGCTGGTGGCAGTATATGGAAGCTGATGGGCACAGCGAGGCTTATCGGCACCTGTTGGTAGAAGGGTTAACACGGACACTGGTGGCGGCTAATGCCAAATTTGCCAGTACCAAAACAGGGGGGGATATTTTTATTCAGCTACTGTTCAATATCGCCAATCCTGGGATGCATACCGACCGGGTATTGAATGGCCCTACGAGCGAAAAGTGGCTAAAGCCCTGGGAAGACTATCTGACCGCTAAAGGAGTACGGTTTTTCAAAAGTGCGCTGGTGCAGCGGGTAAACTGCGTGAATGGAAGCGTTCAGGCGGTCGATATTCAGAATTGGGAGAAGGGGGCCCCCTACGATCCCCCTGCCCAAGGAGATTATTACGTGCTGGCTACGCCCGTTGAGGTGGCAGCCGCCGTACTACCCGACGAACTAAAGCAAAGTATCGGTAGTCTGCAATACCTGGATGATCTGGCGGCCGATGTAGCCTGGATGAATGGCATTCAGTTTTACCTGAATCAGGTGATTGACGTTGTGCATGGGCACTGTATCTATGTCGATAGCGAATGGGCACTGACATCCATCTCACAGCTTCCTTTCTGGGACGATTATGATATCAGCAAGCGCGGCAACCGTCGGGTAAAAACTATTCTATCTGTCGATATATCGGACTGGCTTACAGATAGTCCCGACCTGCCGGGGTTGCCAGCCATGAAGGCCAAAGATTGCCAAACCTTTGATGAGATTGCCGACCGGGTGTGGGCGCAGTTGAAGCGTAGTTTGAACGTCGATGGCACCATTGTACTCAGCGATGACATGAAAGAAGGGGCTTTTCGCGAGAACGACATGGTATACCGGGGGTACTTTCTCGATCACTCCCTGAACGAGCAGGCGCCACCTAGTAAACGGGATCCGATGGCTTCGGTGGTCGGGCAGAAAGGGCAGAAGGGCGATGTGCTGGTCAACCACGAGCCACTGCTGGTCAATACCGTAAATAGTTGGTTTAAGCGACCCAGTGCCTATATACCGGGTTTGTCGAATCTCTTTCTGGCTTCGGACTATGTGCGCACCAATACTGATCTGGCTACGATGGAAGGAGCCAATGAAGCAGCCCGACGGGCGGTCAACAGCATTATTGATGTGTCGGGAGTCGATGCTCCGCTCTGCTCGGTCTGGGATTTACACGAGCCCGTCTTTTTTGCCCCTTTCAAGTGGTACGACAACTGGCGTTTTGGGCGAGGGTTACCTTATAAAAAGCCTCCCGGCTGGTTCGATGCCCTGATGGTGGTCTGGGGTGTTATGTATGCCATTGGATTTCTGCTATATACTGCCTGGACGGCCCTTACTACCTGGACCCAGAAAATGCGATGATAAACCAACACGATTATACGAACCTTGAACTCATTACGTTCGGAGTCGGCTGCTTTCTGTGGGTGATGGTTTACTTCTTCACGCTACGAAGCATTCGGCTGCATCGGTTTGTCGAAATTCCCATTGTGACAATATGGGGGAATATTGTGTGGGAGTTTCTATGGAGCTGGGTCTTCGTGCCGGATATGGGTAGCCTGTTTGTGTGGGGCTATCGGGTCTGGTTTTTTATGGACTGCTTTATTGTGTATGGAGCCATCCGGTTTGGGTATAAGCAGATCAGTGTCCCGTTGTTTCGGCAGCACGTTGGTCTTTTGACGGTGTTGGGTATACTGGGCTGGCTGCCCTTGCTCTATTATTACATTGCCGTGTACGATGCACCCCTGAGTCATATGGGGGCTTACTCCGGCTATTTACTGAATATACTGATTTCGGCTTTATACATTACGCAGGCTTTGCGGCTCAATAACTGGGCGTTGTTCTCATACCCGGCGGCCTGGTGTAAAGGGGTCGGTACACTCCTGATTTCCATATTTTGTTTCCTGCATTTCACCGATCCGTTCCTATTATCGATGTGCGTTATTACGGCTATCCTTGATGGTGCCTATATTGTTCTCTTCACCAGGCAGTCTACTCATGCCTAACCGTTATGAGCAAACTAGTACACTGGAAAGATAACTTTTGGAAAGGGTTTGGTTTTGACGGACTGGAGCCTGAAGAATTTAAAAAGCGGACATCTGCCGTTTTGCTGGCTATTTTTACGATAGGGGCTGGGTTGTGTTATTCGTTGATCTACTCTTTTTTAGGTTTCTCGTCGCTGGCTTTTGTTGTTTATACCTACGTGCCTGTATGCCTGCTGAACATCCTGTACCTGCGTTTTTCGCACCAGTATCAGGTTTTCGGCGGTATTCAGCTTGTGTTAATTTTTATATTTCCTCTAGCCGCCCAATTGGCTATCGGCAGCTATGTCGATGCCAGCGCCGTTGTTCTGTCAACGTTTCTGGCACCCGCAGGGGCACTCATTTATGCATCACGCCGGATTGCGCGTCTCAGCTTTTATTTGTTCATGGTGGCCATTGTGGGCGTAACCTGTTGGGAGTATTTTTTCGGGCGACCCGAAATGGTACTACCTCGCGGTATTGTCCTTATCTTCTTTTCCTTTAATCTGATTATTGTCTGCGCCATCATTTTCTTCCTGCTCGAAAGTTTTCTCCAAAAACAGGATGAACTTCGTGCCGAATTGCGCCAGTCGCTTCATACCCTGAAAATCACGCAGAACCAATTAATTCAGTCCGAGAAACTGGCCAGCCTGGGCGAGCTGACTGCGGGTATTGCGCACGAAATTCAGAATCCACTGAACTTCGTCAATAACTTTTCAGAAGTAAGTACCGAACTTATAGAGGAGCTAAAAGAAGAGGCCCAGGCCGGACGTATCGACGATGTGCTGGCTCTCGCCAACGATCTGGATCAAAATCTTAAAAAGGTTATCTTTCATGGTAAACGGGCCGGTTCCATTGTGCGAGGAATGCTGGAGCACAGCCGTTCTGGAACGGGCGAGCGGCAACTGACTCAACTGAATGACCTGGCCGATGAATACCTGCGGCTGGCGTATCAGGGGCAACGGGCCAACGACAAAACCTTCAACTGTACGCTTCAAACCGACTTTGCGTCAGGGCTTCCTCAACTGAATCTGGTGCCGCAGGATATAGGTCGGGTCTTGCTGAACCTTTTTCAGAATGCCTTGTATGCGGTACGGCAACGGCAGAAACAGGAACCTGTTGGTTATACGCCAACCGTGTGGATCAGTACTAGTCAGCAACAGGGACAGGTCGTTGTCAGCGTAAAAGACAATGGAACAGGTATGTCGGAAGTGGTCAGGGGTAAGATTTTTCAGCCGTTTTTTACGACCAAACCCACGGGTGAAGGAACAGGATTGGGCCTGAGTCTGAGCTATGACATCGTAACGAAAGGGCACAATGGCACACTGGACGTGGAGAGTCGGGCAGGCGAAGGGAGTAAATTTGTCATGAAACTTCCTCTTGTATATAACGGACCCAGTTCGGCTAAACCAAAAACAACGTAAATCGGCTACTTATTTACTCATATCTACCAGTTATTCATTTCCCCGTTGACGGCCGGTCCCTGGCGTATTGTTTTGTGACGACAAGTGAGCAATACCTCCTTGACTAAATCATAGCAAGACAATGGCAAACGAAAAAACAATCATCGACGAGTGGGCGGTGAAAGACCTGGAAGACGGCTCTTCCCTTAAAGTTACGGTTATGAGTTGTTCCGAACTGGGTAATCAATCCCTCCCTGGTATTCAGGTTTGGTATCTGGGTTATATTGTTAACTACGAACCGCTGATTGTAGAACGTTGGGCATATCAGGCATCGAAAGCGGGTGTTGATGAATACCTGCTGGAAGACCAGTCGTGGATGGTGCATGCCGATCAGTTTATAAAAAACTACCTGGTGCTGGGCTCTCCGCTGAAAGCCAAAGTAGAAGTTAAAACGCGCTCATCCAAGGTGATTACTAAAGAGTACGAGCTGCCTTTTGAGGTCTAGAAACCCATGACGCCCCTGTTTCGCAAGGTTTTCCGCGTTTTATTCTTCCCCATTAGCCTGTTATTCGTCCGGTGCGGTAATTCATCGCTATCGACAGGAACTGTAATCGATCCTTCACTGCTTCGGGTGAGTGTTAACGTTTACCAGTCTACTGATGAAGATGGTGACCTAACGGAGCGTGTGGATGCCTATGTTAAAGATGCCAAGGATCGGTCGGTGGCTAACCCAAATATTCAGGTGAAAGTGGATGGACGTAAGCTGCGGCTGACGACCGGATCAACCAATTATTATAGCTCTTATGCTTATTACATGCTGGCTGATACCACCTGGCATGTGGACGCTACGAAAGCGTATCCTGTCTCGATTGTACTGACCGATGGAAAAGAATATAGCCTGGGTACTATGCAGGTTCAGCCAACGCTTACGCCCGCTTTATTTCTGCCTCCTAAAACCCACAGTCGACGCCAGGCATTGACCCTATATTGGCAGGATGTAGAACCGAACAACTGGTTGGTCAGCCTCTGGAAAAAGTGGCATGGCGAAACCTCCAAAACAGAATTGACGGTTTCGAAAAGACATCGCACCGTTGATGAGTGGAACAATGTATATTACGAAGGCCAAAGTACTGACGAGGCCGATTATCTGCTTAAAGAAATAGGATCGGGTAAGGGAGCCCTGACCGTTCCTGTGACTTATTTCCAGCGGTCGCAGAACCCATTTAACGAACTCTCGCTGATGGTCAATTCGGAGAAACAAGTCACCGTCGATGCACCTTTCCTGAAGGGGAGTGCCATCAGTAGTACACGCAGAGCTCTTTACCGCATAGACGTAACGGATTAGAAAATACAGACGGGCCCATTGCGTTGGCAACGAGAACCTTTCCGACTAGCGGCAGTTATCTCTGTTCAATAGGTTGAACATACTATGATGACTGTCTCAACGCAAACAAAAGCCCTGCTGTGGGGATTAGCAGGAGTTGGCGCCTGGGTAGCCCTAAAGTCGGGACTGGCCAGGCAACGTAAAATCGATTTTCAGGGAAAGACTGTGGTGATTACAGGTGGATCACGCGGACTTGGACTCGAAATGGCCCGTATTCTGGCGCAGGAGGGGGCTAATCTGGCTCTGTGCGCTCGCAACCCCGCCGAACTCGACGACGCCCGAAACGAATTGCTGGCCTATGGCGGAAGGGTTTATACACAAACCTGTGATCTGACTGATAAGCGCCAGATTGAGGACTTCATCGAAGACGTCCGCCAGGCGCTCGGCCCTGTCGATGTGCTGATCAATAATGCCGGAACGATTCTGGTTACCCCTTTCGAACACAGCACTGAAGCCGATCTTCGGGAGTCGATGGATACCAATTTCTGGTCGGCTTTTCACACCATCAATGCTGTGTTGCCCCATATGCGCCCTCGTAAGGCAGGCCGTATCGTCAATGTGACCTCCTTTGGCGGGAAAGTGTCGATTCCGCATTTGCTGACCTACTCGGCCAGTAAATTTGCCTTTGTAGGCTATTCAGAAGGCATTCGCCCCGAATTACAGAAAGAAGGTATTTATGTAACAACCATCTGTCCGGGCCTGATCCGAACGGGCAGTCCGCGTAATGCTTATTTTAAAGGGCAGAACGAGAAAGAGTATGCCGCCTTCAAAATTGCCGGATCGCTCCCTTTTTTCACCATCGACTCCGCCGAATGTGCCCGTGAAATTATAGAGGCCTGCCGCTATGGTGAAGCGGAACGTATTATTGGCCTGCCCGCTAAGATTGGCGCTTCCGTTCAGGGATTGGCTCCGAATCTGCTGGCGGAAGTTATGGGAGTGGTAGCCCGACTGTTGCCAAATCCTGGCGGTATTGCGGAAGAGGCAATAAAAGGGAAATACAGCGAAACACCGTTATCCGAATCCTTTCTGACCACGCTGACCGACCAGGCCGCTCTACGAAATAATGAACGGGCGGAAGAGTAAAAGAGCGAAACCTGCCGGATAAAGCGCTCTTTTACTCGTTCGCTATTTGAGTTTACTCCTCCTCAATGCTTACATCGTGTTTTTTTGCCGCTTTTTTGATGCGCTCTTTGATCGTATCTACCTCATCGGCATCGTATTTGGCTGCGTTGTCTTTGTGGTTGATGTAACTCCAGGCCGCCCGAACGTGCTCAGGCGTATCAATTGGGTATTTTTTGTTGGTTTGGTCGGCGAATTCAACGTCTCCGTATTTATGTTCGCCTTCGGTCGGCCGGACGTCATCGCGCCGACTGATTGTTGAGTCAGTTGCCATAGTCGTTGAGTGTTTGGTTTATCTCTATAAAACGTTGCGGGTCGATCGGTCATCGCTCCGAAAAAAAATCCATAAACATAAATTGTTGTTCATTCGTCAACGATCCTGTTTCAGGGAATGTTTAGGTAAGTAATCCATCGGTCAGGATTAACGCTGACCGGTCAATACGTTGACGATCACATAAACACTGTACAATGTCTGTTCTTTTTTCGCCACTGGGTCTCCGAAGCATTCAGCTTAAAAATCGCATCGTCGTTTCTCCGATGTGTCAATATTCAAGTCTCGATGGTTTTGCCTCCGACTGGCATCTGGTTCATCTGGGAAGCCGTGCTGTGGGTGGGGCAGGGTTGATTTTTACGGAAGCAACGGCTGTATCGCCCGAAGGCCGCATTTCACCCGACGATCTGGGGATCTGGAGCAATGAACATATTGCTGGATTAAAACGCATTACAAAGTTTATTCAGCAAAACGGATCGGTCGCAGGTGTCCAACTGGCGCATGCTGGTCGAAAAGCCAGCCACCGTCGGCCGTGGGAGGGAGGGTCGTTGCTTTTACCAACCGAAGAGCGCGGCTGGCAAACCGTAGCGCCCAGCGCGATTCCGTTTCAGGAAGGACAGCCTTCCCCTCTGGCACTGACCGCAGAAGGCATTGAACAGGTACTGACTGATTTCGAAAAAGCGGCTCAGCGTGCTATCGAGGCAGGTTTTCAGGTTGTCGAAATTCACGCGGCCCACGGTTATCTGCTTCATCAGTTTATGTCGCCACTGAGTAATCAGCGGACGGATGATTACGGCGGACTGTTTGGCAACCGGATTCGCTTGTTACTGGAGGTCATTGAACGCGTCCAAAGTGTGTGGCCGGGCGATTTGCCGCTGTTTGTGCGTATATCCGCGACCGATTGGACCGAAGGCGGCTGGACAATCGATGATTCGGTGGCTTTGGCTAAAATTCTTCATGAAAAAGGGGTAGATGTAGTTGACTGTTCGACGGGAGGTAATGTCGCCAGAGCAAAAATTCCGGTTGGGCCAGGCTATCAGGTTCCATTTGCTGAGCGAATCAAACAGGAAGCAGGTATCAAAACGGCGGCTGTTGGCCTGATCACATCGGCCGAACAGGCAGAGGGTATTCTGGAAAACGGACAGGCCGATCTGATCTTGCTGGCCCGCGAATTTCTACGGGATCCGTACTTTCCGCTACATGCCGCGCATGCGTTGGGCGATTCGGTCAATTGGCCAGTACAGTACGAACGCGCCAAACCTCGCTGAAAATTCGGTTGAGTATAAACAATTTATCCGCAGAAACAGTAATCTTGCCAACGAAAAGCTAAATAACCAGTTGTACTATCACCATTTATTAACTCAAAAGAAATCATGCGTTGGTTAGGAGGACGTGAAAGTGATAATGTCGAAGACCGCCGGGGAAGCGGTGGCGGTGGACTACTTGTAGGCGGGGGTATCGGTACCGTTGTCATCGCCATCATTGTTACCTTGCTGGGGGGCGATCCATCAGAAATTCTAAATCGGTCGTCTCAGTCATCGGCTCCGGTCAATCAACAGGCCGACGACCAGGCCGCTTCGTTTACCCGGAAAGTGCTGGCCAGTACGGAGGATGTCTGGACCAAAATTTTTGCCGAACAGGGAGCACAATACCGGAAGCCGGTGCTGGTTATGTACCGGGGAACAACTACATCCGGCTGTGGCACAGCCCAGGAAGCGATGGGGCCATTCTATTGCCCTGCCGATCAGAAGGTTTACATTGATCTGTCGTTCTACGATGAGCTGGCTGAGCGCTTTCAGGCACCGGGCGAATTTGCCATGTCCTATGTGATTGCGCATGAAATTGGCCACCATATTCAGAAACAACTGGGGATTATGGATAAGGTAGACCGATTGCGGCAGCAGCTAAGCGAACGGGAATACAATCGGGTTTCGGTCCGGCTGGAGCTACAGGCCGATTTCTTTGCGGGGGTCTGGGCAAATCACGCACAGGGGCAAAGCATAGCCATCGATGAAAACGATGTAGAGTCAGCCCTGACAGCGGCCAATGCCATTGGCGACGATAAAATTCAGGAAGAAACTCAGGGGCGTGTTGTTCCCGATGCCTTTACACACGGCACCTCTGCCCAGCGTGTATACTGGTTCAAAAAGGGACTCAAGACCGGTGATTTAAATCAGGGTGACACATTCAATAGTCGCGAAGACGCCAATTTGCAATAGTTGGGGTTGTCAACATAAAAATAGCCATCCTGAATTTTTCGGGATGGCTATTTTTATACCTAAACTTCTTACGCAGGTAATTGAACTCGCGGTTTCAATACGCCTAACCACATACCTACCAAGGCACCAATAACGGCCGAAATAAAAAACTTAAGCGGAAACCAGTCTAACACCAGGTAAGATGGCCGCTCCTCGTAAAAAATGGCAGCACTTACTATAATTTCTCTAATTGCTGAAAGACCGGGATCAACGCTTTCCCTCGTTCGGAGAGTGTATATTCAATATGGAGAGGCTTTAATTTGATCACTTCTTTAGTCAGGTAGCCTTCGTCCGCCAATTCTTTTAAGGCCAGAGAAAGAGATTGTTTGTTTGCACCTTCGATTATGCGTAGCAATGTGTTGAACCGTAACGGACCCTGCATCGCTAATTGAAAAATTTGCGGTTTTAGCTTGCCAGAAAGCCGCTTCAATAGCTCTTCGGCTGGACAACTCGTTTCAACTTTTTGCATTTTCTTGTAGTCAGCTTTTTTTGACTAATTGACTTGTTGCCTGCTATAAGGCCAATTTTGCAGACGAATTAACCAATATCCTGAAACAGTCTGAGCAACCAGTCAGTAGCTGTTACAGAAAGTAGGCTGGCCAATTTTTCAAAAGGGATATTGACAGCATAACGCAAACTTTAGCAGAAAATTCAACAGGAATTGGCTGGCTCATGCGGAGCTAACCGGCATTAACAAAACGTACAACCTACTCAATATGGATAATACGACCATTAATCCGCTTTTATGCGATGTCGAATCCGGTATGTGTGAACTACCCGGTTTCGATGCAGAAACCAAAACGGGTGTGCCTGCGCAAGCTAAACAGTCTGTCAGCGTCATTTATTTCACCGACCCGATCTGTTCTACCTGCTGGGGTATCGAACCGCAGTTGCGTAAACTCAAATTGGAATATGGGCATAGTCTTGACATAGAATACCGCATGGGCGGGTTATTGCCCGACTGGAGTTACAACAGTGGTGGAATAAGTAAACCATCCGATGTGGCGCCCCACTGGGATGAGGTGAGCCTATACTATGATATGCCCATTGATGGGGATGTTTGGCTGGAAGATCCTCTGTCATCGTCCTACCCAGCGTCGATTGCCTGTAAAGCTGCTCAATTGCAGGGCGAGAAGAAAGCACTGTTATTCCTTCGGGAGATTCGCGAAATGGTTTTCCTGCAAAAAACGAATATTGCAACGTGGGAGAATCTGGAAGCTGCGGCCAGGAATGTAGGTTTAAACGTGGAAACCTTTACTGCCGATTACAACGGGCAGGCTCAGGAGTTGTTTCAGCAAGATCTGGCTTTGGCCCGACAACTAGGTGTTAGAGGATTTCCAACCCTGTTTTTTGTGGACCAGGCTGGTAATCAGGAAAAAGTATATGGATACAAGCCCTATTCCGATTATGAGAACGCCATTCACAAACAACTCCCTTCGGTCTCTAAATCGGCGATTGATACAGACTGGCAAAATTTGTTTGCTATATACCGTACCTTAACCTCCCGTGAATTTGCTGAATTGTCGGGAATGGATCGAAACGAAGTGGATGGGTATCTGCAAAAATTGTCGGAAGCCGGGTATCTTAGAAAATTAGCGTCTAAAAACGGCCCATTATGGATTAGGCAGTAGGCTCGTTCAGCGTGTTTAAAACCGTCTATCTGCGAATTGATTTCTATCCTTACTTCAGATAGAAATCAATTCGCAGATAGACGTTGGATGCTGGTAGGCTTGTTGACGGATTTCCCTGACTCGCCCAGGCAGAGCAAGATCAGTATTTTCTCCTCACACCAGGTTTTCTCTGGAGCTGAGTTCTTTTTTTATTGCCTTTAAATTATTCCAGTTTATAAATAGGATGGGCATAAAGGCAAAAGGAATCACGCCCAGACCTATGCTCGTTGCATTGAGTCCTTTTTTTGTTGCCAGAAATACGACCATAACCAGCAGTGCTAAAAGCATCCCAGCCAATATACCCGTTGCGAGTTCCGTTGTTTTCTTTTGTTTGAGCAAAGCCTCATTGCTCATCTCTTCGATTTTCTGGCCTTTCATGTGTCTGATTTAGCGTTAAGAAAAAGTTACTTTATAGGGGACTATCTGTTCAAAGGTATTTTACAACACCTATAGCGATTTACAACTGCTTTTTGAGCCTTCTGTAGAGGTATAGGCCTATTGACCAGCTCATTATGAGACTGTAAGCCATCAACTTTCCGGGCAGTAGAATAACCTGGATGTATATGAGCCATCTGTTATAATCGTCCGATATGCGAAAAGGGTTGTCGATCAGCCCCCCAAACCAACCCACGTTGGTATAGTCAGGGGTAGCGGTAACGACATGACTTATCAGCACATAGATAGTTAAAAAGCATAGCTTTACAAATACGGCCCTAAATCCTGCATAACCTAAATTGTAAAATACTGTGTAGAGACTGATACCGACCAAAATTAGTCCTATACCAATGGCTACCCAAATCAACCATTTCTTAGGTGGCTCATCGTCATCTGGTTCAGGGGCATTCACTTCCAGTTTGCCAACAGGCCCTGGATTAGTTGGTTCAAGAAACCATTCAAGGAAGCTCATTAATCGATTTTTAGGCCTAATCTAGAGCCCACCAGGATATGAAAATGAAACTTTGTGTCTATTGGCTTCGCCTATACATTGCTGGTTGAAAACAAGGATAGGGTTACTATAGTATTCACTTTGGAGCCCCTCTTGATCCTGTTCGTCAAAGCCTATTTTAGTGCGATTGTATTATACGGATTTGAGATTCAGGGAGCCAATAGTTGTGTTGTTCTGATATCCTGTACTTTATCGATTCGAATACTGTTTAATTCTATATAGGCTGAAAAGCGCAACGAAGCGTAGGGCTTGATCGTTTCGTACTTTTATAACAACTATGCCATTTACGTTACGACTTTAACCAAAACGCAAACAAGTGAATTATTACAGTATATGTGTCATGGGCTGCCTACTGCTCAAGAGTGGTATAGCGGCTGCTCAATCAAACGCTAAGCAGATTACCGTCGAAGTAAACCCTACTGTCGAAACCATTGCCACATTAATGAATCAGTTATCGCCGGAATTCCTACCTGATTCAGCGAAAGACCCGACAGGCTACCGACGCTCACAGTCAATGCGTATCAACGTTAATGCGTTTCAATTGTACGCCAATCATCCAGCTATTGCGGCCACCAAAGCCTTATCAGATAAAATCGGAACAGGGATCTATCTATTGGGGCTTTATGCTCGTCCATTGCCGGCGACCGGATGGCGGGCTCCGGTATCACCGTTGATCCTATCTGCCGTACACGCAGACCCGGATTCAGCGGAATACTTAGCAAACGCCTATATGGATCATGTGGCTCGTTTTTATAAAGATACTCATATGGCCAGATTCATAGCTGAGCAACACCGTACCTACCAGAAAGCGATCGCTCAAGTGAGCCAAAACCGCCCCTCGACTGCTTTTATTCCAACAATGGAACAGTACTATGGTAGCCGAAAGCAGGCTTATACACTCGTTGTAATGCCTTTTTTTATTACGCAATGGGGTATGGGCTGGCAAATCGGGGAAGGGCAGACTGCTCAGATTTTTAACATTAGCGCCCCTTACCGGGATCAGCAGGTGCAAGGGCAACGGGTAGTCGATCCGGGGTTCAATGACAGCGAAGCGGTTCGTACACTTTGTGTCCATGAATTTGGGCACTCCTTTGTTAATCCGCATACTATGCAACCGTTGCTGATGGAGCGCATTAATCAGTATAAAGACTTATTCAGACCCGTACCCAATCAGGCCCAGTATACAGATTGGCTAACTCTTTTTAATGAATTGACGGTACGGGCCGGCGAAATACGGATTGCCCTAAAAATGGGGTTGCCAGCAGAGAGTCAGCGCCTTCAGGAGTTATATAACGAATGGCCTTACCTCGATCATTTTAGCAATCAGTTAGCTTATTATGAAAAGAATAGGGACAAATATCCTGCCTTTACCGACTTCCTGCCTGATCTGATTCATTCATTAGAAAAGCTACGTTCTGTTCGGTAAATCCAACAAGTGAGACTGATGGTCTTCAAGTAACGGAGAGTCTAAGAGGCCAATATCGCCCAATTCGTTAATCCGTAGAATTTACTATTTTTTGTAATTCAACCGATATCGTCAACCTGTGACTATTAAACTCCTAAAGCGGTGTTAATCTGCACGAACACCGCTTTAGGAACTATGGGCTGCTTCCCTTACTTCTTCAATTCGTCCAAAAATTCATGGAATGCTTTTTCAAGCGCCTGTAGCGCATCCGACAGGCCACTGGTGTCATTCACTTTGAGCTTACCTTCGGCGGTTCGGGCAATATCGGCTACGCGGGATACACCGATGGTCCCGGCACTACCTTTCAACGTATGCAGATGACCTTTTACCGTCGGAATATCGCCCAGTGAATAGGCTGATAATGAACCACTGACCAGCTCTTCAGCCTCGGTCACAAACTCCTCCATAATGCTATCCACCAAGTCCTGTCCGCCAATGTCACGAAGTTGCCCCACGATTTCCTGGTCAATAATGGGCAACGTTGGCTGAGGAGTCAACACAACGGGCTTTACTGGTTCGGGCGAATCAGTGGATTTGGCTCGGTTGGCATCCGAAATCTCTTTTACTTTGGCGACCAGACTCTGCGCGCGGATGGGCTTGGCAATGTAGTCGTCGAGGCCCTGACTAATGAATCGTTCCCGGTCTTCCTTCATCGAGTAGGCGGTCATAGCCACCACCGTAGGCAGGGCTTTCCCAAACTGTTCGCGAAGTCGACGGGTGGTTTCAACACCATCCATATCTGGCATCTGAATGTCCATGAAAATGACATCGAAGGGAGTTAATGGATTGCTACCTTCTGCTCGTTCCGTCACGGCCTGAATGGCGGCTGGTCCACTATCGGCAGTGGTGACAACACAACCCGCTTTTCGTAGGATTTCGCTGGCCACTTTGCGGTTTACGGCATTATCGTCGACCAGGAGTACATCCGGGTGGTAGGTGCTGAAGAAGTTAGCCAGGGCGATTTCGGCTACTTCGGTCGTTTGCTGCGTTGGGCTGATGGCCGTTTCTTTAAGCTCAATGACGAACCAGAACGTACTGCCCATGCCAACGGTCGATTCAACGCCAACTTCGCCTTTCATCAGGTGCGCCAGCTCCTTAGAAATAGCCAGTCCGAGCCCGGTGCCCCCAAACGATTTCCGCGATGAGGTGTCGACCTGGCTGAATGAGTTGAACAACAGATTGATATTCTGGGGAGAAATGCCAATGCCCGAGTCTTTAACCGCCACACGAATCCGGTTGAATTTGCCCCGTTTGCTGACCAGCGACGCTTCGACTTCGATGGTGCCATTCTCCGTAAATTTGATGGCGTTGGATGTCAGATTCGACAAAATTTGCAACAGACGCGTCTGGTCGGCAATGACAAACGTGGGGAGGTCGGGAGCCAGTTTGTACGTTAGCTGGTTGTTTTTTGAGTTGGCCTGCTGCCCAAAAAGCGCAATCAACTTCTCGAAAATCTCCTTGAAGGCAATGGGCGCTTCGTGGAGAACCATTTTACCCGCTTCGATTTTCGACAGGTCCAGAATGTCGTTCAGGATATTGAGCAGGGTTTCCGACGACCGTTTGACGGTTTTGACATAACTGCGCTGCTCTTCATCCAACCGGGTGTCGTTCAGCAGGTCGATCATGCCGATGATTCCGTTCATGGGAGTCCGGATTTCGTGGCTCATATTGGCCAGAAACTGCTCCTTCACCTTCAACGAACGCTCGGCCTCGTCTTTGGCCTTTTCCAGTTCGGCCGACTGTCGTTTCAATTCGGTGATATCACGAGCCAGTACGGCCACTACCGAACCTGTACTGGGGTCGTCGTTCAGCATCAGCATGTTGAACATATATTGCCGTTCACTGCCGTCTTTCCGGCGCATACTGGCTTCAAAATTCCGAAGGCTTCGGTTTCGGGCCAGTTTGAACATGGCTCGGCGAATGGCTGTCTTATCGATAAAGAACTGGCTGATTTCATGCCCCAGCACTTCGTCGGGCGTGTAGCCCATGCGCTTGAACACCGACGGGCTGATCATGGTAATGCAGCCTTTCCGGTCAACACGAGCATAGATATCCTGAAGGTTTTCAAAAATACCCCGGAATTTCTCTTCACTCTGGCGGGTTGCAATTTCGGCCTGCCGACGGTTGGTAATATTCCGGGCAATGCCCGACACTTCTTCGATAACTCCGCCCGCCAGTAAAATTGGGTTGAGATGAAACTCAAAAAATGTTTCGCCCCGATCGGTGGTGAAGTGCAGTTCGAAGTTTTGTGGGTGCCCGTGAAAAGCCTGCCGGTAGCGTTCCTCAAGTCGCTTCAGGTTTTCATCGCCAATCATACGCCAGCCCAGGTTAGGCACATTATCCTTATTGGTTGGAGCTACCTTCTCCTGGTAATCAATAAGCCGGGCGTAGTTTTTATTGAACGAAGTCAATTGGAGCGCTTTGTTGACCGACCAGATCAGGTAGGTACTACTGTCGAAGATGGCATTCAAACGGGCGTTTTGATTGTCGAGTCGGGCTTCCGACTGCTTCCGGGCAATTGCCAGCGCTACCTGCCCCGAAATAAACTCCAGCAGTTCCAGATCGCGGGGGCCGTAGGTTTGTGCATCGTCGTACGATTTCACTCCAATGATCCCCGTAATCTCATCGCCAATCCGAAGAGGAGCCGTCAGCATAACCTGGGGTTGTTGCTGACCATACAGATCGATGTTGTGCTGGTCGGCTAGCTGGCGAATATCACGCTCGTAGAGGAACAACGGTTTGTTGGCCCGAATTGTGTACTCGATAATGCCATTGCCCAGCTTCCGTTTCGTAAATCGCATGTTGCTGCCAAAATACTCATCGACGTAATACGGGAAAGACAAATAGGTTTTAGTCGAGTCGTAGAGCGCGATGAAAAAGTTTCGGGCGTCGATGATATTCCCCAGCTCTTCGTGAATCTTATGGTAAAGCTCGCCAAGGTTAGGGGTATTGATCGTCCAGTTGGCGATGCTGTAGTAAAGTTTCTGCGATTTTTCGGCGCGGATTTTGCCGGTTGTATCGTGCAGAATACAGCGAAACGTTGTCGGACGGCCATTGTCGAACCGGCAGTTGACACTTCCCGACAGGAAGAGTGTTTTGCCCGACTTACTCCGAAAAACGGTTTCGACATAAGGCAGTTTGTCGCCTTCCTGAATTCGTTTGAGCAGGCCGAGAGTACTTTCGGCGTAGTCGGGATGGAGCACATCACGCAGGTTGAGGGCCGAAATCTCTTCGGAGTTGTAGCCCAGAACCTCACGCCAGGCGCGGTTCACAAAAATGAACTTGCCATCGAGCGTTAGCAACTGAATGAGGTCGGAAGTATTATCGACCAGATCCTGCAACTGCGCGTTGGTATTCGATAAGGCCGAGGCTACGCGTCGTTTGTTGGTAACGTCTTCACCGATTACGGTAAATGAATCGACGTGGCCATCTTTACTGTTGGTAATGAGCGAGTTGATCTGTACACTACGAAGCGCACCACTACGGGCCAGCAGGGTAATTTCGCGAAGATCAGGAAAGGTGTCCTTTGCGAGTGAGTCCTCGAAGTCGATTTCGAGTCTGGCCCGATCGGCAGGAGGAATCAGTACATCGAAGAAGTTTTGCCCGATGATGTCGTCCGGTTGCCAGGCCGTTACGCGGTACGTATACGGATTGGCATAGCTAAGGGTTCCATCACGCTGGATGGTGAGGCCTACCAGATTGAGTTGGTCAACCGTCTGTCGAACATCGAATAGGGGTTGGGCGTCGGTTAGCACCTGACCGTCGCGCTCATGGTGGAGCCGTTGGATTTCAGCCACTAACTCATCTTTAGTTTTTGCAGACCAGCGCATGTAGGGTAGGGAAGTTGATATGTCGTCTGACTTGTTAAATTTACAAAAAAAGCTGCTTTCTGACTACTACTGACGAATTGGTTAGAAATAAGTTCTGCCTATAAGACCCACCTTTGGGCAATTCGTCATCCGTAATTCTGCAACGTTTTAATCAATACGATTCGTCGATAGGAGCCTGAAGTCTACCAAAAATATCCACGACTATGAAAAATTGTAGGGCATTGAGCTTTTGTTTACTCGGTATGTGGCTGTTTGTTACCTGCCATCGCTCGGAAGTAGAACCCCCTCGTTTTCTGGATGGTTCTCCGCGCATCAAATCCATTGCCTTTTCAGGAATTTCCTCGGATAACGTTTCTATCGACCAGGCGACGCGGACCATCTGGGTCATTATGCCAGCGAAACTACCCGACTATATTGACATTAATATGGAGTTGACCGATAATGCGGAGTGGGTCAACAAACAGTCGGGTGTCAAAGGTAGTGGTTTGTTTGGCTGTGAGACCTGTTCCCGTATTGATCTGATTGATAAAACGGCCATGAGCAGTCAGGCTACATATGGGTATCAGATTAAGCGTAAAGCGTCGGCCCCGTTGCAGGCAGGTGTATTGACTGTGCCGTTGCAATACAACATTCGGAATGCAAATGGAATGGAGTTAGCCATACCGATGCTGAATCTGTACGGAAATAGATTGCCTAAAGAAGCCCGCTTTACGCACGACAAAACCGGCGAAACACTACAGGTCAAACGAGACTCGGCTTTATCGTGGATTTATCCCGATTCACACCGGATTTATTTTAGTTCGTATACCAATCAATTAGCCATTTATCTGTACGATGCGAACTTACTGCCGGGAAATTATCATATCGACCTGATTTTGGATGACGATTCGATACTGAGCGTTCCTCAGCCTGTGGTGGTGACACAGGGTACAGCCGATTTTGAATACGAATCGGAACCCTATATGGCGTATCGAAAAAAAGACTTTGGCTACCGGGTAGCTGTGAACGACGTTCTGACGGTCGATGGCTATAACTTATTTGAAGGGACTGTTGCTATAGAGTGGGTCGATAATCAGAATAATGTCATTAAGCCGTCGGGTATTCGGTTCGATCGGTATGGGCGTCGGGTTCAGATACCAGTCCCGGCGGGTTTGCTGCCGGGGCAATATAGCATGCGGGTTTGGCAGAACGATGTTAAACTGCCTTATACCTATTGCCTGCGAGTGAACGTGACGGGCGATACTAAAAATCGGCCGATCATTGGCACTATTGGTGATGATTCGGCTCCTTGCTCGCTCCGTGATCCGGTTCCTGTTAATCGGGGAGTGCGTGTAAATTTTTCGTCCAGTCTGAAACAGCAGGTGATAAATGGAGTCATGCAAACGGCTGTACTCAAACTGACGGCCATTGCCAGCAAAGACGTCTATTATGCGCCGGTTGCTCCTTATGATGAGCGAAGAGGCTGGGACCCGGCAGAATCCGTTACGATACCTATAACGGTGCCACCTGGTTTTTATACGGTATCTTTGCAGGTTATTGATGATAAGACAAGTGTTTTATCGGAAAGTGAATCATATGGCCGGATTATTGATGTAAAGTAATCGATGGTCTTCATTGCGTAATTACTGTTTATTTCGTCATGTTTTAGTGACTACCTATGCAACATCGCTTTATTTGCTTACTGGTTTGCCTGGTCACCGTAGCCTGCGAACCCTTTGATCTGGAAAAAAAGAATTTTCCGGTATGCGCCAAGCCGTCGGCATCTATTGGATACACGGCTGGTACACTGGATGTTACATTTTTCTTGGAAAATCCACAGGGCAACATTGGCGCTGTGGGCTGGGACCCCGGCGATAACAAAGGAAAAAACCGGGTCGGGACGCGGGTAACCTATACCTACGACAAACCCGGTACCTATACCGTAACGCTCACGCTCGCTAACTCATGCGACGATCAGTTCTCAACAACCCGACAAATCACCGTTAGTAATTAACCTATGATGCGCCTATTTTTCCTTCTATGCTTTAGCTGTCTGCTGGTTTTGTCGGGCCAGGCGCAGGAGCGTGTTCGCAATGTGCGAATGCGGGTGGTCGATTCAGTTCAGCTCGAAATCCGGTACGATCTTATCAATGCCAAACCGGGCGATTCGGTGTATTTCGAGATGCGCAGTCGATTACGGGGTACGTTGCGTATCCTGCCCGAATTTGTACAGGGCGACTGGGGGGCTAATGTCCCGGCGGGCTCCGATCGACGAATCATCTGGGATGCACTGGCCAACGGCTATTCGCTCAACGAAGAAGTGCAGGCCAAAGTATTCGTTCGAACCAATACGGGTGCGGTTGCTGCGCCCGCACAGAATGAGCCGACACCACCCATTGTAACACAAGCGGCCCCGGCCACCAGTAAAAAGCCAACGCCCGTGCCACCTAAACCGGCATCGACTGACCCTGTTGCGATTACAGAGCCAAAACCAGAACCAACGACCCCTGTGTCGGTAACGTCTACACCTGTATCAGCCAGAAGGCCAAAACGAGTCGCACCACCCAAGCGATCTATTTTTGCCCCCGATAGCGTTCAGGCGGAACCAACAGTACCAACAGCATCGACCCCTACTCCTCAGACTCCTACAGCCCAGACAACGGTGGTAACTCAGCGTGTTGAACCCGCCAAAACAGAACCGGCAAACGTAGAGCCTGTCAAAAGCGAACCAGCCAAGGTTGAGCCACTAAAAAGTGAACCGGCAAAGATTGAGCCTGTTAACGTCGAATCGAGTACAGTGGCTGGCCCAGTAGCTTCGGCAAGTGACACAACTCGGCGGCCCAAAACCCGCTATGCAGGACCTGCCTGGGCCTTACTGTCGGCAGTGGCGCCGGGCGTCGGGAATATTTTCGTACAAACGCCTAAACCCAAAATAGGCTTACGACCGCTGGTGGCCATTGGGTGTTATGGGCTAGTAGCGTATGGGCTGATTGAACGGCAGAAATCAAGGGATGAGTACGCGATTTACGAGCAGCAGAAGAATGTGAAAGAAGGCGATCCGTATTACCAGACTGCCAACGAGCATTACCATATGTATTGGCTGGCTACCAGAGGAGCCGCGGTCGTTGCCGTTGCCGATGTAATTCTGACAATCATAAAAGGCGTTCGGAATAACCACATCCAAAAAGAAGCCCAGCGCTATCAGAGTATCAGGATTCGACCTGGCCTTCAGGCTGGGCAGCCAACAGCCGTATTGCGGTACACGTTTTAACGAGTGAACGTTTTCTCTATAACTCATGCACGCTGCATCGATAGTCCGATTTCGCTCATTTACTCTTTCGCTCTTTGCATACCTATGCGCTTAATTCTGACCATTAGCCTTGTGGCTCTGATTTCCATAAACAGCCTGGCGCAGCCGGCAGGACGGCGGCCGAAATCGACTATCTATTCGGCTTCCAGCGAGTGGCAAAAAGTGACACTCAGGCAAACTGCCCGGCTTTCAGGCAATGCATCAGCACCTACTCAACCCGTGCGTGAACGTGTCGAATCAACCTCCAGACAGCCAGCTACGCCCGACGGTTCTGATTTTCGGCCTGCTTTCACGGGCGATTTCTCGACCAATCGCAATGGCTGGCGAGCTGGTAATCAGGGCGACTATTTTTATCAGATTGGCCTGGGGCGCTACAGCATTCGCAAACGCAACACGAATACGCAAAAAACGGCCTTTAGTTCCGTTGAACTTCCCACCAATATCAACCTCAACAAAGCTGATTACTTTACCATTAAGGTAGATGTATTGGCTGATTCTGGGCAGGTCCCAACGGGAGGAATCTTGTTTGGCGTCAAAGATTCACTGAATTATTCCGCATTCACGGTAAATGGTAAGGGTGAAGTGTCGATCATGCGTATTGCCAACGGGCAGACCTTCAGCGATTATATGCCGGGCGATTTTTTTATGCCAGGGGTAACTGTCGATAAAAACCGAAATCGATTGATTATCCGACGAAAAGGGGAAGAACTTCATTTTTACATAAATGAGCAGGAGATTCGCAGTAGCCCGTATTTGTTTAAAATGCTTCCCGGAAATGGGATTGGACTAACCTCGTCGGGCTACTGGACTTCGTTCCAGAAATTAATCGTTACGCTGGGGCAGTAAGCTTAATTTCTGACCTGCTCGCCGTTGCGGTTGATAGTCAGGAGCTGACCGTTTAAAAAAACGGAGGCTGTATTACCCCGGAAAGGCGTAACCGCTTCATATTCGGGCTTGATCACCCATTCGTCATCTTCGTTGATATACCCCCATCGTCCTTGGCTTCGGGCACGTCGCCAGCCGCGTTCATCGGCACCCAGTTCCACTTTGTCGAACGGTTTATCCCCAAAGGCTTCTTCGTACTTCCCCTGTCGGGCATCGGCTGGGGAAGTAGGCTGTGACTCAGGCGCCGACGGATTCAGATCGGCATCTGTAGTTTTACCTTTAGGTTTAGTATCTGCTTTTATTTCCTGGTTCGTAGCCACCGTCTGATCGGCTGGCGTTTCCGTTGGTGTATCGGTTGCTTCTGTCGATGCAGCTTCCTTTTCGGGCTCTGCGGTGCCGATAGATGACCCTGTTTCGGACGGCCGATCGTCGGGAATAGCGGTGGTACTCTGCTCTGTTTTCGACTTCGGACGAGGTTCGTCGGGTCGGGAATTACTGCTTTTAATAAACCAGTAGATCAGTGCCAGCAATAACAGCGCGAATAAAACGCCATAAATACCACTACGGTCGCGGGGGATAACCTCAATCCGTACCGTACTCAACGGATTATCATTGGCATCGAAGAGGGTATAGTCTGTACTTTTCGAGGGTTTCACCCAGCCCCGATTTTTGGGAGATAATCCTTCGCCAAGGTCATCAATCGTCACGGCCAGCAGATTCTCAACCTCCCACTCCAGTGTTACGGTTTGCCCTTGTCGAATACGGGCGGGGGTTGCGGTGAATCTCCGAACAACTGGTGCGGGATCGGTATGCGTCGGTGGCGCCTGATAAACCGGAGGCTCTACCACAACGGGCGGTGGTGGAACGGGTGTCGTAACAACTGGCGCTGAAACGGTTGAGCGAACCGGAACAGGTTCAATGACTTTCGGTTCAATGATAACCGGCTCTCGATTGATCAGTTTGTCAAACTCATTTGGTGATGTTGGCGGACTGATATTGACGGGTTGGACCGGAGCAGGGTGTTCTGCCGGTTTAGGTGCAGACGCAGGTTCAGGCGTTGGCGCGAGTCGCTTCAGAACTGTAGGTACCCAGCGATTCTTGACGAAATCGGGGGACAGCTTTAGTGACGTAGCGGCATTGACGATCTGGGCCAAATCCTGATCATAGAAATGGCTCCGCGAGGGTTGCGCCATCCGGGCAATACGAGCCTGTATATTTTGAAACAGCAAGCTATTATTCGCTACTTCCTGACTGATTTCTGTTGCCCGTTTTTGCGCATCAGCCAGCGATAGGCCTGCCCGTTGAGCATCCTGTAGGTAGCCATTGGTTTGCCAAACATCAGGGCCGTCGAGCACAATGGCTTCTCGAAGTCGGTCGATCAGTTCGGATTCTGTCATTTGTGGGGGGGAGTTTTGTCAAGTAGGATCACGTAATTGTCAGATATTGCCAACGTCTACTGGAGAATTCCTATAACGATTGCTGGCAATCGCTGGGCCAATACCTGACAATTTCTGACAACTTGTTTTACAAACAACAAAAATCAGTCGAACGTCACGACATTCCGCCGATAATCGACAGAAATTTTTCCAAACTTCGACAGAGCCGACTGACCCAGCAGTAAAGGAGCCTTCGTACTACGGACTACATTGGCATTGACATTTTCGAGTACCCGATCGCCGATCTGGACGGATTTCAGTCGGATAATATCACCCGGTGATATATCCCCATTGGCATCTTCAAAACGTGAATGCCCGACAATATCCTCCTCCGAAATGGTACCCTGTTTGGCCATAAACTCGGCTTCGGTTGAGGAAATGGAGATGAGGCTGGCACCTGTATCCAGAATAAATTTCATGGGATGCCCATTGATCAGTACCTGAATCTTGTATACCCCTTTGTCTTTTACCATAGGCACCTCGGTAGGACCTGTACCCACCTGTGTCAGAGTCGGTTTGGTAGCGGTAACGGAGGTCGGTGCCGTTGTACTTGTTGGCTCGGTAGCGGCTGTGTTATGTCTGGCCCGGCGTGGTTGGTGACTGCCCGAGCGGGAGCAGCCGGAGCAAGCCGATAGGTAAATGGCCAGAAACAGCACTAAGCTACCCACCAGAAGCTGAGTAGCTAGTTGATTAACAGTTGATTTTCTCATTCGGTTGTGCCAAACTAAAGGTCTGGATGTGTCCAGAACGGTTGGTTAGATGTGCGTATTGTCCGCAGAACCCGGATGAGGTCGTTTGTGCTTTTGTCTGTGTTCATGCCTGGCGTGATACAGTTTTTCAAACACCTCTGTTACTGTAACGATATAAACGCCAATAATGATCAGATTAATCAAATGATTGAAAAAGGCGGTGATGCTGAAGAACTCCAGATCGGGAAGCACATACACCTGTTTTTGGGCTGTAGGCACGGGGGAGACAGCCCAAAAACATCGACCAGGAAAGCAGGAGGGACGTTTGCCTTATTTTTTAACCAGCACCGTATAAGTCACGGTCGTTGATGACTCCACGCCGGTCATGGTACCGCTTATACTGGTATTATTATCCGACGAGCCCGAAAGGGTATAAGTTGTTCCGCTGGCATCCGGTTTTAAAGTCATTGTTAGAATAAGTCCTAGAACAGAACCCGTTAGTTTGCCCGAAGTACCATTTAAGTTGTATGTTCCAGCCACTGGGTTTTCGGTACTGGTAATGGTCATACTCAATGGTTTTTGATCACTACCGTTGGTTTTATTGGTAGCCGTGCCATTATAGGTTCCTTTTAATTCAGACTCTGGCTTATCGGGCACGCCGTTTCCTTCATCTGGATGACAACTAAAAAAAACGATCGAGAAGAAACTGACGAGAAGAAGAAAAACGATGGTGGATAGGCGCTTCATAACGTGGCTGGATTATGATTCATTAATTTTCGTGCAATGTTACAGGCCGCCGACTCTCCATAAAATAGTTAGCCCTAACTACTTTTTACATAGCCTGTAAGCGACGAAAAATAACCCCGTCTCTGTAGTACTTCTTACGAGCCAGGAAGTAGTATAAACGACAATCGCTTACCCGCTGTATCTGCTATATTCGAATGGCTACGGCATGATCTATGAACGCTCACTGGTTTTACTTTGGAATACTTGTTTTGGTCAGTGCTGGTTTTGAGGCTTGTAAAACGGGCCAGAAATCGACTCCCGCATCCGTTAAAAACGTTATGGATAAAGCGGTTACCCGGCTTTATGAAACGCACAAACCCGAACAACTGGATACGATCAGCCATAGCTATATTCTTCAGTTCCTGAGCGAACCGGAGAAGGAAGTATTGGCTACCCAATACCTGACGTTCGATGTCGACGTACCCGCCGTGATTTCGTTGATGCGGGATCAGAACCAGAAAGTAGTGCCCTTCTGGCTGACAGAGCGTGGTTTTCGGAAAACGGCGCTGGTTGTAAAAAATGAAGAATACACCTACGAGGTGTGGCAAAAGGCCGTTCAGCCCGGAACGGTGCGGCTTGGCATCAACGGGTTCGACAAACACCGCCCGGTATACTTTATCAGTATTGGGCCGCAAAAGCCGGGTGAAAAGGTCACTATAACCAATGTGTTTCCGGCCAATCAAACACTCGATACGATGCGGACAGGCGCATTTACCTACCACGACTGGAGCGACCTGACACTTACCGACGTACCGGAGTCGTTGCGTGGACAGATACTGGTTCAGACGATTCGTGGCCGGGCGAGAGAAGCCCATCTGGTAGGGGCATTTCGAAAAACCACCTCCCCATCGCAGGACCGCCCCGACCAGCTTTTACTGACATGGAGTGGGGACCCCGCAACGACGCAGGATGTTCAATGGCGAGTGGCACCTTCGGTTAAGGATGGCGTGGTGCAATACTGGATAACGGGTACAAAGGATACGCTGTCGAAACCAGCAACGGCTTTTCTGATGGAAGATCGGCTGTTGCAGAATGATCGGTACGTTAATCGGTTTACAGCGCAACTTTCCGGGTTGAAAGCGGGTAAAACGTATGGGTATCGCGTTGGTTCGAAAACAGGGAATTGGTCAGTGCCAGCCACCTTTCGTACACAGTCGGCAACGGCGGATGGCTTTTCATTCATCTGGTTTGGCGATACCCATAAGTCGCCGGATTGGGGAGCTATGGCTCGGAAAACGCTGGATCGTCATCCCGAAATCACTTTTTACTCCATTGCCGGAGATCTGGTCAGTACTGGATTGCACCGGGACGAATGGGATGAGCTGTGGCAACATTCGGGGGGTATTTTTCATTACAAGCCGCTAATGCCGATTCCTGGAAACCATGATAGCCAGGATGGATTGGGGGCCTGGATGTATCAGGCGATGTTCAGTCTGCCCAAAAATGGTCCAGCTCATAAAGACGTACCTGCTGAACAAACCTACGCCTTTACGTACCAGAATGCGCTCTTTCTGATGATTGATGCCACATCGCCCATTGATGCCCAAACCGCCTGGATACAAGCGCAACTAGCTAGTTCGAAAGCCGACTGGAAATTCGCGTTTTTCCACTTTCCGCCCTATAATTTTGAAGAAGACTACGCGGATATTCGTCGGGAGTGGTGTCGGTTATTTGATCAGTACCATGTCGATATGGTTATGAGTGGCCATGTGCACTATTACCAGCGGACAAAGCCCATGTTTGCCGAAAAGCCGGTTGCCTCACCAGCACAGGGCACTATCTATACCATTTCGATTGGGATACCCAGTGAGCATGAGGTCTGGCCAGCCGCCGATTATGCACAGGTTCGGTATAAAAGCGGGCCGTTTTATCAACACATGACGATCAACGGCAAAATGTTGACCTACACTGTGTATGATAAAGACGGGCACGAAGTGGACGAACTGAAAATCGTTAAATAACGCGTAAGCTAGATTGAATAAGTCAGGCTACTCGTAGCGAATCAACGCCTTTGTTTTCACCCGCCATACACCGTTTTCGAGGGTCGCTTCTCCATCCCGACGCATAGCAATTCGAGTATGGCTGGCACTGTAGCTGTTCTCGCTGTCGCAGGCGGGTTCGATCATGTAATTCCGATAAGTCATGAATCGGGCAACCCGGCCCGGATCAGCTTCAAATCGGAACGTAGCTATAGTTGGATTATCGGCATTCACACTGAAGCGATAGGCAGATTCGGGGGAGAGTACAGGTGATTTCTGGCTCAGATCGAATTGGCCGGATGGGTCGGGGGGAGGAAAATAAAAAACTTCCGAGCGGTTCATCGATGGCAACGGTTCGAGCGGAGGGAGTGGCGGCAGGGATGCCTGTACCTGTATAGGCCCTGGCTCTACGGGTACGTTGACAGTGGGTTCAACCAGCGGTTCGCCAGTACGCATTATGGGCCGATTTTCTACTTTCCGTATGGTCTGTTGCTTTAGTTGCCGAATGGCCGTCAAGGGATTTTCGCCACCCAGTTCGGCAACGATGGCATCATATTGGGCTATTTTCTGACGATCTGCTGACCGGAGCGAATTAACATCAGAGCCAGATTTTGTCCGTTGAGCGTTTTCGAGGGAGTTACGTAGTCTATTGTTTTCGTCCTGTAACGCGTCTATTTCGGCCTGTGCCGACCGATACAGTAACAGATATACTGCTCCACCACCTAATAATAAACCTCCTAATGCAGTTACGATCATCATCCAAAGGTTGCTTTCTTCTTTTTCTTTGAGTTGCCGCTCTAACTGACTCATGCGGTAGAGCGTCGGGTCAACATTCGCGCTGTCTCCGTCAACAACCTGATCGGTTGACTCATCAGCCGGAGCCGAATTAACTGTGGGCGTTGGTTCGGCCGCTTCGGCTCCAGGTGGTAGTAGTGCATCAATTTTCTGAATAATGCCTAGCTGAACGGCGGGACTTAACGGCTTACCGTAGTTGTTATCACTTTTGTATCGGCTGTAGAACTGAATCAGCTGCTTCCGAATGGCGTCATTAGCCTCGGCTGGCGACATGGCGTTGAACTTGGCTGTGTTTTTCAATTCACTCAGCTCCTGCATTTTTACGCCCACGGCATCCCATCCGCCCACAGATCGGATAACCGTCTGCGGGTCGCAGCCATCGCCACAGTCGATAAGCTGGTCGTAAATTTCCTGCGCTTTGGCCTGCCCTGGAGCCTGGCTTATTTTTCCGAATACCGCTTTGGCTACTTCCTTTGTCAGGGTATCAACAGCGGCCTGATTGGTTGTCTGGGCAAAGGTTGAGGTGGTGACCAGGCCCAGTATGAAAAAAAATAGGTTTCGCATAAACGATTGTGGCTTGTCGATTTTGCTAGTACACGGAGTTTCACGGAGAGACAAGAGATTCACAGAGAATAGAAATAGCTCTGCGAATCTCTTGTCTCTCCGTGAAACTCCGTGTAACAACGTTCAAACATTACGCGAGTGCATTTGCCAGTTTATTGATTGCCCCGATCAGTGGATAGAAAAACAGCGTTTCTTCGATAGGAGAGCCTAGTGCGTCGGTCATACCACTGTATTCGGCCATCAAGTCGCCTTCTTTTCGTTGAATACCATCCATGAGCGAGGTGTCCAGATGCGTCCGCAATTCCTGCTGAGCAATGACCAGCGAGCGGGCCGAAACATTGAGGTTTCGAACGAAGCTAAACTGCTGATTGATCGCAAAGAAGAAATCAATAAACTCGTTGGTTTCCTTCAACAGTGAGTCGATCACTTCGGGTTTGCGCAAGTCGGCATAGGTCAGCTCTGGGTACTGGTCGTTGAACGTAGCCGGATACACATAACTGATCGCTTCCGTATCGACCGGACGGTTGTTAGCGGGTTGCATCAGAGCGCCTTTGCAGGTTACCTCTTTCGGGCCTTTCCGTTCGTAGAAGAGTGTCAGGCCACTGGCATCGTAGGGTTGGTCGTATACCTTCTCGAAAATAACCCGTGCCAGTTTGCCTAGCATCTGATCGTCGGAACTGATGATGGTCAGCAGTTTGGAGCCCGTTCCGCTGAAGGTGATCGCTCCCGGAAGGTTGATGCCCTTGTGCTTCATCAACCGGGCAATGTGGTAAAGCAGTGCCGTATAGAACAGCACGAATACCACTTTCAGGTCTTCATCCTTCGCCAGCATCCCGTTGAACGACAGCATACTCTTGGCTTTTACGTCGTTACTCTTTTCGATTGAGAACCAGAATGCCATAATATCCTCCGACCGATTCGTATCCAGAATCCGCCGGTTATTGTCGCTGAGGTTACCCAGGCTCTGGCTATCCAGCAACGTTTGAATCCGGTCGGCATATTTGCGGATGAATCCGTTATGACTGGCGGCTCCGTATTCGCTGAACGCGTCGCCGTAGATGGCATTTCCGGCAAACCGGAACGAGGTCAGCAGCTTGGGTTCATTACGTTCGTACACCACCACATCCGACGTACCGCCACCAATGTCGACGTTGATTACGGGCCGGGCCGATGCGCTGAGGGTTGGGTTTTGCTTGTAATAATAGAATGGTGCTACGGATTCCGATACTTCACGCAGTCGGCCAGGGGCACCACCGATATAACGGTCATACAGCGTTTGCCAGTCGGCCCGAAGCTGGCTCACCCGGCCCGGTGTCATACTGGCCGGGAAGAACCAATACACCGTTGTCTGGGCCAGATTACCGCCTTCGGTCAGTACTTTGTTTTTGATGAGCATCAGCAATTCTTCCAGAAACGCTTCCACGCGCCGTTCGGTCTGATCGCTGTTTTTTGCCCATTTCAGGTTGGTCGTAATACGATTAGAACCCGCCGGTTGACGCTCCACATAGAACGGGATATTGAAGTCGGCCAGTGCCTGCGTTTGCTGATTGTAGCTCAGATTCATCGGTTCGGCAATAGCCGTTCGAGTCGGGAAATTATCCGGTTTGCCGGGGCCAATGGTCGGTGGTACAAATTCCAGATCGTAGAGCAGGAACAATTCGAACAAGGCCGGATTGTACTGCGCCGGATTCACCAGCGTAGCAACTTGTGGCGTCAGTTCGGCCACGTCGAATGGGCGAGGGGAGCCACCATCCACTTTATACTCGACGTGTGTGTTGGTAGTTCCGAAATCGACCGAAAATTCGAACTGCTTGCTGCCGCCACTGTACTGCTGCCAGCGCGGAATCAGAACCCCGTTCATTTCTCGTCCATCGCCCCGAATGTGCGCTTGTAGGTAATCGAACTCTTCGCGCAGCACATAATACACGCTCGACCCGTCGGTATTTTGCTGACGAACGGTGCGCTGGTGTTTCGACTCAACCGTCACTTCCGAATTGGCCCGTTCGCTGAAGTAGGTAAGCTCGTACTGATTCTGGCTGTCGAAGCCCGATTCGATCAACTGAACCCGGTAATCGGCCGGAACGGTGACGGCCCCCGAGCGAACAAATGGATAAATGTTGACGGTGAAGGAGTTTTCGACAATGATCCCTTCGTTCGTGGCTTCGTTGGGGGCGCTGGCTCCTCCAACTGTCGAATTATACAGGCGCTCGAACGTGATAAACTGATTGCCGGGCTGGCTGGGGGCTGTAACGGGGATGTCGAGCGTTACGTTGATACCACCACCCTGCGGGGTCATTTTGAGCCGAACGCGGCCCGTCAGCAAATCTTCAACGTTGAAGAAATCGAAGAAGTCCTTCTTCAGAGGCAGCAAAAAGCCCTTATCCGTAGCGGGTGTTTGCAGATTGCCATCGAAGAAACGGCCCCGGTCGGTAGGGAAGGGTAAGCGAATCAGGTAGGGTTCCAGAAAATCACTGACGGTGAGCCAGGGGTAGTTTCCGGGTTGTCCCGGTAATGGCCGCTGGTTCTCGCGCCAGGATTCACGCGCATAATAAGGCACTACCGTGTTCGAGTTCCACAGTGTTTGCGGTACATAGGTAAACTGCCGGAAAAAGCGATTTTGCAGGGCCATCGGGCGCGGCAGGTTCTGATTCAGTCGGGCGTACTTATCCGATCGGATGATGAAATCACTAACCTGACTAATGGCTCGTGAATCCGACTTTTTCTTGCGAAGCGGGAAACCCAATACTTCGACAATATCGCCCGGCCCGGTGGTCAGTTCGTCAAAATCCTGCTCAAATTTCTCCCGTGTCATCAATGGCTGCCCATTGTGCGACTCAATATGCTCGTAGAATAAGGCCGGATTGTGTTGCTGCAACAGCGCCCGACTCCGATTGAGGTAATCATCCACTTCGCGGAAACGGTCGCGGAAGTTGGGCATGAACTGCTTGATGGCGTACCAGAACTTCTGGTATTCAATGTCACGCTGATACAACGGACAAACCGACGCATCGAACAGTCGATCATTACCCATCGACACATCCACCCAGCTCAAATCGTTTCCCGAACTGAAAAACAGCGTTTTGGGAGAAGTGCCACCGACAACCCGCCCCCGATAATTGAGAACGAACAGCCGGTGTATATCGCCAAAATTGTATTCGGCAGCATCCTGATCCAGAAACAGTTTCAGCGCATCGCCCAGCCGCTTATGGCCCTGATTGATGGATTGCCGCAACCGTTCCAGATCCGTACGAATATCGAAAGGCGTAATGGTGATGTAGGTCTTGAGCTTATCGTAATTGAAAAACAACTCGCCCACATCGAGGGCATCCGACACAATACGCTGATCGTTCACCGTGCCCATCAGGTCGGGGCGGAGGGCCAGGTTCAGGAAGGCCGACCGTACCAGGTCCATACGGGCAAACGGACTCGGAATCGAAGTCGGTTGTTTTACGGTTTGTCCGCCCTGTGGGTCACGAATGGCCGCAATCTGGTCGGTGCCGAAGGGCTTGCTCACGTACCAATGCAGGCCCGGAACGGGATTATGTAAGCTGAATGTGGTTGGCATAAGAAATAGTGGTCATTGACTCCGTCGGTCCGCCGGTTCGGTCATTTGTGGTCATGAATTGTCATTTATCGTTTTGGCAACTGTTGACAATCAATGACCATCGAATGACCCTGAATGACAAGTTTAATAGTCCATTACTTTCGGGAGTTTTTCGCGGACGAACTGGTCGGTCGCTTCCGAAAATAGTTGTATAAATTTATCGGCTTCGCTGCCGTAGGCTTTGCCTTCAGCGGTTTTGTTGAGCGTCTGGTCGAAGTCGTCGACGATGTCCAGTTTTACGTCGGATTCACCGCCAAAAATGCCTCGTTTTTTCGGTTCAAAGCCGCGTACTGTATGGCCGAGGTTGGCCGCATCGAGCAAAAACGGCTCAAACGACCGCTTGTTCTCCCGCATCTCGGACAACCATTGTCGGAAAGCCGCGTCGAAATTTTTGACGCTGTTGAAAAACGACGAATTCAGGAACGACGACGAAATGGTTGGATTGGCTTTTGACCATTGAACTGTACCGGCTGCCTGCCGAAGTCGCTGACTCAGGTATGTACTGAACAGCGCCATTTTAGATAAGGGTAGGTTGATCAGTTGTTTGGTCGGCGCTGCGAGGTGCCCCAACTGAATACTAATGCCATCCTGTTCAATACCGAACTCTTTGAATACCGGATTCACAGGGCGACCGTTGCTAACGGCCAGGCTGCTGTCGTCGGTGTTCATGAAATCGACGATGGCCAGCGCCGACGCCATTTCAACAAAATGAGCTTCGTTCTTCTGACCACCCGCACCCGGATCGTAGGTGTAGGCTTTCGTCTGGTCGTCGCCAATGTAGTAAAGCGTATTGACCGACGGGTTCACACCCTTCTGGTAATAGTTCAAAGCCGCTTTGGTTTTGGCAATGAACGAAGCCGGGTCGATCAGCTTATTTTCGTTAGTAGTCAGGCTGAAATAGGGCATCACCGTAACGGCTCCGATTTTGGCATCACGGAGGAAAGCCGGATTCGGAATTTGCCCGATGGCCTGCGCCCCCCGGATGTTTTTCAACAGAATTGGGAAGCCAGCCGCGCCCGTTCCGCCAAAGATGGAGCTAACGATAAAGATACGGTCGTTGGCGCCAAAGTTTTCGGCAAATGCCTGGAACACATCCGAATACCGAAACTGATTCAGCACCGTACTGCCGATGTTCGGGTTACCGACGAAACCAATATCCATTTTGGTCTCCAGATTTTCTTCTGAAAACAGCAGACTGGCAAAGGCTTTGGCGGGGGCATCGAGTCCTTCGTAGTTGATGTAGTCCCGGAATTTCTCCTGCTGAACACCCTGAAGTTCAAAAACGTAGGTATCGGCAATGGTCGCGTTGCCACCAATTGAGCGGTTCAGCGTTTTGATTTCGGTACTAAAAAAGCCCGATGTTGGTTTGGTTTGCAGGTTTGCCCGGATGTTGCCGTATTCTCGCAGTAGATCTTTAGTGCGCAGCAGGTCGTCATTGGTAGCGTGTGGATCGAGCACAATCGGGATAACCTCGTCCGTATTGTTCAGCTTCACGCCAGAGGCCAGCAGAAATGTGAGTGCCTTAAGCACCCGCGAACCCGTTCCGCCAATCGCAAAGACAAATAGTTTAGCCATATTTTTATTTTTTTGTAGAGACGCCATCCCTGGCGTCTCATGACCGGATGGTTTTATCCGGCGTAATAAATTGCTGATCGTCTCGTAACCGGATGGTTTTATCCGACGTAACAAATTGCTGACGCACAGGAGACGCCAGGTATGGCGTCTCTACATGTGGGTTATTTAGAAGGCCACAACATGGGCCGGTGTTTGGCATTTTTACTGAAATTTTTCATCACCATCGAAATGATGAAGAAAATAACAGCCGTCAATAAGGCCATCTCGAAGGCGTAACTCAGGAAAACACTGATGCCCTGATCGAAGAGAGTCCCCTGGTTGGGGTCGGCTTCGTCGCGGGGAATTTCCTGGCCTTCTTTCTGATAACAGGTAACCAGCGAAATAATAAACAGGAGCACCGAACTGACGCCCATCATCAGCAGCCAGTTGCCCATGCCGCTGAAACTCACTTTGTTGAACGGCCAGATATAGAAAGCAACCGCTACGACAAAGGCAATGCCGATAGCCGTCAGGGTGAGGGGGGATAACAGTTCTTCCTGGTACAGATCTTCCAGCAGGGCACTGTTCACAAACAGATTGTAAAAGTTATAGAGGGATTCTTCCATAAGTAAAGAGTGAAAGAGTGAAAGAGTGAAAGAGCGAAAAAAGGCTTATGTTGGCGTTTTGTCGGATTGATAATCCGCTCTTTCGCTCATTCACTCTTTCGCTCTTTAAAGTTCTTTCGCTCACTCAAGATTAATTGTTAACGTAAAATAGTCGGTTTGGTTATTGGGGTTGTAGGCTCGCTCGACGCCCTGTAAAAGGTTTTGGATGCCAAAAGTAGAACTGGCGTCGGGCGAGGCATCGTTGGTAGTGTTGGTGTTTTCGATCCAGCGGGGAGGGAATTCCCGGCGTAGGCGAATGGTAACGGTTCGTTTGCCACGGGCTGGTTTATCAGTCGTTAGGAGTAGCTTGTGGGTGGTACCATTAGCTCCAGCATAGGTTTGTACCGATGTGACGCGGAAATTGTCTTTGCCCGATACATCGTACTGACTGGCATTGGTTAGCAATGAAGCGGGTACGCGCAGGGCCGACAGATCGACGGCTACCGGAATCGTTAAACTTTTGTCGGCTACGTCGGGCTGAACATCGGTGAGGGCGTGAACGGCTTTATCATGATTGCGTACCTCTTCGTCCGACCGCTTGAAACGACCTTTTCGGGCAGGATCATTGACCAGAACGCTGTAGAAAGGCGTAACGGCCTTGGTATCACGACCAAAGAACCACGAGTCCTGATAGCCGGGTAATTCGTTGAACTGGCGGATGGTCTGGTAGGTTTGGTCCTGGTACAGCCGCTGCATGGCTTCGTTGCGGCCGATCAGGCAGAGGTAATAGGGCCGTTCGCCCGTATATTTTTTCTTGGCGTTGTTCCAGCTATAATACGTACCATCGAAGTCGGCTTTCAGTTTGATCACCAGCATCGAATGGGTGTTGGCATAGGGGTTGAATACCGTAGAGAGTAACGAACTGGCGGCATCGAGGGTTTTCTGGGCGCTCATACCCGTCAGGCTGGGGTCGGAGTAGATCAGGTCTGAAACCAGGATGCTTAGGTCGTCGCCAGAGGTATTCTGGAGAATATCGCTGAAAATCTTCTCGAAGTCGGTGCTGGTGGTTTTGCCCTTCGTTTTGGCAACCGTAAAAATGTCTTTCTCCTTAAAAAACTGCGAGAGCGACAAGCCCAGGTCGTTGACTTCGGTATTGACCACGAATAGTTTTCCCTGGTTGGGATTAACCGCATCAAACTCCGTCAGCACATCATTGAGCGTTCGTTTAAATAGACCGTTGCCGCCCGGTGCATCGTAGGGAAACATACTGCCACTAGCCTCCAGATAAAGCTTCAGCCGCAATGGTTTGCCAGCTACCGCACCACCTGATAGGTTCAGGGTAGGGTTCTTGCCCTCTTTTACCAGTTTACGATAAGTACGGTTTCGTTTAATGTAAGCCACTAATGCCGACTCATCCAGTTTTCCGTCGGGTGTGATCAGAATACTGGTTTTTTTATCTTTCCCTAATGCCTTGCTCTCCTGACCGATAAAGACCCGCAGGGCATCGGCCTCTTCAACATCGAGGGTATTATCTTCCAGCGCATCGCTGATCTGGCTATCGAGCTGGTCGGCGGAGCTGGAACAGCCCACCAGCCCACCAAGCAAAGCAACAGCAAACAGCCATGCGCAAAAACGGGTGCAAATCATGAACAGTTGTTTAATAGTTAGCAACGAATAGGGGAGCCCTGTACGCCCAAATTTCACCCACATTCTCGTTCACGGAGCGCGCTACCTTTAAATTTTCTTAAAATTCTATACATCCTAACGAACAGACCATCCATTTTATGTCAATCGGTACGGTTAAACGATGAACGGACGTTTACCTTTGTAGGATAAAATAAAGAGTGAACGAGTGAAAGAGCGAAAGAGCGATTGTCGATTTTCATCCCTTGTGTTGAATCAGGTACTTGTGACCGATTTATACGATAGAATATTTCATTTCTTTGTTTTTGCCCTTTTACTGGCTCTTCCATTTTTTCTGCAAAACTGCGCGCAGGTGGCCCAACCGCCTGGCGGTAAGAAAGATACATTGGCACCTAAACTGGTCAGTAGTATCCCTTCAGCCCGTCAGTTAAACTACGATGGTAAGTTTGTGGAACTGGAATTTGATGAGTACGTCAATAGTGAAAACCTGCAACAGAAAATTACGATCACTCCGCAGGATAGCAATACCTATGTGGTAAAATCGCTGCCTAAAGGCATTCGATTAAACTTCAACAAACCTTTTCTGAAGAATACAACCTATACCATCGACTTTGCCGACGGCATAAAAGACGTTACTGAACGGAACATCGCCAAAAATACGAAAGTGGTATTCAGCACCGGGTCTGTGATCGATTCGCTCTACCTGACGGGCAATGTGGTCGATGATGAAAGCCGACTGCCCCTGTTAAGTTTTGTTGTTGGGCTGTTTGCTCCTACCGATACGCTACCGATCAATCGGAAACGGCCTCAGTATTTTGCCCGGACCGATAGTAATGGCAACTACCGCATCGAAAACGTAAAGGCAGGTCAGTATAAAGTATATGGGTTCGATGATAAGGATTTGAATCTGGTCAACAACACACCGGGCGAGCGGGTTGCTTTCCGCGATAGCGTGCTGAACCTAAACCGCAACTATACGGATGTGAACCTGGTGGCGTTTCGGGGGTACGGAAAACCACGAATCAGCCGACGTGAGCGTACCGACGAAACCCTGGGCCTGGAACTGAGCAGCGGTATTGCCAGCTATAAACTACGCTACGGTCGCCCTACGTCGACGTCGGCCGTATCCACGTCGGCCGTCTCCACAACGGCAACTTCCACATCCGCTACGTCTGCATCAGCTACGTCCACCACAGTGTCTGGTTCTTCATCGGGCGATTCGCTGGTGTCGTTTCTGGAAAATCCGAAAATGATTCGGTTGTTTCGACCGGCCAATCGGGCTGCCGACGATACCATTCACGTAACCATTATGGCTGAAGATTCAGTTGGGAACGTGACGGAACTGCGGGAACGTATCTATTTTTCTCCGCTGAAAACCAGAGCTAAAAACCGGACTGGGCTAACTGTGCAGGTGTCTCCGCCATCGGGGGAGCCGATCGACAATAATCTGGAGTTTACGCTGACCTTTAACAAGCCAATTCTGCGCTACAATACAAACCAGATTATTATTGGCCCCGATAGTACCAAACCGTTTCCGCTGACTCGTGCCGATCTGATGTGGAGTAACAATTTCTCCCGGTTGGTCATTGCCCGAAAAACCAACCTGCGCGACAGTGTGCTGTTTAGGTTGCAGAAGGGCTCGTTTATTAGTGTTCAGGGTGATACACTAGCCCGATACTCCGCCAAATATATCATTGCCGAAGAGGATAGCTACGGGTTGATTGCTGGTCGGGTGAGTCCCGCAACCGTAGGGGCGGCTGGTAATAACTTCATCATCGAACTGCTCGACGATAAGTACAAGGTTATCCGATCGGTGTACGGAACGCCCTCGTATAGTTTTGGGCGATTAAAACCTGGGATGTACCGTGTACGTCTGATTATCGATTCGAACGGAAACCGAAAGCGCGACATCGGTAATGTGCAGAAAGGCATCCAGCCCGAACGAATCGTCTATGCGCCCGGCACCGAAGAAAATGGTACCATCCGCGTCAAACAGAATTTTGAACTGACTGATATTGATTTTTGAGTGGTGGTCGTTTTGGGCCTTTTCGTATATAATGAGAATGGCTAATTGGCTAAGTAGTTTGCTTTTAAGGGATAATTAAAAGGTATTATTGGCTTACCTAATTTTAAGACAAAGACTCGTTTGTAAATTGTATTAATATATTTCCATATCAAGGGTTATAGGTACGATTGTTTTGTACTAATCTTTAAGCGTCGAAATGACTTTACTAAGTAAATTTTTTGAAGGGAGAGAAGCTTTATTTGAAACTTTCGAAGAGTTTGACGATAGGCATGGCTTAGGTATTATAAACAGTCTATACAAAGAAAATAATGAGGTTGATTTTTTGTCAAAAATTACAGAAATTCATTTCGGCCTTTTCTTTGGTACATTTAGCAGTTCTGTAAAATATAGTAAAATGTATGATAAGCTAACGCCTGATTGGGCTTTGACTATAAACGGTCAAGAGATTATTGCTGAGGTCATGAGGCTTAATCCATCAGTAGCAGACAAAGTGAAGCTTGATTTTGACTCGAAATTTATGAATGCCTTGCATGAAATAAAGCAAAAATGCGTTCTGGAATTTTCTTATGATGATAAAATAATTAATATAGATAAAATTAATATTATTAAATGTAAAGCTTTAGTAGAAAGTTGGCTTAATAATAAACCAGCTATTAATGAAATGATATTGATAGATAATATGATAGAGGTAAGATTAATTAATTATATTCCAAATGTTGAACACGTCTGTCTAATAGGCGGTGGAGGAGCTATAAATTTTAACTACAATCGGTTAAGAGGGGAAAACAGCGCATTGCTAAAGAAAGCTAGAAAATATTCTCAAATAGTTGATAAATATAACCTTCCATATATTATTTGTATTTACTTGGATTTTCATAGTTGGTTTGATAAGGATGATTTATACAGGACACTTTATGGGCTTTCAGTAGAGCACGAAGCAGAAATAAATTATTTTTCTCACGATATTGAAAACGCACTGTTTTACTCGGAGAGAGAAATAATGGCTAATGTTAGTGGAGTGCTGTTAAGACAAAATGGTGAGTTTACATATTATAATAATTATCACAAAAACAATAGATTGAAGGATATAAATCAAGAATTATTTTCAGAGTGGCAGTACACTTATGAATCATACGCAAAAAAGTATTGATTTAATTGGTACGGTAAATTCATATTATGGGCGTTGTAGCGAGTTCCTTATTTCAAGGATACTGATTTCCGAAATATAACAATTCAAAAAGCCAACTTCACGAATTTTCTGGCTAATACCATGCCGGTCATTCAGATGGTGGATCAATATGTTGGTATCAAGCAAATACATTTAGAGGGGTAAATCAATTGTTTTGGTAGTGCGGGCCGATTCGATAAGGTCAATTAATTCGTCGGTAGATTGTTCACTCTGCCAACTTCCAGCTAAAGAGAAAAAACGGTCTTCTGCCTTGGTTAATTCTTCCAGACTTTGCGATTCTTCCCGGTAGTCAACCTGAAGGCGTTTGGCCAGATCAACAAAAAGTTGATAATCGGCTTGGTTCTTGGTTTCCAGAACGAGTGTCATGTATTGGTAGATGATTGATAATACACTGTTACAAAACTAACAAACTTACACCCCTATCTTGTTGCAAGACCTTAAAATACGTTCCGACAGGTATTTTGGCTTAGATTTTTGATTACCAGTTGCTTTGGGTGAGGTCTTTTCTATATTTGATCAAAATACCCCAAACCGTTCTCATAATCAGCATGAAATCGTTCTTTCTGTTCCTCTTTTTTACGAGTAGTATAGTCCTGGTGTATGGTCAGGGAAAACTACCGACTGGGACCGTAACCGTCCCCAAAAATATCACAGCCACTCTCCCTAAAAATCAGAAGTTTCCAACGGTTGTCCTGCCTTGTAAGCTACACAATGGTAAAGATCGGCCCTACCCCTGCGAATTTGCTCTGCTGAAACTGGTTTTCTATGACACCAATGGTAACAAGATTGGTGAGGCTACCCAAAAGAATCCGAGTTTTACACTACCTCTGTCGAAAGCGAAATCGGCACCGGCAAATGGAGCCAAGGGGCTGGTAACCTACAATGTACGCGCTACCATGACGCGCATCAATCCGCCTGCCTTTCCGCCTAAAGATGGGTATATGGTGCGTAGTGCTTTTGTGACGTTGGCCCTTCAATCGGATCCACTGACTACGCATGCATCGGGTGTTTCGATTCCATCGCCTACCAATGGCCCCATCGAAATACCGTTTACGGTATCCTGGCTCTATGAAAAATCAGAAGGTATAACCGTCGGGCCCCGTGAGTTTTATATCGAAAACGATGTTACGACGACTAAATTCCCATTTAGTTCGGATGTGCCTATGCGCGACAAGGCGGAGGTTTCACTAGTTGTTCAGCCTAAAATCGATTATACGAAATAACTACCTGGTTCTGTCAGTGCAACCTTGGGTCGTGTATCTGCATCTTTTGGGAAATAACATCATAACGACGACATGAAAATCCTGATTACATCCCTCCTGTTTGCCCTCGTTGCTTTGTCGCCTGCACTGGCGCAGACAACCGTTGATGCGAAAGACATTATGGCAAAAATCAATCGGAAAGAAGCGGTTTCCTATCAAAATGCGACCATCACTGGCGATCTGGACCTAACCAGTTTAGCTAATCGTAAAGAAGTTCGGGATGGTAACTGGGGTGATTCTCAGCATTACCTGAGCACGGTTGATGTGCCGATGACATTCAAAAATTGTACGTTTAGAGGTAAGTTTCTTGGCTACCGTACGGAAGACCAGGATGGTAAGATTTTTCGGACCAGCAACATTGTTTACAACACCGATTTCCCGGAAGCTGTCACGATTGAAGGCTGCACATTTGAAGACGATGCCACTTTTAAATATTCGACGTTCAGCCAGCGGGCCATTTTTAGTAACAACAAGTTTGAGAAGATAGCTTTGTTCAAGTACACCAAGTTTCGGAATGATGCCGATTTCAGTAGCTCAACCTTCCAGGGCTATGCCGATTTCAAATACACCAAATTCGATGAGGCTTCCACGTTCCAGAAAGCCCGTTTCGAGCGATCTGCCGACTTTAAATATACCAAATTCGACGAAGGAACGAACTTCAGTCAGGCCCGCTTTACGGGTAGCGCCGATTTTAAATACACGCGTTTGCCGAGTGGGAGTAATTTCGATGAAGCCCGTTTCGATGGGTCAACCGATTTCAAATACACAACATTGGGTGGACGGCGTTTCCTGCCTTATGGCCGCTGATTGACAGGCTGGCAGAGCGGAAGTAAACGGGGTGGAGTTGGTGTACTAATGGCCATTGGTTGGCACTTAGTCACCGATTCCACCCCGTTTACTTTCTGCACCATTCCTAAACCTGTGTCCTACTTTTTTGTTTATCAAAGCGTTACACCAATCACGCAACGTTTTGAAACGCACGACTAAAATCCTGATTGCACTCGTAGTACTCCTGATCATTGCCCGATTGCTGTTACCGTACTTTGTACTGCGCTATGTCAATAAAACCCTGGCCGACATGGGTGGTTATACAGGCCATGTCGAAGATATTGACATTCAGCTCATTCGTGGGGCTTATCAGATAGATGATCTTCGTATTCGGAAGATCAATGGGAAGATAAAAGAACCATTCCTGTTTATTCCTAAAACGGACTTGTCTGTGGAATGGAAAGCCTTATTTAAAGGTAGGCTGGTAAGCGAAGTGGAATGCTATAAACCTGAAATTAATTTCGCTTTTGGTAAAGACCAGGCCAGTAGCCAGACAGGAGCCGAAGTGGATTGGACAGCCTTCCTGAAAAAACTGCTCCCCATCAAAATCAACCGATTTGCTGTGATCGACGGAGAGGTCAATCTGGCCAGTTTGATTACTCAGCCCCGCGCCGACCTGTCGATCAAACGGTTTCAGGGGGAGGTGCGAAACATCCGAAATGTCGATGACCGGAACAAAAAACTTCCTTCGCCGGTGGTGGCATCTGGTGATGTACCGGGCTACGGCGGCACCATGAAATTTTCGGCTGATATGAATCTGCTGAAGGTAGTTCCTGACTTTGATTATAACCTGATGTTCGATAACCTTCAGTTGGTCAAGCTCAATGCACTCGCTCGTGCCTACGGCAATGTTGACTTCGAATGGGGCACCGTCAGCGTATATAGTGAGATGGCCATGCTCGACAAAAAACTGAATGGCTATGTCAAACCGCTGACAAAGGGAATGGAGATTTTTAAGCTCAATGAGCACGAGCATCGGTCTGTAGGGCGCTTTTTTACGGAATTGCTGGCTCAGGTCGGTACGGATGTCCTGAAAAATCAGAAGCATGATCAGGTAGCTACCCGGATTCCCCTCAACGGAACGTATGACGATATCAAGACGGCGGTGTGGCCTACTATTTTCGGCTTATTGCGCAATGCATACGTAGAAGCTTTTCGGCATGATTTTGACAATAATATCACGCTGAAAGACGCGTTCAAAAGCATCAAAGAGGATTATAAAGCCAGACGCGATGAGCGAAAGGCCGCACGTAAGGAAGCCAGAGCTGACCGAAAAGCCCAGCGACAGGAAAAACGCAGAGAACGAAAGGCCGAACGTGAACGCAAAAAGAAAGAACGTAAAACGGTTGCCTGATACCTGTGGATCAGCGCCGGACAGTATCGATTCGGGTGGCTCCACCACGGCGCAACGAATCTGGGCGCAGTCGGGGCTGACGACGGTTTCCGGGTTTGGTCGAATCGGGTAATGGTTTGGTTGTGGAACGTCTATTCGGTTGGGCAGAAGGCCGATTCGGTGTTGGCTGCTGCCTCGCTTCCGAAGCCGACCGAAGTTCCGACGAGATGAGGCTCGTTGAGTTGATAAGGCTTAGTATACCGAGCAGGCAGGCCCAGAAAAATATCCATTTCATCGTGATAAAGCGATTGTTTAAATACTGTAACCACATAGAACGGCGTTCGGTTATGGAATTCCGACTGCTTTTGCATCTTTAGGCATAAGTAGCCCTACACTTATGTTTCTGAAACTGTTTCGTAAGCCCAAACCCCCCTCTGAACGATACCGAACGGATTCTGCCGGTCTTCTGGCGGCTTATCGGGCCACTGGCGACCTAACTATTCTGGGGGAGCTGTATGAGCAGCATATGGAATTGATTTACGCAGTCTGCTTCAACTACCTGCGCGACGAAGAGGAGGCAAAGGATGCGGTCATGAATCTGTTCGAACAACTCATAACCGATTTGCGTCGGCATGATGTTCAGCAGTTTGGGCCCTGGCTGCATAGCGTGGCACGCAACTATTGCCTCATGCAACTGCGAAAAAGCCAGTCCCATCCGACAGTTGCGCTAGTCAATCAGACCGAATCAGAGGCCAACGACGAATCGTCAGATCAGTTTACCAGCTATGATACCGACCTGCCTGAGCTCGAAGAAGATCTAACCCGGATGGAAGCCTGTTTGCTGACCTTACCTCCCGAGCAGCAGGTATGCCTGACGTTATTCTATCTGGAGCGAAAGACCTACACCGAAGTTGCCGACCATACGGGCTACGATATGAAACAGGTGAAAAGTTATTTGCAAAATGGCCGAAGAAATTTGAAAATTTGTATGAGTCGGCATTAAGTAACGTGGGAGAAAACCCACATTGTTTTGTTAAAGCGGGTTTGCCCCGCGTCACCACAATGAACGACCAATTGACATTCGACGATTTACAGGCGTATCGGTCTGGGCAACTGAGCGGACCGGCACGACATCGTGTGGAGCGGTTACTGCTCGAAAACCCGTTCTACGCGGATGCGCTGGCCGGGTTGGAGGCCATGCAGCAAACGGCCACGAACGTCGCCAATGGCCCAATGGCCGATCAGATGGCTGATCTTCGTGATGCGCTGCATCGGCGAATTCATGAATCGGCTAATCGAAAACGGCTCTGGCCTCTCTGGATTGCTACCACAACAGCTGCCATTCTGTTTATGCTGGCGATGGCTATTTATTTTATTTTCTTCGCGCCAAAACATTATCCGAAGGCCAGACCAGTTGTGCCTGCATCTAAAACGGTTTTAAATAAGCAGCACACTATGGGCGGAACAGGTTTTTATCTGCTTGATTATCAGCGTTTTGCTTGCTGATAGGGCGCGGATTTTTAGGGTCATCTAAGATTTAACGTGCTGGTAAAGCAGGCTCTGAATAAACTCAATCTTAATTGACCAAAAGAGTCATAAAAATCCGTGTTCGCTGTGTACCATGTCCTTTTTTGTAGGTAAAAAAGATTGAAGTCTCCCGAAAAATTAAAACATTTGCCGAACATCAAGCGTTAACGGGGCATATCAACCCATTGATTTATTTATGTTTCGCGCAAATTCACTACGTTCTATTATTCTCTCATCTTTTCTTGTTATCGGTTGTCTATCAGTGAGTTCGGCCCAGCAGCGGTTCACGGCAGGTCCGCGTGTTGGCTTGAATTTATCTAATTACTGGGGCAGCGCGGATGGGATGAGCTTTACGCCTGGACTTACAGCAGGGGCCTTTCTGATGTATAGCTCGCTGAACCACTTCGGTATCTCTGGTGATGTTTTGTATTCGCAACGCGGTACAAGCTATCAGGGCAATAATATGAAGTTTATTCAGCGCGTCAACTACCTCGAAATTCCGGTGGTAGCCCGCTATTTTCTGACCCTGAATGGAAACTTCAGACCCAACCTGTTTGTCGGTCCTTCGTTAGGCATCAAACTCAATGCAAAGCGGATTAAAGGGGATTATCTGCAAGGGACTGGTCCGGTACTCAACGGCGACAACAGCGACGCGTTTAATAATCTGGACTTGGGAGCAACAGGTGGTATTCAGTTGAACTGGGGCACTGGCAATCGGCAGCACTTCCTGATCGATGCCCGGTATACCCTGGGGTTAACTGATGTGCAAGCCTTCACGAACGTCTGGGGACCACGGAGTTCGCTGCAAAATTCAACCGTCTCCATTACGCTTGGCTATGGTTTTGGGGTAGGACCTGAGTATCGCAGCCGATACAGAAAATAAGACAGCTGACTAGCTACGAACCACGAGGTACGGTTTACGATTTAGATGGTGTGATTCATATTTTAATTGGTCACGCAGGAAAAAAATCGTAAATCGTACCTCGTAATTCGTAATATAGTTAGCTTATGCCCTTCAGACGGCCCATTTTTGTTCTCTTCATCAGCATCTTATTTTCTATGCCGGTAGTGGCGCAAACCACTACCCCCGCTTTTCTTAACCTCAACGAACGCCAAAACTGCTGGGTCGATTCGGTATTTACCAACATGTCGCCCGACGACCGGATTGCGCAGTTAATCATGGTGGCGGGCTATTCGAACCGCAGACCTTCCTATGAAGATTCGCTGGTTCGACTGGTACAAACGGCAAAACTCGGTGGCGTTGTCATGTTTCAGGGTGGGCCTGTTCGGCAGGCTCAACTGACCAATCGCTTACAGGCCGTTTCGAAAGTCCCGTTGCTGATGGCAATAGATGCCGAGTGGGGGCTTGCCATGCGCTTAGACAGTACGGTCCGCTACCCTTATCAGATGACGCTGGGGGCCATGCAGGGGAACGATAGTCTGATTTATCGTATGGGGGCCAATCTGGCCCGGCAAGCCCGTCGATTAGGTTTGCACATCAACTTTGCGCCCACGGTCGATGTCAACAATAACCCTAACAATCCAGTCATCAATTTTCGGTCGTTTGGTGAAAACAAATACGATGTGGCCCGAAAAGCCCTCGCCTATGTGAAGGGTATGCAGGACAACCAACTGCTAACCAGCATCAAACATTTTCCGGGACATGGTGATACCGGCACCGATTCTCACTTCGATCTACCACTCATTGCTAAAAGTCGGACCCAGCTCGACTCGCTGGAATTGTATCCGTTTCGGGAGCTGATCAAAGCGGGGGCTTCTGGGGTGATGGTGGCGCATTTAAACGTTCCGGCCCTGGACACGACCCGTAACCGTCCTTCTACCTTATCGCCTGCTATTGTAACGAACCTGCTCAAAAATGAGCTGGGCTTTCAGGGGCTGACGTTTTCGGACGCGATGAATATGAAAGCGCTTACGAAGTATTTTCCGTCGGGGCAGGCCGATCAGTTGGGTATCGAAGCCGGCCTGGATATACTGGAATTTACGGAAGATGTACCGGCAGCACTGGCAAAAATCAAACAGGCCGTGGCCGCCGGGCGTATCAGTCAGGCGTCGCTGGATGCCCGTTGCCTGAAAGTACTCCGGGCCAAAGTCTGGGCGGGGCTGGATCGATACAAACCCATTGACCTCACCAATCTGGTAAGCGATCTTAACTCAGTGCAGGACGACCTGCTCAACCGGAAACTCACCGAAGCGAGTCTGACCGTTCTGAAAAATGAACGGAATCTACTACCTCTGCAACATCTTGACACCCTGCGTATTGCGTCGGTAGCTGTGGAAAGCGATAAGATCACGGCTTTTCAGCAGATGGTCGCCAACTACACGCAGGTCAATCATTTCAATATCACGTCCCGCACACCCGACTCAACGCTGGCTCAGGTGCGTGATTCACTAAAGAATTATAATCTGATTCTGGTCGATGTTCACCTGAATAATATTCGTCCGGCTGCCCGCTATGGTTTGCAGGCTAAAACGGCTGCTTTGGTTAGTGAGTTAGTATCAACGGGTAAGGCGGTTGTTACGGTATTCGGTAATCCCTATGTACTGGATAAACTCACGTTTCCGATGGATACGGTACAGACAGCCCGGAATATTGAACAGGCGCGGGCGGTCGTAATGCCGTATCAATTAACCAATTATACCGAAGAACTATCAGCTCAGTTGATATTTGGCGCTATTGGGGCTTCGGGTAAACTGCCGGTAACCGTCAACCAGCGCTTCCGGTATGGCGATGGTATACCTGTTCAGCCCATCGGCCGGATGAAATATACCATTCCCGAAGAAGTGGGGATCGACAGCCGATATCTGGCCCAACAGGTCGACTCACTGGTAAACGTGGGGATGACTCAAAAGGCATTTCCCGGCTGTGTGGTTCAGATGGCCAAAGATGGGAAAGTGATCTTCCGAAAAGCGTATGGAAACCATACATACGATGCATCGCTTGGGGCAGAGCCTAAACCTGTCCAGTTGGATGATCTGTATGATATGGCGTCGGTTACGAAAGTAAGTACCTCTACCCCGGCTCTGATGAAGCTGGTGGATGAAGGTAAGTTCAATCTGGATGGCAAAATGGCCGATTATCTGCCCTTTCTGAAGAAGTCGAATAAGGCGAACCTGATCTGGCGGGATGTACTGACGCACCAGGCCCGGCTGAAAGCCTGGATTCCGTTCTGGATGGACACCAAAAATCCAGATGGTTCGTGGAAGCCAAAAACCTTTAAAAACGAACGCTCGGGCCGTTACCCAATTGAAGTGACCGACAGCCTGTTTGAATTCAAAAACTACCCGAAAGTTATTTACCAGCAAATTCGGGACTCCCCACTGAACGAGAAGAAAGAGTACGTTTACTCCGATCTTTCGTTTATTATGTACCCACTTGTTGTGAAGCGCCTTACGGGTGTCAACTTCGAAGAGTACGTCAAAGCCACCTTCTTCCGACCACTGGGAGCTACTACGCTGACGTTTAACCCACGTCGGTTCTACTCTCTCGACCGGATTGTACCGACCGAATACGATTCGTTGTTTCGCAAAACACTCATTTGGGGACGCGTGCACGACGAAGGAGCTGCCATGCTCAACGGCCTGTCGGGGCATGCGGGGCTGTTTGGTTCGGCCAACGATCTGATGAAGGTGTATGACATGTATCGTCGGATGGGGTCATATGGTGGACAGCAATTCATTTCGCAGAAAACCATGGCAGAGTTCACCCGCTATCAGTTTCCCGAATTGGGTAACCGCCGTGGGTTAGGCTTCGACAAACCCTCGTTCAAGTACTCGGGTAATGGTCCTCGTTCAGCAACCAAGGCTAGTTTTGGGCATTCGGGCTTTACCGGCACGTTCGTATGGGTCGATCCCGATCCGGCCTACAATCTTACCTATGTATTTTTGTGTAACCGCGTGTACCCAACCCGCAATAACAATACGCTAGGCAATCTGAATACCCGAACGAACATTGTAGAAGCACTGTATCAGGCAACTAAACGAGGCATTCAATGAAAGAGTATCTGATTGAGCTACTCGACTATGAGCTTTGGGCCAACCACCGCATCATTACGGCCCTCGAAGCGGTTAGCAATCCACCGCAGCGAGCTGTAGCCGTGATGGGGCACATCTTATCTGCACAACAGGTCTGGATCGGCCGAATTACGAATCAGTCGGTGTTTGTATCAATCTGGGAAGATATCCCCGTTAGCTGGATGGCCGAAACCGCCGACCGCCAGCACCGTCAGGTGAAGAGCTATGTAAGTGGGCTTTCCGAAGGGCAACTGGCCGAGTCGATTAGCTATAAGGATTCGAAAGGCAATCCACACCAAACGCCATTGGTCGAAATTTTAACACACATGAGTCACCACGCAGCTTACCACCGGGGGCAAATTGTGCAGCTCATCCGGCCCATGCTGGCCGAAGCCCCTGTGACGGATTACATTATCTGGAGCCGGGAGAAACAGAAATAGCCTACTTGTAGGCTATTTCTGTTTCTTTATGCGTATTCAGTAAGGCGTTGATCTATAGGTGGGTAGCTCTTATTTCTTTTCCAGCCAATTACTAAAATAAAACCCCTTGACCCTGCCACTTGTTAAGTTAAGGAACAGTAGTTACGTTCTGTCTGCACACGTTTCCTGTCCTACACGCCGAGAAAACCATGAAGGTGACGTCAAAAAGCTGGGTAAAACTAGTTCTTCTGGTAGTAATGCTCCCGTTTCTGGCGGCAGGGGCTGTGTATTATGTACTGATTCATAATTTGAATCAACTCATCACCTTTGCTGTCGATAAAGAAACACAGGGTGGCTATGTATTTCAAACCCATAATCTTAGCCTATCACTGCTACATAAAACGGTTACCATCGATAAGCTGGTGTTTACCCGGAAAGATACTACGAAGGCATCCTCCTACTATTCTATAAAAATTCCAACTGCCTATTTGTCGGTCGAGTCATGGCAGGAATTGTTGATAAACAAACGGTTACTGGTCGATAGCTTTTCGGTAAGCAGGCCCGAAATTGTTATTCACGATTACCGGACAAACGCGCAGGGACATAGCCAAACGCGTTTTCATACATCGAGTATTCTCGAAAATCTCCAGAAAACCTTAGCGCACCTGCACGCCAAGTCGTTCAACGTACAGGGCGGAACGTTCGCACTGTACAAGCGCAATACGACAGACCCGTTTCTGATCAAAGACATTAACCTGACGGTTCGCAACTTTTCGAAGATCGACAACGACGACCGACGGGTGTTGGCCTCCGATCATATTGAACTAGCCCTCGGACGCCAGAAATGGGTGCTGTCGGACGGAAAAAATACGCTCAGTTTTCGAGGACTGCACTTCATTAGCTCAACCCAGTTATTCGAGATGGATTCGGTCCATTTCCGGAAACCAGCTACCGATAGAAAAGGGGAGTTGAGTTTACGGGCGGAGAAGTTTTTCTTCAATTCCAGTCATTTGCCAGCTGTTTATCAAAAAGGTGAATTATGGCTCGATACGCTCATTTGCCTCAGGCCCGTTTTGACGTTGCCTATCGAGAGTCGTAAAGACCAGGTAACCGATACCGTTAGTACGATTCAGTCGAACCTGAAAACCCTGTTTAAAACCGTAACGATTGGGTATACACAAATTAAAGATGGGGAGCTACTGCTCGGAAATAAGACCAATCCGGTATCGCGGGGAGGGACGCAGAAGGCTAATATGAGTATCTATAACCTGGTGCTGAATCCCCAAAGTGAGCACTCGGTCATTACCGATAGCATCAATCTGAGTTTACGGAATATCGCTTTTTTTTCGCCCGATAGTTTGTTCAAAATTGGGGTCGAATCGTTTCAGATGGTCCGAAACGACGTTATTTTTCGGAATGTGCTCTATGGTACGGCTTCTCGAAGAATAACGGGTAAAGGGCTGACATTTAAGGCTCCACTCTTGCAACTGCATGATGTGAGTCTTGAAGATCTGATGCAGAAACGCATTGTGGCGTCGGCGGCTGAGTTGGTACAGCCGAGTATTGACATTAGCGCGACAAAAAAAGGCGATAATCGGCCGAAACCGTTTGTCGTAGCTACAGCCGCTCCTCGAAAGGTTGATTTATTCAAAACACTCCACGGCCTGGGCGAACTGCTTCAGGTAAAGCATTTTCAGATCATTAATGCTAATGCGCACTATCATCTGGAAGGCGATGGCCCCATGGAGGTAACGATGCACAACATGAATGCCAATGTGTTGCTGAACGATTTTCTGGTCAGCGATTCATTGATCGACATAAAACATGCTATTCCGACGCTAACCATAGCCGATGCACACCTGACTACCAACAAAGTGGCTGTTGCCTTGAAAAATTACACGCTGAAAGGGCAACAGCGCTACAACCAGGTGGACAGGTTACAGGTAAACCTACCCAATGGTACCGTTATGACGGCCAGCAAAGTCTACTGGGATGCCTGGGGATGGGATGCCCTTCAGCATTCGAAAGATATACAGGTCGAGCTACTTCGTGTGCATGATTTAGCCATTGATGCCCGATTGACGCATAAAAAGCCCGCCCGGTCCTCCCGAGGCCCGTCGTCCGATTCACCCCAAAAGCCGATGCCCCTCCTGCACATCGATCAACTGATGGCCGATCACATTACCCTCAACATCGGGTTATCACCACAAACGCAGGCAGGCTTTCAGGCTAGTAATGTCCGTATCGATAAACTATCTACCGAAACCGGAGATATTGGCTGGGAACAGTTCAGGGGTAAACTGATGGATACGTATGTGAACTTTCCGGGGGGTAAACGCCTGTCGGTAGCGCAGATCGATCTGAATAGCCAGCAAACCTCCACGCTCACGGGTCTACGCTATGCCGATAATCGGCCTGGCCAAACTATGCAGGTTTTTGTTCCGCAAATCCAGCTCAAAGGCTTATTGAATTCGACTGATTTTTCAACCGTACGCTTTCATTCGCTGCAAATAAATCAGCCCGAATTCACGGTGGTGAGTAAACAACAGGCTGCTAGTTCATCAGGACCAGCCAAGGCCTTTCCAATTCCGTTTACGTTTACTTTACACGATCTTGACGTGCAGGGAGCGAAGGTGGCTTATACACTGCAAAAAGACTCCAGTTCCATTCAGGTTCAGTCGGTGGTCGATATAACCGGACAGAGCTTCTTCGGTGCCAAAGACGAAGCGCTTACCTTTGCCTCCCTACGTATTGCCCCGTCCAGTACAACGTTCAGTACGCCACGACTCAAAACTAGTCTGCCTTCGTCTACCATTCAGCTTAGTAATGGAAGTCTATCCGGTTCTCAACTGGGCCGCCCAATGCTGGTGGGGCATTTGCAGGCTAGCTTAACAGCCAGTGAGTTGCGCCCAATATTGAATCTTAAGAAAAGTGTGACACCTGATCCTTTACTTATTGGCCATATTACCGCTCAGGTCGATTATCCGGGTTTCAGTTGGATACCAGGTAAAAAACAGTCCTGGCGAACCTGGCTGGACCACACCAGTCTGGCAGCCAGCAATGTATCGTTCAGGGGACAAAAAACGGCCATAGACGCTGCTAAGCTGGCCTGGGAACCGCAAAATGCTCGTCTACAGGTAAGTCAGTTCCAGATAACGCCGACGATGACCAAAGAGGAATTTATGACTCCTCCCAACTTACAGGCCGATTACATAACCGTAAAAGGCGATGAAGCCCAATTCAACGGGTTGAACACGGCGCAGTGGAATCGCGATTCGAGCATAGCCATTCATCATGTCGTGGTAAGAAATGTTATGACGGATGTGTCGCGCGATAAGCGGCTGCCCGATCCCAGCTTCATTCCCGAAAAACTAATGCCTACCCGCTTGGTCAGGCAGGTGGGTTTCCCGTTCCGGATCGATTCCATTTCGGTGATTAACAGCCAGGTGCTTTATCACGAAACCTCCAAATTAACCAATCGGGTGGGTAGCGTTCCGTTGAGAAATATCAATGGCGTTCTGAAAA
>Ga0209933_1000653_pt1 | contig 54537 bp, 38 predicted proteins | sample ThiBiot_300_biof_FD_183944 | JGI IMG/M metagenome (GOLD analysis project Ga0209933, IMG submission 183944) | Wastewater bioreactor microbial communities from Cape Town, South Africa - Thiocy_cont_300_biof (SPAdes) | ecosystem: Engineered > Bioremediation > Thiocyanate > Unclassified | place...
GTTCCTGCAAATATTTAACTTTTTGTCTGCTTTTCAATCGGTAAGTAACATGCCAGGCGTAAACCCCGATCTCACAAACGTCACCCCGGTAGTAGCCGTCCCATTGAAAAGGAGCCTGATCCGTTTTAAAAATAACTTCGCCCCAGCGGCTATAAATCGCCAATGAGGTAATGGTAATATCGCCACAGCCGTATGCCAGAAACACATCGTTTTGGCCATCGCCATTGGGGGAGAAGCTATTAGGAGCATATAATAAACAGTCGCAGGCACCATAATCAATCTCGATGGAGTCAGTCACGGTGGCACAATCGTTTTTTACACGCCCCCAATACACACCTGAAGCCGACACGGTACGGTTGGCGGCTTCAAAACCGTCGAACCAGCTAAATGTTCCGTCTGTTACAGTGGGCTTGATCGTGAAGGTCTGAGCACCACAGAGTTCGGTATCGGGGCCTAAGTCGAGGGTAGGAGGGCGTATGAATCGCACGCGAATGGTATCTGTGGCTACGCATTGAGCCTTTTCGACCCGAATGGTGTATGTGCCCTCCTGTTTGACTGTAAACGTCGTTTGGTTGGAACCGTCCTGCCAACGATACGTCGAAGCCGAATCGTAAGGCACTTTCAGGCTCAGGGTTTGTGCATTACAGAGCGTTGTGTCGTTACCCAGGTCGAAATCAAGCGCGTAATTGATGGTGATGGAATCTTTTAAGGTTCGGCAGGCCGTAACGGCTGTAACCGCGTATTTGCCAGGCTTGGTAACCAGAAAGGTTGGTTTCGTGCTGCCATCCTGCCAGCGATAGTCGATAGCGCCCGGCGTAGTCGCGTCGAGTTGGTAGGTATCTTTCCGGCTGCACAGGGTACTGTCCCGACCCAGATCGAGCTTGATTTGCACCAGTGATACATCATCGACAAACAGGTAATAATAGCCTAGAAAACCGGGTAGGGTCACAAAACTGCCAATGGTCAGGTAGCGTTCGCCCCCGTCGGCATTGATCACTCCTGAAACCCGCTGCCATTGCAGATTCCCCATGCTATTTCTGGGGATATGGTCGAGCACTTGCGGTCGCGCTTTCAGCATGCCTGTTGTGGTTCCGCTGATCGGCTGGCTGGATACGTACGCGCCAACGGTTTCGGGAATGACCTTGCCGGGGGTGTTGGTTGCGATGTACATCTCGAAATAGTAGCATTGATTGGCTGTAAGCGGCTCCGTCAGTTCAATACCCAGGTATTCGGCCCAATCGACGTCGAAAAACAAATGTGCGACCCCATTACCCGAATGCGGGGGAAGTATCAACTGGCCAAAGTCGAAGCAGTGATGGTAGAAATCGGGGGTGGCTTTGTTGGGGTTGTACCAGGGAACAGCTTCCTCCAGTTGGTTGTCGTGATGAGGACAATCCCGAAAGGTTTCAAAACTGCCATTCCGAACCAGATTCTGGCCAATAGCCATGCCAGGCAAGCAGAGAACAAGCCAGATAGAGGTTCGGAGTAATCCGCTCAGCATAACGTTTACAATACGCTAATCAGGTTAGGAAAACGGGTACCGAATATACGGTTTTTTTCGGCCAATACGATTGAGCATCAGGAAAGGTTGCCTGACCCTAAACTCGTTATGTTTAAATTCGTTTCCCTTCGGCGCTATAGGCGATTAGCTTGTCGAGCCGATTTTGGCGGGTGGCGGGTTGTTTGGCCGACATAACCCAGTTTATCATCACTTTACGGTACCAGTTGGCCTGTTTTTTGAAAAATGCCCAGGATTTCTCCTGCGCCCTGAATGCCTGCTCAAACTCGGCCGAGAAACCGACTTCGGCTTGTTCATAGGCATATACTTTCGACTTATGTTCCTGTCGTTTCTCGAAGGCCGCCAGCCCTGCCGGTTGCATCAATCCCTGGCGCGTTAACTCCTCAACTTTCTGAATATTGACTGCACTCCAGATACTGCTCGATTTTCGGGGAGTGAACCGAATGGTATAGCTGGTTTCGTCGTATGATTTGCGGATGCCATCGATCCAGCCAAAACAAAGCGCCTGATCGACCGACTCCGGCCAGGTCATGCTGGGTTTGCCCGAACCGACTTTATAAAAGCCAACCAGTAACTCTTTCTGCTTATCGTAGTTGTCGGCTAGCCATTCCCGAAATTCAGCCTGAGTGGCGAAAAAGGTGGGGCTCATGGCACTAGTCCGAGCGTAGTTGGCAGGCCGTCGAGACTAACCAGATTCTTTTCCTGCATATAATCGGCAAGACCATCCTTGCCTTTTTTCTCGGCCCAGTCGAAATGAATATCGCGTTCGCCCGCATAATCGAACAGGGGCACCCCAAAGCCACAGGAGGTTTGTACCAGATGAATATCGGCTACGATGAGCTGGCGCGTGCTGGGGTAAATGGTAAAGTGCGGAGCGTATTCGGCCCACTCCGGTGTATCGGGTAGAATGGTAGTGCCTTTGCCATACAAACGGAGAATATTGGGCGCTCCTTCGAACGAACAGAACATGAACGTAATCCGGCCGTTTTCGAGCGTGTGCGCTGATGTTTCGTTGCCGCTGCTGACGAGGTCCATATAAGCCACTTTGCTCTCCGACAGAACCCGAAAGCAATCAAGCCCTTTGGGCGACAGGTTGACGTGCCCAGCAGGACTAAGTGGGGCCGTAGCAACGAAAAAAATATGCTGCTCTTCAATGAATTTCTTGTGAGCAGGCTTAATGAAATCGTGAAATTTACCCATATCTATACGTATCTGTTTGCTGTAACGCGGCTGGAAATCCGCGATTATGAGTAATGAATCGCGGATTTCCAGCCGCGTTACTGGCTCAACTGATTAAAGTCGAACCAGCGTTTGATTCGCAAGTTAATAAATCGCTTCAGGTACATCTCGTTCAGGAACGTGTTCGACCAGTTTTCAAAACGCTCGCATTGCACACCGATGTAAAAAAAGTAGATGCTTTCGCCAAGCATGGGCAAAAGCCGCCTTTCTTCGTCGCTAATGGGCGTGATGGATTCGTACCCACGCAGGAAACTTTCTTTCTTTTTATAGAACTCCGCCACATCGGTTTCAGTGCTGTGAATTTGCAGGATATAGTAGGCAATGTCGAAGCAGAGCAGACCGTTGCCACAGAAATCAAAGTCGAACAGGGTGACAGTGCCGTCTTGTGCAATGTTCAGATTATCGAACCAGATGTCCAGATGAACAACACCCTGTCGGGTTTGGGATTGGTCGATAGCTGCAAACTGGTCCAGCAAATATTGCTGCGTAGAGAGCATAAACTGCATTTCGGGGGTATCGGCTGGCAGAAATGGCCTGAACTTGTCAATCGAATCTACCAGCAGAATCTCTGGGGTGTACGTCACTCGATCCAGCGTCAGATTGTGCGTCAACTGGTGAAACCGAGCCATAATCTGACCGATTTTGTAGTGCAGTTCTTCCGAGAATGTCAGTAGCTTTTCGCCTTCAGCATAGGAGAATAGCACACCAAAACGAGTTCCCTCAGGGGCATTCAACTCCTGAATGTAGTTGCCTGTACCATCTGGAATAGGATAAGAGACCGAAATACCTGCATCCTTGACAAGCTTCAGTAGTCGGATTTCTTCCAGAATGTCGGTTTGGGTTCGCCAGTTCAGGCTGTAGATTCGGAAAACGGCTTTGTTGACGCCATCAACGACCAGATACGAATGATTAACGCCCGCTTTTAGCAATTGGCAGGTAGTGTCTGTACCAAACGAGTAGGCTTTCTGTAGGAACTGTGCGAGATGAGCCGGAGAGAGGATAGAGGAGGAGACAGGAAAGGTTTGCATGCCACAAAAATAGCCTGTCCTGCCATAATGATGGCTGTTTTATATTATTACTAAAGTTGATCTATTTAGGCAATTTATCGCCACGGTTTGTGTACCTACAGTCCACGATCATGCCGGTCCAGAGAATAGGTTACGATGGCCAGTTGACGTAGTTTCGCCAGTTGTGTTGTTCGCTGAATCCCAGCACTTCCCGGATTTTACGGTTTGAAAACAAGGCTTCATGTTCGCCCAGCTCGCGCGTGATAGGCACACCGGGAAAGAATGTTTCAGCCAGTTCTTTGCTCGGCATGACGGCCCCATTGTGATCGTTTCCGGCATTGAAAATCTGAAAACCAAGCTTGTCTTTTTGTAAGCATAAATGCACAATTTGCCCTAGATCACGGGCGTCGATATAGCAGAAGGCGTTCCGACGTCGTACTTCAGGGTGCCGAAAATAGTAGGGAAACAGGTCGGCATATTCGTGGGGTTCAATCACATTACCGATACGAAGCGCATAGATGTCAATCCCTGACCGGCGCTGGAAGGCACGGGCTGTTTTTTCATTGACCACCTTTGATAATCCATAGCTATCCATCGGATCAACATCATAATCCTCTTCCAGCGGCAGAGACGTGGGGTCTGTCTGGCCATCAGAAAAACAGATACCGTACGTGGTTTCTGACGAAGCAATGATGATCTTTGGGATCCCTAGTTTAACGGCCGCTTCAATCACATTATAAGTACCAATGGTGTTGACACGGAACGTTTCATTATCCGGTTTAATTAAAATTCTGGGGATGGCGGCAAAATGAACAACCGCATCAAACCGGGGTACGCCCGTACCCGGCTCCAGTTCATCCAGACCGGCATACGAACTCATGGCATTAAACATTTGCCCGGAATCCGTAATATCGGCCATCAGATTATAGACGCCTGGATGATTCAAGGGGGTAAGGTCTACATTCAATACCGTATGCCCCTGATCGAGTAGGTAAGGAATAACGTGCTTTCCGGCTTTTCCGGAGCCTCCAGTAAAAAATATGCGCTGTTTTGTCATGAGTAATTCGGGTTGGGTATGGGGCCAAGGTACCTAAACCACCAAGCCATCGTCTGTAGACTTTCTAACAAGTAATTCGTTCTGGGCGCTTACTGTTTTCTTTTTACCAAAATTAGCCTCATTGAGCTAATCATCAACTGGAGAATTATTGGGGGGGACTAGCTTTAATCACGACCAACCTGATAATCATCTAATTTTTTGTCTAATGGCTTCTGCAAATTCCGGTGTCTGTGCCCACACAGACATCTTTCCGGATAATAAACATGGCTGACGTAAAGGTATCTGTGGCTTCACAGACATCGGTAGGCCATTATGGCCATCAGCAATCGCCCCTGCAACAACTGCCCTAATCCCGGAATAAAGAAACGACAAAGGGTGGCTAATACATTTTCACCCGAAGATTGTCCTGACATGGTGTTTATTGTTTTTTAATAAAATTCCAATATCATTTAATTTGTTTCAGTTGTCCCCTTCTTTTTTCTTTCAAGTTCTTCCAAATCCTTCTTTCTGAATTCTGACATATACCATAAAATATAATCTATGTCCCAATCTCTTGTATGATCAAACATGGTTTGCCAAAAGAAGAGCCTGAAACGTACTAAATTATGTATTCTATTAGCAAGCTCTACTAATAGTTTTAATTCGTCAAAAGTTACATTTTGTACTTGGGCACTTTTGTCAATATGAGCGTAAACTTTGTCCCTTAATGCCTCTACTCTTTTGATCAGGCTATTGTGAGTATTTAATAGCGAACGAACTTCAGTTATGACAGTCAAGAGATCCTCTCTTGACTTAACTTCGGCCGTGAATTTATCTTTATTGTCTTCGAAAAGTTTCTTTAAACTAGACCCATAATCTGAGCTTTCTAACTTATTGCATAACTTATGAAAACTACGTTTCTCCCCTTTTTTATCACTGAATATTTTTGACAATTGAATTATCATTATGAATTTCAACTGGTATATATGATGCGCAAAGAAACCATGCCTTTTTATCTGATTTTCATATTCATATTTTTCAATCACTAACCTATTCATATTTGACATAGAAATATTCAGGTCAATTATTATGTTAGATTGATCCGTTAGAAATATTTGTAGCTCTGAGATTTCTAGCATTGTCTATTAATGGGGTAATTTTAATAATAAAAACTTGAGATTCCTCCCTTTGCTCGGAATAACAAACTCACGATTCGATCATCAATACAATAACATTTTACAAAAGCGTAGAATTAAAAAGTGTCGGGTTTGAGAACCCGACACCACAAAAAACTTCACCACAAAAAACGGAACAGGTAATCAAGCCTTACAGACCGAGTACCTTTTTATTGAACGCTTCATCGGCACCTGTTCCGGCGAAATCGTCGAAGGCACGCTCGGTGACGCGGATGATGTGACTTTCGATGAATGGTGCTCCTTCGGCGGCTCCCTGTTCGGGGTGTTTCAGGGCACATTCCCATTCGAGTACCGCCCAGCGGTCATAGTCATACTGCGCCAGTTTCGAGAAGATACCTGAGAAGTCAACCTGTCCGTCGCCCAGTGAGCGGAAACGGCCAGCGCGTTCTACCCAGCCCTGATAGCCACCATACACGCCCTGTTTGCCCGTTGGGTTAAACTCGGCATCTTTTACGTGATAGGCGAAAATCCGCTCGTGATAGAAATCGATGAATTGCAGGTAATCAAGTTGCTGTAAGACAAAGTGGCTAGGATCGTAGTTGATACCAACGCGGGGGTGATTCCCTGTTTTTTCGAGGAACATTTCGAACGTTATGCCATCGTGCAGGTCTTCGCCGGGGTGCAATTCGTACGCCAGATCGACCCCAGCGTCTTCGTACGCATCCAGAATCGGCTTCCAGCGAGTAGCCAGTTCCGTAAATCCGGTTTCGACCAGACCTGCCGGACGCTGTGGCCACGGGTAGATAAACGGCCACAACAGGGCGCCCGAAAACGTTGGGCTAGCTTTAAGACCCAGGTTTTTGCTGGCTTTAGCCGTCATGATCAACTGATCGGTAGCCCAGGCTTGTTGTTCTTTTGGCTTCCCGGCCAGTTCGGCTGGTCCGAAACCGTCGAACATGGGGCCATAGGCTGGGTGTACAGCCACTAACTGCCCTTGCAGGTGTGTAGCCAGTTCGGTGATTTCAACGCCGATGTCGGCCAGTTTACCTTTCAGCTCGTCGCAGTACGTTTGGCTCTCCGACGCCTGTTTCAGGTCGATCAAACGGGCATCCCAGGTTGGGATCTGAATGCCTTTGTAGCCCAGATCGGCCATGTATCTGGCAATGGAATCGAGCGAGTTGAAGGGTTCTGTATCGCCTAAAAATTGGGCAAGAAATATGCCCGGACCTTTCATTGTTTTCATCCTTTTTAAAGAGCGAAAGAGCGAAAGAGTGAAAGAGTAGCTGACGCGATCACTTCGCTCTTTCACTCTTTCGCTCTTTATGTCAGTCGCTCACTGATTTACGAGATTTAGAGAGAATTTTTAGAATTTGATAGCCTTCATCTATTAAGTCGGCCAGGCGATGCTCAGGTACCAGTTCAGTATAAATAAGTGTTTCGAGCCAAAAGAGTGATTCGTCTAACTCTTCGATGGTGACACTGAGCTTCGCAAAATACTCCTTCTGGCTTCGTCCCCTACGAACGGCCCGAAAGTTGGCGGCTGCCGAAGAGGACGAGCGAATAAGCTGATGACCAAAATGTTGGACATCATAGTCTTTCGAAAGGGTACGATACACCTTCACACAACGAAGCATAAATAATTTCAGTCGTTTTTCAAGATCATCCAGAAACTGACTTTTCGATTGGCCTGAGTAATCTACCCAAGCCTCCTGAACAAGGTTTTCCTGCTCTTGTAGATTCTTGCTGTCGTATATCGTTCTTTCACTCATTCGCTCTTTCACTCTTTAAATTTCCACCCATGCCTGTTTGCGATTGCTCTCCAGGATTTTCTCGCAGATGAGTAATTCGCGGTAGCCGTCGGCGAAGGTGGGGAAGGTTGGGTTTTCAGGCATCTTACCGGCAGCAACAGCTTCGTATACCTCTTTAAACAACTGTTTCGATGTATCAGGAAAACCTTCATTGTGACCACCGGGGAACGAAATGACCGAACGGGCTTCGGGGTGGGCCAGCGATGGGTCGCGCATGAAGGCTTCGTTGGCACCGTCGCGGTTACCGATCCACATTTCGTTAGGTGCTTCAGAATTCCAGGCGTAGGTTTTCTTCGAACCAGCGATTTCCAGTTTCATCTGATTTTTACGGCCAGCCGATACCTGCGATACCGTGATGCTACCCTTGTTGCCATTGTCGAACCGCAGCAGTACGTTGGCGTGGTCTTCGGTATTGATGGGAACGTCGGCATAATCTTCAGGCTTCAGCATTTTACCCGAGTAGGTCTCTACAGGTTTCAGGGGCTTCTTCCGTACTTTATGGATGGTGTTGAAGTCGGCCATAACCGCTACTGTTTTCAGCCCTGTGATGTATTCCAGACTGTCCATCAAGTGTGAACCAATGTCGGCAATAGCTCGCGAATCGCCCGATTTGTCGGGTTCGAGCCGCCAGTTGTAATCGGTATCGTAGAACAGCCAGTCCTGTAGGTACGAGCCGATTACCGAATACACGTCGCCCAGATCATTTTGCTCGCGCATCACTTTCATCTGCCGAACCAGTGGGTAATAGCGTAGGTTGAAGTGAACAGCATTGACCAGGCCGGTCTCTTTCGCCAGAGCCACCAACTCTTCGGCTTCGTGCAGGTCTTTGGCCAGTGGTTTTTCACAGACCACGTGCTTGCCTGCCAGCAAAGCCGCTTTCGACTGCGAGTAGTGCAGGAAGTTAGGGGTGCAAATGTGAACGACTTTGATGTCGTCCATCGCTAGCAATTCATCAAACGTACAGGAACGTTCGATGCCTAACTGGTCGGCTTTCTGACGAGCCAGTTCGGGCGTTACTTCACAAAGGGCAAGGACATTCGTGTTGGGTAGGCGACGTAGCGCTTCGATATGCGCGGGGCCGATGAATCCGGTGCCAACGACACCAACATTGATTTTTTGCATAAGGGGTTTAAAGAGCGAAAGAGCGGTTTAAAGAGCGAAAGAGCGAATGAGTGAAAGAGCGATTTCCGCCACTATCACTCTTTCACTCATTCGCTCTTTCGCTCTTTAATTCAGTCGCTCGCTGTTTTACGGGATTTAGAGAGAATTTTTAATAGTTGATAGCCTTCATCCATCAAGTCGGCCAAGCGATGTTCGACCACTAGTTCAGTAAAAACTAAAGTTTCGAGCCAAAACAGTGATTCGTCTAATTCTTCAATTGTAACACTTAGTTTAGCATAATACTCTTTCTGGCTTCGCCCTCTACGAACGGCCCGAAAGTTAGCGGCTGCCGACGAGGATGAACGAATGAGTTGGTGACCAAAATGCTGCGCATCATATTCGTTCGAAAGGGTGCGATATACCTTGACACAACGAAGCATAAATAGCTTGAGTCGCTTTTCAAGGTCATCCAGAAACTGGCTTTTCGAGTGAACAGCGTAATCCACCCAAGCCTCATGAATGAGTTCATCCTGTTCCTCTACAGTCTCCTTGTTGTATATCGCTCTTTCACTCATTCGCTCTTTCACTCTTTAAATTTCGTCCACTTAGTCGTGTCGTCCTGGCTGGAGGCAATCACCGTGTCGATAAAAGCCAGACCACGAACGCCATCCGCTACCGAAGGGAAGTCGTAAATCGGGTCAGGATCGCGGCCTTCCATGTGCGCTTTCACAGCATAGGCAAAGTTGCGATACAGGTTAGCGAACGCTTCGAAAAACCCTTCGGGATGGCCCGATGGAAGCCGCCAGTGCGCTTTGGCAGCCGCCGACAGATCACCGACGTTCGGTCGGATGATGCGCTGACCTTCCTGTGTTTTGTATTTGAGCGTATTGGGTTCCATCTGGTGCCACTCCAGACCGCCCAGTTCGCCGTATACGAAAATTTTCAGCGCATTTTCTTCGCCATTGGCAATCTGGCTGGCGTGCAGAACTCCTTTGGCACCACCTTCGAAGCGAAGCAGTACGTTTCCATCGTCATCGAGCAGACGACCCGGAACAAAAGTGCTCAGATCAGCACAGAGTTCGGCAATTTGCAGCCCCGTAACGTATTCGGCCAGGTTTTCAGCATGAGTACCAATATCGCCCATACAACCCGCAGCTCCTGATTTCGACGGGTCGGTACGCCAGATGGCCTGTTTGTAGTTGTTGTCTTCTTCTTTTTTCGACAACCAGCCCTGTGGGTACTCTACGACTACTTTCCGAATCTTTCCCAGTTTCCCGTTGCGCACCATGTCGCGGGCTTCTTTCACCATTGGGTAGCCCGTGTAGTTATGCGTTAAGCCAAATACCAATCCCGACTTTTCAACGATTTCGGCCAGCTCTCTGGCTTCTTCTAGGTTGAGGGTCATGGGTTTGTCGCACATCACATGGAACCCATTTTCGAGCGCCATCTTGGCGGGGGGAAAGTGCATGTGGTTGGGCGTTACGATGGAAATAAAATCCATCCGCTCACCTTCCGGCAGCGCTTTCTCTTTCTGGATCATTTCCTCATAGGAGGAATAAACCCGGTCTTCGGGCAGGTACAACGCATGACCAGTCGCTTTTGATTTGTCGGGCGATGAACTGAAGCAGCCACAAACCAGTTCAATTTCGTTGTCCAGGCTAGCGGCCCGGCGGTGAACAGCGCCAATGAAGGCATCGAGCCCTCCGCCAACCATACCCATTCGCAATTTTCTGTGCATTGGTAATGAAGTTGAGAGTAAACAGGGTAAAAAAGCGGTTTACAGGGGGCAGTTTACTATAGTTTATGGCAAGTTTCAGGTTTCAAGTTTGACGTTTTGTTCATTAAACCTGCAACTTGCAACCTGAACCAGGTGAACGTCTTTCCATGCGCCCCTTTTTTCGCGGCTGGAAATTAGCGGTTTTCTCTTATTTTTCGGAAATTTTGCACAAAAACGGTCGAAGAGCGGGGAGTTTATCTGTTCATTCGCCTTTTGTTCGTTAATTAACTTAAACTCACTAAATCCTCTCTTGTAGAAAATGAATCAAACCGTCAATCCATCGCGACTGTTTCTGGCCAGTTGCTTCGCACTGATCACAACTGCCTTTTCGTTCAGTATTCGGGCTGGTATTCTGCCTCAGCTAGGTACCGAACTTGGGCTATCGGCTGAGCAGTTAGGTTTCATCAACTCCATGTGGTTCTTCGGCTTCCCGATTGCTATGATTGTTGGTGGGCTGGTTTATTACTCAGTAGGGCCCAAGGTCATTATGAATGTGGCTTTTCTTTGCCATACGCTGGGGATCCTGCTGACGATCTACGCGGGAAGTTATTCGACCCTGCTGATTTCGACCCTGCTGATTGGTATCGGGAATGGCTGTACAGAAGCCGCTTGTAATCCGATGATTGCCGATATGTTTACGGGCGCTCAGATGAACAAGATGCTGAATCGCTTCCACATGTGGTTTCCCGGTGGTATCGTGATCGGTAGCCTGCTCTCTAAATTCATGACCGATGCGGGTCTGTCGTGGCAAACCCAGGTTTGGGTCATTATGATCCCTACCGTGGTTTATGCGTTCCTGTTTTTTGGCCAGGCGTTCCCAACCTCGAAAGAAGTAAAGGCCACTTCGCTGGGCAGTAATTTTCAGGCCATGCTTACCCCGCTTTTCCTGTTTATGTTCGTTTGTATGGCCTTCACCGCCATTTCAGAATTCGGTCCACAGCAGTGGGTTGGCCTGATTATGAGTAAGAGTGGTGCTACGCCGATGTATATCCTGGCTCTAACAACAGGTCTGATGGCCATTGGCCGTTATTTTGGTGGCCCAATCATCCATCGGCTCAATCAAACGGGCGTACTGCTGGGTGGTGCCGTTTTTGCAACTATCGGCATTTACTTATTCAGCACGCAAACAGGATCTATGGCCTACGTGGCTGCTATTTTCTTTGCCATTGGCGTCTGTTATTTTTGGCCGACCATGATTGGGTTCGTTGCCGAAAATATTCCGGCTAGTGGTGCGCTGGGTATGTCGATCATTGGTGGTGTAGGTATGTTCTCTACCTCCATCTGGCAACCCATTATTGGTGGTTGGATTGATTCAGCCAAAGTTGAAAAAGCGACTACTGGGTTAACTGGAGATGCCTTGGAACTGGCTGCGGGTCAGGCTACACTTGCCAAAATGACCATGTTCCCAATCTTCCTGATTGTTGCCTTTGTTGTACTGTGGTTCTGGATGCGTAATCGCAAGCCTGGTCATGTCGATGAAAAACTCGTAGCTGAACAGCCTCAGTTATAGTCGATTGATTGGTAGCCCGGCACATTGACCGGCTCTTTATAGAAACAGCCCTTGCTTCTTTACATAGCTAAGAAGCAAGGGCTGTTTTTTATTGGTCAGGTTCATCGCCTTCGGTGAAGTACCGTAATAACAATAGGGATGCATTTTGGCTGGCAGTTATTGCTCACGGTAAACGTTGTGGTTGCCAGGTTACTCAGGCCCGCTATTGTACTGGCTCGACCTGTAAGGGTATGAAGGCCAGTGCTAAACGGAATGCTACAGGACCAGCTACCATCCTGAGCCGCGTTGGTCGAGCAGAGCTGGTTACCGCCTTCAAGAAGGGTTACACTAGCTCCTGCCGTGGCTGTACCACTGACGGTTACGGTGGTTGTGGTGAGGGTGGAATTGGCGACTGGACTTAGAATGGCGATGGTGGGCGAAGGGGCACAAGTCGCACTCCCCACATTGTAGTTGCCTTTCCAGGCGTTGTACAACATCCCATTCGACGCAAAACCGAGCGCCGTCAGATCATTGCCGACGTTGATCGGTTGGGTTGGTGGATTAGGCTGAAATGGGTCGTTAGCAGTCCATATCTCAATCGGTCCGGTACAGGCACCATTATTGGCGAAGGTGAACAGGACAGTCTCCTGTGTGGCACTATAAGGTAGCATGGGTGCACTTGGGGTAAGTCCGAAAATGAAATAATCATAGCCCGGATTTTCGACGGGATGGCGAACCGTTGTGTTATTGCTCCAGATCCCATTGCTACTTTGCAGGTTGGTTACGGTAAAACTGTTAGTCGGGGCTACTATAGTCACCTGGCCGCTGTTCGTCAGGCGATTGACTCCCGAAAGGCTTAATGTGCTTGTTAATGATACCTGGTAAGTGACTTTATCGGGAAGGAGCTTAACAGCATAATAAATGCCATCCTGAGCCAGACAAACCGGCATGCCACCCGCCCCAATCAGCAAAAAGAGGAGAAGCTTCGGATACTGCTTTAACCGTATAGAACTAGTCATAAGAATTTTTGGGTCGTTAGTAGGCCTGGTGTATTCATCGTATAAACTGGGTACAGCAGGTTATTTATGTGTTCGTTAAGCAATGAAAATGGTTTAGCCCGAGATACCCGCCTGAACAGGGGTATCTCGGGCATGGCATATGTTAGGGAATCTGCTCCTGAACGATATAGGATATATCGTACGTATTGTCCAGCGCCGAGTACAGAATCACAGTCGAAAAAATTGTCAGTAAGTCGTTATCCGGACCCTGATACCTTATTTCGCCATCCAGGTTTACATCGCCTGTTTGGTAGCGTTGTACAATGTAAGTTGGCAATGAAAGTGTGTTGCCGTTTTCCAGAAGTACCTGACTAAACACGTTGGTGAGATCGTTACCATTGCCTTGATAAATGACACGTCGTTTGGATGACCCGTCGACTCCATTGGTGTTACCTGGCCATAGCACTTGCTTACTGTTGATAAGCCGCTGGGCATTCGTGCCGTATGTGAGTGTCGATAGGGTGGTGAAGTCAACCGTTACGGCTGTACTACTTAATGCCAGCGTATTCAATGTGGCTACACCCAGGTGGTTTCGATGGCGGATGGCTACATAATAGCTACCCGCGCCGACACTGAACGATAGGGGAGATGTGCCATCTGCATCAACAACATCACCGTCGCGTTGAACCAGTGCCGCCTTCGTGGCGATTACTGTCGACGCACTGGATGGACTTCGCAGCTCGACAAACACCCAATCGACAATGGCATTGGCACCAGTGGTACTGAGTACATCAGAAGTGGTTGATTCGTTGCCTCCTCCACCTACGTGCGTGAATCCAGAACCAACAAGCAAAGCAGAAGAGTAGGGCTGAATTAAAGGTAAAAGATTTCGCTCGCGCAGGTTATCGCGCATTAACCCCGTTGTGGCATCGTATGCCCCACCCAGGAACACCTTAGGACGAATAACGACCAGTGGATCGGTTACCGTAATGGTTGTGCTCGCCGTAACGCTTACTGGACTGTCGCAGTTGATCGGCAGGGTGCCATTCGTGGCTGTGTAAGAAATTGTATAGGAGCCAGCTGTAGCAAAGGTCAGCGAAGCCGTTGGTGTTCCGGTACCATTGGTAGCTGGACTAATCCCCGAAATCTGACTGACTGACCAACTCAATACGCCAGGCGTTCCTCCCTGTGCTGTAATGGTAATACTCTCTCCAATATTGAGCGATACTGCTGAAGGGGATAATGTAAGTGCTGATGGCGTTGTACACGGGGGAGCTACCACGGTGAAGCTCGTAACGGCCGAAGCGGAGCCGCCGATAGTGGTGACAAGGGCGGTGACACTTACCGTGCCAGGGGTTATTGTAAGCGAAGTACACGACCAACTTCCGGCTCCTGATACAGCTACTACACAAGGGACATTGCCGGGTGCTAATACCGTCACACTGCTATTGGGCGTGGCTGTTCCGCTAACTACTGGATAAAGGTAGGTAGTTGAATTGGCAGCTGGGGTGCTGATCACAATGGTTGGGGGAGCAACGGCCGTAAACGAAGTGGTCGTCGTGGCTGTACCACCAACATTGCTGGCAATAGCGGTTAACGTAACGGGACCAGCCGTTAACACCAGCGAACTACATGACCAACTGGTGCCTGCTACAGTTGGCAGGCAGGATTGCCCACCGGGGGCCAGCAGCGTAACAGATGCCCCGGCTGTAACGGTACCGCTTACTAGTGGCGTAAGGCTGGTCAGGCTATTAGGAGCCGGAACCTGAATCGCAATGGTGGGTGGATTAATGGCTGTAAACGAAGTGGTCGTTGTAGCCGTACCACCAATGTTGCTGGCAATGGCGGTTAACGTAACAGGGCCAGCCGTTAGCACCAGCGAACTACATGACCAACTGGTACCTACTACAGTTGGCAGGCAGGATTGCCCTCCAGGAGCCAGCAGTGTAACAGATGCCCCGGCCGTAACGCTACCACTTACCAGCGGGGTAAGGCTGGTCAGGCTATTGGGGGCTGGAACCTGAATCGCAATGGTAGGTGGAGCTACTGCCAGAAAAGTTGTTGTAGCGGTAGCACTGCCCACTTCATTGACGGCTACGGCCGTTAAGGTTACTGGGCCAGCCGTTAAGGTCAGGGAGTTACATAACCAGTTGCCACTTCCATCGACGGTTGGGGTACAGGATTGACCGCCGGGGGCTAAAATCGTCACGCTTGCTCCTGTTGTAACAGTGCCGCTTACGGTCGGTGTCAGGTTGGTTTGGCTACTGGCTGTAGGAGTATTGATCGCAACAGTGGGTATAACATGAACCAGAACGGTTGTTGAGCAACTACCTGTTGCTTCGGCTGACGTAACAGTCAATGACCGCACCCCACGCGGGCTGCTGCCATCGTAGCTGAATGGTAATGTAAACGACGTTTGACCACTCAGGATGGTTTGGGTACTCACCCCTGTAATGCCACTACCCACTACAGATACAGAGGTGGTTCCCGCCAGATTGACAGTCAATGGGAACGTTAGTGTGCCCGAAGAAGGATAGCCCACGATGAGCGTACCGCTGACCGTTGAGGAAGCACAGTTGCCAAACGTAAAGGCACCCGGACATTGATACGCCATCCCTGCCGGGAAACTGACCGACGCGTTGTATACGGAACAGGTCTGTCCAAACTCGGCAAAGCCGTAGTAGATATTTGTCAAGGAGCCAATCGTGCCTAAGGCCCCCAGGCGAATTTCTACTTCGTCAAATTCTTTGGTCGTCTGGAATCGTACTTTATACTTGCCCGTCGATAAAATCGATACATCCAGTAGGGCACTGGTGGTGACTAACTCCTGAAGAAGCGTTCCTTTATAGGTAACGACTGTGAGCGAATTGATAAGGGTAGCCTGCACCAGTGATGTATTTTCGACGACAAATCCGGCATAGTCGCCAGCCGAAGCCATCCGACTTAGTTTAGCCCGAATGTAGCCGTAGCCCGATACACCAACGGTAGTCGTAATACTGGCACTATTGGTTATATCGGCGTCGCCCACTGCCGATACATTGGTGATGGCGCACCCAACACAGGCCGCACTGACAAAGCCGCTCGACGAAACACCTACAGTGGTATTGTTGGGTGCCGATGTCGGATTTACTTTCGTGCATACCTGATAGGTAAATGCAGCGGTTCCGGAACTAGGGTCAGATGGTCGGAAGTTAATCGTCCCATTGGTATTGGCGGTGGCAGTACCATTGCCCGGTTGAGAAACGATGCTGACCGTAGTGGGGTCGACTATTCCTGACCCACTGGGAATATCGTTCGACAACACGCTGAACGACTGAGGGCAGGCTGTTTGGGACAATACATCCGTACAGAGATTGGCGGGGAAGGCTACATTGAAGGTGAGCGATTGGTACTGGGGATTCGGTTTCGCAAACCCATAATAGACGTCCGTTGTCGCCAATAAGCCTAAACCTGCTTTCACGCTTAACTCAACTTCATCAAAATTCGACGATGTGGTTGGAAAACTGATTTCGTAGCGTGACCCACTCAGAAGCTGTACATTAGCCAGGCTGGGCACCGTGTAACTGTCTTTCTGGACACCACCCAGGTACGTTCGAATGGTCAGCGTGGGAAAGGTGGATACAGAGAGTAAGCCACTGTTGCCGATGACAAAACCGGCCAGATCCCCTTTTTGCCCGGTGCCGTTCAGTTTTGCCCGAACGGATACCGTTCCAGCTACAGCTACTGTCTGGTTGATGGTGGCAAAATCGCTTGTACTGGCCGATGTCAGACTGCCGAGACTTGATACGCTACAAAGGGCACAGGTAAGGTCTTTATCGAAATTGGCTGCCGACGATGTGATGTAGGATGTCGACGTAACGGAGGCTGCCTGTAAGGTAAAGGTAGCTATCCCGGCGGCTGATGTGTTGGGCTGGAATCGGATCGTGCCATCACTATTTACATAGATATAGCCTGTAGAGGGTTGAGAAACAACCTGAACCGTTGACGCGTCGACCGTTCGGGGGGCTGTAGCGGTAAATGAGGAGAGGAAATTTAGTGTCTGGCCGCATGAGGCTAACGTAGTCAGTACCGAATAGCTGGCTGTAGCCGTAGCGGTTCCGCCAATATTGCTGGCTGTGGCCGTCAGCGTAACCGGACCTGCTGGTAAAGCAAATGAGCTACAGGACCAGGCGCCAGTGCTGGCATTGGCGGTTGTAACGCACGATTGGCTATTGGGCCCCAGTAAGGTTACACTGGCACTTGGCGTAGCCGTACCGCTTACGGTAGGAGAGTTGCTGATTTGGGTACCGGCAGTTGGACTCTGAATCGCGATTGTAGGGGGCGGATTAGCCGTAAATGTCGTCGTTGTTGTTGTTCGTCCACCCACGTTTCCGGCAGTAGCGGTAAGGGTAACCGGGCCGGTTGGAACCGTGATGGAACTACAGGACCAGTTGCCGCTGCCGTCGGCCGTAGTGACACAGGACGAACCGTTGGGGCTGGTAACGGTCACACTCGCGCCACTGGTAGCCGTACCACTTACAATGGGTGACTGATTGGTCTGGGCGCTTAGAGCGGGACTGGTGATCACAATAGTAGGAGGGGCTACCGCCGTAAAGCTAACGGTAGCTGTATTGCCGGGGCCTACACTATTTCGAACTACAGCCGTCAGCGTAACGGGGCCTGCCAATAATGTCAGCGAATTGCACGACCAGTTGCCCGTGCCGCCGTCACTTACTACGCATGACTGACCACCCGGTGCCGTAAGGGTTACGCTCGAATTGGCCGTAACCGTGCCACTCACAGTAGGCGTTAGGTTGGTCAAACTAGCTGCTGATGGGCTCAGAATTGCCACAACAGGCAGTAGCGAACAGTTGGCTCCGCCAACTCCGTAATTACCGAGCCAGGCATTACTGACACCTGCCAGGGTAAATCCTTGTGCGGTCAGGTCGTTTCCTACATTGATCGGCTGGACTGGGGGATTGGGCTTAAATGGGTCAGTACTCGCCCATACCTCAAGAGCACCTGCACAACTGCCCGTATTCCGAAAGGTGAATAAAATGGTTTCTGTACTGGCCGTATAGGGGATAGATACCCCGTTATTCGTCAGACCAAAGATAAAATAGTCTTTACTGCTATTTTGAGAAGGAGCCCGAACGGTTGTGTTATTGGCCCAGGTACCATTGACCGACGATAGCGAGGTTACCGTAAAGCTGTTAGCAGGGGCCACAATGGTAATCTGAGCACTGTTTGTCTGCCGGTCACTGCCAGTAAAACTTACGGTACTGGACAGAGATACCTGATACGTGACCCCATCCGACAGGAGCTTCACTGAATAACGAATGCCGGTCTGGCCCCAAGCTGCTGTAGAAACTATCAGAAGAAGACTAATGGACCACAGAGCGAAGAAACGTTTGAGTAGATTGAGTAGAGTTGCTGGCATAAGGAGGTTATTCCAAATTGGTAAAAAGAGATGATAGGATAGAAAACAGGTGACTGATGGATCAGATACAAATGGGAAACAGGCAAACCGACCACATCATAGCCTTTGTGTTTGGTTAGAAAATACGTAGTACGTGAAGGCGTTACTGGTGGGCTGTAGCCACAAACAAATAGAACATCACAGACCTATTGTGGATGGGCTTACGCTAAGAAATGGTAAGTGTCCGGGCAATAGTCCTGAGCAATAAAAAGCAGCTATTGTAGTTGGATAAGTATAAGCAAAATCACTTAATCGATAGCCTTGTAAAAAATACTGTGGCGAAGGATTAAGCGTCTATTGAACTAATTATAGACTCAATTTTAATATAACCAATATATGTTTATGGGAACAAAAACTATACCTACCATCTAATTTTAGTGGATATAGGTAAATTAAAAATTACTAATATTGTGTAAAAGGTCATTTAATTGTGTTTTATTTTAATATAGGTTACTGTTAGCTAATTTTGGAATGAAAAGCCGAATAGGCCACAAAAAATGATCCGAATGTTAGTGGTATTTTTACTTATTTTTTAAAAGGTCATTCAGTTAGGCTTGATGTTTATTAAAATGGAATTAATGTTGAGCTTGACTTTAAACTCTGACGGTGAAATTTTTGTCACTAACCAATAGTCTAACCCAGTACTTTAATCGATGATGTTGTGGCTCTACTTGATGCGTATACAAAACCGCTAACCGCCAGTCAGGTCGCTTACCTACTTCGACGGACTACCTTCGGCCCTACGCCCGACCAGCTCAAAACACTTACGGGACAAACAGCCGCTCAGATCGTTACAAAACTGCTGGCCGATCAGCCCACGCCTGCTCCTCCGCTCGATCCTACAACCAGCAAGACGTTTACTGATCAGCCATTCGATCAAACAAATGCCGGAAAGCTGGAAGGCTACGTAAAACTCTGGTGGGCCAATCTGATGCTCAATCAGCCGGTGTCGTTGCTGGAGAAAATGACCCTCTTCTGGTCCAATCATTTCGTAACCAACGATTCGACCGTCAATGATTACCGATTTATGTATCGGTATAACACCTTACTTCGACAGTATGCACTGGGCAATTTCAAAGCGTTTGCTGTTGCCGTTACCCAGGACCCGGCCATGCTGCGGTTTCTGAACGGCAACCAGAACGTAGCGGGTACACCCAATGAAAACTACGCTCGCGAACTTCAGGAGTTGTTTACAATTGGCCGAAACGGTGGCTACACCGAAGCGGATGTACGTGCGGCTGCCAGAGCCTTAACGGGTTGGGCTGATACCGGCTACCGCGATGCATCGACGGCAACGATTGGGAGCACGTTTCGGGCAAGTCGGCACGACACCACGGATAAAACCTTTTCGGCAACCTACCAGAATACGGTTATCAAAGGCCGCTCGGGGAATAACGCAGGTTTAGATGAGTTGAATGATTTACTCGATATGATCCTGAAAAATGCCGAGACGGCCCGCTACATCTGCCGTCGCATTTATCGTTGGTTCGTCAATTTTGATATTACTACCGACGTCGAAACGAATGTGATTATTCCGCTTGCTGATCTATTCCGAAAGTCGAATTTTGAGTTGAAACCCATCATGTCGGCGCTGTTACAGAGTCAGCACTTTTTCGATTCGGCCTTGCAGGGGGCTATGATCAAATCGCCGACGGATCTGGTTATTGGTACATTTCGGTTCTGGGGAGTACAGGCGCCTGACCCGACGCAAAATATAACGGGCTACTACCAGATTGCTAATTATAGCTATAGCCGGGTAAAGGAACAGCAACAGGATTTGCTGAATCCGCCTACCGTATTTGGCTGGACGGCTTATTACCAGACGGATTACTACCAGCAATGGATCAATTCGACAACTCTGGGGTTACGCGGTTTTTTTGGGGATGCGCTTACTACCAATGCCCTTAAGCTAAATGGTAAGGCCGTTATTGACGTATTGGCCTACGCAAAAACGCTGTCGGATCCTACCGACCCTGCCAAACTGGTAAACGATATGGTCGCCCAATTGATTGCTATTCCGCTGGACCAGTCCCAGAAAGACTTTCTGACCGATACCGTTTTGCTCAATAACTTACCGCGCTATGAATGGACTGCCGAATGGAACGATTACATCAAGGCGTCAAACGATGCGGCTAAAAAACAGGCCGTCCAGATCAAGCTAACTACCTTTCTGCAGTACGTTTTCCGAATGGCCGAATACCAGATTGTATAAAGAGCGAAAGAGTGAATGAGTGAAAGAGCGAAGGCTCTCAGGCTACTCATTCACTCTTTCGCTCATTCACTCTTTCGCTCTTTACTTATGAAGCGTCGTAATTTTCTTCACTATGCGGCTTCGTCGTTGCTGCCGGTTATGATTGATGGCTTCGGAGCCCGTGCGCTTGCCCGTTCGTCGTCGTTTGTTAATTCATTAGTCAATCTGGCGGCTGCGAGCGACCGGGTACTGGTGATTATTCAGTTGCAGGGAGGCAACGATGGCCTGAATACGGTTATCCCGCTCGATCAGATGGGGGTTTACACCTCGGCCAGTTTTCGGAAGAATATTGCTATACCGGAAGATAAAGCACTTAAGTTGAAAAATTATCCTGGTACGGGCCTTCATCCGGCCATGACCGGGTTACAGCAACTGTTCAACGATGGTAAACTGAGCATTGTTCAGGGCGTATCGTATCCAACGCCAAACTTCTCGCATTTCAGGGCCAGCGACATCTGGATGACAGCCGTTGATGCGACCCAAACGGCCGATTCGGGCTGGGCCGGTCGTTATCTGGATAAGCGGTTTCCAGGGTTTCCCAGTAACTACCCTACTACACAGATGCCCGATCCGCCAGCTATCCAGATTGGGTATGTGACATCCACAACCTTGCTAGGTCCTTCCGATTCGATGGCAATTGTGTTGCAGGACCCCGATACGTTTGCCCGGCTGGTAGGGGATAAACCGAATTCACCCACAACAAGCCTGACAGGCTATGTAGGTCAGCAAGTTGAGTTCATTCGGCAACAGCAGGCGAGTTCGGTGAGTTATGCCGGGCAAATAAAGACGGCGGCTGGCAAGGGGAAAAATCTGGCTACGTATCCGACGGGTAATGCGCTGGCCGAACAATTGAAGATCATTGCCCGACTCATTAACGGTGGTCTTCAGACGAAGGTGTATTATGTTACGTTAGGCGGTTTCGATAACCATGCCGCCCAGGTGGTAGCCACCGACACAACTACCGGCACACACGCGAATTTACTAAAAGCGCTGTCGGATGCGGTGCTGGCTTTTCAGAATGATCTGGCCCAATTGAAGCTGGAGGATCGGGTAGTAGGCATGACCTTTTCAGAATTTGGTCGACGGGCTATCTCGAACAGCAGTTACGGTACCGATCACGGCACATCGGCCCCTATGTTTGTGTTTGGTACGGCCATTAAGTCGCCGATGGTGGGTAAGAATCCAAACCTGAGCGACCTGGATAATAACAACCTGAAAATGCAGACCGATTTCCGGCAGGTGTACGCGGCTATTCTGACCGATTGGTTTGGTACCGACGCTACGACCGAAACGGCTTCGTTGTTCAGAGATTTTCCAGTTGCTACCGTGTTCCGTGCGCCAGCTGTCGTTACGGGTACTGAGCCACTAAGTGATGATACGAAATTGTACCCGAATCCTGCTTCTACTCAGGTGACTCTGGAATCGGACTGGCTGACGCAGGGCGTTAAATCGCTTCAATTGGCTAACATGCAGGGGCGTTTTATAGGTGTCGAAGCATCACGGCCAACCACGAAATCACTCCAACTTGATGTTAGTAAACTGCCCATGGGCGATTATGTTCTACGCGTTGAAACCACTCAGGGAACGCTGACCAAACGGGTAATGGTTGTGCGGTAAAAGCTCATCTTTTTCTACTTGTTGCCGTTTAAGCTACTATATTGGTGGCTTGCTGGCCCGTTTGCTTTAATTTAAAAAGTAGACAAACTTGACTTACTATGGCGTTTGATGCATATGGTAACCTCACTCCGTACGCAGTTATAGAACTAGATTTAGACGTGTTCCGCCAGCAATTCGTTGAGCAATTTCCGTTTTCTACTAAGCGAAACTGGCTTTTTGATGTATTCGTTAGCTACATGAATGATGTGAAACAAACTGTAAAAACGGAAGTTACTGTTTAGGTTGATGGAAGTTTTATAACTCGAAAGCTGGAACCAAACGATATTGACTTTGTTGTTTTTATCGACTACCAAGTATATTTTCAATTCGAAAAAGCAATCGAGCAAATTCGACAACGACGTTTTTTGATAAATAGTGGAATTGATGGCTATTTCGTGATACATTACCCAGAGGGGCATCGTCGGCGAAACTGGTTTGAGTCGGATCAGATTCGATGGCTTCACGATTTTGGTACGAGCCTTGCAAACCGTAAAAAAGGTATTGTTCAACTGAATTTTTGAGCCATGGAATCACTGGATGAAATCGTACACAACACTGAACAGCGGGCGGCTGCTATAGCCCGACTTCTTAAGTTGATAGAAATGGATACGGCTATCATCCGTCGGCACCAGGATGCCCATGATGAGAGTATCTATACCCAGCAATATATCGAACTTCGTGCCCGTAATTTAATGACACTTACACAACTGCTGGAAGCGGATGGGCTGTTGAAAGCTAATCTTCAACTGGGCAATCGGGCGGCTTAATTGTATCTGTCAGTTATAGTATTATAAGTTGAGGGGATGTTAATAATTTTCACTGCCGACGGCGGATATAGTCTCTTACTTCATCCATAAAACGGTTGGCCTTGAACAGCACAATCAGCAGTTTAATGAGCGTCAGAACGAGAAGGCCGGGAAACAAGAGCGCAAAAACTCCCCAGAAAACCAGCAAAAAGTCGGATATAGTTTGATTCATGGGAATTAAGTTTCTGAGTTGACGAACAACATAGAAGCAGGTCACTTATCTTGCAGTGTACCTATTTGTGTAGAAATCGTTTTGTGCTATGCTTCGTCACGTACTCGTTGCTTTCCTTATCATTTGCTTGATTCCCAAAGGGTTTTCTCAAGCTCAGCCTTCATTCATTACCGATAGCCTTGATGCCTACATCAAACGCGGGATGGCCGACTGGCAGATTCCAGGATTGGCTATTGCTATTGTTAAAGACGGTAAGGTCGTGGTATCGAAAGGATATGGGGTTCGGGAAGTAGGGGCGTCTGGCAAATCGGAACCCGTCGATGAAAATACCCTCTTTTTCATTGCATCCAATACCAAATTGTTTACGGGTACAGCGATCGCTAAGCTGGACGACGAAAAGAAGCTGTCGCTGAATGATAACGTGACGAAATACCTGCCCGACTATAAGCTCTACGACCCAGCTGCTACACAACTCGTGACGATTCGGGATGTACTTTCGCATCGACTGGGGACCAAGACGTTTCAGGGCGATTTTACGTTCTGGAACAGCAACCTCAGCAGGGCAGAAGTGGTCAGACGAATGCGGCTGCTGAAACCGGAAGGCCAGTTTCGGCAAGACTATGGGTACTGTAACTCCGGTTTTGTAACGGCAGGCGAGATTGTGGCAAAGGTGTCGGGGCAATCGTGGGAACAGTATGTTGAAAGCAACATCATCAGGCCGTTGGGCATGACTAATACCTACACGCTCACCACAGGTGCTGAGAATCGACCGAACATGGCTAGACCCTACACAAACAGCTTTGGTCCATTGAAACGGTTGCCGTACGACAATATCGACAACCTGGCCCCGGCGGGCAGCCTGGTTTCCTGTGTGAAAGACCTGAGCAAGTGGCTCATGATGCAACTGGATAGTGGTCGGTTCGAGGGGAAGCGCATCCTACCCTGGTCGGTGGTTCAGAAAACGCGCGATGGGAATACGATCCTGACGACGCGAAAGTCGGGCCTGTTTCCAACGCACGTACGTACTTACGGCCTGGGTGTACTGATGACCGACTATGCAGGTCGACAAGTGTACTGGCATACGGGGGGCGCGTTCGGTTTTGTGACCAACACCTGTTTTGTGCCCGAAGAAAAACTGGCCATTACGATTCTGACCAATCAGGATAATCAAAACTTTTTCGAAGCCCTGCGCTACCAGATTCTGGACGCTTACCTGGGTGTACCGTATACCGATCGAAGTCGTTTCTTCTTGCCCGGAGCACAGTCGGAAGCGAAAAAACAGGCCGAAGAATTACAGGCCATGGCGGACCGAGTAGCGAAAAAGGCCAGGCCCATTTTACCGTTAGCAACGTATGTGGGCACTTACCACAATCCGATTTATGGAGCCATATCGATCAAGACGGAGGGAGATGGGCTAAACGTTTCCTTCGAGCATCACCCCAACCTGACGGCCAAACTTGAGTATATGGACGATAACACCTTCCGGCTGACTTACTCGAATCAGGCATATGGAATTTTTCCGGCGAAGTTTACCGTCAAAGGGAATGCGGTTTCAGGCGTTGATATCAAGGCCAGTGATTTTGTGGAATTTGATGCGTATTCATTCCTGAAAACATCAGCTCATTGACTTTGTCAGGCGACGAAAAAGCATACGGGTATGCACCAATGACTGGATGCCCGGATCCATCGTATAAAGAGTAACGTATAGCCGCCGATTTCACCTGCGACTCATTGGAGTCAGGGCTTGGCTCGCACTCGTTTTTCCACGAATTTGTCACCACCCCAGGTGTCGGCGGGCATTTCCTTACCCGCCCGGTCGAACACTTTTTTGAAGCCCGAAAAAAGCAGCGTATCACCACGTAGTTCCCAGGTTTGCTGATCAGCATACCCCACCCAGGTTGTGTCGTCGTAGTAACGAAAGGTTTCTTTGTATTGATTGCCCTCCAGGGCGTATGTGCCTGCCCCTGCGCCGTGAAAACTGCCGTCAGGATTGTAATGGATGAAGCTGAAAAAGCCATCGTGAAAAATCTTAATCTGCTGTGGCCGAATGGGTTTTTCCAGCTTACCATCTACTCGATTTTCGACCAATTCCCAGGCCCCCTCAATCGATGACTGGCTTTGCCGATCTGCCTCCAATTCAGAAGGCTTGTCGGCTTTCTGACAGGCAGTTACCAAAAATACTATACCTAATACAGCGATGGTTTTCACGAGATGTGTAGGTTGTTTTAGTCACAAACCTATACACAAGTGATGGGGAGGGATTGTAAAAATGCGACATTCTACAACCCATCTACTTTTTAAGTTTTTTGAAATCGTCCAGCGTACCCCGAATGGTTGACGCAAACTTACTGTGTTGGAGCATTGGGTCATTTCGGCGATCGATCAGTTTGCAGCGGAACGTAACTTCGTAAGGGGTGTCTTTCTTATCAAACAGCATTTTGGGCAATACGCTCAAGGTTTTACCGGGTCGGGCCGTTACCGGAAAAATGACCGGAGTCGTCGCCTGCGCTTTAATCAGAATAGGCTCCGGTTGGTCGCCCTCCGCTATCTGTTTGCCGTTTATGGTAACCGTATAATGCGCATCAGTGATGTTCATGGGAAACCTGTTCTTATTGGTTATAGCTACTTTAGCGGCCACGTCCGTTCGCTTTAAGCCCAATGGCCCAAAATCAATGTCCTCGATCTTGATCTTCGGAATAAAAAAAGTGGGGAGTCGTCGTTCGATGGTGGTGGTAAATGTTTTCTCGCCCAGAATGGGGATATCGAGCGCAAACGATGAACTTACTTTGTAGGTCGTACTGTCAATGTCCTTGCGTTCAAGGGGTTTCAGAACGCTGGTAGCCGTTTTTACCATCAGCTTCACCGGCAGTTTTATCAGGGTACTATCGCCCGCTTTAAGCTCAATAGGCTTTTTGTATGCGTCTTTAACAATGGGAGTATTGGCAATGAATACGGTGTAGTCTAGCTGATGCGCTTTAAAACCAACCGGCAACGGATTGTCGATCAGCATATACATGGTTAAGTCCACGGCATCGTCGCTGATTCCCGTGATATCGAAACGCGTTAATTCCAGTCGGGGTTTGAGGGTATTGTCGTAAGGGCCTTTTTCGGAGGCCGCTTCGTGCCGTAAACGGCTGTACCATATATAGCCACCGGCCACGAGAAGCAGCACAACTACCAACGCAATTATCCATCCCTTTTTCATAACGTGTCGCCTTATCTAACGTAAGTCTATCAACCGTTATGAATCAGCAGTGTTTATAATTTGTTACGTAAGGGCTTGGGTAAATCGGAAGAAACGGGCCGTACCAGCAGTTGACACATTTGTCACTTGGGTTAATTGGGGAGATTGATTTCTTTACAAAGCCTAGTACAGAATAACATCCTGCTTATCGAACGGTCTATTTTCTGGTACACATTGCAGATTCGTGTCACTTGCTCTTATCGCCAGAATCGTCGCGTCGATCACATCGTCTACTTTCACATCTTTCCGTTTCGTTATCTTTAGTGTGTTTTCGATTACCTGAGGGTAGCTCTCGGCATGCCTGGCAATGAGGCCCAGCCTGTCAGCTGCCCCTTGAGGGGTTGATTTTTTCGACAGCAATGGTTGCCGCTGGTTGAGATAGTAAAAACAAAGCTCTGGATGTGCTTCGCGTATGGAATAGTCCGGATGATCACCTAGAAACTGGTTCGCTTCCCTTATTTTTGCGCAGATATTCCATGTTTGTTTCGACACGCCTTTGTCAGTGTACAACCTGTTGAGACGGTTTGCCTCTGCGTAGGTGGCTGCGTATACAGCTGCCCGATGTGGGGTAAAAAAAATGGAGGCTCTCTTAACGCCCAGCAACGCTTGTGCCGCTACTTCGCAGATTCGATAGGAGGTATCCGCAAAGTGGAGAGGAATATCGATTAAAGCTAGCTTAACAGGGATAGATTGTAGCTCATTCAGGCTGCGTATCATGCAATGATGCAGACTAGCTTCCTGGTCAATGATGGCAACCAGCCAGCCACCCCGGCATCCATCGATTCCTACGTACATAGCGACCTAAATTCTATTGCTTGCTAGATTAACCTAGATAGGGCGTTAATTGGTTTAGGCTGGTCGCTCAAACCAGCTTTTTTACTGAGATTGGCAGCATCTGATTGCCAGTTCAGAAAAACGCTGGTTTGAGTTCTTCATTCTCTTATTTTATCACAAGCCATTAATAATTCGGGCATACACATTATTGAGTCGATTGACATCATAGCGCCCACTACTATCATCAGCAATGTTTACTGTTATGTTGGACGCACTCCCTGAATTTGCCGTGGTACGAGTGACCAATATTCCTATATTCAGGGTGCTGTTGGCGCCCACTGATTGACCATTATTAAGCGCAAGACTAATCTGCTGACCGGACACACTACTACTTTGATGCCACTTGGTGTTGTCTACGGAAGTAGATTCTCCGCCTGAGACCGAGAAACTGGTGAGGGTATTGTCAAAACTGACGCTGTAGCCAACCGGAACCGTGATAGTGATGAGGATGGCTCCACTGGCCGTTGCTCCATTTACTTCCTGGACTTGAACAAGCAGGACTTTACTGTCGTCAGCGGCAAAATTGGCATTGGATATACTCAGGATGGGCGACAGATCAGGCCCTGTCAGGGCTGTCACGCTGATCAGGGCTGACTGCGAGCAGCCGCTACTGGTAGCCACCACGGTAAAGGTTTGCACTCCAGCGGTGGTGAGGCTGGCCGAGACGGCTGATCCGGTGGCGGGCGTGGTCAGGAGAGCGGTGGGAGGTGCATTCCATTGGTAAGTCGTGGCTCTGGCCAGCTCCCCGGACGAAGCCGTCAGGCTGATCACTACACCCAGGTTGGCCATAGATAACGAGGCCCCGGCGGCTATACTCAGCAGGGGATGGTTGCTGATGGTCGTGGTCGCCGTAGCTGAACAGCCCGCACTGTTGGTGACCGTTACCGAATAGGTGCCTGATGCGTTTACCACAGCGGTTCCTGCCGTAGCGTTTTGACTGACAATGGCAGGCCCGGTAAAGGCATATTCCACACCTCCACTGGCCGCCAGGGTGGTGGACTGACCCGCACAGAGGGTCAGATTGCCTGTCAACATCGGAGTGGGTAGCGCATTTGCTATTAGGTTGAAAGTATTGCTGGTGAGTGAGTTGCAGCCCGATGCAGCCACCGCATAACTGCCTGCATCGCTAAGCTGCAGACTGACCAGGTTGAGTGTGGCCGAGGTCTGTCCGCTCAGAAGTGCCCCATCCTTATACCACTGATAACTGTCGGCACTGCCACTCACGGTAACAGGGATGTGCACCGAACTACCCACGCAGGCAGACTGGCTGGCAGGAAAATCATCGATGTGGGAGAGGGCATTTGCCGAACTACCCGTCCCGTTGCTGCAAAAGGCACTGAAATTACCACCGCCTGGCAGACCTGGATTACCACTCAGGCGGATCGGCTTTCCACAAAATACCGAGAATCCGGCTGGGATACAGCCCGTTAACTGATTGTTGTTGAGAAAAAGGGTTTGTAGACTGTTCAGGGCCGACAGGCTAACAGGAATACTGCCCGTTAACTGATTGCTGGAGAGATCAAGGTCTTTCAAGGTGTTCAGGGCCGACAGGCTGGTAGGGATGCTACCCGTTAATTGATTATTAAAGAGATACAGGTATTGCAGGTTGGTTAGGACCGACAGGCTAACAGGAATGCTGCCTGTCAACAGATTACTGTTAAGCCGAAGGGTTTGCAAGCTGTTCAGGGCTGATAGGCTGTTGGGGATACTACCCGTTAATTGGTTACCATTAAGATAGAGGATTTGTAGGTTGCTTAGGGCCGACAGACCATCTGGAATGTTGCCTGTTAACTGATTACTGTCGAGGAACAATTTTTTTAGGTTGGTGAGCGCACTCAGGCTATTGGGAATGCTGCCCGTTAACTGATTGTTGTAGAGATAAAGGTCTTGTAAGTTACTCAAGGCCGACAGGCTGGTAGGGATGCTGCCTGTTAGCTGATTATTAAAGAGATACAGGTATTGTAGGTTGGTTAGGGCCGACAGGCTCAACGGAATGCTACCGGCTAACTGATTGTCATTGAGGTAGAGGTATTGTAAGCTGGTCAGAGCCGATAGGCTGTTTGGTATTGTCCCAATCAACTTGTTGCGGAATAGATTAATCTCGGTAACGCGACCATTGGCACAGGTAATGCCAAACCAGGGGTTACCTCCATTACCAGTACAGGGGTTGCAGCCCTGTAACCAGCCCGTGTTATCGGTCCAGTTAACCCCATTGGTGGCGGTGTATAAATCGACTAGCGGCTGATAGTCTGGCGACATGGCATTGACCGTAAATGGTGTATTGGCGTTGGCCGAAGCCCCATTATCAGCTACCGTCAGTGTGAATGTCTGTGTCCCCGACCCGGCGGCTGTCCAGCTCTGACTAAACGGCATACTGGAAGTGGTACCGATGGTGGTGCTGCTGCCGTTGGTGAGGGTAAAGTTATAGGCGCCTGTCACGTTGCCCACCGTAGCGGTGAAGGTGGTCGCACTACCCGCACAGGCGGTACTGGACGTAGTGGCAAATCCAGTCAGAGTGATCGCTGTTGACCTGAAGAAATAAGCCGAACCGGTATTGATGAGCATGTTGTTTCCCGACGCATCTTCGGATTCCTGAGGAGCCCCCACCACAAGCTGGTTCCCGCTGACACTCACTGACCAGCCAAAAAGATCATTAGTGGCCCGGTCGCTGGCCATCAGCTTTTTAACCTGCCCCCAATTGTCAGCTCCCCCCTGGTTCTGGTTAAAGACATAGGCTGAACCCGCATCTGCGAGCATGTTGTTTCCCGACGCATCTTCATCTTCCTGAAAAGCGCCCACCACAATGTGGCTTCCACTGTTGCTCACCGAAAAGCCAAATCGATCGTTAGCTGCTCGGTCGCTGGCGACCAGCTTTTTAACCTGCCCCCAGTTGTTAGTTCCTCCCTGGTTCTGGCTAAACACATAGGCCGAACCCGCATTGGTGAGTGTATTGTTTCCCGATACATCTTCGGATTCCTGAGGAGCCCCCACTACAATCTGGCTTCCACTGATACCCACTGAATAGCCAAATACATCGCCTGTTGCGCGGTCGCTGGCGACCAGCTTTTTAACCTGCCCCCAATTGTCAGCTCCCCCCTGGTTCTGATTGAAGACATAGGCTGAACCCGCAAAAGAGAGCGTGTTACCTCCCGACGCATCTTCGGATTCTTGATAAGCGCCCACCACAAGCTGGCTCCCATTAATACTTACCGAATAGCCAAATGCATCGTTAGCTGCTCGGTCGCTGGCAACGATTTTTTTGATCTGTCCCCAGTTGTTGGTTCCGCCCTGGTTCTGATTGAAGATATAGGCTGAACCCGCAACGGAGAGCGTGTTGCCCCCCGACGCATCTTCGGATTCCTGATAAGCGCCCACCACAATATGGCTTCCACTAACGCCCACTGACCAGCCAAACGTGTCTCCTGCTGATCGGTCACTGGCGACCAGCTTTTTAATCTGCCCCCAATTATCAGACCCGCCCTGGTTCTGGCTGAACACATAAGCGGACCCCGCAGCTGAGAGCGTGTTACCTCCCGACGCATCTTCGGATTCCAGAGGAGCCCCCACCACAATCTGGTTTCCATTGATGGCCACTGATAGGCCAAAATAATCATTAGCCGCTCGGTCGCTGGCCACCAGCTTTTGGATCTGGGTCCAGCTGCCGTTTTGCTGTTTGAGCACATAGGCTGAGCCCGCACCTAACAGGGGCTGACCACTGGTTGCATCAAGATAATCCAGATAGGCACCTACCACGGCATAATTGCCATCTATGGCCACCGAAAACCCGTAATTCTGCTTGCCCACATAATCGCTCAGAACTAATTTTTGAGTCTGCCCCCAGTTATCAGTTCCACCCTGGTTCTGGCTAAACACATAGGCCGAACCCGCATCGGTCAACGTGTTACCCCCCGATGCATCTTCGTCTTCCTGATAAGCCCCTGCCACAATTTGGCTCCCACTAATAGCCACCGAAATGCCAAAGAAATCGCCTGTTGCGCGGTCGCTGGCGACCAGCTTTTTAACCTGCCCCCAGTTGTCGGCCCCGCCCTGGTTCTGACTGAATACATAGGCCGAACCCGCAGCGGAGAGCGTGTTGCCCCCCGACGCATCTTCGGATTCCCGATAAGCCCCTACCACAATCTGGCTCCCACTGATACCTACCGAAATGCCAAATTGATCGTTAGCTGCTCGGTCACTGGCCACTAACTTTTTAACCTGCCCCCAGTTGTCAGGCCCGCCCTGGTTCTGGCTGAACACATAGGCCGAACCTGCACTGATGAGCTGACCTGCCGACGCATCTGTGGAGCCCACCACAATCAGGCTCCCACTGATGCCCAACGAATAGCTAAATGTATTGTTAGCTGCTCGGTCACTGGGCACTAGCTTCTTAAGCTGCCCCCAGTTGTCAGGCCCACCCTGGTTCTGGCTGAACACATAGGCGGACCCCGCAGCCGAGAGCGTGTTACCTCCCGATGCATCTTCGTCTTCCTGAAAAGCCCCCACCACAACCAGGCTCCCACTGATGCCGACCGAAAAGCCAAATGCATCGCTAGCTGCTCGGTCGCTGGCTACCAGCTTCTTAAGCTGCCCCCAGTTGTCGGCTCCCCCTTGGTTCTGGCTGAACACGTAGGCAGAACCTGAGTTATTGAGCGTGTTGCCCCCCGATGCATCTTCGTCTTCCTGATAAGCGCCCACCACAATCTGGCTCCCACTGATGGCCACCGAAAACCCAAATGCATCGTTAGCCGCTCGGTCGCTGGCCACCAGCTTTTTAATCTGGGTCCAGGTGCCATTCACGCGCTTGAAAACAATAGCCGAACCTGCAGTAAAGAGCGTATTACTTCCCGAAGCGTCCTCGTCTTCGCCAGGAACACCCACTACAGCATAGTCTCCGTCAATGGCAACAGAATAGCCTAAATAATCTCCGGCTGTCCGGCCGGCGGAAGTAAGCGTGCGTCGGTCGGAGGCCGCCGTCTTAATGATCTGGTTCCAGTCCTGAGCCAGCATCGGGTGCGCTAACAGCAGCAACAGCGGCAGTAGCCTCATCCATCCCACACAGCTTGTGAATATGGTGAATACGTTGTGAAAAACAGAGCGGGAGTTGGTACGCCAACTCCACAGCGAAGAAACCAGCGCAACGGCTGGCTGCTTATGGGATGGGAGGTAAAAATGGGCCATAGAAATAGCAGGTATCATGACTGGTTTGCCTGGGCCAAAAATCACCTAATGCTCCCATTCGCTGTTAACCCATTTCAGACATTCTTTTGCTCATTTTGGACATGGACCACTTTTTAGAAAAAAAGACCCCATTCAGGCCTTTTAGTTGTCGTTGGCTTCAGTAATAGGCGTGCTACTCATTCAGGTAGTGCCTGATATGAATTCTACCACCGCGTTTTCCAACTGTTGGCCTATGGGAAGGCTCATCTAACTATGAACCTAAAGAAAGCCTTAGTATATGGTCTGCTAGTGCTAACAGCTCTCAGTTTTGGACAATGTATGAACGACTGTAGTAGTTCTGACCCTGGTTTATACGGCTCCTTCTCGTTTCGGGATAAAACAACGGGTAGACCTTATTATGAAGTGAGTCAGGATAAGCCGGATAATTTACAGATTTATGAGCAAATGCCAGGTGATACAATACCTTATCTCATGCACGGTATAGTTAAAGATTCTATTCAGAATGAAGGATACAGTTTTGGCTTATTTGAGTTGTATGGCCTAAAAAAGACAATATTGTATTTTCAATTCAATAAAACGGATATGGATACCCTTATTCTGTCCGCTCAGTTAAGCAAGGGCAACCCGCCCTGCTACTTTGATCGAGCGCTAATGACTGCCGTCTATAATGGGCGGCTAATTAAAACGATTGATACTGATACATCAGGCGTTTTTATAAAATTTACAATCGTCAAATAAGGTTGTGTATTACCCTGAAATCGCTTACGCTTGATTGGGTAAAGCCAAGAATGAATAGTGCCTCACCAAACGTCCGTATTACAGATATACAAATCTCTTTTCGTATCTCTTGGAAAGGTTTGAATAAACGGCTAATCTCAAAGTATTTAGCCTAAGTTTTGTACTTTGGCGCTGATTATACAACAGATTGGTCCTGGTAAATACACACCGAGCATGAAAACTAACTCACTACTTTGGGCCCTACTGGTGATCTTGACTGGTTTGGGGCTGAGTGGGTGCAAATACACCGATAACCCTGAAGCGAATTTGCCTCCTATGCCATTTATAGTGAAGGCCAGCTTGTCAGCTAACGGCACGGATGTGGTATTGACTTGGACTAAAGCTAAAGATCCTAACGGGGATCCTGTCACGTATTCTGTTGTTTACAAAGATACGCTGGTCAAGAATCTTACTGATACGACTTTTACGATTCAACAGCTATCTGAGAATACGACTGTAATGGGTAGTATTGTGGCTTGGGATGATCGAAAAGCTTCCACAAGTAGCAGTTTTAGCATCACTACCGCTGATAGTCGGTACGTTCAGATTCCCGATTTATCGTTTGAAAGAGCCTTAATTAAGTTGTCGATTGATGACGTAGTGGATGGAAAGTTACTTCTAGCAAGCGCTTTAAAAACGGCTAATCTAAATTTAATCAACTTAAACACTGGTTCAATCCAAGATCTGCGTGGCATCGAGGCTTTTACAAATTTGAAAAGGCTTATTTGTGTGGGTAACTATAATCTAACCAGTATAGATCTAAGTAACAACACGGCCCTAACGTATTTGGTCCTAACACAGAATGGTTTATCCAGCTTAGATGTGTCAAAAAACACGAGTCTGCAAACGCTAGCTTGTGATAATAACAAGTTAACGCTTTTAGATGTATCTAAAAATGTAGATATGCAAACGCTGGATTGTTCATTTAATCAATTGCAAAGTTTAAATCTAACTCAAAATAAACTTCTACAAACGTTAGATTGTGGCTGGAACCCTTTGACTACCTTACATCTAAGTCAGAATGCTAGTTTGACGGCCTTAGATTGCGCTTCCAGTAAATTAGACAATTTCGATGTTTCTTTACTGACTTCTTTAAAAACGTATGACTGTAGTTACACCCAAACTACCAAACTAGACTTAAGTAAGAATGTCGCGTTGCAGGAATTGAGGTGTGGGGAGAACCCCATGAAGGAACTAAACCTAAGTAGTAACCGCAATTTAACCAGCCTAGATTGTTACTATTCGAACTTAGTAAACCTGGATCTGAGCAGTAATCCGCTCTTGCAAAAGCTAAGGTGTTCTGAAAGTAGGCAGTTGACTACTATAGACTTGGGGCAGGGCCAGTCGATACAAACAATTGATTGTTCGCAATGCAGTCTCCTTACTTTAAATATGTTGAGTCCAGTAAACCTACAAAGTTTAACCTGTTTCGCTAATCAATTATCCAGTCTAAATCTGGGCGTGAGTTCTTCTTTAGCGTCATTGGATTGCTCATCGAACAAGCTCATTGCTTTAACTGTTGCCCCTAACTCAACGCTAAAAAACTTGGACTGCAATTTGAACCAACTAACGTCCCTTGACCTTTCAAAATGTACGGCTCTTGAATCGCTCAACTGCGCCGTGAATAAATTAACCGAGTTAGACATTACTAAAAGTCTACGACTAGAAACGCTCAACTGCGGTAATAATCGAATTACTGAACTAGATACCAGACAAAACATCTATCTAAAGACACTGAGCTGTCTTACAAACCAGTTGACAACACTCGATTTACGGAAAAATACCGCTCTAACTAGATTGAATTGTGAGGTAAATAAAATACAGGTTATTTGTCTAGCCAGTTTAGCTCAAGTAAAAAGTAATTGGACAAAAGATGATTCGGCTGTATATAAGGTCTGTAATTAACAATAGAGTGTAAGTTGAAGTAATTTTCCTTACCGTATTTGGAGAGCCCGTTTTGGCTGCAGCGCAGGGCACAGGTCCCGGCGGGGAACCGCGCCCTGCGCCGAAGCGGTAACTTTTACATTGCGTTAACATTCTTTTACTAGTACACCAACACATCTCAGCACAAAGCCGGGTAGGTTTGCTGCCCACCGCAATGGCGGCCCCAACGCAGTGGTTGAAATTCGTTGGTATCAAAAAAGAAAAAGGATGAACTACACTCACGCATATGCTTTGCTCCTGATGTTTATTGTTTGCACTTCCTGTGGGCAAGACCAAACAAACATACCCACGGATAACATCGAGTCCGAGATTAAAGACATAGGGCCTAACATAATGGTTCGTACCATAAAAAGGGGCAAAAATGGCACCATTTTGATGGCTGGCCCGAATAACTCAGAATTTGGTGATGTTTTTCGATACGACCCTTCCAGGGCCGGGGAAAAATCGTTTACTAATCTTACCAGTAAGATAGGTCAGCACAGATTCTGGGATGTTCTGGAAGATCGACGAGGGAATCGTTGGTTCACGTCTACTGATTCAGGCATTTATTATGACAACGGGAAATCCATTCAACATTTCACTACTACGGAGGGGCTTGCCAACAATCGAGTTACGTCTGTTTATGAAGATAAAGCCGGCATTATTTGGTTCGGCACTGAAAGTGGCATAAGTCGTTACGATCCCAGAGGGGTAGTCGGAAAATCGTTTCGAAATTTTACCTCTCCGAACGCTCCGCTTTTTTTTAAAGAAGGGCGTTGGAATAATGATATTCATACAATCATTGAAGATAAAACAGGGAAATTGTGGGTTGGCACAAGGGGCGATGCCTTTGTTTATGACGGGGAAAAATTTACCACGTTAACCCATAAAGGGGAGCCCTTTCTCGACGTTTGGGCTATAATGGAAGATCGAAAAGGGACTATTTGGCTCAGCGGTTATAATGGATTTAAAGTAGGCCGGACCGGTGGCCTCTATCGCTATGATGGTAGTACCTTTACGAAGGTATCGGAAAGAGGTGCCTATGCTATAATCCAGGATAAAAAAGGAAACATCTGGACTACTGGTCCGGTAAATCCTGCTAACTGGACGGTCCAGGCACTTTCCCGTTATGATGCAAAATCCTTATATAGTACTAAGCCTACGGTAACCGAAATTAGGTCAGGAAAGACTTTTCTGGGGCTTTTGGAAGCTAACGATGGCAGTATTTGGTTTGGCGATGCGACCGGCGTGTATCGGTATGATGGAAAGACCATCACGGACTTCTATAAGAAAGAGGGTCAGAAAAAATATAGCATCGATACGAAGCAAAGTGTTGTCGTCTGGAAAGGGTCTATGCTACTTGGTGGATGGGAAGATACTACGTTTCTGGGTGATGGCACCCATACAGGGGACGTCCATATAGCAAAAGGAGAATTGGCCATCGAATCGGATCGCCGAAGCGACCGTCATTTAGTGGGTGGTGTAGTTGAAGTCGACATGAATACCATTGAAAATTTTGTTGATCAACGTTCACTCAATAAATTCCCTCCATTTTTTGATATCAAAAAATTCCCGATTTCTACATTCTCCATTACAAAGGTTGAAACATGGAATGATGGAAATTCAAAAGTTCCAACTGATGGAAGTATACGAGTTAATGATGGAAATATAAACGTTACAGGAAACCTAACCATTGAAGGTATCACGAAGGCAGTTACTTTTCCAGCCAAACTGCATTTTAAGGACGGAATGGACGGAACTGTCGAGTTGAATGGTACGCTGATCATTGATCGAACCGATTGGGGTATCGATTATGGATCAAAAAAGAACGTTAATCAGTCTGTTGATGGCGTTTTTTCGGACGAGGTTAAACTCTTTGTGAAACTTGTAGCGAAAAAAATAAATAGGTAGCAGGGTTAGAAAGAAGGTATATCCCTGTTTCTCAACGGTCTGTTTTTTGGATTTACCCGCGTTTGACTAAAACCGTGAATGAGCGTTTCTTCAGCCAGCTTTCGCTCATTCACTCGTTTACTTTTTAAATGCTTTTGCATAGGTAAGTACGTCGTCCGTGTTTTTAATGCCGTTTTCAAGTGGCCATTTTCCTTTTCGAGCAATACCCGCCTGGATTTCAACACGATTGGCAGCACAGAAGCCTTTAAACGACTCCCAACTGGTTGGGGTAAAGTTTTTCGTCTTCATCACCTCAACGATGCATTGAACGCCATACGGAAGCCAGTGCATGAGTTTGGTAAGCGCCAGATAGACCTCGCCACTGGTCGGAATACCCAGCATGGCAGCGTACTTAGCTGCGCTTCTGCCCCGATGGTTGACCAGTTGAATACCCGCCTGAATAGAGTAGTCGCTGTCGGTGCTTAGTCGCTGGTGGTCGATACCTAATGTTTTGGATTCGTCGGGATGCAGTTGGAAATAGCCGCGCTCATCAAGGCTGGTGTGACTATGGATACTCCCGTCCGATTCTTTTTTAATCCAGCCCAGCAAGAAACTGAGCGGCCAGTTGCCCCGGTATTTTTCCAGGGCGGGCACCAGCACACGAAAGCGGTCGGGCAGGGAAGGTGAGCCAGCAGGTACTGAGGCTGATGAGGATGGGCTAGAGTTCGTAGGAATACGAGTCGCAATACCCAGCGAAGTTTTCAATAGTGCCCAGGTGGTGGGGCCTAAAATACCGTCGTTTGTGAGCCCATGAATCCGTTGCCAGATCGCCAGCGCATCGGCAAAGGCGTCTTCGCCCAGACTAACATTCGATTGGCCGGAATACGGCAACAATAGATCGTTGATCTGATCGACGTACTTATCCCAGCCTAGTTGCTGACCGTAATACCGATTGGCTTTGACTCGCTTGGTGGGCGATGAATTTATTGAAACGGTAGAGGCTGGCTGAGCTGATTGGGTGTTGCTGGCCGTCTGCGTATTGGGAAAGGTACTGATCGGCCCCGAACCCGTCGATAAAGCATGCGCCCAGATGCGGAATTGTCCGCCTCTAGGTACCCACCACTTTGTTGTCGAATACGTTACGTTTTTCGTGTGAGAACCGGCCTGGCTCAATAAGGGATTTGTCACCTGCCCCGACGAATTTCGGAGCGCTTTGTGGCTACCCGTTTCGGGTACGATAGCCGCAATATGTCCCGCAATGCCTGGGCGTTTTATGCTGACAAACACGACATTGCCCTGATTCGCGGTATTCTGAACAGCCGTGTAATCGCTTCCCGAAGGAGTGATTTCCTGCCAGCCAAACATAGCCCCGTATTTGCCAAACCACTCATACAACGAGTTGGCATCCAGTTCGGTCAGGTAGTTGGTGTTTTTCTGCGACGACGCTTCCGTGGGCGACGATGGGAGTTTTCTCCAGAAAAAATGCGGCAGGTAAACACCCGCCAGATAGGCATAATCGTTTGCAAAAATATTGCACCAGGTAGCAGGCTTACCTTTGTAGTTCAGGCCCAGATACCGTTTGTGATTCGTATTGCCTACATCCAGCCAATCGACAATCTGTGTCAGAAAAGCCGAAGCTGAAGTTGAGTTGCTACGCGTAGGCATACCATTTTCATTCAGCCGAAACGATCGACCGCTCCCCAAATCCCGACGTACAGCATTGGGTTGGGGGTTCCTTACATGTACTTCATACGGAGCAGAGGGATTCAGAAAAACTTCATCATCTGCCTGCCGAAACCGCGACCCGATCATAGGCGACGACAACGCTCCAACCTCCCTGACTAATAAATTGCGTTCCATACTTCAGAGCGACTAATACGATTGAACCATAGCCGTTGCCCGTTCGGGAACGGTGCTGTAGGCATTACGATACCCTTCCACAAGCCCTTCTACATCATTGAGCCAGATATCCAGCGTTGAACCCGTCGCAATGGTTGTCAATTGCGTCAGATCAGCGGTTTCAATGTCGGTCAAAAGCCGATATCCATACGAAGCACAATTGTCGTACACGATGAATCGGTTGCTTTCATTGAGAGTAATGGGCCGTTTGGCAACCAGTATATCATAAGCGGCCGGGATAAACTCTTCGGGTTTGTCGTATTGCGACGGAATACCGATTTCTGCTTTTAGCATGTTGACCAGGCAGATAGTGGCATGAACGGTGGCCAGCCCTATGAACGTATTGATCTGATTTCGACCGTACTGGAAAGGCTCAAACTGTTGCTTCAGCACATTCATGGTATCCCGGATGGACGTCTGCGTAGCCACCGACGAGCGGGGCAGAATGTTGCCGGTCTGTGCCTGAATGGCCTGTGCCAGTTGCTTGGTTTTATAGTACTCCAGCATATAGTCGATCAGTTTGTTGAAGGCCTGCATAAAGCCTTTGTTCTGTTCGCTTTCGATGCCCAGGTTGTTTTCGATGGTTACGCCCAATACACGCTGGTAGGTACAGACCCGGTCGCGGAGGTTCGAGCTAATGCCCAACCGATGCAGCGTACAGATCATATCCATCAGGTTGGAATACGAAATAGCAATGCCTTTGTCATCGAATCGGCTGCCCGATATGGTGTATTTGCCGCGATAGTTGTAATCGTCCATCAGCGCCCCCAGGATTTTAAAGATGCCCATGCGCTCGTAGTAGTACAGCCAGAGCAAAGCACCTACCGTTAGGCCATTGGTGAAGTAGGAGAAGTCGAGAGTAGGAGGGAGCTGGTCGGCTGGGATGGACGTGACACGCTCGTACAGGAATACGGGTTTTACGAAATAATCCGTCGGGCCAGGGTCGTAGCAACCTTCGTAACGGGCGCGTTTCAGGGCGATTTCGGCTTCCTGAACGGCATCTTCCTTTCGTTTCAGCTCCTGCTCGGCAATTTCACGGGCCCGGCTATTCGATTTATTGCTGCTGCTGATCGACACCAGATTCGCTTCGGCCATCTGCAAATCGAGCTGAGCGTTCCCGACGGCATCCTGCTTTTCGATGAAATTTCGTTCAGCGTCGGTAATCGCTCTGGTTTTACTGAAATCGTTGGCTTCGCGCAGGGCGTCTTTGTAAATGACCGAGCCACTACAGGCACTGATGGTGAGGCAGTAGTTTTTGTTAAGAAAAGTTGGTAAAGGCGAACTGTACTGACTGGCGTATTCCGTTAACACACGGTTCAGCAGTTCGTTATATTGACTTCGGATTGCCCAGGTCTGTATGTCTTCCCAGAAAAAGGTGTTTCTGGGCTCTTGAAATAACTTCGCCATTGTGTTGAATTGTTAAAGTGTACGAGTCTATTTTTTCGCTAATCCCTTCAGCCAGCTGTCCATCAGCGCGTCGATGGTTATTTGTTTGATGGTCCGCTTTTCGCGCAGAAGGCGAAAGACGGCCAGTTGAACCCCAATGGGTTGATTTCGGAAGGTGTCGGTTTGTATGCCCTCGATCGTTGCCATCGCTTTCAGCCCCTGCGGAGTTAGCGTGCCCAGCGCAAAGAGCGATGTTAACGGCCTGTTTCCCAGTTTTTTGAACTTCGTCTGCAAAACGGCCCTACTAATCGTTGGCAGATATTGCCGGGCTTCAAGGATGAGTTGGCGGGTGGTTTCGTCCAGGGATTTTAATGGATAAAATTCCAGCCATTCGGCCTCCCAGTTGTCCCAGTCGCCTTTGCCCCAGAGTTGCCGACACCATTCTACCGATAGCAGAAAACGCAGGTACGAAGGTGGGTGTGGTTGTATGGTCGAGATGGAAAACATCATAGAGGCAGGGAGAATCAGAACATCCCGGATGCTCGACGTTTGCGCCATACCCGACAGGCAAAATGCCCAGAAATCGGGCAGCAACTCCTTCGACCAGTTGGCAAACAGGCTGCGCATCAGGGGTGTAGCGCCCGTTTTTTTCAGAGATTCGTAAACTACCTGCTGCCAGAGCGGAACCATATTCAGCTTGGTCAATGCCTGATGGCCCACTTCGTGAAAAATAGAAATCAGGTTGTATTTCTCGTTGATTCGGCTGTAGGGTATGGCTATGAACGGGATTGGATTCGGGGCGTTTCGGATGATACTCACCCCTTCGCGGACGGTAAAAGCCCCAAAACCCCGGTCGCAGCAGACCAATGGCGGTACCGTGATGTCGGCCAGACTACCGCGTTGAAGCGCGTGGGCCGCAATGGCGTCGCACCCTTTCAGCAAGGGGCCAATGTCAGGGCTAAGGCGCTGGGTCAGAATATCCATGAACGTATCGTAGAACGTGTAGGCGCTGGCCAGGTCCATTTCCAGTTCACCCAGTCGATTGATAAGCGTTTGCCGGATAATTGGGTCGTTGCGTTCCGAAAAGTATTTGTCGGTATAGATGCGTAGCTGCTGCCTGATTTTGTTGGAAACCGTTGCCAACTGCGATTCCAGCGCTTCCCATTGGTCGGCCGAAATATCCTGTTCGGGAGGGAGCGACAGCATTTTTCGCAGCCCTGTTAGCAACTGGGCTCGGTTTCGGATCGAGTCTATTTTCAACAATAGCTCCGAATTGCCAGGGCTGATCGCTTTTTGCTGGGTTTCCACAGGGCTGTCGGGCAAGAAAGGTGAGTACGGTTGCTTACAGACGTTTATAGGTGATCGTTACGATCTTGTACAGTCCGTTTTGCTCGTCACGCACTTTACGACCCACTCGTCGGTATCTGGAATTGGCCGAGCCAAGACGAACAGTATGATGGGCTTTTTTGAAAGCGCTGCGGGCCAGTTGATTCATCTGTGCTTTAGCCTGCGGGAAATTTCGGCTGAAGTTGGAACGACTGATTCCGTCGGCAAAGTTGGTATACGCCTGTTTGGCAAGGGCTACCGTATCGCGGGCAGCCTGGCGAGCGGCCGAGGGAGACGTCATTTCCTGATTGCTCAGTACCGTTCCCAGAATGGCCCCCGCCCCCGGTACAACGGCATTGAGCGCCTGTGGGCCAAACTTCATGGCCAGGCTTTTAAGTAGCCCTCTTGGGTCTTTTGTAATCTGCTGGATCGCCGTCGTCAGGGTACCGCCACCGGGTATGGCTTTCAGGATTCCTTTCGCCAGTGGAGCCAGTTTTTTGCCCCATTTCTTGAGCGCCCCCCAGAAGTAATCTTTTTCGATTTCATGCATTACCTCGTTGAAATCGTTCTCAAACTCAAATTCGTTCTCATAATTGTTGGAGAAGATTTCATAGAGCCGGGCTTCATAACGACCATCGGGCGTACTATCGAATTCGTCGTCGTTTTCAAATTCATCATCCGTTTCAAACTCGGACAGGTAATCGGCTTCATTCTGTACGTCGTAATTGCCTTCGCTGTCGAACTCGTTATCGGTTTCCCAACTGCCTTCGTTGTCGAATTCATTATCGACCAACTCAAATTCGTTGTAGCTGTCAGGAGACTCGTTATCGAGCTCGAATTCCTGCTCAAATTCACTCAGATAGTCGTTTTGATACGCCTTCATGATTATACCTGTTAAATTTTACATCCGAAATGGGCCGTATACGTAAATGGTCAGATGCTCTGGTTCGCTCTGATTTGGGAGGAAATGCGAACATCCAAAAGGGTGTGGTTTAGACACCAAAGGTCGGCTAAAGGGGAAGTGGGGTAAATACCAAGATGTTGGTATATCGGCGCGTAGAACTACGTGAAAAATAGCGTCTTCTTTAAATGATCTTGTTAACCTGGGCGTATCGGGCTAACTCAATGTTGGTGTGAATGCGGAGCTTTCGGTAGATATTTTTGCGGTGCGTTTCGACGGTTCGCGTACTAAGAAACAATTTATCGGCAATGGTTTTTGTCGTATGGCCATCCACAATCAATTGAATCACCTCGGTTTCACGGTCGGTCAAGTCCTGGGTAATTTTTTCGGCAGCTGGTTTTCTAAGTTGCTGGACTAAGGATGGTGGTAAATAAAGATGGCCAGTTCCAACCGCCCGGATGGCAGCAAATAACTCATTACGACCGGCCTGTTTGGGGCAATAGCCCATCGCCCCCGCTTCGATTGCCAGATTAACCGACTGGGGGTTTGTAAGGGTTGTGAGAGCGAGTACGTTGGTCGCTGGGTAAAAGGTTCGAATGGTACGCGTCAACTCCAGCCCCGACATATCGGGTAAGTCAATATCCAGCAGAAGCACATCAATGTCGTGCTGTAGCAAAAAAGGAATAACCTCCCTTCCGGTGTGCAATACGCCAACTACGGTATGGTCGGTCGAATACTCGATCAGAAACCGGACACCGTCGGCAAACAGGCAATGGCTATCAACAATCAGTAGTTTTTGCATTGTATCAAAGGGAGTTGGATAAACACAATGACTCAATCCGAAAAACAATAGGGGGTAGCTGTAAGCGCAATCGATCTGGCGGTTAGGAAAACTAAATTAGTTACGTGGCTTTTCGGATAGTCATCAGTTTTTAGTGTACGGTTACGTTACTTATCTACCTGTCGTAATTGCCCCTTTATCTGTCGCTATGCCCCTCCCGTTATGGCGAATACAGGTCGTACCTTTGCCTTGGTATTCATCAAAATCAGTAAACAACATGCAGAAGATCACCACATTCCTGACATTTAACGACCAGGCTGAGGAAGCCGCCCGGTTGTATACCTCGCTCTTTAAAAATTCGAAAATTACCAGCATTTCGCATTATGGCGAAGGCGCTCCCGCTCCAGCTGGACGTGTGATGTCGGTTACATTTCAATTGGATGGACAGGAGTTTTCAGCCCTGAATGGTGGCTCTTATTTCAAATTCGCTGAAGGCATTTCGCTCTTTGTCAATTGCGAAACGCAGGAGGAAGTCGACCTGTATTGGGAGAAGCTCTCGGAGGGTGGAGAAAAAGGCCCATGCGGCTGGCTGAAGGATAGATTTGGCGTGTCGTGGCAGATTGTTCCATCAAAACTAGGTCAGCTATTGGGCGATAAAGACCCGGAGAAAGCAAAGCGGGTGATGCAGGCCATGTTGAAAATGAACAAGCTAGACATCGCTACGCTGGAGCAGGCTTATGCAGGCGAATAGTCAGTGATTTTCTTAAACCGCGAAGACGCGATAGACGCAAGGCCGTGAACAGCCCTCGTGTTTATTGCGTCTTCGCGGTTTACGTAAATCCAGATCATGGGTGCCACTAAACTTTTTCACGTCGGGGCGGTCTTACTGAAAAGTAAATTCAATAAATCGCCATGCGTACACTTCTGTTTGGCATTCTCTTATTGGCAACAGCCTGTCGTCGGCCATCGACGCAGTTTGCCGCTATGCTCACGCCCGTCCGGCCACCTGCCGATTACAGTCAGTATCTGAAAGCAGGGGATGAACTGGTGGCGTTGGGTAATGATCCGGCCTGGTCATTGACCATCAATCCATCGAAAGGAACGCTTATCTTTAAATCGAGTAAAGACAGCCTGGCAACGTCGGTTCCCGAACGACAGACGGATTCAGACGGAGTACTTCGGTATAATGCGCCTGTAGGGGGTGGTACTCTCAACATCGTTTTCCGGCCCGACAGTTGTGTGGATGCCAAAACCGGGCAACCGTACGACTACCGGGTTCAGGTCGATAGTCATGAGAAGCATTATGTAGGTTGTGGGGTGTCGCTTCAGAAACTGACTCTGTTACAGGACATTTGGGTGTTAACCGAATTCCAGGGGAAAGCCATCACAGCGGATGCCTCGCGACGGGAAGTGCCCCGGTTGGAAATTTCTCTAACAGAGGGCCGTGTAACGGGCACAACGGGCTGTAATCGACTAAGTGGCCCCGTGAAAGCCGATACCCGTCAGATCGTGTTTGGGCCACTTATTACGACCAAAATGGCCTGTATTGGGGCTGCTGGAGACCTGGAAAGCCCATTTTTAAATGCATTGAATGCGCCACTGTCGTATCAGATTGGATCGGGCCGGCTAACGCTGTTGCAAAATGGGGCAGCACTCATGGTCTTCAAAAAAGTAGATTAGTGTCAAGTTGACCTTTATTATCAGCGAGTGCCTACTTCATTGGCATTCGCTTTTTTATTATTTTTGTTACCTGCTTAAAAGTCAATCAAATCTTTAAAAGTTTCTTTTTAGGCCAACTTGCCTGAGTTTCCAATCAGCCTGTTTTTAAATCATCAAAACCTATGAAAAACGTACGGTTTCCCTCCCGCGCACTACTCCTGGCGGGCGTGCTGACAACCGCTGTGTCTCAGCTTCCGACGGATGCCTGGGCACAAACAATGGCCAAACGGACTGTAGCGGCTAAGTCTGTTGCCGCTGCTGAAGCGCCGATTGCCTTGAATCGGGTACTCGTGTTTTCGAAAACGAAAGGATTTCGCCATTCATCGATCCCGGCGGGAAAAATGGCGATTATGAAACTTGGTCAGGAAAATGGTTTTGCCGTCGATACAACGGAAGATGCCTCCAAGTTTACCGAAGCCAATCTGAAAAAGTATGGTGCCGTTATCTGGCTAAGCACAACGGGCAATGTGCTCGACGATGCGCAGCAGGCTGCTTTTGAGCGTTACATTCAGGCGGGTGGTGGTTTTGTCGGTATCCATGCTGCTGCCGACACTGAGTACGACTGGCCCTGGTACAACCAACTGGTAGGTGCGTATTTCCTGAGCCATCCTAAGCAGCAAAACGCTGAAATTGAAATTGTTGATAAGAGTCACCCGGCCACGAAAATGCTGCCGGATCGCTGGAAGCGCTGGGACGAGTGGTACAACTACAAGAGCATTCAGGGCGATCTGAAAGTGTTGGGTAAACTGGACGAGAAAACCTACGAAGGCGGAAAGAACGGCGATAATCACCCGTTCATCTGGCATCACGATTTCCAGGGTGGTAAAGCGTTCTATACGGGGGGCGGCCATACCGATGAGTCGTACACTGACCCGATGTTCCTGCAACACATTCTGGGTGGAATCAAGTCGGTGATGGCGTCCAGCCTGAAATTTGGCCAGGCCAAAACGATGCCCTTTCCTGAAGAAAACCGATTTGAACAGCAGGTACTGGTGCAGGGGATGGACGAACCAACCGAACTGGCTGTGCTCGATAATGGCAAGGTGCTCTATACCCAGCGCAAAGGTGAGCTAACGGTCTACGATCCGCAAAAAAAAAAGACTAAGGTAGTTGCCAATTTCCCGGTTTTCAGCAAGTTCGAATATGGCCTGATGGGCTTGAACATCGACCCGAACTTCAAGCAGAACAAGTGGATTTATGTGTACTATTCCCCTCTGAACGGCGCGACAGTTGCTGACACGGCTCAGCATCTGTCGCGCTTTGTCTATGACGACGTTCGGGACACAGTTTTGCTGAATACCGAAAAGGTACTGCTGACCATTCCGGTGAAGCGTGACGGCTGCTGCCATACCGGCGGGTCGATTGCCTGGGACCGGAAAGGAAATCTGTACCTGTCGACGGGTGATGATACCAATCCGTTCAACTCCGATGGCTATGCGCCGATTGACGAACGGCCCGGCCGGAAAGGATGGGATGCCCGGTTGACCTCCAGCAATACCAACGACCTGCGGGGTAAAATCATCCGGATTCATCCTGAAGCCGACGGAACCTATACCATTCCCGAAGGCAACCTGTTTCCGAAAGGCAACCCAAAGGCTCGCCCTGAAATTTACGTAATGGGAAACCGGAATCCCTACCGGATTTCGGTCGATCAGCGGACGGGTTATCTGTACTGGGGCGAAGTTGGCCCCGATGCCGGTAACAACAGTGAAAAATATGGTCCTCGTGGTCACGATGAAATGAACCAGGCGCGTCAGGCTGGGTATTTTGGCTGGCCGTTGTTTGTCGCTGATAACCGCCCGTACCACACCCGTAGTTTTGCCGATAGCACAACGGGCCCCCTGTTCGATCCGCAACACCCCATCAATGATTCGCCCAATAATACGGGGCTAAGAGAGTTGCCTCCTGCCCAGAAAGCCTTCATCTACTACCCCTATGCCGATTCACCGGAGTTTGGTGATATTGTAGGCAAAGGTGGTCGGAATGCGATGGGTGGCCCGGTCTATTACTACGATGATTATCCAGAAACGTCGGTTAAATTCCCCCGCCACTACGACGGTAAATTCTTTGCCTACGACTGGATTCGTGACTGGATTCACCCTGTTACGATGAAGCCCAATGGCGATTTCGTGAAGATGGAAACGTTTATGCCCAGCACGAAATTCTCGCACATCATCGACATGCAGTTCGCCAACGATGGATCGCTGTATACGATTGAGTATGGTCAGAAATGGTTTGGTGCCAATGCCGATGCACGGCTGGCTCGTATTACGTACAATGCCGGAAACCGGAAGCCGGTAGCCGTTGCCAGCGCGAATAAAATGGTGGGTGCTGCTCCATTAACGGTGAAATTCGATGGCGGTAAATCGATGGATTACGATGGCGACGCGCTTAAATACGAATGGTCTTTTGGCAAGAATATGCCTAAGCAAATGACCGCTTCGCCAACCGTTACCTTCAGCAAGCCAGGGGTTTATCCGGCCACGCTGAAAGTGACCGACGCAGCCGGTAACGTGTCGACCCGGACGATGGACATCAAAGTGGGTAACGACGAGCCCAAAGTAGTTGTTGATGTCGCTGGTAACAAGACTTTCTATTTCCCAAACAAGCCTGTTAAATATGCGGTGAAGGTGGTCGACAAAGAAGATGGTACGCTACAGAAAGGCATCAGCCCCGACGACGTGACCATGACTATCGATTATCTCGAAGGCTTCGACAAGACGTTACTAGCGCAGGGGCACCAGGCTAATACGGGCTCTTCGACTGGAAAACGGTTAATTGAACTGAGCGACTGTAAAGCGTGCCATACCATTGATCAGAAGTCGATTGGACCTGCTTATATCGATGTTGCCAAGAAGTACAAAGGCACGGGTTCTGAAAGTAAACTGATCCGTAAGGTGATCACCGGTGGCGGTGGTGTATGGGGTGAACAGGCCATGAGCGCCCACCCACAACTGAAAGAAAGTGAAGTAGCCGATATGGTTGGATACATCCTTTCGCTGGCTGACGAAAAAGCAGCTAATCGCAAACCGATTTCTGGTGATTACGTACCTGTAGCGCAGAAAAAGGATGGTTCCTATATCCTGACCGCAACCTATACCGACCGGGGGAATGGCGTGATTGGGCCTTTGACTGGTTCGACATCTGTGGCGCTGCGCTCACCCTCTGTGAAAGCTGTAACGGCTGATGCCAAACAGGATATTTTCCAGTTCGACATGCCGAAGGTTGGCCCAGCTGCTATTGGTACCAAATCGGGAAGTTACGTCGCCTTTAACGACATTGATCTGACGGGTATTGAAAGCATTTCACCAACGGTATTTGCATCGACTACTCAAACGGCCGGTGGTAAGCTTGAAGCGCGGATCAACTCCCCAACGGGCCCTTTGTTAGGCGAGGTAGAGGTAAAACCAGGAACGGCTGGCCCCGTAAATCTGCCGTTCCGCCAGCCTGTGCAGGGGATGCATAAACTCTATCTGGTGTTTGTGAACCCCGAAGCTGGTCAGAAGGCCCTGTTTGCCCTCGACAAAGTGCAGTTCGGCGCGCAGGGAATGTAAGTGAACAGGCGCTTTTCCTATGTACACAGAAGCCACAACCAGTAAAGGTTGTGGCTTCTGCTTTTTAATCCGTTTTGCGGGCTTGCCGTTCGAATTACGATACTTACTGTTAGTTGCAGACCTGATAGGCCGCCGACGCATCTTTTTGCCAGAACGGTTTAACCTGCGACAGACTGTACACACAGATGGTTTTAATGGTATTATTTTCGCAGCGTAAAAAGCTAAGCGCTGTGTTCCTGCTCAAATCAAGGCCCGTCAGCTGATTATCGTAGCAGGTCAGATTACTTAAAATCGTGTTTTTTGTGACGTCCAGACTCGTCAGCTGATTGCCATAGCAGTTCAATTCAGTCAGTGCCGTATTGGTAGTTAGCATTAAGCCCGTTAGCTGGTTGTTTGGGCATAGCAGGGTGCTAATTACTACATTTTGGCTAAGGTCCAGCTTGGTCAGGCGATTGCCTTCACAGTCCAGACTCGTCAAGGCTGTATTTTTTGATAGGTCCAGGGTCGAAAGCTGATTGTAGGAGCACAAAAGCTTGGTTAGCGCTGTATTCTTCGTGATGTCAAGACTCGTCAGCCCGGCTGCCGAACAGTTCAACTCGGTTAAGATCGGGTTGTGACTGATATCCAGCCCATTCAATTTTGTAAAGGAGTAGTCCAGATATTGTACTGACGTATTCTTTGTCAAATCCAGACGGGTCAGGCCGGTACTGCTACAGCTTAATCTCGCCAGGCTGATGTTGTTACTAAGGTCAAGCGAGGTTAAAGCCTGGTTGTTGGAGCAGTTAAGTTGAGTGAGAGCCGCGTTCTGACTGAGATCCAGGCCGTTCAGGCTGTTATTGGAACAGGCTAGCGAGACTAGAGCCGTATTCTTGCGGATGTCCAGACTGTTTAGCTTATTCGTGCTGCAAATCAGCTCCGTCAAGGCTGTATTTTTGCTGACATCCAGACTGGTAAGCTGGTTGCTGGAACAATCCAGATAGGTTAGATTCACAAAAGCTTCGATGCCCTGTAGATTACTGATCCCCTGACTGGCAACCGTCAGACTAGTTACTTTTTGCGCATTACTCAAGAGTATTTTGCCATCTTTGGTATCGTCGAAGCGGAGGTCGATAAGCCTCTGTTCAAAAGCCGCATCAGGCACATCGGCATACGGATTCGTGCCAATCGTAAGATTAAACGCGACCGGAGTTGCCGCTTTATGATTGTCGAACGCAATCACGCTCCCCGTTACCGTAAGGCCATATCCTACATTTTTGAGCGTAAACGTGGTATCACTGAGGTTTTTAGCTAAGGTGTCTTTGTAAACGACGGCATACGTAACCGGGTCTCCATTAGGGTCTTTAGCTCTCGTCCAGCTCAGGACCACATCACTGCTGGTAGTCGCTTGTTTGGCGGTCACGGTGAAGATTGCCGGGGCCAGGTTAGGGTCGGGGCCGTCGTCTTTTTTACAGGAAAAGACCAGTAGGCCCAGCAAGAGTAGTAGAGGAAGAAAAGTAATACGATTGTTCATAATGGAGCAGTGTAAGGTTAGTTATCAATATAGATGTGAAGGCCAGGGATGGCTTCATCGGAAAGAACCTGCGTATAGCCCGGTGATTTTATGTAAACGGTCTCATGCTGTTTTAGCCACTATCGTCCTAAACCTCTATCGAACAGCTTTTTCAGACGGATTGCCGGTGAACTAATCCCGGACGGTACTTGTCTTTTGAATGTTATGGCAAAAACAGTACCAACTCATGCAAATTCTACCGAAACTAAAGACCAGATAAGCTGGCGTGAACGCTTTGCTGCTTTGGGTAACCTGCCCTCGTTTTTTCGACTTGTCTGGCAGGTGTCGCCAAGTCTGTTTCTGGGCAATGCGTTTCTTCGGTTAATTCGGGCAGCTATTCCAACGGCTACCCTCTATATAGGCAAGCTGATTATCGATCAGGTGGTTACTCTTTCCAAACACAACGAGGGTGATACGCGTATGCTCTGGTGGCTGGTCGGGGCCGAATTTGGCCTGGCTATTCTGTCTACGGCATTAGGTCGGGCAGTAGCGCTGATGGATAGCCTCCTGGGCGATTTATTCGCTAATCAGACGTCCATCCGGTTGATGGAGCACGCGGCTACTCTCGACCTGGAGCAGTTTGAAGACGCTACTTTTTACGATAAGCTCGAACGGGCGCGTCGGCAGACGAACGGACGTACGGTTTTACTATCCGGTGTGTTCGGGCAGGTGCAGGAACTGATTTCGGTTGGTTTTCTGGCGGCTGGTCTGGCGGTATATAATCCATGGCTGCTAGTCCTGATTCTGCTGGCCGTAACCCCCTCATTCATTGGTGATAACTATTTCAATCAACGGAGCTATTCGCTTTCTCGATCCTGGACGCCCGAACGACGGGAACTCGATTACCTACGCTATATCGGGGCAAGTGACGAAACGGCCAAGGAGGTTAAAATTTTTGGTATATCGGGCTTTCTGATCGATCGGTTTCGGGAGTTATCGTGGCAGTATTATCTGAAAAACAAAGCGTTAGCCATTAGCCGGGCGGGATGGGGGACTTTATTGACGGCCCTGGGAACGGCGGGTTATTATGGGGCGTATGTCTGGATTGTGATGCGAGCTGTTGGTGGACAAATCACCCTGGGCGACCTGACGTTTCTGGCAGGTTCGTTCCGGCAGGTGCGTGGCTCGCTGGAGGGCATTTTGCTTCAGTTTAGCAGCCTTACCCAGGAAGCAATCTATTTGCAGGACCTGTTCGACTACTTTGCAATAAAGCCCTCCATTCATTCGCCTTCTACATCCCGTCCGTTTCCTAATCCAATTCGGCAGGGGTTTGTATTTGAGAATGTGGGTTTTAAGTACACCAATTCGGAACGATGGGCGCTGCGAAATCTGTCATTTACCCTACAGGCGGGTGAAAAGCTGGCACTCGTTGGCGAAAACGGTGCGGGTAAAACTACATTAGTGAAGTTGCTGGCTCGCTTGTATGATCCGGCCGAAGGGCGCATTCTGCTCGATGGCTATGACCTCCGCGAGTATGATCTGGCAGAACTACGGCGAAACATCGGGGTGATTTTTCAGGATTATACCCGTTTCAAAATGTCGGCCGGGGTCAATATTGCCGTTGGCGACATCGACCAGCGCACTAACCAGGACCGTATCGAAACCTCCGCTCAGCGAAGTCTGGCCGATACGGTAATTGCCAAGTTAGCCGGAGGGTACGATCAGCAATTGGGTCGTTCGTTTGGTAAAGGCGTTGAATTGTCGGGGGGCGAATGGCAGAAAGTGGCCCTGGCTCGTGCCTACATGCGGGATGCCCAACTGATTATTCTGGATGAGCCGACGGCCGCCCTCGATGCCCGTGCTGAGTACGAAGTGTTTCAGCGGTTTGCCAAACTAACCGAAGGAAAATCGTCGGTCATTATTTCGCACCGATTCAGCACGGTTCGGATGGCCGACCGGATTCTGGTCCTGGAAAACGGAACGCTGCTTGAAATCGGCTCACACTACGAGCTACTGGAAAAAGAGGGGCGATACGCTGAACTATTCGGGTTACAGGCGCGGGGATATCAGTAGGCGTTTGGGTTTGATTTCTTAAATACGTACGTTATATTGTACGTATATTCAGATGGACACTATGCAAGTAGTTAATTATACAGAGTTTCGGCGTTCGATGAAGGCCAAGCTCGACCAGGTTAGTGACGATGGCGATACCATCATTATTAATCGCAGTGAGAATAAAAATGTGGTACTTATTTCCCTTCGGGAGTATAATTCGCTGAAAGAAACCTTGCATCTGTTGGGTTCAGAGAAAAATAGAAATCGTCTTCTGGGTGCTGTTGAACGAGCGAATCGAGGTGAATTTGAACAACACCAACTGATTGACGAGTAGCATGAATCTGTCGTGGGACAAAGAGGCCTGGGAGGATTATGTCTATTGGCAGCAAACGGACAAAACGGTATTGCGCCGAATCAATGAACTCATCAAAGAATGCCTACGGACGCCATTTGAAGGAAAAGGTAAGCCGGAGCCACTGAAAGAAAACCTGAGTGGATTCTGGTCGAGACGGATCACAGATGAGCACCGACTCATTTACCGTGTTGAATCGGATCGTCTGCATATCATCCAATGTCGATTCCATTATTAAAAAAGCTGTTGTTCAAGTTTTTATATTCCTAAACATATGATATCTATGAAATCGTTTTTGAGTGGCTTTCTTCTGTTGGGTGCCGTCAGCAGTTCGTTTGCTCAGGCACCAACCATTCCCTCGCCCGACACGCAAATTAAAGTAGCGGTTCTGGCGGCTCCGGCCGATAAGCGTGATGGGGCCACCGTGTATGGCTATACTGCCAAAAATGAATTTACGGTGATTCGGAAAGGAACCAATGAATTGATCTGTCTCGCCGACGATCCAGCCCAGAAAGGATTAAGTGTATCCTGCTATCATCGTGACCTTGACCCGTTTATGGAGCGTGGTCGGGTGCTGAAAAAGGAAGGAAAAAAGCCAAACGAGATTCTGGCTATTCGGGAGCAGGAAACAAAAGATAAGAAGCTGACAATGCCTTCGCACCCGTCAACGTTATTTTCTTATACCGCTAAAGATGAGGACTATAACCCCACTACAGGCGAGATAAAAGATGGCTATCTTCGGTATGTGGTGTATATTCCATACGCTACCGCCGAAAGCACAGGTCTACCTACCAAACCCGAGGCTCCCGGTATGCCCTGGATTATGGACCCTGGTACGCATAGGGCGCATATTATGATCAATCCGCCGGTATCCTCAACGGCGCATCATTAATCGGGCTAAGGGCTCAGTTGCGGTCTGGTAGGTAAGGAATGCAACCTTATGAGGTCTCAGTGACTCTATAGGGGTCAAAACGAATAAAAAACCTATGGGCCTCCATATCAGAAAGCTATTCCTGGCGACAGTGGTCTTTGGACTGTGTACTGGCATGGGTATGGCTCAAAGGAGGGAGGTTGATTATTCGCGTATCAAAGCGACGCCCAGGGTGAGTCCGGTGATGCCTGCTAACGTGGTTCCTGGACACACGGGAACACCCAGCGTTTTGACAATCAGGGCGTTTGCTGTTGATATTAGTAAGCCGATAGTATCGGCCACTGTAAAAATTACCTCTCGAACAACGGGCAAGACTCAGGTAGTGACGCTGACAAATGGTCGTCTGGAGCGAGTAATCAATGACCCCGATGTGTTGGTGATTGAGGTAAGCGAGCAGGGCTATACAACCCGAAATTTAACGCTTGCTGTATCGCCCACAGGTAAGCCCTACGAGTTTGATGCTCAGCTTGATCCGGCTCTAATTAAACTAACTGTGTGGGCAACCGATAGCCAGACAAAAAAGGTTATCCATGATGCGCATTTTACTATTTCGGGCCGTGTGGGCGAATCCACTCTACTACTTTCTCCCGATACAGCTACGGGTATTGTCAAAACCGACTTGCCTCGTAAGGGCGTTTATCAACTCACTAGTTCGGCAGCGGGCTACGGCGATTTTACAAAGTCTATCCAGCTCGATAGTGTAGAGAATGAAGCCAGGGTGATGCTGACGCCCCAAAAAATAAAGGTCGCAAGTGAGGCTCAGGCTCTCCCCGAAGCTGTTGTAAAGTCGGTAAAGACGGCCCGGCAGGAAATGCCTGCGGAACAGGTTTCCATAAAAGCACCTG
>Ga0209933_1000654_pt1 | contig 54518 bp, 56 predicted proteins | sample ThiBiot_300_biof_FD_183944 | JGI IMG/M metagenome (GOLD analysis project Ga0209933, IMG submission 183944) | Wastewater bioreactor microbial communities from Cape Town, South Africa - Thiocy_cont_300_biof (SPAdes) | ecosystem: Engineered > Bioremediation > Thiocyanate > Unclassified | place...
GGTTGCCAACCGAACCCGAACAAACTGGCATAAAACCAATTCAAACAATAGCTCGACACACTGTTGAGTTCTCAAAAGACACCCGCACACCATCCACCACCGCTAGGTGATGTTCCGGGGCTGTGTTACGCCTGTGTTGCCCCAGCCTGGCCGGAGCAACTTTTCCAAGTTACATGGTCCTGGTCGCGGAGTCAAACTCCGCCAGTCCCACTCCCACCGGACAGCATCTCGCGATGTCGAGTCCTTCGGGGCGGCCGCTGCCTGGGCTGTGACTCTGGGCCGGAGGATCTCCGTCCCGGTCTGTCGTGCTGCCCGGCTGGCGACTTGGAGAAAGTTACACGGTGCTTCCAGGGCCGTTTCACGGGGGGTCACTTCGGTGCGTTTCCCCTGTTCAGACCCGGTTTTCGTCAGACTTCGACGAGAGTGGCCCGCGCGCCGGCCAGGTTGCGCTTGCCGCGCCGCACGACGAGCCAGCCCCCGGGGAGGAGGTCACTCTCGGCCGGCGCCCACTGCTCGTCGGTCACCTTGACGTTGTTGACGTACGCCCCGCCCTCCCCCACCGCGCGCCGGGCGGCCCCACGGCTGTCGACCAGCCCGGTGGCCACGAGCAGGTCCACGATCGTCGGCCGTTCGTCGAGCCGGATCGAGGTGGTGGGTACCTCGGACAGCGCGGCGTCGAGCGTGCCGGGGTCGAGTTCCCGCAGCTCGCCGCGCCCGAACAGCGCGCTGCTGGCGGCCACCACCTGATCGGTCTGGTGCCGGCCGTGCACGAGCGTCGTCAACTCCTCGGCCAGGCGTCGTTGTCCGGCGCGCAGATGTGGCCGTTCGGCGACATCCCGCTCAAGCGCGTCGATCTCCTCGCGGTCCAGGAACGTGAACAGCCGCAGGTAGTGCCCGACGTCGGCGTCCGCGACGTTCACGAAGTACTGGTACCAGGCGTACGGCGACGTGATGGCGGGGTCGAGCCAGATGTTGCCGCCCCCGGTGGACTTCCCGAACTTGCGCCCCTCCGCGTCCGTGACGAGCGGCATCGTCAGCGCATGGGTGGCCGCTCCCTCGACGCGCCGGATCAGGTCCACCCCACCGACGATGTTGCCCCACTGGTCGGAGCCACCGATCTGCAGGCGACACCCGTGCTCGCGGAACAGGTGCAGGTAGTCCTGGCTCTGCAGGAGCAGGTAGCTGAACTCCGTGTAGGACATGCCGTCCCCGGCCAGCCGGCGCTTCACCGTCTCCCGCGCGAGCATCGTGTTGATCGAGAAGTGCTTCCCGACGTCGCGCAGGAACTCCAGGGCGGACTGCTGCCCGGTCCAGTCGAGGTTGTTGACCACCAGCGCCCCGGTGGGCGTGCCGTCGAACTCCACGAACCGCTCGAGCTGCCCCCGGATCCGCCCGGCCCACTCCCCCACGACGTCGAGGGTGTTCATGGTCCGCTCCCCGGTGTCGCGGGGATCACCGATCATCCCGGTGGCGCCGCCCGCCAGGACGATCGGCCGCGCCCCGGCCCGTTGGAAGCGCCGCAGCGTGAGCAACGGCACGAGGTTGCCCGCGTGCAGGCTCGGCGCCGTCGGGTCGAAGCCGCAGTAGAGCGTCAGCGGGGCCGGGGGGGTCGACGACACCGCCAGGTCACGGCGCAGCGCGTCGCGGTCGGTGCTCTGCGCGATGAGGCCGCGCCATTCCAGCTCGTCGAGGATGTCCGTGCTCACGGTGCCGATCCTTCCCCACCAGGCACGCGGCGCGCACAGCGGTTCCGGTCAGGGCGTGGCCACGGCCTTCGCCAGCTCCGCGGGCATGGTGTCGAGCAGCTCGGGCAGGCTGAGCACGCTGCTGAACGACAGCGCGGCGGACCGGCGGTCGTCCGGCACCAGCACCTTGCCGTCCCGGACGACCCGCAGCGACGAGTAGCCGGGCAGCGCCTCGAAGCTCGCCCGCTCCTGGGCACTGGCGGTGATGAGAACCACGAGGTCGGCGGTGTCGAAGCGGCTGAGCTCCTCGGTGCTGATCGTGGCGTAGAAGGCGTTGCCCGCGAGGCGGTCGACGTCCGGCGGCACCGTCATCCCGAGCGACGAGAAGAACCGCGCGCGCAGGTCCTGGGACCCCCACACGAAGTAGTTCGCGGTGTCGGCGCTGCTCGGCCGGGCCCCGGCCACCGTCTTCCCGGCCAGCGCCGGGTACTGCGCGCGGGCGGCGGCGAAGCGCGCCTCCAGGTCCGTCACGAGCTTCTCCGCCTCGGGGGCCCTACCCAGCGCCGTACCGGTCATCCGGGTGGCGTCCTGCCAGGGCGTGCCGTAGTCGACGTACTGCGCCGGCGCCGCCAGCACGGGCGCGATCCGCGAGTAGGTGTCGTACTGCTCCCGCGTCAACCCCGCCGAGATCGCGACGATGAGATCGGGCCGCAGCGCCGCGATCGCCTCGGTGCTCACCTCGCCGACCGGGAGCACCTGCGGCCTCTGCCCCTGCAGCCGGTCCTGCGCCCACGGCCACGTGGCCGACGGCTGCTGGCCGGTGAACTCGCGGATCGCCACCGGCACCCCACCGAGCGCCAGGATCGCGTCCTGGTCGGTGTACCCGAACGACACCACCCGCTGCGGACGCTCTGTGATCGCGGTGGTACCGAACTTCTGCGTGACGGCGACGGGGAACACCCCGTCGCCGGGGGCAGCCGGCTGCGGGTTGTCCGTCCCCGCACCGCAGGCCGACAGGACGAGGAGCGCCACCACTGCGGTGACGAGGACGCGGGGAGGCGGGAACCAGGAAGGGAGCCACAATAGAGGTTAGGCTGTCCTACTTTTTTCGTCCGGATCGGTACGCGCTGACCTCCGGCGAACCGTCCAGCCAGAACCGCCAGGGCAGGTCGTGCGCCGCCGCGACCCCCACCCGCGGGCCGCTGCGCACCTGCGCCGGGTCGACGGGTGGGCCGGCCAGCACGCGCACGGGCGACGCCGGCGAGGTCACGTCGACGCCGTTGTGCTCGCGGCCGAGCCCGAGCAACGACGCGAGCCGGGCCGGACCGCGGGCGAGGTCCACCGACCGCCGGGCCGTCGGCCGCCGGGCGTGGGCCGTCGGCAGGTCCGACACGACCTTCCCGGCCCGCAGCAGCACCGCCCCGGCGTCGCCGTCGTCCAGGCAGCTGATGTTCGCGCAGAAGTGCATGCCGTAGACGAAGTAGACGTAGAGGTGGCCGGCCGGGCCGAACATCACGCCGTTGCGCGGGGTGCGGCCGCGGAAGCTGTGCGACGCAGGGTCGTCGGCGCCGCGGTAGGCCTCCACCTCGACGAGTCGCACCGCGACCGTGCCGTCCGGGGTGTCGGACTCGACGGTGCAGCCGAGCAGCCGCACGGCCGCGGGGAGCACGTCGTGCACGAGCTCCCCGCGGTCCAGCAGGCTCAGGTGGCCTTCAGCGTCGATGAGCGTTCCACCTACGCTCCACGCTGCGCGATCGCCAGCTTCACGCACACGGCAACCCCGGCCATGGCCATCTCGACCTCGTCGAGCACCGGGAACGTCGGCGCCAGGCGGATGATCGCGTCCCGGGGGTCCTTGCCGTACGGGTGCGTGGCGCCTGCCGGGGTGAGCGCGATGCCCGCCTCCTTGGCCAGCTTCACGATCTCCGACGCGCAGCCGTCCGGCACCGTCAGGGTGACGAAGTAGCCGCCCTTCGGCGTGGACCAGCTGACGCCGGGGGTGTCGGCGAACTCCTCGGTGAGGATCCGCTCGAGCACCGCGAACTTCGGCCCGATGATCTCGCGGTGCTTGCGCATGTGGTCGGCCACACCCGCCGCGTCGCGCAGGAACAGCGCGTGCCGCAGGTGGTTGGTCTTGTCCGGGCCGATGGTGCGCTTGCCGGCCAGCGCCAGCCACCACTTCACGTTGGCCTCGGACGCCCCGAGGAACGCGACGCCCGCGCCGGCGAGGGTGATCTTCGACGTGGAGCCGAAGACGAACACGCGGTCGGCGTGACCCGCCTCGGTGGCCAGGGCGAGGATGTCGGCCAGCGGCGCCGGCTCCTCGGTGAGCGTGTGCACGGCGTAGGCGTTGTCCCACATGATGCGGAAGTCGGGAGCCGCCGTGGTCATGGTGGCGAGCCGCTTGACGACCTCGTCGGAGTACACCGCGCCCGTCGGGTTGGAGTACTTCGGCACGCACCAGATGCCCTTGATCGCCGCGTCGCCGGCGACCAGGCGCTCGACCTCGTCCATGTCGGGGCCGTCGTCGGTCATCGCGACCGGGATCAGCTCGACGCCGAGGCGCTCGCACAGCGCGAAGTGGCGGTCGTAGCCCGGCACCGGCGCGAGGAACGCGACGCGCTCCTCCTCGATCCAGCGCTTCGGCGAACCGGGCATCGCGTTGAGCAGGGCGTTGACGACGGTGTCGTGCATGAGCTCGAGGCTGCCGTTGCCGAACGCGATGAGCTGGCCGACGGGCACCTGCAACGTGTCGGCGAAGATCTCGCGGATCTCCGGGAGACCCTGGATACCCTGGTAGTTGCGGGTGTCGGTGCCGTCGGCGGCCCTGTAGTGATCCGGGCCCAGCAGGCTCAGCATCGGCGTGGCCAGATCGAGCTGGGCGGCCGAGGGCTTGCCCCGGGTGAGGTCGAGCTTCATGCCCTGGGCGACGAGCGCCTCGTAGTCGGCACGGGCGGCGTCCACATCGGGACGCGCCGGGTCGGTGCTCATGTACTTCCTCCGGTCGAGAAGGCGGCGCGGGCGGCGGTGGCCGCGGCGCGCAGGTCGTCGAGCTGCTCGGCGACGCGCTCCCCCGCGGTACCCCCGCGGGCGTTCCGCGAGGCTATCGAGCCGGCCACCGTCAGTACCTCACGCACCCTAGGCGTGAGCGCGGGGTGCACGGCAGCGAGTTCGGCGTCGGTGAGATCGGCCAGGCCGACACCGTGCCCGTCCACAACACTGCGACCCTCCGCCGCACGGACGCATCCACCCGCCGCTTCGTGGGCCACCCGGAACGGGACGCCCTCGCGGACGAGCCATTCGGCGACATCCGTCGCGAGGGTGAAACCGGCCGGCGCCAGCTCGGCGAGCCGGTCGGTGTGGAACTCCAGTGTGGCGATCATCCCCGCGACCGCGGGGAGGAGGAGCTCCAGCTGCTCGACCGAGTCGAACAGGGGTTCCTTGTCCTCCTGCAGGTCGCGGTTGTAGGCCAGCGGCATGCCCTTGAGCGTGGCCATGAGCCCGGCGAGGTTGCCGATGAGCCGACCGGCCTTGCCGCGCGCCAGTTCCGCGACGTCGGGGTTCTTCTTCTGCGGCATGATCGAGCTGCCGGTGGAGAACGCGTCGTCGAGCGTGACGTAGGAGAACTCCGCCGTGGCCCAGACGATCACCTCCTCCGCGATGCGGGAGAGGTCGACGCCGATCATGGCCAGCACGAAGGCGGCCTCGGCGGCGAAGTCGCGGCTCGCGGTGCCGTCGATGGAGTTCGCGCTCGACGAGTCGAAGCCCAGCTCCTTCGCCACCGCCTCCGGGTCGAGGCCGAGCGACGACCCGGCCAGCGCACCCGACCCGTAGGGCGACACCGCGGCGCGCTTGTCCCAGTCGCGCAGCCGGTCGACGTCGCGCAGCAGCGCGTGGGCGTGCGCGGACAGGTGGTGGCCGAGCAGCACCGGCTGGGCGTGCTGCAGGTGCGTGCGGCCGGGCATGGGCGCGTCCGGGTGGGCGGCGGCCTGGCCGACGAGGGCCTCGACCACGTCGAGCACGCCGTTGCCGACCCGCACCACCGCGTCGCGCAGCCACATCCGGAAGAGCGTGGCGACCTGGTCGTTGCGGGACCGGCCGGCGCGGAGCTTGCCGCCCAGCTCCGGCCCGGCCCGCTCGATGAGCCCGCGCTCCAGGGCGGAGTGCACGTCCTCGTCGTCGGGCGCGGGGCCGAACGCGCCGGAATCGACATCGGCGCCGAGCTTGGCCAGCGCGTCGAGCATGCCGGTGAGCTCGTCGTCGGTGAGCAGGCCCGCGACGTGCAGGACGCGCGCGTGGGCCACCGACCCGCGGACGTCGTAGGGGGCCAGGCGCCAGTCGAAGTGGGTGGACTTCGACAGGGCCGCCAGGGCATCGGCCGGGCCGGACGCGAACCGGCCGCCCCACAGGCCCGCCATCAGTCGGTACCCGCTTCCAGGGCGGCGTGGTCGAGGGAGGTCTCCGCACCGTCGGCGCCGTCGCGGGCCGCCGCGATCTGGTCGAAGCCGCCCGAGGGCAGCTCGCCGAAGAGCGTGCCGTGCTCGACGAGCACCGTGCCCTGGTCCTGCGGCTGCCCGGCGTAGGCCTCCAGCTTGGCGCGGGAGTCGGCGATGTCGAGGTTGCGCATGGTGAGCTGGCCGATGCGATCCGCGGGCCCGAAGGCCGCGTTCTCGACGCGCTCCATCGAGAGCCGGTCGGGGTGGTAGGAGAAACCGCTGCCCTGGGTGTCGACGATCGTGTAGTCGTCGCCGCGGCGCAGGCGCAGCGTGACGGTGCCCGTGACCAGCGACGCGATCCAGCGCTGGACCGACTCGCGCACCATGAGCGCCTGTGGGTCGAGCCAGCGGCCCTCGTAGAGCAGCCGGCCCAGCTTGCGGCCCTCGTTGTGGTAGTTGGCGACGGTGTCCTCGTTGTGGATCGCGTTGACCAGCCGCTCGTAGGCGGCGAACAGCAGCGCCATCCCGGGCGCCTCGTAGATGCCGCGCGACTTGGCCTCGATGATCCGGTTCTCGATCTGGTCGGACATGCCCAGGCCGTGGCGGCCGCCGATGGCGTTGGCCTCCTGGACCAGCGCCACCTGGTCGGCGAACCGCCTGCCGTTGAGGGCCACCGGGTACCCGGCCTCGAACGTGATCGCGACGTCCTCGGTCTCGATCGCGACGGACGGGTCCCAGAACTTCACGCCCATGATCGGCTCGATGGTCTCGAGGGACACGTCGAGGTGTTCGAGGGTCTTCGCCTCGTGCGTGGCACCCCAGATGTTCGCGTCGGTGGAGTACGCCTTCTCGGCCGAGTCGCGGTAGGGCAGGCCGTGGGCGGTGAGCCACCGGCTCATCTCGTCGCGCCCGCCCAGCTCGGAGACGAAGTCGGCGTCGAGCCACGGCTTGTAGATGCGCAGCTCGGGGTTGGCGAGCAGGCCGTAGCGGTAGAACCGCTCGATGTCGTTGCCCTTGAAGGTGGAGCCGTCGCCCCAGATGTTGACGTCGTCGGCCTGCATCGCGCGCACCAGCAGTGTGCCGGTGACGGCGCGGCCGAGCGGTGTGGTGTTGAAGTACGTGCGGCCCCCGGAGCGGATGTGGAACGCGCCGCAGGCGAGGGCGGCGAGCCCCTCCTTCACCAGCTGCGGCTTGATGTCGACGGCGCGCGCGATCTCGGCGCCGTACTGCTTGGCGCGGACGGGCACACCGGAGATGTCCAGCTCGTCGTACTGGCCGAGGTCGGCGGTGTAGGTGCAGGGGATCCCGCCCTTGTCACGCATCCACGCGACCGCGACGGAGGTGTCGAGGCCCCCGGAGAACGCGATGCCGATGCGCTCGCCCTTGGGCAGGGAGCTGAGGACCTTGCTCACGGGATGTCGCTCCTTGGTAGGGGTCAGAGATCGCGCAGGAGCGCGACGAGTTGGGCGCCGGTGAGGGGCTCGCGGGCCACCACCATGAGGGTGTCGTCGCCGGCGATGGTGCCGACGACGTCGTGCAGTGCGGCGCGGTCCAGTGCGCTGGCCAGGTAGTGCGCGGCCCCCGGCGGGGTGCGCAGCACGGCCAGGTTCCCACTCGCGTCCGCGGACACGAGCAGGTCCCCCAGCAAGCGCGCCAGGCGGGCGGTGCCGCCCTCGATACCGCGGACGGGGCTCCCGTCGTCGGGGATGACGTAGACGGGGGTGCCGCCGTCGGCGCCGCGGAGCTTGACCGCACCCAGCTCGTCCAGGTCGCGGGAGAGCGTGGCCTGGGTCGTGCCGATGCCGTCGGCCTCCAGCAGGGTGAGCAGCTCGCTCTGGCTGTGCACCTGGCGCTGGGTGATCAGCTCGACGATGCGGGCCTGCCTCGAGACGCGCGACCGTCCCCCCTGGACCGCCGTCATGTCCCGAGCAGCCACGTGAGCAGGGCCTTCTGGGCGTGCAGCCGGTTCTCGGCCTCGTCCCAGACGGCGCTGGCCGGGCCGTCGATCACCTCGTCGGTGATCTCGTCGCCGCGGTGGGCGGGCAGGCAGTGCAGCACGATCGCGCCCTCGGCCGCGCGGGCGAGCAGGTCGGCGTTGATCTGCAGCGGCCGGAACGGGGCCGTGCGGTCGAGACCGTCGTTCTCCTGGCCCATCGACACCCACGTGTCGGTGACGAGCACATCGGCGCCGTCGACGGCGGCATGGGGGTCGGCGATCAGCTCCACACCACCGCCGGTCTCCGCCGCGCGGGTCTTGGCGTCGCGCAGCACCTCGGCGTCGGGCAGAAATCCCTCCGGGGCCGAGACCCGCACGTACATGCCGGCGGTGGCGCCGCCGAGCAGTAGCGAGTGGGCCATGTTGTTGGCGCCGTCACCGAGGTAGGTCATGGTCAGCCCGGCGAGGTGCCCGAAGCGCTCGCGGACCGTCTGCAGGTCGGCCAGCACCTGGCACGGGTGGAACTGGTCGGTGAGCGCGTTGACCACCGGAACCGTTGCGGCGCCTGCCATCTCGGTGATGCGCGACTGGTCGCCCGTGCGCCAGACGATGGCGTCGACGAAGCGTGACATCACCCGGGCGGTGTCGGCGATGGTCTCGCCGCGGCCCAGCTGGCTCGACTGCGCGTCGATGATCAGCGGGTTGCCGCCGAGCTGGGTGATGCCCACCTCGAACGACATGCGCGTGCGCGTGGAGGACTTGTCGAACAGCACCGCGACGGACTTCGGGCCCCCCAGGGGCCGGTGGCCGAAGCGGTCGGCCTTCATGGCGGCGGCGAGGTCGAGGACCTCGGCCTGCTCGGCGGGGGTCAGGTCGTCGTCACGGAGGAAGTGCCTGGTCATGAGGCCGAGTCCAGGATCGCGGGCAACGCGGTGAGGAACTCCCCCGCCTGCGCCTCGGTGAGCACGAGCGGCGGGGCCAGCCGGAGCCGGTCGGGCACCGCGTTGTTGACGAGGAACCCGGCGTCGCGGGCACCCGCCGCCACCGCGGCGGAGACCGGCTCGCCGAGCAGGATGCCGATGAGCAGCCCAGCGCCGTCGACGCCGCGGACCAGCGGGTGGCCCAGCGCCTCGACGCCCGTGGTGATCGTCTTCCCCACGAGGTTCACGTGCTCCAGCAGGCCGTCGGAGGCGATGGTGTCGAGCACCGCGAGCGCGGCGGCGGCGCAGACGGGGTTGCCACCGAACGTGGTGCCGTGGTGACCCGGTTCGAGCAGCGCGCCGGCGGCGCCGATGCCGATGCAGGCCCCGATGGGCAGGCCGCCGCCGAGGCCCTTGGCCAGGGTGACCACGTCGGGGACGACACCGGCCGTCTGGTGGGCGAACCAGGCGCCGGTGCGGCCGATGCCGGTCTGCACCTCGTCGAGGACGAGCAGGGCGCCGCGGGACGCGGTGATCTCCCGCGCCGCCGCGAGGTACCCGGGAGGCGGGGTGACCGCGCCGGCCTCACCCATGATCGGTTCGAGGAAGACGGCGGCGGTGTGCTCGTCGACGGCGGCGTCGAGCGCGGCCACGTCCCCGTAGGGCACGTGGGAGACGCCGGGCGTCATCGGCTCGAACGGGGTGCGCTTGGGCGGCTGGCCGGTGAGCGCGAGCGCGCCCATCGTGCGGCCGTGGAAGGCGTCCTCGGCGGCGATGATGTTCGGGCGGCCGGTGAGCCGCGCCATCTTGAACGCGGCCTCGTTGGCCTCGGCGCCGGAGTTGCCGAACACCACACGCCCGGGCTGGTCGAGCAGCTCCAGGAGTCGCTCGGCCAGCGCCAGCGGCGGCTCGGTGATGTAGAGGTTGGACGTGTGGCCCAGCGTGGAGATCTGCCTCGTGACGGCCTCGACCACGGCGGGGTGCGCGTGGCCGAGGGCGTTGACGGCGATGCCGCCGAGCAGGTCGAGGTAGCGGCGGCCGTCGGCGTCCCAGACCTCGGCGCCGCTGCCGCGCACGAGCGTGAGCGGCGGGGTGCCGTAGTTGTTCATCATCGCGGCCTGCCACCGCGTGTCGAATGCCTCGGTCATGGGATCACCATCGTTCCGACTCCCTCAGTGGTGAAGACCTCGAGCAGCACCGAGTGCGGTACCCGCCCGTCGATCACGTGTGCCTGGCCGACCCCGCCGCGCACCGCGCGCAGACACGCCTCCATCTTCGGGGCCATGCCGCTCTCCAGCTCCGGGAGCATCGGCTCCAGCTCGGCCGCGGTGAGCGAGCTGATGACCGACTCCGGGTCGGGGTAGTCGGCGTAGAGCCCCTCGACGTCGGTGAGGACGACGAGCTTGGCCGCGCCCAGCGCTGCGGCGAGTGCCGCGGCGGCGCTGTCGGCGTTGATGTTGTAGACCTGCCCGTCGACGTCCGGGGCGATGCCCGCGACCACGGGGATACGGCCGGCGCGGACGATGTCGAACACGGCGTCGGGGCTGACCTCGACGACGTCGCCGACCAGCCCGATGTCGACGGCCTCGCCGCCGACCAGCGCCGTGCGCTTCTCGGCGGTGAACATCCCGGCGTCCTCGCCCGACAGGCCCACGGCGTAGGGGCCGTGCTGGTTGATCAGGCCCACGAGCTCGCGCCCGACCTGCCCGACCAGCACCATCCGCACCACGTCGATGGTCTCCGGGGTGGTGACGCGCAGCCCGCCGCGGAACTCGCCCGGCAGCCCGAGCCGCTCGAGCATCGCGCTGATCTGCGGTCCGCCGCCGTGCACGACGACGGGCAGCACCCCGGCGAGGCGCAGGAACACCATGTCGCGGGCGAAGGCCTGCTTGAGCTCGTCGTCGATCATGGCGTTGCCGCCGTACTTGACGACGACGACCTGCCCGTGGAACCGCTGCATCCAGGGCAGGGCCTCGGCGAGGATGCCGGCCTTCTCGCCGGCTCTCTTCAACCGGGCCGCGGTGCCGTTCTCAGGAAGAGTAGGCACTGTTCTCCTCCACGTACGCGTGCGAGAGATCCGTGGTGAGGACCTCCGCGCTGCCGTCGCCCAGCCCGAGGTCGATCTCCACCAGCACGTCGACGCCCGAGAGGTCCGCGCCGTGCCGGTCACCCGCCGCCACGCCGTCGCGGCACATGGGCACGCCGTTGATCGTGATCGACAGGTGGTCGGCCGCGACCTCGGCGGCCGAACGGCCGACGGCCATCGCGATGCGGCCCCAGTTGGGGTCGGAGCCGAAGAAGGCGGTCTTGCAGAGGTTGTCCTGCGACACGGTGTGGGCCACCGTCAGCGCGTCGGCCTCCGAACGGGCGCCCGAGACCGCCACCGTGACGTGCTTGGTGGCGCCCTCGGCGTCGGCCTGGAGCTGGCGGCACAGGTCGGCGCAGGTGGCGGTGACGGCGGCGGCGAGCTGGTCGACCGTGGCCCCGACGCCCGACGCGCCCGAGGCCAGCAGCAGCACGGTGTCGTTGGTGGAGGTGCCGCCGTCGACGTCGAGGCGGTTGAACGTCTGTCCGACGGCGGTGCGCAAGGCCTTACCGCAGGTGGCGGCGTCGGCGGCCGCGTCGGTGGTGAGCACCACCAGCATCGTGGCCATGTTGGGGGCCAACATGCCGGCGCCCTTGGCGAACCCGCCGACGCTGAACCCCGAGGGATCGACGGTCAGCGCCTGCTTGGCGTGGGTGTCGGTGGTGAGCACCGCGGTGGCGGCGGCCGCGCCGGCATCCGGGGTGGCGGCGAGCCCGGCGGCGGCCTTCTCGACGCCGGCCAGCACGACCGGGCGGGGCAGCTGCTCGCCGATGATGCCGGTGGAGCAGACCGCGATCTCCACGGCTCCGCAGCCCAGCAGCTCGGCCGCCTTCTCCGCGGTGGCGTGGGTGGTCTGGAAACCGTCCGGGCCGGTGCACGCGTTGGCCCCGCCCGAGTTGAGGACGACGGCCCGCAGCGCGCCGCCCTCCAGGATCTGGCGCGACCAGAGCACGGGAGCGGCCTGCACCTGGTTGGTGGTGAACATGCCGGCGGCGGCGGTACCGGGGCCGTCGTTGACCACGAGCGCGAGGTCGGGCCGCTCTCCGTCCTTGAGGCCGGCGGCGATGCCCGCGGCCCGGAAACCCTGCGGGGCGGTGACGCTCACGGTGCGACTCCCGTCAGGGGCAGGCCGGCGCCCTCGGGCAGGGAGAGGGCGATGTTCATGCACTGGATGGCCCCGCCCGCGGTGCCCTTGGTGAGGTTGTCGATGGCGGCGACCGCGATCATGCGGCCCGCGTCGGCGTCGACCGTGACCTGCATCTGCACGGTGTTGGAGCCCAGGGTGGCCGAGGTGGTGGGCCAGAAGCCCTCGGGCAGCAGGTGGACGAACGGCTCGTCGGCGTAGGCCTTGGCGTAGGCCTCGCGGATGTCACCGGCCGACGCCGTGGTGGCCGCCGAGCACGACGCCAGGATGCCGCGCGGGAGCGGGGCGAGGACCGGGGTGAAGCTCACGGACACATCCCTACCCGAGGCCACCGACAAGTTCTGGATGATCTCGGGGGTGTGGCGGTGGGTTCCCCCCACCCCGTAGGCCGAGAGCGAGCCCATGACCTCGCTGCCCAGCAGGTTGGGCTTGAGCGACTTTCCCGCCCCCGACGTGCCGCTGACGGCGGTGATCACGACCTCGGGCTCGATCAGGCCCGCGACCAGCGCGGGGACGAGCGCGAGGCTCGACACGGTGGGGTAGCAGCCGGGAACGGCGACCCGCTTGGTGCCGCGCAGCGTGTCGCGGGCGCTGGGGAGCTCGGGCAGGCCGTAGGGCCAGCTGCCGGCGTGCTCGCCGCCGTACCAGCGGATCCAGGCGGTGGGGTCGGTGAGCCGGTGGTCGGCGCCGCAGTCGATCACGAGGACGTCGGGGCCGAGCTGAGCGGCGAGCTCCGCCGACTTCCCGTGCGGCAGCGCGAGGAAGACGACGTCGTGCCCGGCGAGCGTCTCCGCGGTGGACTCCTGCAGCACACGGTCGGCCAGCGGGACGAGGTGCGGCTGGTGCTCGCCCAGTCGCGATCCCGCGTTGCCTCCCGCCGTGAGCGCTCCGATCTCCACCTCGGGATGGGCCAGCAGCAGCCGGAGGAGCTCTCCCCCGGCGTACCCGCTGGCTCCCGCCACCGCGATCCGCACCATGCGCATGACTATGCACCAACGCGGAAACCGATGCAAACTCATTCGCCCGACCGGGCCGGCCACGACCGCACGCCGACGTCGTCGAGCCGGTGCTCGAGCTCCGCATCGACCGGCCAGCAGGCCGCGAGCGCGGCCAGGCCGTCACCGATCTCGGCCGCGAACGACGGCGGCCGACCCTGCGCCGAGAGACTGGAGCGGATGGCCTCGGTGGGCTCGGCCCGGGTGAGCACCGGCTCGGCGACCCGCGCCGAGGTGGTGGCGCGGTGGGAGCTCAGGCCACCGGACCCGCGACCGCAACCGCCGTCCGGATCACGCTCGTCCTTGGCGCAGACCAGGCCGATCCAGACCAGCTCCCCCTCGATGCAGTGGTCGTCGTCGTTCTTCCGCAGACCCCGCGTCCTGCTCGTGGCGACGAGCACCCTCATCTCCGACCTCCCGATGGCCCACTGTCGGCCGACGGTCGAACTGCAGCAGCGAGGACCGACGGAACAAGGCCGGCAAGATCGATTGCTGCGGAGTTGTCCACAGGCCGCGCGGTTCTGTCGGGGGTCGGTCCTACAGTCCCGGGTATGAGCCTCGCGCTGGTCACCGCGGTCCGCGACGGGCTCGCGACGCGCGCGGATCCGGACGCGGCCGTCTCGATGCAGGCGTACATGAAGTCGGCGATGCCGTTCCGCGGCGTCGCCAAGCCCGCGCGGGAGGGCCTGCTGCGGGAAGTGGTGGCGGCGCACCCCGTCCCCGACGCGCCCGCGCTGCTCGCCGAGGTCCGTGCGCTGTGGGACGGGGCGACCTTCCGCGAGGAGCGCTACCTGGCGCTCGCGGTGCTCGGGCACCGGCGGTACCGGGCCTGGGCGGAGCCGGGCTGGGTGGCGGACCTGTTCCAGGGCTGGATCGTCGAGGGCGGCTGGTGGGATTTCACCGACGAGATCGCCAACCGGCACGTGGGGCCGCTGGTGGCGGCGCACGGGCTGGCGCCGCTGATGCGGGAGTGGTCGGTGCACCCCGACCGCTGGCTGCGCCGCACGTCGGTGATCTGCCAGCTCGGCGCCAAGGACCGTACCGACCTCGGGCTGCTCACCGACGCGATCGAGGCCAACCTCGGCGACCCGGACTTCTTCCTGCGCAAGGGCATCGGCTGGGCGCTGCGGCAGTACTTCCGGACCGACCCGGAATGGGTGCGGACGTTCGTCGACACCCATCCCGCCCTCTCCCCGCTGTCCCGGAGGGAGGCGCTCAAGCACCTGCGCAGCGCATCGTCCGCGTGAGATGAACACCATGGGGAGCAACCCCTGCTGGGAGCCCGATGGTGTTCATCTCACGCGTGCCTCAGCGGATTCCGTCCCACAACTCGCGGATGTCGCCGCGCGGGTTGGTGATGGTCTCGACGGTCGCACCGAAGGTGCGGACGGTGCGCTGCCCGCCGTAGGGCTCCCAGCCGGGGTCGCCGTCGGTCGCGAAGGCCACCCAGGCGCCGTGCATCGCGTCGGCGAGCTCCTGCGGCGCGTCCGGGCCGGTCAGGCCGCGGGCGGTGGTGAGCGTGTCGAAGACGAAGCCCAGCTCCAGCGCGTGGCACGCCCCCAGCCGGCCGTCGAGCAGCGAGGACGCCCAGTCGAACTCGTAGACGTGCGCCCCGTGCGCCTCCGCGAGCCGGACCGCGGGGATGCGGAAGAACCAGTCGCTCATCACGTCGGCGAGCAGCATCCCGGGGGACGCGTCCGGCGCCAGGGCGCGGTAGGCGTCCAGTGCGCCGTCGGGCAGCCGGTACGCACCGGCGAGCGCCGCGAGCATCGGCTCGGTCGCCGCCCGGTCGGTGCCGGCGGGCACCAGGAACAGCCGGTGCTCGTCGCGGTTGGAGCCGATCATGATAGCGACGTCGGCACTCGCCCCGCCCACGACGGCCTCGATCGGCAGCTGCGGCAGCACCTCGCCGTCGACGACGGGCTCGAAGACCATGCCGTTGGCGGCGATCTCACCCCATTTCCCGGGGTCAGGGCTGACCGCGGCGTCGGCGCTGAGCGCCTTCTGAACCTCCAGCAGCCGCTCCCACGGGTACGCGGAGAGCGCCTCCGCGGTGGCGTCGACCCCGAGGACCTCGGCGGCGTAGCCCGCGACCCGGGACGCCGTCGCCGCACTGATCGCGTGGTGGCCCCCGCCCGACTGCAGGATCGCCCGGTGGAACAGCCCGCGCGCCGACGGCATGGCCAGCAGCGCGCCCACGCTCATCGCCCCGGCCGACTCCCCGAACACCGTGACGTTGTCGGCGTCCCCGCCGAAAGCGGCGATGTTGTCGCGCACCCACGCCAGGGCGGCGACCTGGTCGAGCAGGCCGCGGTTCGGGTCGGAGCCGTCGACGTGCAGGAACCCCTCGATCCCGAGGCGGTAGTTGACGCCGACGAGCACGACGCCGTCACGGGCGAAGGCGGTGCCGTCATAGGTGGGCAGCGACGACGAGCCGTTGACGAACGCGCCGCCGTGGATCCAGACCATGACCGGGCGCGCCGAGCCGCCCTCGGGGGCCCAGACGCTCAGGTTGAGGATCTCCTCACCCGGGATGTGGAGCGCCGGGAGCATGTCCGTGAACGGTGCCGGGTAGCCGGGGGCGGGGGCGGTCGGGCCGTGCTTGAGCGCGTCGCGGACGCCGTCCCAGCTCGGGGCGGGCGCCGGCTTCCGGAACCGGTGCTCGCCGAACGGCGCTGCGGCGTAGGGGATGCCCAGGTAGCGGGCCACGCCGTCGGTCACCTCACCGCGGACCTCGCCCGCGGTCGTCTTCACCACTGAGTGCATACCTGCAGTCTTACCCCGGATGCTCCCGAACGCCCACGGAACCGGGAGGTGTCCCGCTACCGTCGCCGGGTGCGATGCGGGTGGGTGCCGGTCCTCGTGGCCGCGGTGCTGCTGGGCGGCGCGTCGGCGGCCTGCACGGCAGTCGTACCCGGAACGCCGGGCGCCGCGGCACCCCAGGTCGCCGATGACCCGAGCCCGAGCCCGACCACCGCCGGTCCCCGCTCTGCGCTGGTCGCCGACCCGATCCCCGACGAGTGCCTGCTCAACGCGTCGGAGTTCGGGGCGCTGGTCGGCGGGGCCGTGCGCCCGCCCGAGGAGGCCACGGTCGACCGCGGCGACGGCTCCCGTGGGTCGAGCTGTGTCGTCACCGCGGGCAGCGACCCGATCGCCATGATCAACGTCTACCGGGTGCGCACGGGGACTCCGGCCGACTACGTGCGCGCGGGTGGGCGGCGCCTGCTCGCGGGCGTCGGCGAGGCCGCAGCTGTGATCGACACCGCCGCCGGGCCCACCTTGCAGGTGGCCTCGCCCGCCTACCTCGTCACGATCCTGGTGTCGGGCCACCGGCCGGCCGACGAGGCCTGGCGGGCCGCAGCCTCCGCGGCCCTCTCCCGGCTCCCGGCCTGATCCGGCCGTCCGGACACCCCCGGCCCGACCAACGACCCGACTCCGGCGACCCGCGCGGTGGCAACGGCTGACTCGCGCACCGAAACCGCCGACTCGCGCACCCGAAACCGCCGACTCGCGCACCGAAAACCGCCGACTCGCGGGTCAGGCGTGGGTCAGGCGCGGAGGGCCGCCTGGTGGCGGTCCACCGCCACCGCCACCGCCGCGTCGCGTGCGGCGTTGGCCTCCTCGTGCGTCAGCGTCCGGTCGGGGGCGCGGAAGCGCAGCGTGTAGGCGAGCGAGCGCTTGCCCTCCCCCACCTGCTCACCGGCGTAGACGTCGAACAGGCGCACGTCCTCCAGCAGCTCTCCCCCGCCGTCGACCAGCGCGTCGGCGAGCGTCGCCACCGGCACGTCGTCGGCCGCGACCAGCGCCACGTCCACCGCGATCGGCGGGTAGGGCGAGATGCGCGGCGCGGGGCGGGACTCGTCGAGCGGCAACATGTCCAGGTCGATCTCCATCGCGCACGTGCGTGCCGGCAGCCCGAGCGCCTCGACGACCTTCGGGTGCAGCTCGCCCGCGTGCCCGACCGGGAAGTCCCCGACGCGCAGCGAGGCGCAGCGCCCCGGGTGCCACGGCGCGAGCTCGGCCTTCTCGACGCGCAGCTCCACCCCGGCGGCCCGCCCGGCCAGCAGGGCGGCGTCCACCGCGTCGGCCCAGCTCACGGCCCGCCCGGCGCCCCACCAGCCGCGGGCCTCGCGGTCGCCGGCCAGCACGGCGCCGACGTGCAGCGGCTGCGCGGGCAGGGCGGCCTCGATCTGCGCGATCTCGGCGTCGGTGGGCCGGGAGTCGACGCCCGGCTCGGGCATCGGCACCGGGTTGCGGTGCGGCAGCACGACCTGGCCGAGCGTGTAGAGCGCGACGTCGGTGAGGCCGCGGGACCTGTTGCGCGCCAGCATGTCCAGCAGTCCGGGCAGCAGCGTGGTGGCCAGCTCGGCGCGCTCGGCGTCGAGCGGGTTGAGCACGCGGACGGTGCGGCGGCGCACGTCGTCGGCGGGCAGCCCGAACGCGTCCCAGGTGCGGGCGTCGACGAACGGGAACGGCAGGACCTCGACGTAGCCGTTCTCGGCCAGCGAGCGCGACACAGCGCGGCGGCGCAGCTGGGTGGGGGTGAGCCCGTGCCCGGACGGCGCCGAGGGCAGCACCGACGGGATGACGTCGAAGCCCTCCAGCCGCAGCACCTCCTCGACGAGGTCGGCGGGCTGCAGCAGGTCCGGACGCCAGGACGGCGGGGTGGCGACCACGCCGCCGCGGCCGTCGTCACCGGTGGCGAGCTCCACGGTGCAGCCGACCTGGGTGAGCCGCGTGACGGTGGCGCCGGGCTTGTACTTCACCCCGGCGACGCGGTCGGGCAGGTCCAGCGGCATCCGCACGGGCGCGATCGCCGGAGCGGCGCCCGCGTCGGTGCGGCCGGCAGCGATCGTGCCGCCGCCGTGCTCGACGAGCAGCAGCGCGGCCCGCTCGGCGGCGACCGGCGGCAGCTGCGGGTCGACCGTGCGCTCGAAGCGCTTGGACGCCTCGCTGGGCAGCTTGTGCCGTCGCGCGGCGCGCGCGATGACGGCGGGCTCGAAGTGGGCGGCCTCGATGAGGACGTCGATCGGGCCCTCACCAGCAGAGATCTCCGTCGAGGCACCGCCCATCACGCCCGCGAGCCCGATGGGGCCGGAGTCGTCGCTGATCAGCAGGTCGTCGGGGTCGAGGCTGCGCTCGGCGTCGTCGAGGGTGGTGAGCTTCTCGCCCTTCGCGGCCCGGCGCACCACGATGTCGCCCTTCAGCTTGCCCGCGTCGTAGGCGTGCAGCGGCTGACCGAGCTCCAGCATCACGTAGTTGGTGACGTCGACGACCAGCGAGATCGGGCGCATCCCGGCCGCGAGCAGACGGCGCTGCATCCACCACGGGGCGGGCGCGGCCGGGTCGACGCCGTCGACGCGACGGGCGACGAACCGCAGGCAGCCCGGGTCGTCGAGCGTGACGGGCCAGGCGGCCTCCAGCGACTCGGTGACCGGCACGCGCGCAGCGGGGTCGGTGTAGTCGTCGCCCAGAGCCGTCGCGATCTCCCGTGCGAGCCCGCGCACGGAGAAGCAGTAACCGCGGTCGGGGTTGACGTTGATGCCGAGCACCGTGTCGTCCAGGCCCAGCAGCGGCATCGCGTCGTCGCCGGGCTCGCCGGTGCCGGGCGGCAGCACGAGGATGCCGGCGTGGTCGGCGCCGATGCCCAGCTCCTTCGACGACGCGATCATGCCGTCGGAGGTGTGGCCGTAGGTCTTGCGCGCGGAGATCGCGAACCCACCGGGCAGCACGGCCCCCGGCAGCGAGACGACGACGAGGTCACCGACGGCGAAGTTGCGGGCGCCGCAGATGATGCCGTTCGTCTGGTCCGGCCCGACCTGCACCTGGCACCAGCGGATCGGCTTCTTGAGGCCGGTGAGCTCCTCGATCTCCTTGACCAGACCGACGACGATCGGGCCGGTGATCGACGGCGGCTCGATGACCTCCTCGATCTCGAACCCGACGCGCACGAACGCGTCGCCGGTCTCCTCGGGGGTGGGCAGATCGCCGGCGACGTGCTCGGACAGCCAGCTCAGGGGAACGCGCACTGCACAGGCTCCTAGATACCGAAGGACTGACTGAACCGGACATCACCCTCGACCATGTCGCGCATGTCGGGGATGCCGTTGCGGAACATCAGCGTGCGCTCGAGGCCCATGCCGAACGCGAAGCCCGAGTACACCTCGGGGTCGACGCCGCAGGCCCGCAGGACGTTGGGGTGCACCATGCCGCAGCCGCCCCACTCCACCCAGCCGGCGCCGCCCTTCTTCTCCGGGAACCAGACGTCGGGCTCGGCCGACGGCTCGGTGAACGGGAAGTACGACGGGCGCAGCCGGATCTTCGACTCGGGGCCGAACATCGCCGCGGCGAACGCGTCGAGGGTGCCCTTGAGGTGGGCCATGGTGAGGCCCTTGTCGATCGCGATGCCCTCGACCTGGTGGAACACCGGGGTGTGGGTGGCGTCGAGCGCGTCGGTGCGGAACGTGCGGCCCGGGCAGACGACGTAGACGGGCAGGTCCCGGCCCAGCAGCGCCCGGATCTGCACCGGGGAGGTGTGGGTGCGTAGGACCAGGTTCTCGTCGTTCCCCTCGAGGTCGGCGAGGTAGAAGGTGTCCTGCATCGAGCGCGCCGGGTGGTCCTTGCCGAAGTTCAGCGCGTCGAAGTTCAGCCACGACGACTCCACCTCGGGGCCCTCGGCCACCTCCCAGCCCATCCCGACGAACACGTCGGCGATGCGCTCGGAGATCTGCGTGAGCGGGTGGCGCGCGCCGCGGGGGGTGCGGTCCCAGGGCAGCGTGACGTCGACGGCCTCCTCGGCCAGCACGCGCGCGTCGCGCTCGGCGGCCAGCACCTCGCGACGGGCGTCGAACGCCTCCTGCGCCTCCTGGCGGGCGGCGTTGACGCGCTTGCCCGCGTCAGCCCGCTCGGGGCCGGGCAGCGAGCCGAGCTCGCGACGCGCCAGCAGTAGCGGGGCCTTGTCGCCCAGGTGCGCGGGCTTGACCTCCGCGAGGGCGGCCAGATCGGCGGCACCGTCGAACGCCGCGCGCGCCGCGGTGACGGCGGCGGCCAGTGCGTCCGGGTGCAGCGGGTTCATCACGTCCGTGCTCTCTGTCATGGTGTCCCGATCCTAAGGGGCGCCACGACCCGGTTACGCAGGCGGACCGGCCTGCGCCGCGAGGGCGCGGAAACCCGAGTCGTCCACGGTCCACGGGGCCGGCCGGCCCGCGGCCACCCCGTTGCGGCCCGGGGCGAGCAGGTGGTCGTCGAGGGCCGCGGTGTCCCCCCACCCGGGCCGCGGCGTGGGCGATGGCCGCGTTCGGGTCGTGGCCGACCGGCTCCACCCCGGAGGACGGGGGTGCTGTCGGCCCAGCCCGGCCGATGCACCGTGAACGCCGCCCACGCCGACTCCCGTCGAGACGCCGGTCCGAGCCGGTCCCAGACCGGCCAGAGCTGCGCGACGCCGTCGGGGTACCAGCGCGTCCACGACGACCCGGGCGCGTCGGCGGCCACCGCCTACGTCCCCGCCCGCCACAGATGCTCCTCCATCGCCGCCCGGATCCCGGCGGCCCGGCCCGCACGGAGCCGGCCTGCGGCCGGGTCGCCGAACGGCGTAGTCGTCGAGGCACTGCTGGGCCTCCGCGTCGTCGAGCAGGTACTCGGCGTCGTAGACGGGGATCACCGCCGTCAGTCCCGGCGGCCGCAGCCTCGCCCCGATCGCGTCGGCGACGGCGTCGAGATCCCGCGGACCGGCCGCAGGAACCCGGCCGCGCCCGGATCGGCCCGCGTCCACGCCGCGACGAGCGACAGGAACGGGCCCGCGTGGGCGGCGGTCGAGTCGTAGGTCGGGACGCGCGAGTACGCGACGCAGCCCCTTCTCCCCCACCTGGCCCCCGCACGACGGCCGACGCCGCACGACGCCACACGGTCACGTGAGGCTGTCGGCGGTCCTCGATCGACCGCCACGAGTGACGATGTGACGGACGGGGGCGGGCGGTCAGCGGCGGGCGGCGACGCTCGCGTAGAGGCAGATCGCGGCGGCCGTCGCGAGGTTGAGACTCTCGGCGTGGCCGTGGATCGGCACCCGGACGCGGTGGTCGGCGCGCTCGGCCACGGCCTCCGGGACGCCGTGGGCCTCGCCGCCGAACACCCAGGCCACGCGGCCACCCAGCACCGCCGCGGCGGCGGGGTCGTGCAGGTCCAGCTCGCCGTCGCCGTCGGCGACGAGCAGCACGAGGCCCGCGGCACGGCAGGCGTCGAGGGCGGCCAGGGCGTCACGTTCGCGGGCGAGCGGGAGGTGGAACACGCTGCCGGTGGACGCGCGCACGGCCTTGCCGTTGTGCGGGTCGACGGTGTCGCCGGCGAGCACCACGGCGTCCGCCCCGGCGGCGTCGGCCACGCGGATGACGGTGCCGGCGTTGCCGGGGTCGCCGATGCCGGCGCACACGGCGACGAGCGACGGGGCGCCGGTCAGCGCCCGGTGGAGCGGAACGTCGAGCAGGTCGCAGACGGCGACGAGACCCTGCGGGGTGACGGTGTCCGACAGCGACTCGGCGGCGCGGTCGTCGACCGGGCTGATGCGGGCGCCGGCGGCGCGGGCCTCGATGAGCAGCCCGGGGTTCCGGTCGGCCGCGGCCGGCGTCACGAACAGGTCGTGGACGTGGCCGAAGCGCACCGCCTCCCGGACGGCCTGCGCCCCCTCCACGAGAAAGCGCCCGGCCCGATCGCGCCCCGCGCGGCGCAGCAACTTGCGTGCTGCGACGACGCGCGGGGTCCGTTCGGAACCGAGCGCTGTTGCCTCGCTCAGGCTGCCCTGCTCAGGCGGCGCTGTCGGTGGCCGGCTGGGCCGGCACGTTCGCGCGGGCGATCTCGACCAGCGCGGCGAAGGCGGCGGGGTCGGTGATGGCGATCTCCGACAGCACCTTGCGGTCCACCTCGACCTCGGCGATCTTGAGGCCCTGGATGAAGCGGTTGTAGGTCATGCCGTTGGCGCGCGCGGCCGCGTTGATCCGGGTGATCCACAGCTTCCGGAAGTCGCCCTTCTTGGCGCGACGGTCCCGGTAGGCGTAGTTCATCGAGTGGAGCATCTGCTCCTTGGCCTTGCGGTACAGCCGCGACCGCTGGCCGCGGTAGCCACTCGCCAGCTCGAGGGTGGAGCGACGCTTCTTCTGAGCGTTGACCGCGCGCTTCACGCGTGCCATGGGTGTGTCCTTACATCAGGGGGCGGAAAAGGGCAGTGGGGCGGAACTCAGATGCCGAGCATCCGCTTCACGCGCGAGGTGTCGGCCTTGTTGACCTCGACGACGCCGGAGAGGTCGCGGGTCTCCTTGCTCGACTTGACCTCGAGCCGGTGACGCAGACCGGCCTGCTGGCGCATGAGCTTGCCGCCACCGGTGACCTTGACGCGCTTGGACATGCCGCTGTGCGTCTTGCTCTTGGCGTTCTTGACGTGGTTACGGTTCTTCTTGGGCATGGCTGTTCCTACTCACTTCGTCTCGCGGCGGTCGGGACCGCCGTCAGGCCTGCTGCGCGTCGGCACCCTGCACGTCGGCGTTCTCGGCCTCGGCGTGCTCGGACTCCGGCGTGGCAACACGCGCGCGGGTCGGCGGCTTCTTGTTCGGAGCGATCACCATCGTCATGTTGCGACCGTCCTGCTTCGGGGTCGCCTCGACCACACCCAGGTCAGCCACGTCCTCCGCGAGGCGCGTGAGCAGCCGGAACCCCAGCTCGGGGCGGGACTGCTCGCGGCCACGGAACATGATCGTGACCTTGACCTTGTTGCCGCCTTCGAGGAAGCGCCGGACGTGCCCGCGCTTGGTCTCGTAGTCGTGCTTGTCGATCTTCGGTCGGAGCTTCTGCTCCTTGATCGTGGTGAGCTGCTGGTTGCGGCGGGACTCCCGGGCCTTCTGCGCGCTCTCGTACTTGAACTTGCCGTAGTCCATGAGCTTGCAGACCGGCGGGCGGGCCTGAGCCGCGACCTCGACGAGGTCGAGCTCGGCCTCCTGCGCGAGCCGCAGGGCGTCCTCGATACGCACGATGCCGACCTGTTCCCCGTTCGGTCCGACCAGCCGGACCTCGGGAACGCGGATGCGGTCGTTGATGCGCGTCTCTGTGCTGATGGGGTCTCCTCGTATCGACGTCGGTGGCGCGACGGAGCGAAGACCCGAACGGACGAGCCCATGCACCTACGGTGCATCGGCGGACCGGACCCGGACACCGTCGGTGTCGCGGGTGGGAGCGGGGCTCCACTTGATCGCCTTGTCAGATGTGACGTGCTGACGCACGAGACACCGAGCGACAAGGTGGTCGCATTCCCGAAGGATACACGAGCCGGACACCCGCCCGCCCCCACCCCGAAAAGGTAACGACGGACACCGTGCCCCGCGCGCCTACTTCGACTCCTCCGCCGCCTCCCGCGCGCCGTCGAACGTGCGTCACCCACAGTGGTACTTCACCGACAGTGGTACTTCACCGACAGTGGTACTTCACCGACAGTGGTACTTCACCGACAGTGGTAACACGGTCGACGCACGGTGGTCGGCCACCGGGCGGGTGGGCGGCTGCTCAACTCGCGACGGGCGCCTTCTTCTGCCGGCCCGGGGCGCGCTTGGCCGGCGCCTCCTGCGGTCTGACGAGGCCCCGGAGGAACTCGCCGGTGTAGCTGTCGGGATGGGCCGCCACCTGCTCGGGCGTGCCCTGCGCGACGACCGTGCCACCGCCCGACCCACCCTCGGGACCCATGTCGATGATCCAGTCCGAGGTCTTGATGACGTCGAGGTTGTGCTCGATGACGATCACCGAGTTGCCCTTGTCGACCAGCCCGTTGATCACCAGCAACAGCTTGCGGATGTCCTCGAAGTGCAGGCCCGTGGTGGGCTCGTCGAGGATGTAGACCGTGCGGCCGTTGGACCGCTTCTGCAGCTCGGAGGCCAGCTTGACGCGCTGCGCCTCACCGCCCGAGAGCGTGGGTGCGGGCTGGCCGAGCCGCACGTAGCCCAGGCCGACGTCGACGAGGGTATCGAGGTACCGGCTGATGCTGCTGATGGGCGCGAAGAACTCGGCACCCTCCTCGATGGGCATGTCGAGCACGTCGGCCACGGTCTTGCCCTTGTAGTGCACCTCGAGCGTCTCGCGGTTGTAGCGGGCGCCCTTGCAGACCTCGCACGGCACGTAGACGTCGGGCAGGAAGTTCATCTCGATCTTGATGGTGCCGTCGCCGGAGCACGCCTCGCAGCGCCCGCCCTTGACGTTGAACGAGAACCGGCCGGGCTGGTAGCCGCGCACCTTGGCCTCGGTGGTGGCCGCGAACAGGGTGCGGATCTTGTCCCACACGCCGGTGTAGGTGGCCGGGTTGGAGCGCGGGGTGCGGCCGATGGGCGACTGGTCGACCCGCACCAGCTTGTCGAGCTCCTCGAGCCCGGTGATGCGGGTGTGGCGGCCGGGTACCTGGCGGGCGCCGTTGAGCTTGTTGGCCAGCACCGTGGCCAGGATGTCGTTGATCAGCGTGGACTTGCCCGAGCCCGACACCCCGGTGATCGACACGAGGGCGCCGAGCGGGATGGCGACGTCGATGCCGCGCAGGTTGTGCTCCCGCGCCCCGACGATCGTCAGCTTGCGCTTGGCGTCGAGCTTGCGGCGCTTCTCCGGCACCGGGATGGAGCGCCGGCCCGACAGGTACGCACCTGTGAGCGACGTGTCGTGCGACTCCAGCCCGTCGACCGGCCCGCTGTAGACGATGTGGCCGCCGTGCTCCCCCGCGCCGGGCCCGATGTCGACGGCCCAGTCGCACGCGCGGATGGTGTCCTCGTCGTGCTCGACGACGATGAGCGTGTTGCCGAGGTCGCGCAGCCGGACCAGCGTCTCGATCAGCCGGCGGTTGTCGCGCTGGTGCAGGCCGATGGACGGCTCGTCGAGGACGTAGAGCACCCCGACCAGGCCGGACCCGATCTGCGTGGCCAGCCGGATGCGCTGCGCCTCGCCGCCGGACAGCGAGCCCGCGGCCCGCGACAGCGACAGGTAGTGGAGCCCGACGTCGAGCAGGAAGCCCAGGCGGGCCTGGACCTCCTTGAGGATGGCGCCGGCGATCATGGCCTGGCGCTTGTCGAGCACCATGCCGCCGAGGAAGTCTGCGCACTCGGCCACCGACATCGCCGAGACCTCGGCGATGGAACGCTCGCCGTGCTCGCGGTGGGAGAGCGTGACGGCGAGGACCTCGGGCTTGAGCCGGGCGCCCTTGCAGACCGGGCACGGCACGTCGCGCATGTAGCCCTCGTAGCGCTCACGCTGCGAGTCGGACTCGGTCTGGTCGAGCCGCCGGTCGAGGAACGGGATGACGCCCTCGTAGCTGGCGTAGTACGAGCGCTCACGGCCGTAGCGGTTCTTGTAGCGGATGTGCACCTGGTCGTCGCTGCCGTGCAGAACGGCCTTCTGCGCGGCGGCGTCGAGCTTGCGCCACGGGGTGTCCATGCGGAAACCGATGGCCTTGGACAGGCCCTCGAGCAGGCGGCCGAAGTACTCGGCGGAGTGCCCGCCCGCCCACGGGGCGATCGCGCCGTCGGCCAGGGAGAGATCGGGATCGGGGACGACGAGCTCCGGGTCGACCTCCTTCTTGATGCCCAGGCCGACGCACTCGGGGCACGCGCCGTAGGGCGAGTTGAAGGAGAACGTGCGGGGCTCGAGGTCGTCCATCGCCAGCGGGTGGCCGTTGGGGCAGGCCATGCGCTCGGAGAAGCGGCGCTCGCGGTGGGGGTCGTCGTCGGGCAGGTCGACGAAGTCGAGCACGATCAGCCCGTCGGCCAGGCGCAGGCCGGTTTCGACCGAGTCGGTGAGCCGCTGCTTGGACGACGCCTTCACCGACAGCCGGTCGACCACCACGGAGATGTCGTGCTTCTCCTGCTTCTTGAGCTTCGGCGGGTCGGTGAGCGGATGCACCGTGCCGTCGACGAGCACGCGGGAGTAACCCTGCTGCTGGAGGGTGGAGAAGAGGTCGACGAACTCGCCCTTGCGGGTGCGCACCACGGGCGCGAGCACCTGGAAGCGCACGCCCTCCTCCATGGCGAGCACCTGGTCGACGATCTGCTGCGGCGTCTGCTTCTCGATGACGTGGCCGCAGACCGGGCAGTGCGGGACGCCGGCGCGGGCGTAGAGCAGCCGCAGGTAGTCGTAGACCTCGGTGATGGTGCCGACCGTGGACCGCGGGTTGCGGTTGGTGGACTTCTGGTCGATCGAGACCGCGGGCGACAGGCCCTCGATGAAGTCGACGTCGGGCTTGTCCATCTGCCCGAGGAACTGGCGCGCGTACGCGGACAGGGACTCGACGTAGCGGCGCTGGCCCTCGGCGAAGATCGTGTCGAACGCGAGGCTGGACTTGCCCGACCCGGACAGCCCGGTGAACACGACGAGGCTGTCGCGCGGCATGTCGAGATCGACCCCGCGCAGGTTGTGCTCGCGCGCGCCGCGCACGACCAGCCGCGAGCGCGCGTCCACCGCGGTGGTGGCGGCGACGGCCGTCCCGTTCGTACTGGGCCCGTTCGTGCTGGGATCGACCACGGGTGATGCCTCCTGGGTTCCGGGAGCCGGTCGGCGATGCGGCACCGGACCGTCCGACCATGCTAGGCGCGGGCACCGACAGGATCGGATCGGCCGGGGGCGGCCCCGGCTGGCGGGCCGTTCGCGGAGCCGAATGCGCCTCGACGAGGATCGCACGCGTGTTCGATCTCCGCGCGTCGGGGTCGGCGGCCCGCTCGGCGCACCGGCCTCGTCCAGAACGGCCCACAGGGCGACGGGGGACATCGGCTCATGATCGACGCGCACCGCACCCGACGGCCGCACCGAGGACGGTGCCGGACGGACCGCAACGATCATGAACAGGGATGATCGCCTCCCGCCGCACCTCGCCGTCCCGTCGAGGGCGCTCCGGTGCGGATCACCGCGATCATGGGCTACACCGGGCTCCCCCGGTCAGCCGCTCCCCACCAGCTCCGCCGGAGGGCGGGCCGTCCGGCTCGGCCCCGTGGGTGCGCTCGCCGTCGGCGATACCGCCACCACGGGACGCCGAGCGACCGGCCGGGCCCGCTCCTACGATCGGCCCGTGCTGACCGTCGATCACGACACCGGCCGTGCCGCGCTGCTCGCGAGCTGGAGCGGTTCGTGCGGGTCGTCGGGGCCGCGGGCGACAGCGACCTGCTGGCCGCGAGCCGGTGCCACGGCTGGACCGTCCTCGACGTCGTGGTGCACGTGCGCGTGGGGTTGCAGGAGATGCTCGGCGGGGTCGTGGCCACCACCGACCGACGGCCGGACCGGGACGCGGCCACCTACTGGACGGCGTTCCCACCCGGCGACGCCGACGCCGTGGACGGGATCCTCTGGACCCGCCGCACCGCATCGGCCTACCGACGGCCGAGCGGCGCCATGGAGCACCTGCGGATGGTGGCCGACGCGGTGCGCGCCGCCGTCACCCGCATGCCCGACGGCGCGGTGTCCTTCCAGGGCCACGTCCTGACCAGCGGCGACCTCCTCACCACCTGGGCCGTCGAGCTCGCGGTGCACCATCTCGACCTCGGCCGGGACCTGGACGTGGCCCCGCCCACCGCGGCGTCGCTGCGCCTGGCCCGCGCCACGGTGGAGGCCCTGGCCGGGGCCCCGCTGCCCGCCGCCTGGAGCGACCTGATGTGCGTGCTCGTCGGCACCGGCCGGGCGGCCCTCAACGCCGAGGCTCGCGCCGCGGCGGGCCCGGCCGCCGGGATGTTGCCCGTGCTGGGCTGAGCCCCGTCAGGAGACGCCGAGCAACCGCCCCGCCGTCTCGGGATCGCGGCGGAACTGCGGGGTCGGCACGCGGTGCACCAGCGCCCCCTTCTCCATCACGGCGATCTCGTCCGCGCACGCGAACGCCAGGTGCAGGTCCTGCTCCACGAGCAGCACCGCCACCCCCTCCGCGCGCATCGTCGTGATCACCGCGCCGATCTGCTCGACGATCGCCGGCGCCAGCCCGTCCGACGGCTCGTCGAGCAGCACGAGGCGCGGATTGGTGAGCAGCGCCCGGGCCACGGCGAGCATCTGCTGCTCCCCACCGGAGAGCTGCCCGGCGTACTGGCGGCGGCGTTCGCGCAGCCGGGGCAGGAGGTCGAGGATCCCGTCGACGGTCCAGGTGCCCGTCCGCCGGCCCGCGGCCAGCGTCAGGTGCTCCCCGACCGTCAGCGTCGCCCACACCCGGCGCCCCTGCGGCACGAGCGCCACCCCGGCCCGCGCGATCTGGTCCGGGCGCTTCCCCGCGAGCTCGACGCCGCCGACGGTGACCGAGCCGGACGTCGGGCTGACCAGGCCGGCCAGCGTGAGGACCAGCGTCGACTTGCCCGCACCGTTGCGGCCGAGCAGCCCGAGGGTGGCGCCGCTGTCGAGGTCGAGATCGACGGCGTTGAGGACGGTGGACCGGTCGTAGCCGGAGACGAGACCGCGGACCTGCAGGAACGTCATGCCCACAGCTCCTCGCGCCGACTCGACCCCAGGTAGGCCTCCCGCACGGCGTCGCTGGCCCGGACCTGCGCGGGCGGGCCGGACAGCAGCACCCGGCCCAGGTGCAGCACGGTCACGGCGTCGGCGAGGGCGAACACGAGGTCGAGGTCGTGCTCGACGAACAGCACCGTGATCTCCGACGGCAGCCCGCCCAGCAGCTCCACCAGCCGTGCGCGCTCGGCGGGCGACAGGCCGGCGGCCGGCTCGTCGAGCAGCAGCAGCGACGGTCGGCAGGCCAGGGCCAGCGCCACCTCCAGCTGCTTGCGCTCCCCGTGCGACAGCGACGGCACGGGCACTTCGCGGCGGCGGATCAGCCCCACGTCGGCGAGCAGCTTCCCGGCCCGCTCGCCCACGACCGGCTGCTTCCGCGGCAGGAAGGCGATCCGCCCCTTCTCGTGGCGCTGCACCGCGAGCTCGACGGTCTCCAGCGCGGTCATCGACGCGAAGAGGCTGGAGTGCTGCAGCGTCTGGCTCATCCCGAGCCGGCAGCGCTTCACCTCCGACAGCGTGGTGACGTCCTGCCCGGCGAGCTCGACGTGGCCGGTGTCGGGCCGCATCGTGCCCGTGACCAGCTTGAACAGCGTGGACTTGCCGGCGCCGTTGGGCCCGATGAGGGCGTGTCGGGCGCCGGGCTCGACCACCAGGTCCACCTCGGAGACGGCCCTGAGCGCCCCGAACGAGCGGCTCAGGGCGCGGCAGCGCAGGACGCTCATGCGTTCTCCCTCCGGCGACGCGGTCGGAGCCCGGCCGCGCCGCGCGGCAGCAGGTAGACGACCAGCACGAACACGACGCCCAGCACGAGCGTGCCGTGGCCGTCGAGGCTCGGGCCCAGGGCGTCGCGGATGACGATCACCAGCGCGGCGCCGAGGCACGCGCCCCACAGCGACCCCGCTCCCCCGATCACCACGGCGAGCAGCGCGAACGACGAGGTCAGGAAGCCCAGGTCGGCCGGAGTGACCAGGCGCTGCTGGGCCACCAGCAACGACCCCGCGATCCCCGCGACGCCGCCCGCCACCACGAACACCACGTACTTGTAGAGCGACGTCGGGTAGCCCAGGGCACGCATGCGGGGCTCGTTGTCCCGGATGCCGCGCAGCGCCGCGCCCCACGGCGAGCGCACGAGCACCGCCACCAGCGCGAACCCGAGCGCGCCGACGGCCAGCACGTACCAGTAGGTGTAGCCGACGTTCGCCAGCGGCGTGCCCGCCAGCCGCACCGACGGCACGCCGGTGAGGCCGTTCGCACCCCCGGTGACCGACTCCCAGGAGTCGGCCACCTGCTGCAGCGTCTCGCCGATGGCGAGGGTCAGCATCAGGAAGAACACGCCGGCACTGCGGACGGTGACCCAGCCCGTCAGCGCCGCGGCCAGCGCCCCGACGGCCGCCCCGACCAGCAGCGGTACCGGCGCCTCCGCCGTCACGTTGATCGAGACCCAGCCGGCCGCGTACGCCCCGGCGCCGAGGTAGCCGGCGTGGCCCAGCGACGGCAGCCCCGTGACGCCGACGAGCAGGTCGAGGCTCACGGCGAACAGCGCGAACACGAGCACCCGCGTCAGCGTGGTGGTGGCGAACGGGGCCAGGAACAGCGGCGCGGCGGCGAGCACCACCAGTACGACGACGGAGATCAGCGCCCCGCGGCCGCGGGTGAGGCGCGGCGGTCGGGCCGCGGTGCCGCCGGGCACGGCGGGCGACGCGACGGCGGTCACCGGGCCACCGCCGTGCCGAACAACCCCTGCGGCCGCACCACCAGCACCACGGCCAGCGCGGCGAACAGGATGAACGACGCGAGGTCGGGCAGCAGCACCCGGCCCAGCGTGTCGACCTGCCCGATGATCAACGCCCCGACGAGCGCTCCCCGCACGGACCCCAGCCCGCCGATCACGACGACGACCAGCGCGAGGATGAGGATCGTGGAGTCGAGCCCCGGCCGGGCCCCGTAGACGGGCCCGCCGAGCACCCCCGCCGTCGTCGCGAGCAGCGAGCCGACGGCGAACACCCCGGCCTTGACCAGCCGGTTGTCCACCCCCAGCGCGGCGACCATCTCGCGGTCGGCCACGGTGGCGCGCACCAGCGCTCCCACCCGCGTGCGGTCGACCACCAGGTGGACCACCAGCGCGAGCACCGCCCCGAACCCGATGAGCACGAGCCGGTAGGCCGGGTAGGTGGCCCCGAACACCGCCACCGAGCCGTCGAGGCCCGGCGGCGCGGGCACGGCGAGGGGGTCGTCGCCGAAAACGATGATCAGCAGCTCCGCCACCACGAGCGCCACACCGAGGGTCAGCAGCGCCTGGTCGAGGTGCGAGCGCCTCCGCAGCGGTTCCGTCATGAGCGACAGCACCCCGCCCGCGGCGAGCCCGGCCACGGCCGCGATCCCGAGCGCGCCGAGGAAGCCGCCCCACCCGTCGCCCGCGAACTGCGCGCCGAGGTAGGCGCCGCCGAGGAACAGCGCGCCGTGGGCCAGGTTGAGGACGTCCATCATCCCGAAGACGAGCGAGAGCCCGACGGCGAGGATGAACAGCAGGAACCCGATGGCGAACCCGTTGAGGATGCTGACGAGCACTAGTGTCTCCTGCCCGGCCAGACCTGCGGTCCCGTTGCGAGACGGCTGCCCGGCTGCGTGCTACTCGTCAACGTGGCTGACTCTGCTGCCCGAGGTCCTGCACCACCGCGTTGACGAGGGTGCCGTTCACGTTCTCCACCTTCCGCAGGTACATCGTCTGCCTGGGCGTCTGACCGTCGAACGTCCAGGAGCCGCGCGGGCTGTCGTCGACCGCGCCGACGCCGCCCAGCGCCGCCGCGAGCGCGTCACCATCGAGCGCCGTGGCCGTCTTCAGCGCGCGGTTGAGGACGTTCGCGGCGTCCGCCGTCTGCACCGAGAAGGTGCTCGGCGAGGCCTGGTACTTCGCCTGGTAGGCCGCGACGAAGGCCTTGTTGGCCGGGTTGTCGAGCTGGTCGGTGTAGTGCAGCGTGGTCTGGACGCCCAGCGCGGCGTCGGCCTGCTGCTTGAGCACGCTGCCCTCGGTGAGGAAGCCCGAGCCGTACAGCGGGATCGTCCCGGCGAGCCCGAACTGCTGGTACTGCTTGACGAACGTGATGGCCTCGGAGCCGGAGAAGAAGCAGAACGTGGCCTTGGCGCCCGACTGCTGGATCTGGGTGAGGAACGGCTGGTAGTCCGACGTCTTGCCGAACGCCGGCTTCGCCGTGCCGACGACCTTGCCCCCACCGGCCTCGAAGGCCTTCGTGAAACCGGCGATCACCTCGGCGCCCGCGGCGTAGTCGGGGGCGATCGCGAACACGCCGTCCTTGAAGCCCGACTGCGCGAGGTGGGCCCCCATTGCGGCCGACACCTGGGCGTTGGTGAACGAGGTGCGCCAGATGTAGGGCGTGCGGGCCTTGCCGGTGAGGGCGCCCGCGCCGGCGTTCGTGACGATGAGGAGCTTCTTCGACTCCTTGAGGGTGTCGGCCACCCCGAGCGCCGTCGCGGAGTTGACGATGCCGACCACCACGTCGACGCCGTCGCTCTGCAGCACCTTCTGCACGGCGGGCACGCCGGTCTGCGGGGTCTCCCCCTCGTCGGCGACGACGGTGGTGACCGTGTAGTCACCGAACTTCCCGCCGTTCTGCTCCAGCCACAGGTCCCAGCCGCGCTGCATGTCGGTGCCCAGCGCGGCGTAGACGCCGGACTGCGGCACGACGAGGCCGACCTTGATCGCCTTGGCGCCGCCGGAGGTACCACCGGAGCCGCCTCCGACGCTGCTGCCGCAGGCGGCCAGGACGGGAACGGCCCCGAAGAGGGCCAGCAACCGTCGCCTCGTGATGGTGGGGTGTTCGGTCATCTCGGGTCACTCCTTCGGGGCCTGATGATCGACGGATGGTTCTCGACACAACACCCGGGTGTCAACGATTCGGATGAACGGGACGGGGCACCGGTACGCGATCGTGACTACGCTGCACTACGTGGATGTCCTCGACTCGTACACCGGTCACACCGATCCCGGCGGTGCCGCTGCCCGCCGCGACCTCGACGCCCTCAGCATCACGAAGGTGTCCGTCGGACCGATGGACAACAACGCCTACCTGCTGGTCTGCCGGGCCACCAACGAGGCGCTGCTGATCGACGCGGCCAACGAGGCGGAACGCCTCGCCGACCTCGTCGGCTCCGGCGACTCCCGCCCCGAGCTGCGCCACCTCGTCACCACCCACCAGCACTGGGACCACTGGCAGGCCCTCGGCGCGGTGGCCGGCATGTTCCAGACCCGCCAGATCGCCCACCCCCTCGACGCCCCCGAGCTGCCCATCCCCATGGACGAGCTGGTGGAGCAGGGCGACACGGTGAGGTTCGGCGAGATCGAGCTCGAGGTGATCCACCTGCGCGGCCACACCCCCGGCTCCATCGCGCTGGTCTACCGCGACGACGAGCGCCCCCACATCTTCACCGGCGACTCGCTGTTCCCCGGCGGCCCCGGCAAGACCGACGGTGCCGCCAACTTCGAGCAGCTGATGGGCGACCTGGAGGAACGCGTGTTCGGCGAGCTCCTCGACGTCACCTGGGTCTACCCCGGCCACGGCGACGACACCACGCTCGGCAAGGAGCGCGCGAGCATCCCGGAGTGGAAGGCCCGCGGCTTCTAGCAGGTCCGGCCGCGGCGGGGTGAGCCCTCGGCCGTTCCCTCCGGCACCTCGGGCACCGGGTCGTCGTGGAACCACGCGTCGAGCACCTCGAGCGGCGGCCGGCCCTCCGCCGCGGCGAGGGCGTCGAAGGCCTCCGCGAGGTCGACGGCCAGCTCCTCGGCGAGGTCGCGCAGCGCCTCCGGGCCGTGCTCGCGCTCCAGCCACGCCGTCACGTCGCGCAGGGCGACGGACCCCTCGCACGAGTCCGGCGGAGCCGTGAGCAGCGCACGGACGGCGTCGTGCGCGGCCTGCCGGATGGTGCGCGCGTGGGGATCGACGGCCGCCATGGACGCGCAGCATGCCGGATCACCCGGAAGGGTGACCACCGGGCCTCCCTTCCGTTACAGTACAGCTCCGTACTCACGGTGGTACAAGTGATTACCGGGAGCCGAGCATGTCGAGCCCGTACCTCACCGGCCACCACGCCCCCAACCGTTTCGAGGCGGACGCGCCCGATCTGGTCGTCCGCGGGGAACCGCCCGCCGATCTGGCCGGCGTCTTCCACCGCAACGGCGCCGAGCCCCTGTACCCACCGGTCGACGAGCCGTACCACTGGTTCGACGGCGACGGGATGGTCTACGCGTTCTTCCTCGAGAACGGGAAGGTGTCGATGCGCAACCGCTGGGTGCGCACCGAGAAGCTGAAGCGGGAACTCGCGGCCGGGCGCAGCTTGTTCGGCGTGTTCGGCAACCCGGCCACCACCGATCCGTCCGCGGCCGGCACCCGCTCCAACACCGCGAACACCAACATCGTCCTGCGCGGCGGCAGGCTGCTCGCACTGATGGAGGGCGCTCCCCCGGTGGAGCTCGACCCCGCAGCCTCGACACGATCGGCGAGGAGCACTTCGGCGGCGTCGCCACCACCACGTTCTCGGCGCACCCGAAGGTCGACCACGCCACCGGCGAGATGGTCAACATCGGCAACATGATCCACGGCCCGGGCGGCCCCGCCCCGATGGTGGCGTGGGTGCCCGACCGGCCCAGCAAGCTCGGCGTGATGCCGCGCGAGGGCACCGCCGCCGACGTCCGGTGGTTCGAGATGGAGCCGCGCCACATGTTCCACGAGTTCAACATGCGGGAGGACGGCGACACGATCGTCGCCGACGTGGCCACGGCCGCGGGCACCGCGCTGTTCCCCGACGTGAACGGCCGCGTCCCGACCCACGCCGAGACGGCGCCGAGCCTGCGCGGGCGACATCGCGGCCGGGCCGGTGGCCACCGTGGTGATCCCGTTCCGGGTGCCGAGCGGCTTCCACTGCAACTACTACTCTGCCGACAGCGCGCTCTACCGCGAGACGCTCGACTGAGAAGGGGGCAGCGTGGAGGCCGTCAGCGTCGCCCTGCAGGCACGGCACGACGCCGAGGTGGCCCGCGAGACGGAGATCCTCGGCACGGCGCTCGCCCTGCTCGCCGAGCACGGCTACGCGGCCATGAGCATGGACGCGCTGGCGAAACGGGCGCGGGTCAGCAAGTCGACGATCTACGGGCGCTGGACGGGCAAGCGGCCGCTGGTGGTCGATGCGCTGCGGCTGGCCGGCCGGGCCGGGATCACGGTCGCCGACACCGGCTCGCTGCGCGGCGACCTGCTGGCGCTGGGTCGCGGCTTCGACATGTCCCACCCCCGAACGGGCGGGCTGCTGCTCGCGCTCGCGCACGCCGCCCAGACCGACTCCGACCTCGCCGGCGCGGTGGCGGAGAACCTCGTCGCCCCGTTCACGGCGGCGATCCTGGAGATCGTCGACCGGGCGGTGGCGCGGGACGAGATCGCCCCGGCCGCCCGGGACCTCCCCTACCTGGCGTCCCTGCTGCCGTCGCTGGTGATCGCCCGCAGGCTGCTCGCACCCGACGACCCGGTGGACGTCGACGCCGTGGTCGACGCGATCCTGCTGCCCCTGCTCACCGCGACACCTGTGCGGTCAGCGTCCTCGGGGCGAGGGCGCAGTAGCTCGCGGTGAGCAGCTCGCGACGGCGGCCCGGTGTGGATGACCGCGCGACCCGCTACCGGGGCAGCGCCGCCAGCACCCGGTCCCGCCGGGCCAGCAGCGCGGCCGGGTCGGGCAGCCCGACGAGGTCGGCCACCAGGTCGGGGAACCACGCCCCGTCGTCGCGGAGGATCATCCGGCAGCGGGCGGCCGTCGCGACGATCCAGAACACCGCCTCGCGGTGGTCGCCCCGCCCGACCAGCTCGCGGTTGCCGTCGATAGCGACGGGCCGCGCGGCCGGGGTGATGTCGGCGGAGAAGAACGGCGGGTGGGCCACCGCTGCGGCCCGGTCGAACACGGCGGCGAGCTCCTCGAGACGGCGGGCGACCACGGCCCGCCGCCGGGTCGAGCCCCCCGAGCCGCTCCTGGATCGTCGCGAGGACGGCCTCGACGCGGGCCCCGCGCTGCTCCGCGGACACCGGCTCGACCTCGCGCCGCAGCCGGGCGAGGTGCCCGGTGGGGTCGGCCAGGACGTCGTCGCCGTGGAAGCTCGGCGCGAGGTAGTAGGGCAGACCGGCGGCCGTGGCGACCTGCGCCCACGCCACGGACGTCACCTCCACGAGGACGCCGCGGTAGGCGATCTTGCCCGGCTTGCCCGGCACCGCACCGGTCACGACCACCACCACGTCCACATCGGACATCTCCGGCAGCGGCGCGTCGGGCGGGAGCGCGGTGGTCGAGCCGGTCAGGAACGCACCGAGGTGCTCCGCCGCGTTCTCGGCCACCCAGCGCGCCGCCACCGCGCGGGCCTCCCGCACCAGCACCGTGACCTCCCGATTCCCAGCACGCGATCACTGCATGATCGTGCATATAGTGGGGTTTCCCGACCGGTCGCAGCGAGGCCATCTGGTCGTCAGGCACGGCACCAGGAGTGGGATTGCACGTTCTACGCGTCGTCGCCCGTACGGCGGTGGCCCTCGTCTCGGCCGCGACGCTCGTGGCCACGGGGGTCGGGTGGTCGTTGCAGCGGCAGGTCACCGCGGCGATCGTCACCAGCAACGCCGTGGCCCCCGCCGTGCCCGTGCAGCCCGGGCAGGCGTTCACCGCGCTGCTCGTCGGCCTCGACGCCCGCACGGACGCGAGCGGCAACCCGCTCCCGACCGCCACGCTCGACGCCCTGCACGTGGGACCGGACGACGGCCAGCTGCACACCGACACCATGATCCTGCTGCACGTGCCCGCCGACCCGGGCGCACCCGCCGTCGCGATCTCGATCCCCCGCGACTCCTACGTGCCCATCGCCGGCGACCGCGGCACCCACAAGATCAATTCCGCGTACGGCCGGGCCTTCGACGACCAGCAGAAGACGCTCACCGCGCAGGGCGTCACCGGGGCGGCCCTGGACCAGCAGAGCCGCGAGGCCGGCCGCGCCGCCACCATCGCCACCGTCGAGGCGCTCACCGGCGTGCAGATCGACCACTACGCGGAGATCAACTTCGCGGGCTTCGTCGATCTGACCGCGACGCTCGGCGGGGTGCCGGTCTGCCTGAACCAGGCCGTCAGCGACTCCTACTCGGGCATCGACCTGCCCGCCGGACCCCAGACCGTGAACGGCACCACGGCGCTCGCCTTCGTCCGTCAGCGGCACGGCCTCGACGGCGGCGACCTCGACCGCGTCGCGCGCCAGCAGGCGTTCATCGCGGGCCTGACCACGCGGCTGCGCTCCACCGGCGCGCTGACCGACCCGGCGAAGCTCGCGCAGCTCGTCGACGTCGCGTCGCGCTACGTCGTGATCGACAGCGGGTGGGACCTCGACCAGGCCGTCGCCCAGATGGCCCGGCTGGCGGGCGACAACCTGACCTTCTACACGATCCCCACCGGCCGCCCGGATCTGCGCACCCCCTACGACGGCGTGGCCGTCCAGATCGACAAGGCCGCCGTGCAGGAGTTCGTGGGCGGCCTGGTGTCCGGGGTGGTACCCACCGCGCCTCCCGTCCAGATCGAGCCGGCCGGGAACCCCGCCCCCACGTCGGCCGCGGCGCCGACCACCACGGCCGCGCCGACCACCGCGCCCCGCGTGATCAGCGCGGACGGGGTGCCCTGCGTCAACTGATCAGCCGATGCCGACGAGGTCCACCACGAACACGAGCGTGGATTTGCCGGGGACCACGGGCGGGCTGCCCTGCTCGCCGTAGCCCAGCGCCGGCGGGATCACCATCACGCGCCGGCCGCCGGGCTGCATGCCCTCGATGCCCAGTGCGAAGCCGGGCACGACCTGGTTGAGCGGGAAGCTGACCGGGGTGTCGCCCTGCTTCCACGACGCGTCGAACGGCGTGCCGTCGTAGAGCGTGCCCGAGTAGCGGACACTCACGATGTCGGACGCCTTCGCGGCCGGGCCCTTGCCGACCACCACGTCCTGGGTGAGCAGCTGGGTGGGCGGCTGACCCGTGCCGGCCAGGCCCGAGGACTGGGCCTTCAGGTCCGTCGGAGTCCCGCTCAGGGCCGGGATGCCGGCGACCTTGGCGCCCGGCTCGGCCGGCGTCGGGGCCACGGTGGGCGCGGCCTCGGTGGCGGGGGCCCCGGTGGCGGGGGCCCCGGTGGCGGGGGCCGTGGTCGCCGCGGCGGTCGGCTGCGGGGCCACGGTGTCCGTTCCGGCCACCGTGCTCGTACCGGACCCGCATCCGGCGAGCGTCATCGATGCGACAACGGCGGCCGCGAGCAGGGTGCGCTTCATACGGCCATCCGATCACGGTCCCCCCGAGCCGAGCCGGAGGGGGTGCGGGCGGGCAGACTGGGCGACCGTGACCGACAGCTTCCCCCGCCGCCAGGCCCGCACCCGACGCTTCACCCTCGGCGCGCCCCGCGGGTTCACCGTCTCCCCCGACGGCGACCGCGTCGCCTTCCTGCGCAGCCGCGGCGGCACCGACCCCGTCACGTGCCTGTGGACACTGGACCTGGCGACGGGTGAGGAGCGGCTGGTCGCGGACCCGCACACCCTGGACGCGTCGACCGAGGACCTCCCGCCCGAGGAGAAGGCGCGCCGCGAGCGCAGCCGGGAGCAGGCGGGCGGCGTCGTCGGCTACGCCACCGACCGGCCCGTCACGATGGCGGCGTTCGCGCTGTCCGGGCAGCTCTACGTCACGGAGTTCGCGGCCGGACTCACCCCGCGCCTGGTCGAGACGCCCGGCGGGGTGATCGACCCGCGGCCCGACCCGACCGGCCGGCTCGTCGCCTTCGTCAGCGGTGGCGCGCTGCACGTCCACGACGTCACCGCCCGCACCACCAGGGCCCTCGCCGAGCCGGACGGCCCACTGGTCACCTACGGCCTCGCCGACTTCGCCGCGGCCGAGGAGATGGAGCGGATGCGGGGGTACTGGTGGTCCCCCGACGGGGACGCACTGCTCGTCGCACGCGTCGACGAGTCGCCGGTGCAGCAGTGGCACATCGCCGACCCGGCGAACCCCGCCACGGTCCCGACCGCCGTGCGCTACCCCGCCGCCGGCACCCCCAACGCGCGCGTGACCGCCGAGATCATCACGCTCGACGGCACCACGACGCCCGTGAGCTGGGACGACGAGTACCTCGTCGACGTCGTCTGGGACGGCCACGGGCTCGTGGTGGTCACCGAACCCCGCGACCAGACGGCGCTGCGCGTGCGGCAGGTGGACCCGACCACCGGCGCCACCACGCTCGCCGACGAGCGCACCGACCCGGTGTGGGTCGACATCGTGCCCGGGGTGCCGGCGCACACGGCGTCGGGTGCGCTGGTGACGGTGGCCGACGTCGACGACGCGCGCCGGCTCGTCGTCGACGGCGCGCCGGTCACGCCCGCCACGTTGCAGGTCCGCGACGTCGCGTGCGTCGACGGCGACGTCGTGCTGTTCCGCGCGAGCGAGGAGCCGGCGTCGGTCGGGCTGTGGACGTGGGGCCCGGACGGGCTCACCTCCCTGACCCCGCAGCCGGGTGTCCACAGTGGACTTATGGCCGGTGGCACCCTGCTCGTCTCGCGGGCCGACCTGGACACCGACGGCTCCGTCACCACCGTCCGCCGGGCGACCGACGCCGGCCCGGACGGCGCGGACGCGGTCGTGCCCGGCGAGCTCACCATCGCCTCGTTCGCCGACCTCCCCGGCCTCGAGCCGCGGGTCTCCCTGCTGACGACCGGTTCGCGGGGGCTGCCCACCGCCCTGCTGCTGCCGTCGTGGTACGAGCCGGGCACGACGCTCCCGGTGCTCATGGACCCCTACGGCGGCCCCCACGCCCAGCGCGTCGTCGCGGCGCGGGGGGCGCACCTGACCAGCCAGTGGTTCGCCGAGCAGGGCTTCGCCGTGGTGGTCGTCGACGGGCGGGGCACGCCCGGCAAGGGCCCGGCGTTCGAGCGGGCGGTGCACGGCGACCTCGCCACCCCCGTGCTCGACGACCAGGTCGACGCCCTGCAGGCCCTGGCCAGGGACCACCCGGATCTCGACCTCACCCGCGTCGGCATCCGCGGCTGGTCGTTCGGCGGGTACCTGGCGGCGCTCGCGGTGCTGCGCCGCCCGGACGTCTTCCACGCCGCGATCGCCGGCGCCCCCGTCACGGACTGGTCGCTCTACGACACCCACTACACCGAGCGCTACCTCGGGCTGCCCGACTCCGACGCCTACCGCCGCTCGTCGCTGATCGGGGACGCCGGGAAGCTCACCCGCCCCCTGCTGCTGGTGCACGGCCTGGCCGACGACAACGTGGTGGCCGCCCACACCCTGCGCCTGTCCTCGGCGCTGCTGGCCGCCGGGCGTCCGCACAGCGTGCTGCCGCTCTCCGGCGTCACGCACATGACGCCGCAGGAGGTGGTGGCGGAGAACCTCCTGCTGCTGCAGGTGCAGTTCCTGAAGGACGCGCTCGGGACGGACACCGCCGGCTAGAGGGTGCTGAAGAACTCCGGCCGTAGCGAGCGGCGTCCAGGTGGTGTCATCGCAAGGCTGCCCAACGCTGCGAGGGCGCCGCCTGGGCGTCGCGCAGTAGGCCCGAGTTCTTTCAGCGCGCTCCTAGTACGCGTCGTGCCAGTTCCACCACGCGTACGCCGGCGTCTGGACGACGCCCTCGGGTGAGTCCTCCCAGTCCTCCTGCCGCCCGAGAGGAGTGAGGTCGAGGTAGCTCCACGTGCTCCCGAGTGCCTCGTCGCCGCGGGCGTTGACGAAGTACGTGCGGAACACTCGGTCGCCATCGCGGAGGAAGACGTTGGTGCCGTGCCACTCGTCCACGCCGAAGTCGGCGTCGAAGTCGTCGGTGAGCGTGAACCAGGGCATCGTCCAGCCCATCCGGGCCTTCAGCCGGGCGATGTCGGGCTGGGGCGCGCGCGAGGCGTAGGCGAACGTGGTGTCGCGGGCGTGCAGGTGGACGACGTCGGCGACCTGGTCGGCCATCAGCGAGCATCCCGTGCAGGCGTGGTCGGGCCAGCCGTGCACCCCCGGCTCGAAGAACGCGCGGTAGACGACGAGCTGGCGACGCCCCTCGAACAGCTCCAGCAGGCTCACCCGGCCCGACGACCCGTCGAACGCGTAGTCCTTCTCCACGAGCAGCCACGGCATCCGGCGGCGTTCCGCGGCCAGCGCGTCCCGGGCGCGGGTGTGCGCCTTCTCCCTGACCAGCAGCGCCGCGCGGGCGGCCTCCCACTCCTGGGCCGACACGACGTTCACGCGCCGACCCCCGACGCGAGGCGCGACCACTGCGCCGTCGGACGGCCGTCGGTACGGGCGATCAGCCCGTGCCTCGGCGCCATCGCCTCCAGGCCGCGTCCGGGCGGGCCGACCACCGCGGCGGCCGGGTCGATCTCCACCATCGGCAGGCGTCGCCGCGCAGCTGCGATCCCACCGCCGGCGCGGGTGTGGGCCTTCTCCCGCACCAGCAGTGCGTCCCGCTCGGCCGGCCAGGTGGCGCGGTCGTCGATCCTCGGTTCAGTCATCGTGTGCTCCCTTCTCGAGATGGGCCTGTAGTGCGTCGAGCGGGCCGTCCCAGTCACGGGCCAGAGCGGCCAGGAACTGCTGCGCCACCCGCATGGGGGCGGAGCGCAGCCGGTAGCGCACGCGGCGCCGCTCCCCCGGCTCCGCCGTGACGAGGCCGGCATCGGCCAGCAACGTCAGGTGTTTGGCGATGGCCTGCCGGGTGATCGGCAGGCGGCCGGCCAGGTCGGTGGCGGTGGCGGGTCCGCCCGCCGCCAGCGCGGCGAGCAGAGAGCGACGGCTCGGGTCGGCCAGCGCCACGAAGACCTGTTCGGCGATCTCCTCGGCCTCAGGCGGCATCGAGGTAGGCGACGAGCTCGCCCAGCTCACTCGCCCAGCCCTGGACGTTGCCGCCGAACGCCTTGTCGTGGGCGTCGTCGGGCAGCTGGGAGAAGCCGGACTCGACCACCGTGAGCCGCGTGCCCGCGGCAACCGGCTCGAGCGTGAACTCGACGTAGGTGCGGCGCGGGTCGTCCTCGGGCAGGCCGTAGACGTGCCAGGTGTAGCCGAACACCGTCGGCTCCTCCACGCGCTCGATACGCATGTCGGCGACGTCGCCGCTGCTCCAGCTCATCCGCGCCGTGCCGCCCGGGCGCAGGTCGATCGTGACCTCCTCTCCGAACCAGCTGCTCAAGCCGTCGGCCGTGGTGAGCGCGGTCCACACCGTGACCGGCGGGTGCGCGATCTCGACGACACGCTCGATGCGATCGGGGAATGCCATCTCTACCTCCGTAGCAACTGGGTGGTTGCGACCGTATGGCAACTTGTCGGTTGCGTCAACCAGTGCGTCACATGATCTTGCAGGCCTCCCGGTCGCCTCCGGCGTATTTCACCGGTAACGTCCGGACGGGAATGGAACGGCTCCGGTCAGAGGGGCAGGTGACGACGATCAAGGAATCACCACACAGAGTCACTATGGCGCGATGCCCGTGACGAAACGGTGGTTATGTGAGCCCTGCGGCTTCATCTACGATCCGCAGGAAGGTGACCCGGACAGCGGGATCGAGCCGGGAACACCGTTCGAGAACATCCCCGACGACTGGATGTGCCCCATCTGCGGGGCCGGCAAGTCGGACTTCCGCGAACTGGCACCGGGAGAGGATTTTCCGGAGAACTGAGGACGCCGAGTCATGATCACTGGATACGCCCATTTTGTACAACTCGCCGATTCGTTGCAGTGGGACGAGACCGCCATCGACTACTCGGCCGACCGCGAGGCCTGGCCGGTCCTCACGGACGCCGAGCGGGACAAGGTCCTCGGGCTGGTCGCGGGCTTCTGCATCGCCGAGACGTCGGTGGCCGGACAGCTGGGTTCCTACCAGGCGGCCGCGTCGCGTGACGACGCAATGGACGCCTGCTTCCGTTCCCAGGCCCGCGACGAGGCGCGCCACGCCCGCTTCTTCGACCTGGTTGCGGCCGAGGTCGCCCGCGTCCCGGGGATCGACCCTGCGGCACGGCGGAACGTCCTGCGGGCCCACGTCAGCGCCGAACTCGTCGACCTGTTCGAGCACCGCCTGCCGGCCACCTCCCGGCGTCTCGCCGACGATCACGGAGGTCTGACGGCCGCGGTCGGGCTCTACCACATGGTGATCGAGGGCGTCGTCCTCCTGGCGGGGCAGCACGCCATGCTCGACACGCTCGAGCAGCTGTCCGTCGGCCTGCCGGGCGTTCGCAAGGGGGTGGAGCTGGTGCTGCGGGACGAGCGCTGGCACATCGGGTTCGGTTCGCGCGTGGTCCAGAGCGCGGCCATCGGCCACGACGAAGCGGAGGCGCTGCTCGAGCAGGGGGAGACGGCGGCGAAGGTATGGGGGGACCTCATCTCCACCGCTGCGATCGAGACCGCCGTGCGGCAGCACAAGCGCCGACTCAAGGCCGCCGGCATCAGGTTCTGGTGACCTCCTGACGTCGAGTTACGCGTCGGCGGAGGGCGGACCGGCCTCAGCTCGCCCGACCGATCCCGATCTCGTCCTGCCACACCGAGGCCTTGGTGCGGTGCCCCGGCGCGACGACGACGTCCCGCTCGTCGAGCAACTGCTCGAACGCCGTGGCGGTCTGCAGCACGTCCTGCGGCCAGCAGCGGGTGGACAGCTCCAACAGCTCCCGACCGCTCGGATACCGGTACAGCTCGAGATCTGCCCGACGCAGTCCCAGCCGCTGGGCATTGACCTTGACCCGGTGCACCACCAGAGGTCCGTGGACCCTCAGCTCCCGCAGTTGCGCGTCGTCCACGGCTTCGTTCCCACCGCAGCACGCCCACGAACGCTGGGTCGCGGAGAGCAACTCCTGCGACGCGGCTGAGCCGGCGATCACCTCGGCCGCGGCCGCCGAGCCGACCTCGCACCGATCCTCGATGTCCTGCCACAACGCCCCGGGCACGATGTCCAACTCCACCCGCACGTTTCGCGGGATGATCCGCTCACGGGCGATGCCGCTACGTCGGGCCGACACCGCGAGGTCGTAGCGACCACGGGCCCGACGTCGCAGGCGGATCTCCACCCCGGCCCGGACCAGGTCCAGATCCACGGTGTCCAACAGGTACATCCTCCGCACGCTCCACGTGGGCGCGCATCGTCCCGTCAGAGCTTCGGCCGCCGCTTCGGCCGGGGGCACGAGCAGCGTCTTCAGTTCGACGCTGTTGGCGTGCACACCATTGGTACCGAGCCACGCGAGCGCTTCGGGCGATCCGAACCTGCGCATTTCATATCGACCTCCGACCGGGCAGACCGCCGGCCGATGTCGGCAGCGTCGCCCCAATGCACTATAGGCACACACCCGAAGGCCGCGACAGATCACAACCCGGGCCCGGCGGCGGTACACCGCCGTTCGGGCGTTGTCCGAGGGAATCATGGACATCGAGTCGATCTCCTCCCTTGCAGATCTCGGAAGCGCTACGTACTGTCGAACACGGCTCAGCACACACCGTTCCGCGGTCGGCAGGTCTGTCACCACCGTGAACCGTGTGTCCTGCCGCCCAGTGGTCGACACCATCGACAGATGGTCGAGCGACCCGTGGCGGCACCGTGCGTCGGGCTGCGACGGCGCGCGGCCTGGAGGAGCACATGGGTGTGCCCGAGAACGCGTCCCTGGGATGCCGTGGCCCCGTGGTGGCCCGCGCACCTGAGCGCCGGGTCTCCGACCGTCCGCCCCTTCCTCCGATGGCGCCCGGCCCGGGCTCACCGACGACGCCGCCCGCGCGGGCCGGCGCACCGTCGACGACGGAACCGAGGGGAAGGAGGTCCTGGTGGTGGTGATGATGCCGCCCCGGGCAGGACGGACGTTCGCGACGAGGAGGTAGTACTGATGACGACTTTTTCAGGTGAACCATCAGCCGAGTTGGCCGACGGGCTGGCCCGACAGAACAGCACCGGGCTGGGCCGGCTGCTCGGGACCGGGGGCGTCGGGCACGCCGACGAGGGCCCCGACGGCACGATGACCGCCACGATCCGGATTCCCGAGGACGAGCTCTGCTGGGAACCGGCCACTCTCATCCTGCCCCACGGCGGGAACCTCGACCTCACGCTCATCAACGATGACAAGAACACCCACTGCGCGGTGCTCCCCAACAACGGTGATCCCAAGATCATCTGGTTGGTGAACCACGCCAAGGGAACGGCGTCGCTCGAGCTGGCCGGTCCCGGCACCTACTACTACAGCTCCACCACCGGCAACGACGAGGGCCGCGGCCTGGTCGGGGCGATCGTCATCAGCGGGGAAGTCCCCGACGAGGCCAAGCTCGACCGCCCCCCGCAGCCGCGCCCGTAGACAGGAGCATGAGATGACCGACTATGTCGACGCGGGCGCAGCCATCCCGCTCACGCAACTGAGCGCCGTCAAGGGAAGCGCACCCGCCACCGCGAACGTGGACTACGAGCGCATCCTCGACGCCCGTTCGGAGCCGCAGAACTGGCTCACCTACTACGGCACCTACGACGGCCAGCGCTACAGCGAGCTGAACCAGGTCACCAAGGACAACGTCAAGCGCCTGAGCCCCGCGTGGGTGTTCCAGGCCGGGGCGACGGGCATGCAGTCCGGCGCGTCGACCTACTCGTTCGAGGCCTCCCCGCTCGTCGTGGACGGGGTCATGTACATCTCGGGCCCGGACGGCAAGTGCTGGGCACTGGACGCGAAGACGGGCGAGGAGCTGTGGCGGTACAAGTACGCCTCCCCGTACGACGTGTCGCTGTGCTGCGGGAACGTCAACCGCGGCGTGGCCGTGGGACACGGCAAGGTCTACATGGCCACCCTCAACGCCCATCTCATCGCGCTCGATGCGACGACCGGGGAGAAGGTCTTCGACAGGACCATCGGTGACGTACGGGCCGGGGAGAGCCGCACGGTCGCGCCGCTGATCGTGAAGGACATGGTGGTCGTCGGGAGTTCCGGCGGGGAGTTCGGCAGCCGCGGCTGCCTGGACGCGTTCGACGCCGAGACCGGTGAGCGCCGCTGGCGCCGCTACATGGTCCCGAAGCCGGGCGAGCCCGGCGCCGAGACCTGGCCGGCCGACGGCGACGCGTGGCAGCGCGGCGGCGGGAACTGCTGGATCACCCCTACCTACGACCCGGAGCTGGAGCTGCTCTACCAGGGCACGGGCAACCCGGCACCGGACTTCGACGGCGCCGTGCGGGAGGGCGACAACCTCTACACCGACAGCATCGTCGCGGTGGACGTGAACACGGGCGAGATCCGGTGGCACTACCAGTGCACCCCGCACGACCTGTGGGACTACGACTCCACGATGGAGAACCTCCTGTTCGACGCCCCGGACGGGCGGAAGCTCCTCGCCCACGCGGACAAGAACGGGTACTTCTTCGTCCTCGACCGGACCGACGGCGAGCTGGTCCGGGTGTTTCCCTTCGCCGACCGGATCACCTGGGGTGAGATCACCTCCGATGGGAAGGTCACGCCCAAGGTGTACCCGGACGAGGAGGGCGTCCCGGTGCACTTCTGGCCGGGACCGGCCGGGGCCAAGGAATGGACCCACATGGCCTACAGCCGCCAGACGGGACTGATCTACGTGCCCGTCCAGGAGGTCGGGGCCACGGCCACCCGCCGGCGCCGCGAGTTCAAGGAGAGCATCCCGTACTGGGGCGCCGGCGTCGCCGTGGATCTCGAGGACTTCTACGGGTACGTGGCCGCCATCGACCCGATCTCCGGCGAGGAGAAGTGGCGGTGGCGCAACGAGTACCCGATGTGTGCCTCGACGCTGGTCACGGCGGGCGGGCTGGTGTTCCAGGGCACGCCGACGGGTGATTTCGTCGCCCTGGACGCCGAGACCGGCGAGAAGCTGTGGCAGTTCCAGTGCGGCAGCGGGCACCACAGCAGCCCCAGCACCTACAGCGTCGACGGCCGGCAGTACCTGGCGGTCCCGACCGGATGGGGTGGCTGGATCGAGGGGTTCCTGCCCGGGTTGCTCGGGGCCGCCGCGGGCGACGCGCTGTTCGTCTTCGCCCTGCCGGAGGACTGATCCACCACACACCCGCACGTCACGGAACGACCGCAGGGGAGGTGATCACGTGGAGCTCCGTACCGACTGGGAGACGCCCGACTTCGAGGAGATCGGTTGCGCACCCGAGGTGACGATGTACATCGCACGATCGGAGGCCTGAGGCCGACGGACGGGAGGGGCGCCGGGGCGGGCTTCCGGTGCCCCCTCCCGTCGGCCGGGAGGGAATCGGGGAACGGGACATGTGGCTGAGGGTGTTGGGGTCGGCGGCCGGGGGTGGCTACCCGCAGTGGAACTGCAGCTGCCCGACGTGCCGGGCGGTCCGCGGGGGCAGGGCGCGGGCGCGCACGCAGTCGTCGATCGCGGTGAGCCCGGACCGGGAGCGGTGGTTCCTGTTCAACGCCTCCCCCGACATCCGGGCACAGTTCGAGGCGTTCCCGGGCCTGCACCCCGGGGCCGACCGGGTCACACCGCTCCAGGCGGTGCTGCTGACCGACGGCGAGTTGGATCACACCCTGGGGCTGCTCCTGCTCCGGGAGGGACGCGGCATCCGCCTGCACGCCACCGAGACCACGTACGCGACGCTGACGTCGGGGACCGGGGTGCTGACCACGCTGGAGCGCTACTGCCCCGTCGAGTGGACACCCGTCGTCCCGGGACAGGACGTTTCGCTCGGCGGGATCTCCTACCGGGCCTTCGACGTCCCCACCGCGAAGCACGATCGATTCGGCACCGGCACCGACGAGGGCCGGGTCGTCGGCTACCGGCTCACCGACGAGGCCACCGGTGCCGCCGCGGTGTACCTGCCGGGTGTGCAGGAGCTCACCCCGGCCGTGCTCGACGAGCTCGAGGGCATCGACTGCCTGTTCATCGACGGCACGTGCTGGCACGACGACGAGCTGATCCGCCTCGGCCTGGCCGAGAAGACGGCCCACGACATGGGTCACCTCGCGCTCGGCGGACCCGGTGGCAGCCTCGAACAGCTGTCCCGGCTGCCGATCGAACGCCGGATCTACATCCACATCAACAACACCAACCCCATCCTGCTGGAGGACTCGCCGGAACGGCGCGAGGTCGAGCGGCGTGGGATGGAGGTGGCCCGCGATGGTCTCGAAGTGGAGGTCCAGTGACGACGACCATGATCGGATCGGACGAGGGTCTCGTGGAGCAACTGCGCGCTCATTCGCAGAGCTACCACAGCGCGCACCCGTTCCACCTGCGGATGAACAAGGGCGTCCTGCGCCCCGACCAGATCCGCGGCTGGGTGGCGAACCGCTACTACTACCAGGAGATGATCCCGCGCAAGGACGCCGCGATCCTGGCGAACTGCCCCGACCCGGTGGTGCGCCGGCGGTGGATCCGCCGCATCACCGACCACGACGGCACCGCCGACGGCGAGGGTGGCATCGAGGCGTGGTTCCGCCTCGGCGAGGCCTGCGGCCTGACCCGCGAGGAGATCGCCGACCACCGCCACCTCGTTCCCGGCGTGCGGTTCGCCGTCGACGCCTACGTGACCTTCGCCCGCAACCGGCCCTGGGTGGAGGCGGTCGCGTCGTCGCTGACCGAGCTGTTCGCACCGGACCTGATGGCCGAGCGCCTGGCCGCGTTCGAGAAGTACTACACGTGGATCGAGCCCGACGGCCTGGCCTATTTCCGGGCCCGGCTGTACCAGGCCCCACGCGACTCCGAGCACGCCCTCGAGGTGGTCACCGAGCACTGTCGGACTCCGCAGGACCGGGACGCCGCGGTCGCCGCGCTGTCGTTCAAGTGCGACGTGCTCTGGTCCATGATGGACGCGATCGACCAGGCCCATGGTGGCTGACGGCGATCGGCCGATACTGTCGTCGCACGTCCGGCTGCGCTTCGACCCGACCCGGGATCGGCACGTTCTGCTGGGTCCGGAGTCGGTGATCGTGCTCAACCCGACCGGCGCGGACATCCTCTCGCTGTGCGACGGGAACCGGACCGTGGCGGGAGTCGCGGCGGTGCTGCGGGAGCGCTACGACCGGGTCGTCGACGACGAGGTGGCGGCCTTCGTCGCCCGCCTCGTCGCGAGACGGTGTGTGGAGATCCACAATGGATAGACCTTTCGGACTGCTGGCCGAGCTCACCTACCGGTGCCCCCTGGCGTGTGCCTACTGCTCCAATCCGCTCGAGCTCGCCGCCTACGACGACGAGATGAGCACGGCGGAGTGGCAGCGTGTGTTCACCGAGGCCGCGGAGATGGGTGTGCTGCAGTGCCACCTCTCCGGGGGCGAGCCGCTGCTGCGCCGGGACCTGGTGGACCTGGTGCGCACCGCCGCCGAGCTGGGCATGTACACGAACCTGGTGACGAGCGCGATCGGCCTCTCGCGCAGTCGCGCGGAAGGTCTCAGGGAGGCCGGCCTGGACCATGTCCAGATCAGCGTGCAGGCCGACGAACCGGCCACGTCCGACCGGATCGCCGGGATCCCGTCGTTCGAGCGCAAGCTCAAGGCAGCCGCGGTGGTGAAGGACCTGGGCTGGCCGCTGACCGTCAACGTGGTGCTGCACCGGCAGAACATCGACCGGGTCGCCGAGATCATCGCGCTGGTCGAGGAGCTCGACGCCGACCGGATCGAGCTGGCCAACACCCAGTACTACGGGTGGGCGTGGCGCAACCGGGCCGCACTGCTCCCGAGCCGGGAGCAGCTAGCGGCGGCCGAGGAGATCGTGCGGGCCGCCCGCGTGCGGTTGACGGGCCGGATGGAGGTCGTGCACGTCCTGCCCGACTACTACAGCGAGTACCCCAAGCCGTGCATGGGTGGCTGGGCCGCACGGCAGCTCACCGTGGCTCCCAACGGGCACGCGCTGCCGTGCCCGGCCGCGCAGACCCTGCCGCTCCCCCGCGCGAGCGTCCGCGAGGAGCCGCTCTCGACGATCTGGGACTCGGCACCGATGTTCACCGCCTTCCGCGGCACCGACTGGATGCGCGACCCCTGCCGGACGTGCGACCGCCGCGAGCTCGACTTCGGCGGGTGCCGCTGCCAGGCGTTCCAGCTCACCGGCGACCCGGCCCGCACGGACCCGGTCTGTCACCTCTCCCCCGACCACGCGCTGGTGACCGCGGCGGTGGACACGGCGAACGGGGAGCGGCGCCACGAGATCCTGATACCCCGGCCGCACCGGTCCTGACCATGGGCACCGACCGGGAGCACCGGCGCCGGACGTTGACCGCCTGGGAGCGCTTCGTCTCCGGCGAGGACGACGTGCAGGGGATCCCGCCGCCGATACTGCGGTCGTGGCACCGGTGTCGCGACGTGCACAAGATCGATCCCCTGCTCTGGCGTCCGACGACCACCACCCGGGGGCACAGCCATCGGCCGGCGCACCCCGGCGTGTTCGCCCAGCTCGGCGGGATCGCCTCCGCGCTCGCGGAGCACGGCGCGGGATGCCTGGCCACGGTCACCGACGGGGAGGGTCAGATCGTCGCGTCCTGGGGCACGCGTGGACTCCGCAGCTGTGCCGCGGACAGCGGCCTCGCCCCGTTCTTCAACTGGTCCGAGGCGGCGACGGGCACCAACGGCATGGGCACTGCCATCCTGCAGGATCATCCCGTCGTGGTCCGCGGTCCGGAGCACTGGTGCCAGGAGATGCACGGGTGGAACTGCGCCGGCGCAGCGGTCTACGACGCCGTGACGCGGGACCCCGTGGCCGCCCTGAACATCTCCCTGTGCTCGCAGGAGGACATCAGCGGCTACGCGAGCGGAATCGCAGCGGAGATGGAGCCCGTCAACGCCGGGCTACGCGAGCAGGCCGTGCAGGACGGCGTCACCATCTCGCGGGAGTTCACGAAGGCCGAGTCGACCTCCGTCGGCGGGTTGCTGGCGATCGACCTGGCCGGCAACGTCGTCGCCGGCAACGACGGAGCCAGGGCGTTGCTCCGGGATCTGTCCGCGGGGTTCATGGTGGATCCGGCGAGCCGCCGGAGGGCAGGGGGTGCGACGCTCCGCAGCATCGTCGGGCAGGCCGAGGGCAGGGCGGAGAGAAATCCCGACTGGATCGGATCGGCCGACCTCGGCACCCCCTTGGTCGGGCGCCCCGAGATGTTCTCGATGGCTCCCGTCCGCGTGGGCGCCGGTGTGATCGGGTGGCTGCTCTCCCACGACCCGGCGAGCGACGGCGAGGAGCTGGCCGCGCCCGCAGCCGGTGCGATCGGCCGGATCGCGGCCGTTCAGGGTGGCCAGGTACTGCTGCTGGATCCGTCGGAGATCCGCTACGCCGAGGCGAGCGGGCACGCGGTCTGGCTGATCACCGACGATGGGCGTGTCCGCGCGGCGACCCGCGGAATGGACAACGTCGACGCCGAACTGACGCCATGGGGATTCCTCCGTACCCATCGCAGCTATCTCGTCAACCTCGAACGAGTCCGCCGGGTCGACCACAGGAGCCGCGGGATTCTCACCCTGAGCACGGACCAGCAACGGGATGAGCGAATCCCGGTCTCCCGCCGGAGCTCGGCGAGGATAAGGAACCTGCTCGGTCTCTAGGCGGAATCACGAGCCGAAGAGGATCGGCAGCATGACGGCCGCTGCGATCAGCGCGACACCGCTGAGCAGATCCGCACGGATATGGATGAGTCGGGCGGCGAATCTGCCGAGTTGCAGCCCGAGCAACGACATCACGGCGGTCGTGATGCCGAAGACGACGGACGAGAAGACCGGGGAGAAGCCGAGCATCCCCAGGCTGGCACCGGCCACGAGATTGTCCAGGCCCAGCGAGAACGGGATGCCGAACAGCGCCCAGGGGTGGTCCAGCTCCTCGGCCTCGGGGTTCCGCATCGCGGTGATGAGGAGATACAGGCCATAGGCGCCGAGTACCGCCGATCCGACGTATTCGGCATATGATCCGATCACGTCACCGACGGCACTGCCCACAGTCAGACCCGCCAGTGGCATCACCACGTCCCAGAGCCCGAAGGCCAGGGCTATCTGGACCGCTCGACGGAAGCCGAACGGCACTGTACCGAGCACGATCGCCACGCGAAAATTGTCGAGACTGAGCAGAAAACCGAGGCCGATTACCTCCCAGATCATGCGGCCCCCCTGTCGAACCCATTGCTGAACCGAATGCTATACATCCGCGCGGCGCCCTGCAAAGCGTGCCCGAAAAGCGTCGTCACAGTCGTCGTTCGTGACACGAATACGACCGTTCGTGCCACAACCCGAGCGGCGACCGGTTGGGGGCCATGAGCCCTGTCTCCCGGGCGGGCAGCCCTCTGGCAGGGTGAACACATGACCGCTTCGAAGCCCACCGTCGACCCCTACGACGGCCCCGCCCCCACCGACCTCGTCATCGAGGAGCTCGCCACCGGCGACGGCGCCGAGGCGCGCGCCGGGCAGACCGTCGAGGTGCACTACGTCGGCGTGGCCCACTCCACCGGCGAGGAGTTCGACGCCTCCTACAACCGCGGTTCCACGTTCCGCTTCCCGCTCGGTGCCGGTCGCGTCATCGCGGGCTGGGACCAGGGCGTGGCCGGGATGAAGGTCGGCGGCCGCCGCAAGCTCGTGATCCCCCCGCACCTCGGCTACGGCGACCGCGGTGCCGGTGGCGCCATCAAGGGCGGCGAGACCCTGATCTTCGTGGTCGACCTGCTGGGCGTGTCCTGAACCTGCTGATCCTCTCCGACACCCACGTCCCGGTGCGGGCGAAGGACCTGCCCGCACCGGTGTGGGAGGCGGTCGACGCCGCGGACGTGGTGATCCACGCCGGGGACTGGATGTCGGCCGACCTGCTCGACGCGCTCGAGGCCCGCTCGGCCCGTCTGGTCGGGGTCTGGGGCAACAACGACGGTCCCGACCTGCGCGAACGCCTGCCCGAGGTGGCCCGCGTCGAGCTGGACGGCGTCCGGTTCGCCGTCGTGCACGAGACGGGTGCGGCGCAGGGGCGCGAGAAGCGCTGCCAGAAGGCCTACCCGGACACGGACGTGCTGGTCTTCGGCCACAGCCACATCCCCTGGGACACGACGGCGGCGAACGGTCTGCGCCTGCTGAACCCCGGCTCACCCACGGACCGCCGCCGCCAGCCCACCCACACGTGGATGACGGCGGAGACGACGCCGGGGCGCCTGGACCAGGTCACCCTCCACCACCTCTGACCCGCGAGTCGGCGGTTTCCCGTCCGCGAGTCGGCGGTTTCCCGTCCGCGAGTCGGCCCTTTCGCGTCCGTGAGTCGGCGGTTCTCCGCCTCCGGTGACGCCGTGGACCGCCGACTCGGCCACCCGGAAGTGCCGACTCGCGCACCTGGATGTGCCGACTCGCGCGCTCGGAAGTGCCGACTCGCGGGGTGGGTCGGTGGGGTCAGACCGTGATCGTCGATCTCGAGGAACGCGTGGTCGAGGGAGCTGCGCGGTCGGTCCTGCTGCTCCGCGATCGTCATCGTCGCGGCCAGGTGCGCGGGGATGTCGACGTCGGAGGGCTCACCGGGGGATTCACCGTCATGGGTGAGACATGCATGCTCTTTCACCCTTCCGCGGAGGACGGCGGCGAAATGGTGGGTGAACAGTTGGTCGGAATCCGACTTCCAGGCGGAAGGTACAATAACGGGTATGGGTGAATCGCGCGACGGTGTGGAGCTGACCAGCCTCGACAAACCCCTGTTCGACGATTCGGGTGCCACCAAGCGCGATCTCATCGACTATCTGGACGCCGTCGGCGACCGCATCCTGCCGGTCCTGCGCAACCGTCCGCTCTCGGTCATGCGGGTCCGCCCCGGGCAGGCCCCGTTCATGCAGAAGAACACGTCGAAGTACGCGCCGGACTGGATCGCCACCACCACGGTGTGGGCGCAGACGTCGCACCGCGAGGTCGCCTACCCGCTGTGCGACGACCGGCGCACGCTGCTCTGGTTCGCGAACCAACGGTCGATCGAGTTCCATCCCACGCTCATCGAGGTGGGGGCCGAGCACCCCAGCCACCTCGTGATGGACCTCGACCCGCCCGACGGTGGCACGTTCGACCACGTGGTTCGCGCCGCCCGGCTCGTCGAGCGGGCGCTGGCCGATCTCGGGCTGGACGGCGCGGTGAAGACGAGCGGCGCCAAGGGCCTGCACGTGTTCGTGCCGATCGCCGGCACCTCGTTCGACGACGCCGCCGCGGCCACCCGGGCCCTGGCCGCCCGCGCCGAACGCCTCGACCCCGGGGTCGCCACCACGGCGTTCATCAAGGACGACCGGGAGGGCAAGGTCTTCCTCGATCCCACCCGCGCGGGCGGGGCCACGGTGGTCGCGGCCTACAGCCCGCGCATCCGTCCCGGCGTGCCCGTCTCCTTCCCCGTGACGTGGGCCGAGCTCGACGACGTGACGCCAGCCGACTTCACGGTCCACACGGCCGTCGAGCGGCTCGGGGACGCCGACCCGTGGCGCGACCGCATGCCCGCCCCGCAGCCGCTGCCCGCCGACCTGGTGGCGGAGGGCCACACGATCCCGGTCCCCCGCGTCGTGGCCATGCACGAGGGGAAGCGGCGCAAGCGGGCCGCCGGCGGGTAGATCGACCGGCCGTCGGGCACCCGGCGGTGGGTGCGGAACGCCGCCTTCGCCGGCCCGGGCTTCGCCGACGCGGGGTTCCGGCCGGAGCGACCGGTCCTCGCACAGCACGTCTCGGTGCCGGACCGGATCTCCGGCGGTTCCTGTGGCGGGTCGCGGCCGCCCGGGACGCGGTGCGGAGCGGTTAGCCCTGGTAATTCATGAGAGCCGTGGATCGATCTTGTGACCGCGTCGGTCGGCCTGGCTGGTGCCGTTCCTGGATGTGGACATGGTGAGGTTTCCGGCGTGCTGGTTCTGCCGGTAGCTCCCGC
>Ga0209933_1000658_pt1 | contig 54239 bp, 36 predicted proteins | sample ThiBiot_300_biof_FD_183944 | JGI IMG/M metagenome (GOLD analysis project Ga0209933, IMG submission 183944) | Wastewater bioreactor microbial communities from Cape Town, South Africa - Thiocy_cont_300_biof (SPAdes) | ecosystem: Engineered > Bioremediation > Thiocyanate > Unclassified | place...
TCCGCAGCCCTGCCGAGATGGCGTGACTGTCGTCGCGGCCGGTGATCTCGCCGTCGTAACGGGCGTAGATCGAGGTCGAAGCACCGATCTGCGCATTGAGGCCGAAGCCGACCACCGCCGCGTCGCGCAGCGGCTGGGCGCCGTAGACGGTGAAGGCCGCGGTCGGTGCGCCGGCGAAAGCCGCCGTCATCGGTCGCGCCGTGTCGGCATATTCGTGCGCCCAACCCAGGCGCAAGGTGATAGCCAATGGCCGCTCCAGCCCCACCGGGATGTTGGCGCCGAAGTCCGCGCCGATCACGGTGCGCAGCGACGTAGTGTTCTGCTGGGCCACGCTCAGGTTCAGCGACTGCGCCCCACTCTCGCCGAAGGCGTTTTGCGACACCGCCACCGTCTGGAAGCGGGCGAACGGCGTGATCGTCGCCTGCGCCGCCTCGTAGACGCCGATCTTGTAGCCCGCCTCGATCTGGCCCAGGAACTGATTGGCCCCGGTCCCGCCATTGGCGTAGCGCGTCGCCAGGCCCGGGATCTGCATCACCCGCTGCAGGCGGTTGTCGCTGTAGGCATAGCCCGCCAGCGCATCGACGTAGAGACCGCCCTGATTGAACGAGGCATAGAGGGCGGCACTGTAGTTGTCGCTGTTGCCGTTGCCTTGGAAGCCGTTCACCCACTGGCGGCCGCTCGAATAGCCGAAGGCGAGACCCACCAGGACGCGCGAATCGAAGCGGTAGTCGGCACCCACGGCGACGCCGCCGAGATTGTAGGTGAGCGTGCCGGCATTGGCGTTGCCGCCGATGCTGCCGAAGCCGCCCAGGCCGCTGATCCAGACCCCCCATTTCGGTTGATCGGCGGTGTCGCAAGCGATCTCACAGGCCTCTGCCAGGGCGACGCGTGTCGCCGTGCCGCCGCCCCGCGCCGCGGCGATCTGCTGCCCCAAGGTGTTCATGAAGGTGAGTGAAGCGCCGACATTCACCGAGCCGAAGTCGGCATAGGGCTGGCCGCTGATCGCATCGAGTGCTGCCGGCCCCTGCTGGGTCGTGAGGGCGGCAAGCGCGCTCAGCACCGTGGCGAAGTCGCCGGTTGCCGTCGGCGAGGCGGTATCCAGGGCATTGCCAACGGCGCGCTGGTTCGACGTCTGCGCCCCTGAGGCGAAGGCGCTCGCCGCCTGCTCCAGCAGCAGATAGACGTTGTTGGCGTCATAGCTGAGGCTGGGCGTCAGGAAGGCGAGATTGCTGCTCACACCGCCATAGGTGCCGGTCAGCCCACCCGTTGCCGTGACGATGGTGTAGGTCGTATTGCGCTGATAGCTGCCCGATGTCGCCAGCACCTGCACCGTGCCGCCATTGATCGTGGCCGTGCCGGTGGCGACGATCTTGTCGTTCTGGCCGGCGCTGTTGACCTCGACCTGGTAGACGCCGCCGGTCTGGCTGAAGTTGCCGGTGACGGTCATCGTGCCGATCGAGTTGCCAGGCGCCACGGTGCCGCCGTTGACGGCCAGCGCGCCGATCAACTGCCCATTGCCGCCCAGCGCGCCGCCATTGGTCACCGTGACGTTGCTGGTCATGCTGCCGTTCACGGCCAGGACGCCACCCGACACGGTCGTGCCTCCGCCCACCACGCTGTTGCCCGTGAGACTGAGCAGGCCCGCGCCGGTCTTGGTCAGGCTGCCGGTACCCGTGATGGCGCCGGCATAGGTCCCGGTCGTGCTTTGGTCGAACACCACGGCCGCATTGTTCAGGATGTTGCCCGGCAGGCTGCTCGCATTGCCTTGCAGGGTCCCGCTGTTGATCGTGGTGCCGCCTGTATAGGCATTGGTGCCGCTCAGGATCAGCAGACCCGTTGCCGACACGTTGAGGCTGCCGGTGCCGGTCATGTTGCCGGCGTAGGTACCGCCGCCGGTGAAGACGACGGCGGCATTGTTCAGGATGTTGCCCTGCAGGCTCGACGTCGTGCCGGTCAGTGTGCCACCCGAGACCGTCGTACCACCACTGTAGCTGTTGGCGCCGCTCAGCGTGAGGTTGCCCGCACCGCTCTTGGTGAGCCCGCCCGTGCCCGACATGATGCCGGCATAGGTACCGTCGGTGCCCTGGTTGAACACCACGCTGGCATTGTTCTCGATGTTGCCCTGCAGGCTCGTCGTGTTGCCGGTGAGCGTGCCGCCCGACACCATCGTCCCACCGGTATAGGTGTTGGCGCCGGTCAGCGTCACGTTGCCGAAGCCCGTCTTGGCCAGGCCGCCCGCGCCCGACATGACGCCGGCATAGGTGCCGTTCGTGTCCTGGTCGAACACCACCGCGGCGTTGTTGACGATGTTGCCCTGCAGGTTGGTCGTGCTGCCGGTCAGCGTGCCGCCCGACACCGTCGTGCCACCCGTGTAGGTGTTCGTGCCGGTCAGGGTCAGGTTGCCCGAGCCTGCCTTGGTCAGACTGCCCGTCCCCGACAGGACGCTGCCATAGCTGCCGTCCGTGCTCTGGTCGAACACGACAGCGGCGTTGTTCACGATGTTGCGCTGCAGGCTCGACGTCGTGCCCTGCAGGATGCCGGCCGTCACCGTCGTGCCGCCGGTGTAGCTGTTGGTGCCCGTGAGGATGAGTGTCCCGGTGCCTGTCTTGGTCAACCCGCCCGTGCCGGAGATCGCACCCTGCAGAGTAAGCGTATTGCCGTTGGTGTCGAAGGTGCCGCCGGGTGTTGTCAGCGTGATCGGTCGTGCGATGGTGAAGCTCGCCGTCGCCTGGATCGTGCCGCCGACCACGGTCAGCATCGTGCCGGCCGCCCCGAAGGCGCTGTCGGAACCGGCCTGCACTATGCCGCCGCTGATCGTCGTGCCGCCGGTATAGGTGCTGCCGCCCGTCAGGGTCACCGTGCCCGGCCCCATATAGGCGATGCTGCCGCTGCCGCTGATGTTGCCCGCGAAAGTGATGTTGTCGGAACGGTTGAAGGCCAGCACGCCGTTGTTGATCACGTCGCCCGCGATCATGCCCGTGGTGCCGCCGTTGCCGAGCTGCAGGATTCCGCCCGTGATGATCGTGCCGCCGGTGTAGGTGTTGTTTGCCGTCAGGATCAAGGTCCCCGCACCCGTCTTGGTCAGGTTGCCCGTGCCCGACATCACCCCGGCATAGATGCCGCTGGTCGTCTGGTTGAACACCACCGCAGAATTGTTGGTAATGTCGCCCTGCAGGCTCGTCGTGTTGCCCGTGAGCGTACCGGCCGACACTGTCGTGCCGCCCGTGTAACTGTTCGTGCCGATCAGCGTGAGGTTGCCGCCTCCCGTCAGGGTCAGCGAACCGCTGCCCGTCATGTTGCCGGCGTAAGTGCCGTTGCTGGTCTGGTTGAACACCACCTTGGCATTGTTCTCGATGTTGCCCTGCAGGCTCGTGGTCGAGCCCTGCAAGGTGCCGCCCCACACCGTCGTGCCACCGGTATAGGTGTTGGCGCCGGTCAGGATCAGCGTACCGCTGCCCTGCTTGACCAGCGAGCCGCCGGTGCCGCCGTTCCATCCGCCGTCGGCGATCACGCCGGCAAAGGTCGTATCGTTGGCCGTGCCGACCGTCAGGCTGTTGCTGCCCAGCAGGACCGACGTGCCGGCAACACCAGAGAGATCCTGGATCGTGCCGGGGCCGTAAGCGCCGGAGACGTCCAGGCTCGCGCCGGTCCCGGTGAGGGCCACACCGCTCGAAGAGGCGATGCTGCCATCGTAGTAGAGCGAGAGCGTCGCCCCCGCCCCGACCGTCGTCGCGCCGGTATAGCCGTTGACCCCGGCCAGCCCCTGCGCTGCATTGGCCGCAAGCGCGAGCCCGCCGCTGCCCGAGAGGCTGCCCGCGAAGGCGCCGCTGCTGCCGGTGACGGTGAGCGTCTGGCTGCCCAGCACGACGCGGCCGACGCCGCTGCTGTCGAGCAGGCCACCGACCGTGGCGCCGTTGTCGGTCCCCGAGATGTCGAAGGTCGCCTCGCCGGCGCTGCTCGGCGAGAAGGCTACGTAGAGCGAGTCGGCGATCGAACCCGCCCCGATCAGTACCAGGCTCGCCCCTTGATAGATCCGCGTGATGCCGCCGTAGGAAGACACGCCCGACAGCGTCAGCGTGCCCTCGAGGAGGGTCAGCGCACCGCGTGTCACGTTGCCGTCGGGGCCGGCGCCGGCATCGACGATCGACCCGGAGAACGTACCCGTGGCATTGCCCACCACCAGCTCGTTGCTGCCGAGCCTCACTGTTCCGCCGCCGGCCAGATCCGCGACCGAGTTTTCCGTGTTGCCGCTGCCGCTGATGTCGAAGGTGGCACCGCTTGCCACCGTGAGACTCGAGGAGCCGATGCCGCCCGCCCCGACGATCGCGAGCGTGCCGGCATTGATCGTCGTCGCCCCGCTATAGCCGCCGTAGCTCTCGAGCGTCAGCGTGCCGCTGCCTTGCTTGGTCAACCCGCCAGTGCCGGAGATGCTGCCGGCGAAGCTGGTGCTGTTGGCCGTGCCGAACGTCAGGCTGTTGTTGCCCAGCACGACGGACGTGCCGGCAACACCGGCGAAATCCTGGATGGTCTGGCTGCCGCTGGCACCGGAGATATCGAAGGTCGCGCCGCTCGCCGCAAGAGCGACGCCGCTCGATCCCGCAATGCTGCCGGTGCCGGACAACGCCAGGGTACCGGCGTTGATCGTCGTCGCACCGCCGTAGGTGTTGACGCTCTCAACCACCAGCGTGCCGGTCCCCTGCTTGGTCAGCCCGCCGCTTCCCGTGATCGTGCCCTGCAAGGTGAGTGTATAGCCGTTGGTGTCGAACGTGCCGCCAGGTGTTGTCAGGGTGATCGGCCGCGCCATGGTGAAGCTTGTCGTCGCCTGCACCGTGCCACCGACGATGGTCAGCCCCTTACCCGCTGCACCGAAGGCACTGTCCGAGCCGGCCAGCACCGTACCGCCGATGATCGCTGTGCCGCCCGTGTAGGTGCTGTTCCCCGTCAGGGTCACCGTGCCGGGGCCCATGTAGGCAACGCTGCCGCTGCCGCCGATATCGCCTGCGAAGGTAATGTTGTCGGAGCGATTGAAGGCCAGCACGCCGTCATTGACCACGTTGCCCGCGATCATGCCGGTGGTGCCGCCATTGCCGAGCTGCAGGATGCCGTCGGAAATGGTCGTGCCACCGCCATACGTGTTGTTCTGCGTCAGAACCAGCGTGCCGCCGCCTGCCTTGGTCAGACCGCCGCTGCCGCCGATCACACTGTTCTGCGTGAACGTCGTGCCGGTCGCGACATCGAACGTGCCGCCGCCCGTGCCCAGGGTCGTCGCGCGGGACGTCGCAATGTTCGCGGTCGTCTGCAGGGTGCCGCCAGCAAGGGTCAGCGGGCCGCCGGCCGCACCCAGATTGGCGTCCTGCGAGATCGAGAGCGCGCCGCCGTTGACCGTCGTGCCGCCGCCATAGGTGTTGATGCCCGACAGAATCAGCGTGCCGCCGCCGGTCTTGGTCAACGACCCCGTTCCCGACATGACACCCGCATAGATGCCGTTGATCGCCTGGTCGAATACCACCGCGGCGTTGTTGGTGATGTCGCCCTGCAGGCTCGCCGTATTGCCCTGCAAGGTGCCGGCGCTCACGACCGTGCCGCCCGTGTAATTGTTGGCGCCGCTCAGGATCAGCGTGCCGCTGCCCGTCTTGGTCAGACCGCCGCCGCCGGAGATGTTGCCGGCGAAGCTCGTGCTGTTGGCCGAGCCGACCGTCAGGCTATTGCCGCCCAGCACGATGAACGTGCCGGCGACACCGGTGAGGTCCTGGATCGTGCGGCTGCCATTGGCGCCGGAGATGTCGAACGTCGTGTTAGCGACTGCCAGGTTGACGCCGCTCGACGCGGCAATATCGCCATTCCCGGAGAGCGCCAGAGTGCCGGCGTTGACCGTGGTCGCGCCCGAATAGCCGTTCGCTGCCGCCAGAGTCAGCGTGCCGCTGCCGGCCTTGGTCAGGCCGCCGGCACCACCGATGACTCCATTCTGCGCGAGGGTCGCGCCCGTCGCGACGTCGAACGTGCCGCCCGCGTTCAAGGTCGTCGCGCGCGACATCGTGATGTCGGCGGTCGCCCGCAGGATGCCGCCGCCGAAGGTCAGGGTCCCGGCGCCCGCGCCGAGATTGGTATCCCGCGAGATCGAGATCATGCCGGCATCGATCGTCGTGCCGCCGCCATAGGTATTGGTTTGGTTCAGCACCAGCGTGCCGTCGCCGATCTTGGTCAGCCCACCGCTGCCGTCGATGACGCCGTTCTGCGTCAGCGTCGTACCTGTCACGACATCGAACGTGCCGCCACCCGCGTTCAAGGTCGTCGCACGGGATGTCGCTATGTCGGCGGTTGTCCGCAAGGTGCCGCCATCGAAGGCGAGAGCGCCGGCGGCAAGGCTGAGATTGGCGTCTCGCGAGATCGAGATCGTACCGCCGTTTATCGACGTGCCGCCCCCGTAGGTGTTGGTACCGCTCAAAGTGAGGGTACCACTGCCGATCTTGATCAGGCCGCCTCCCCCGTCGATGACACCTGCGAAGCTCGTGTCGTTGGCCGTCCCGACGGTCAGGCTGTTGCTGCCCAGCGAAACAAACGTCCCGGCGATACCGCTCAGATCCTTGATCACGCGGCTGCCGTTCGCACCCGAGATATCGAATGCCGCACCTGTGCCGTTGAGCACGACGCCACTCGACGAGGCGATGCTGCCGTTGCCCAGAAGGCCAAGCACCGCGCCCGCCCCGATCGTCGTCACGCCGCCGTAGGTATTGACGCCGCGCAGCAACTGCGAGGCAGTGTCGGCGAGCGTCAATCCGCCGTTGCCTGAGATGACGCCATTGAAGGTTGCCGAGCTGTTGACGCGAGTGATGGTAAGTGTCCGATCGCCGAGCACCACGGCACCGTCGCCTGCCGAGTCGCGCAGACCGCCGACCGACGCGCCGTTGGTCGTCTGCGAGATGTCCAGAGCGGCACGGCCGGACGTGTTCGGCAGGAAGTCGACGTAGAGTGTATTGGCGATCGAGCCCGCGTCCTTGAGGGCCAGCGTCGCGCCTTGATGGATCGTCGTGACGCCGCCGTAGGTCGAGGCACCGGAGAGCGTCAGTGTGCCGTTCCGGAGCTCGAGCGTCGCGGCGGCGGTGCCGTTGATCACGCCCGAGAATTCACCCGAGGCGCTCGTGACCGTCAGCCCCTTGCCGCCAAGCTGTACCGTGCCGGCCCCGGCGAGGTTGCTGACGGGGTTGTAGGCCCCGCCGCCGCTGAGATCGAACGTCGCGCCGCTCGCGACCGTCACACCGCTCGAATTGCCGAGGTTTCCGAATTCAGTCAGCGCCAGCGTGCCGGCATTGATGGTCGTCGCCCCCGTGTAGTCCTGGACCTTCGTGAGGGTCAGCCTGTTGCCGCCGGCCTTGACCAGCGAGCCACCCAGGCTGCTGCCCAGCTCCCTGTCGGTGATGATGCCTTCGAACGACACCGCGTTGCCCGCGCCCACCGTCAGGGTATGGCTGCCGAGCTTCACCGTCGTGCCGGTCACGCCGCTCAGGTCCCCGATCGTCCGGTCGCCGCTGGCGGCGGAAATGTCGAAGGTCGCGCCGGAGATCGTGAGCGAGACGACGCTCGACGCTCCGATGCTGCCTGCCCCGGACAGCGCCAGGGTTCCGCCCTCGATCGTCGTCTGGCCGCCATAGGTGTTCGCGGCTCCCAGAACGAGCGTGCCGCCGCCGCTCTTGGTGATCCCGTCAGCGCCTCCGATAACCCCGTTCTGGGTGAGTGTCGTGCCGGTCGCTACGTCGAAGAGGCCGCGCAAATTCAGCGTCGTGGCGCGGGACATGGTGATATCGGCCGTCGTCCGCAGCACGCCGCCGCCAAAAGCGAGCGTGCCGGCAGCCGCACCGAGATTGGCGTCGCTCGAAATGGAGAGGACACCGTCGTTGATCGTCGTGCCGCCGCCGTAAGTGTTGGCGCCAGTGAATGTGAGCGTGCCGCCACCGGTCTTGGTCAGGCCGCCCGCACCGCCGATTGCGCCGTCCTGCACAAGCGTCGAGCCGGCCGCCACGTCGAAGGTGCCGCCCCCCGCATTCAGCGTCGTCGCGCGCGACATCGCAAACGATGCGACCGTCTGCAGTGTGCCGCCATTGAAGGTCAGCGTGCCAGCGGCGCTACCCAGGTTGTTGTTTGCCAGAACCGTGAGGATGCCGGCGTTGATCGTCGTACCGCCCTGATATGTATTGGCGCCGGTCAATCCGAGCGTGCCAGCGCCTGTCTTGGTCAGGCCGCCGACTCCATCTATTGCGCCATTCTGCGTGAGCGTCGTGCCGCTCGCCACGTCGAAGCCGCCGCCGCCAGCATCGAGCGTCGTCGCGCGTAACATCGCGAACGTTGCCGTCGTCCGCAGCCTGCCGCCGCCGCTGAAGGTCAGACCGCCGCTGGCGTCGCCCAGGTTGTTGTTTGCCGCAATCGAGATCGTGCCAGAGTGGATCCTCGTGCCGCCCTGGTAGTCATTGGCGCCGGTAAGGACGAGCGTACCGATAGCGGCCAAGGTGAGACGGCCCGAGCCGCTGATCACGCCGTTATGTGTAAGGTTAGTCCCCACCTGAAAAGTGCCGCCACCGGCATTCAGGGTCGTCGCGCGCGACATTGTGATGTTCGCCGTGGTTCGCAACGAGCCGCCGTCGAACACCAGGTCGCCGTCGACATGGCCAAGCGCGGTGTTCGCGGACACCGTCACGGAGCCGCCATTGATCGTCGTGCCGCCCTCGTAGGTATTGACGCCGTCCAGGATGAGCTGGCCGTCACCGAACTTGGTGAGGCGCCCCGTGCCGCTGATTACACCGCTGTGCGTGAGCGTCGTGGCGCTCGCCACGAGGAACGTGCCGCCGCCAGCATTCAGCGTCGTCGCGCGTGACATCGCGAATGTTGCCGTCGTCTGCAGCCTGCCGCCGCCGAAGGTCAGAGCGCCGCTGGCGTCGCCCAGGTTGTTGTTCGCCGAAATCGTAATCGTGCCGGCGTTGATCGTCGTGCCGCCGGTGTAAGTGTTCGAGCCCGACAGCGTCCAGTTGCCGGCCCCTTCCTTCACGATCGTTCCGCCCGAGCCCGAGATGACACCGCCGAAGGCCGTCGACTGGTTGTTGCCGCCTACGGTGAGCCGCTTGTTTGCGAGGATTACATTGCCAGTCGCCCCTTCGATGGAGCCGACCGTCGTCCCGGAACTTGTGAGAAGACTGAGGTACAACTGGCTTTCGGCGCCGTCGAGGATGATCCGGGCCTGCCCGCCGCTGCCGGTAGCCCGGATTACGATCGTCGCTCCGCTGCTCGCCGTAGCGGTTGCACTCGCCAGTGTTGCGGAGCCGTAAACATTCAAAATTGTGGCAGCGGTATAGCTGCCGCTATAAACGCCGGAAATACTGATCTGTGCCGTGCCGGCGCTCGCCGTATCGTAGAAGTTAATCGTGGCGCCGTCGCTCAGCGAGAAGACGGCATTGCCCGCCGTCGCGGAATTGTTGAATCCAAAGCCCGAGGCTGCGCCGATCCCCTCATTTATCCCGCCGGCGTTAAACGTCTGTACGCTGGCGGAGTTGTTGACGATGCCGGCGCCAAAGAAGCTCATGCCGGCGCCGTTGAATGCATTGAAGGTATAGGCTGGGGCTGTGGCGTCGAACTGGAGTGCGCTGACGCTATGCCCCGCACTAAAATCTATGATCCGCGCCGTCCCTCCGGTCGAGAAAATTGCCGTGGTCGTACCGTTGGGAATCGACGCCGGATTCCAATTGCTTGATAGGGTGTAGGTGGAGGTCGTCCCTACCCAGGTCGTCTGCGCTGCCACCCCGAACGGCGTCAGCGCCGTAGCGCCCAAAAGACACGCAAAGCCCAATCGCGCCTTGCGCGCCACATTCACGCCACGCATCCCACCGCTCCCCAAACCCACCACAGATTTTGGGGAGTACCTAGCACCTCAACTGCAAAGAGTCTCGCTCAATGCAACTAAAACGTGGGGAAATCGTCCGCGCTCAATAGGTGCCGGGATACTGGCCGCCATCCATCAGGATGTTCTGGCCCGTCATGTAGCCGGCGTGAGTGCTGCAGAGGAAGGCGCACATCTTGCCGAACTCCTCGGCGGTGCCGAACCGGCCGGCGGGATGGGCCTTGGCGCTCGCGGCATACTCGGCGTCGAAGTCGGTCCCGGTCTTGGCAGCGCGCGCCCGCATGGTGCCGCGCAGGCGATCGGTATCGAAAGGCCCGGGCAGCAGGCCGTTGATCGTGACGCCGTGGCGCACCGTCGTGCGGGCCACGCCCGCAACGAAGCCGGTGAGGCCCGAGCGCGCGCCGTTGCTGAGGCCCAGTATGTCGATCGGCGCCTTCACCGAGCTCGAGGTGATGTTCACGATGCGCCCGAAGCCGCGCTTCATCATGCCGTCGACCGACGCCTTGATGAACTCGATGGGCGTCAGCATGTTGGCGTCGAGCGCCTTGATCCAGTCGTCGCGGTTCCAGTCGCGGAAGTTGCCCGGCGGCGGACCGCCGGCATTGTTCACGATGATGTCGGGCTCCGGACAGGCGGCCAGCACCTGATTGCGGCCGGCTTCCGTCGTCACGTCGACGGCGACCGCCGTCACCTTGACGCCGAACTTCTTGGCGATTTCGTTGGCCGTCGCCTCGAGCTCCGACTTGGTGCGGGCGTTGATCACCAGATCGACGCCCTCTTCGGCCAGCGCCATCGCGCAGCCCTTGCCCAAGCCCTTGCTGGCCGCGCAGACGATCGCCTTGCGGCCCTTGATGCCCATATCCATCTAGCGTCCCTTTCCCTAGTTCATGCGGACTAATTCACGCGCGTCCAGATCTGCGTCTCGCCGAGCATCGGCGTGCCGACATAGCCGCGCAGGCGCAGCTTGCCGTCCGGTTGCAGGCTGATATTGGCGCTGTAGATCTTGCCGTTCTCGCCATTGTAGATCTGGCCGCCGTCGAACGCGTTGGGATCGGACGTCGCCTTGAAGCCCCAGATCAGCGGCATGCCGATCACCTTGCGGCTGCGCAGCGACGGGTTCTCGTTGCGATAGTCGGTGGCGACGTCGGGCGGCACCACCTTGCCGTCCGGTCCCTTGGGATTGATCAGCCCGACGACAAAGCCGCAGATCGGGCCGCTGCCGGCATCCGGACAGGGGCCGATCTTGACCTGGGCCACGCCCGACGCCGTGAGCCAGGTCCCTGCCACGCCCTGTTGTGCCGATGCCGACGACGCCAGCAAGGCGAGCGCCGCTGCCAGAACGATCTTCTTCATCGCATCCTCCCCCGCTCCAGGAACTCCCGCCTCACGACGAGCCGGCAAGCTCCGTCAGCACATCGGCCGCCAGACGGCGGTCGATTTCGCGCCGCTCCACGAGCGCCCGCCGGTCGAGCGCGGCAACGACCAGCCGTGCCGCTTGTGCGGAACGTTCCATGTGCGACACGAGATATTGCACGACACCCGCGCCTGCGTGCAATTGCCGGTCGGCGAGCTGCTTGAGAATGATCGAGCCCAGCAGTTCGTCGTCGGGCGGGGCCACCGCCACTGCCGGTGCCGCGCGCAGGCGCGAGGCGAGATCCGGCAGCGCAATCGACCAGCGCGCCGGTGGCTCCGTCGAAATCAGCAGCAGAAAGCCGCGGCGCTCGCGGATCAGGTTGTAGAGATGGAACAGTCCCCGCTCAGGCGCCTGCTCGGCGCCTTCGATCACGATCGTGGGCTGCGAGGCGGCAAGCTCGGTGAGATCGGCCACGCCCTTGCCCTCGAGGTCTCGCCCCGCCAGTACCAGGGCGCCGCTCCGTGCCGCCCAGATCCGGCCGAGATGGGTCTTGCCGCAGCCGGCCGGCCCACTCAGCGCCAGGGCCGGCGCCGGCCAATCGGGCCAGCGATCGATCCAGGCCAGCGCCTCGCGATTGCCGTCGGCCACGACGAAATCCTCGCGCGCGTAGGTCGGCGGCGGAAGCGCGAGATCGAGCGTGAGCTGGCGGGCCATAGCTGTCAGGCGGACCGATCAGGCGGCCGTGCCGCGGTAGATATCGCTTTCACGATAGCGGCTGAGAAGATGGCGCACGATGACCCCGATCACCGCGGCAATGGGAACGGCCACCAGGATGCCGACGAAACCGAACAGCGTGCCGCCGGCCAGCAGGGCGAACATGATCCAGACGGGATGCAGGCCGACCCTGTCGCCGACCAGCTTGGGCGACAGCACATTGCCTTCCATCGCCTGGCCGAACAGGAAGACCGCAGCGACCTTGACCACGCCGATCCAGTCCGGCGGGAACTGCGCCAGCGCCATGCCGAGCGCCATCACCGCACCGACGAAGGTGCCGACGAAGGGGATGAACGAAATGGCGCCGGCGACCAGACCGATGACCAGGCCGAACTGCAGGCCGACCAGGCTCAGGCCGATGGCATAGATCGAGCCCAGCGCCAGACAGACCAGCGCCTGGCCGCGCACATAGCCCGCGATTGCGGCGTTGGATTCATGGACGAGCTTGCGGATGGTATCGGCATGATCGCGCGGCAACGCATCGTCGATCGCCTCCACCACCTTCTCCCAGTCGCGCAGCAGATAGAAGGTCACGACCGGCGTGATGAACAGAAGGCCGAGCAGGTTGATGATGGCCACGCCCCGCTGGGCGATGGTGCCGGCGACGCCGCCAGCGACCGACAGCGCCTTGCCGGCCCATTGCGTCGCCTCGGCCTGCAGGTCGTGCAAAGTGAGGGGCGGCAGGCCGAGCCTCTCGCGCAGCGGCTCGATCAGCGGCTGGATGCGCTGCACCGCCTTCACGACATATTCCGGCGCCTTGACGATCAGCGCCTGCACCTGGCCGAACAGCGGCGGCAGGATCGCCATGGTGACGCCGACCGCCAGCAGGACCGCGACGATGGTGACAGCCGTCGTCGCCATGGTGCGCGACAGGCCCATCCGCTGCAGGCGAACGACGACAGGGTCGAGGAAATAGGCCACGACCATGCCGACGACGAACGGCAGCAAGATATCGTTCAGCAACCACAGAAGGACCAGGAAGACGGCAGCGGCAATGCCCCAGAAACGCCAACGCACCGAGGCGGTCACGCCGTCACCGCGGCTGCAGGCGCCACCGGTCGGCGTCCTTGTCGAGCTGCAGGCCGGCCTGGGCGAGGGTGCGCTGCAGTTCCTCGGGCGATCCGAAATAGTCGAGCCGCAATTCAGCCCGATCCGATTCCAGCTGCTTCACCGATACGTTCTTGACCGCCGGCACGGCACTGAGGCGCTGCCGGACCTGTACCCAGTCGGCAAGGGCGCGGATCGGCACCACGACATCGAGCGAATCCTGCGCATCGCGCCGTACCGTCGCGATGCCGCGCCAATCCTCCTCGACCTTGGCATGCATCTTCTTGGCGGCGTCCGAAAGCTGCCCAGCATCGGGGACCGACACTTTGGGAATCTCGCTGCGCTGACCGGTCTGGGTGTCGTAGCGCAGGCCGCCCACGGTCAGAGTCCCCTTCGCCTTGTCGCCCTCGACGGTGGCCACGATGATGATCGGCACGCGATAGCGCGCGTTGAGCCGCGACAAGGCGGAGAGGTCGCCGACATAGGCCTCTTCAGGCGTCATCACCCCCTGATCGGTCTGGTCGCCGCGCATCACCGTCACCGGCACGGCACCGCCGCTGCCGAGCTGCTGCCAGGCGTCCCGCCAGGAGTTGCGGTCGTCCAGCGGCTGGACGCCGTCCTGTCCCTTCCAGAGCGGCACGACCAGCGCGGGACGTTGCACCGTCTCGACCGTCTTGGCGCCTGCCCCGCTCATCCAGGCTTTCACCTGGTCCGGAGCGAAGACGACATTGAGCGTGGCGATGTAGCGGCCCGGGGCGGAACGTTCGTTCACGAACTCGACGCCGCGGGTCATGCTCTCGAGCCTGGCATCGTCCACCTGCGGCAAGCGGGCGCGGTCCTCCGGCGCCACCATACGATCCACAAGCATCTGCAGGGCCTTGCGGCGGGCGTCGCGGATACCCTGCTCGCGCGCCTTCACGGCGTCGGCACCCGAGGCATCGACCTCGACGCCGTCGACGGCATAGGCATTGCCACCCGCCTGAACTCCAGGAGTCTGGGCAAAAGCGTGTTCCGACAGGGCGCCGGCAGCAAGGGTCGCCAGGAAGGCGGCGACGATCGTGGAAAACCAGCGGCCTATCGGCATTGCGGGGGTCCGGTTTTTGGCTATGTTCGCGCCACCTATCTAGCACGAATGAGCCCGGCTTGAAGCCCAACACGCCCCCCGACGCCACTGCCGACGATCGTGGCCACAATCGGCCACCCCTCACCTACAAGGACGCGGGCGTCGACATCGATGCAGGCGACGAGCTCGTCGAGCACATCAAGCCGCTCGCACGCAGCACGAACCGTCCCGGAGTCATGGGCGGGCTGGGCGGCTTCGGCGGGCTGTTCGATCTCAAGGCAGCGGGCTTCAACGACCCCATCCTGGTCTCGGGCACCGACGGCGTGGGCACCAAGCTCAAGGTCGCCATCGAGGCGGCAATACCCGACACGGTCGGCATTGACCTGGTGGCGATGTGCGTCAACGACATCGTCGTGCAGGGCGCCGAGCCGCTGTTCTTTCTCGACTACTATGCCAGCGGCAAGCTCGAGGTCGATGTCGGACGCCGCCTCGTAGCCGGCATCGCCGAAGGCTGCCGGCGCGCAGGCTGTGCGCTGGTCGGTGGCGAGACGGCCGAAATGCCCGGCATGTACACCGACGGCGACTACGATCTCGCAGGCTTCGCCGTGGGCGCGGCCGAGCGCGATGCTTTGCTGCCGCGACCCGACATTGCCGCAGGCGACGTGGTGCTGGGCCTCGCCTCGAGCGGCGCACACTCCAACGGCTACTCCCTGGTGCGCCGCGTCGTCGAGCGCAGTGGCCTGAAGTACGGCGACAAGGCGCCCTTCGCGGACATGCCTCTGGGCGAAGCGCTGCTGGAGCCGACGCGAATCTACGTGAAGCAACTCCTGCAGGCGGTGCGTGCCACACAGGCCATCAAGGGCCTGGCGCACATCACCGGTGGCGGCCTGCCCGGCAATGTGCCGCGCTGTCTGCCCGACGGCCTGCGGGCGCGCCTCGATGCCCGGCGCTGGACGGCCCCCGAAGTCTTCCGCTGGCTGCGCACCACGGGAGACGTGCCGACCGACGACATGCTGCGCACCTTCAACTGCGGCCTCGGCATGATCGTGGTGACGGCCGCCGGCGACGCGGCGCGCGTGGCCCAGGAGCTGACCGCGGCCGGCGAGACGGTGTGGGAAGTCGGCACGATCGAGCGTGCCCCGACCGACGAGGCCGACTGCGTCGTGGATCACGCCGACACTCTATGGCGAAGCTGAGAGTAGGCGTCCTGATCTCGGGGCGCGGCAGCAACATGGCGGCGCTGATCCGTGCGGCCGAAGCCGCCGACTATCCCGCCGAGATCGCCTGCGTCGTGAGCAACAAGCCGGACGCGCCGGGCCTCGCCCTCGCCGCGGCGGCCAACGTGCCGACCGTCACGGTCTCACATCGCGACCATCCCGACCGCGAGGTCTTCGACCGTGCCGTGGCGGCCGCGCTGGAACGCCACGGCGTCGAGTTCGTGGTGCTGGCCGGTTTCATGCGGATCTTCAGCCCGTGGTTTCCGACGCGCTGGGCCGGCCGGCTGATCAACATCCATCCGTCGCTGCTGCCGGCCTTCAAGGGATTGCACGTGCAGCGCCAGGCGCTCGACGCCGGCGTTCGGCTGAGCGGCTGCACGGCGCATTTCGTGACCCCCGACCTCGATTCCGGCCCGATCATCGCCCAGGCGGCCGTGCCGGTTGTGGCAGGCGACACTGAGGAAACGCTTTCAGCACGCATCCTGCGGCAGGAACACCGGCTCTACCCACTGGTGGTGCGCTGGTTCGCCGAGGGCCGGATCGCGGTCGACGGCGAAAAGGTCGCGGTTCAAGGGGTTCCGCGCGGCGCGACCCTCCTCTTCTCCCCGGAAGCCTAGTTCTGTATATAGTGGCCAACGATTTTCACCGGGGACGAGATATGGCTGAGGCGACGGACGACTACCGGGCACATCAGGAGACCTACACGGCTTTCAACAAGCTGGTGACCTTCACGGTCCTCTGGATCGTTCTGCTGCTGGTCTCGATGGCGCTGGGCCTGGTTGGCGGCCTGCATATCCTGGGTCTGCTGCTGGGCGTTGGCGGTTCGATCGCCCTCCTGATCGGCTTTGCCGTCTTGAGTTGACGCACGGCGAACGCAGACAAAAGAAAAGCGGCCCGTTGGGCCGCTTTTTTTGTTTTAGGAGGTCGGCTTCAGCCGACGATCTCCGAGCCGGCAAAGAAGTAGGCGATTTCGATCGCGGCATTCTCGGGCGAGTCCGAGCCGTGCACCGAGTTGGCCTCGATCGACTCGGCGAAGTCCTTGCGGATCGTGCCGGCGTCGGCATTGGCCGGGTTGGTGGCGCCCATGATCTCACGGTTGCGCGCAATGGCGTTCTCGCCTTCGAGAACCTGCACGACCACGGGGCCCGAGGTCATGAAAGTGCAAAGATCGTTGAAGAACGGACGAGCCTTGTGCACGCCGTAGAACTGTTCAGCCTGCTGGCGGCTCATCCAGATACGCTTCTGGGCGACGATGCGCAGGCCCTTTTCCTCGAACCGGGCGTTGATCTTGCCGGTCAGGTTCCGGCGGGTCGCGTCCGGCTTGATGATCGAAAAAGTGCGTTCGACGGCCATATTTCCCTCTTGCCCGTATGCTTTGGAGCATCACGCATTCGACTGGAATCAGTCGAATGCGTGATGCCGAAACCGGAGATGCCCGTCACAATGCGTTTCCACATCATGGGGACCGCTACGCGGTCCCCATGATGTGCAAGCCGCTCCGGGCATGTGGGCGCGCCTTATAAACGCGGGGTTCCGGGCCGGCAAGCCGGTTGGACCCGCCTCTCCCGCATGCTAAACGCCGCGGCCCCATGCTTCACGTCAGCGACCTCTCCTTTCGTCACGGCGAACGCGTTCTCTTCGATCGCGCGTCAGTGGCTTTTTCCGACGGCTGGAAGGTCGGCCTTGTCGGCCGCAACGGTGCGGGCAAGTCGACCCTGCTTCGCATCATCCAGGGCCTGACGGAGGCCGACAGTGGCGAAATCAACCTGATGGGTCGCACCCGCATCGGGTCGGTGCCGCAGGATCCGCCGGGCGGTGACATCCCGGTCCTCGACGCCGTCCTGGCAGCCGATGTCGAGCGTACGGCGCTGATGGCGGAAGCCGAGACCAGCCAGGACGGTCTGCGGCTCGCCGAGATCCATATGCGCCTCGACGAGATCGGTGCCGCTTCAGCGCCATCGCGGGCGGCCGCGATCCTGAGCGGCCTCGGCTTCGACAACGAGGCCCAGTCGCGTCCCTGCGGCGAGTTCTCCGGCGGCTGGCGCATGCGCGTGGCGCTGGCCGGCACGCTGTTCAGCGACCCCGACCTCCTGATTCTCGACGAACCGTCGAACCATCTCGACATCGAAGCCATGATGTGGCTGACCGAGCATCTGCGAAAGTTCCGCAACACGCTCCTGATGGTCAGCCACGACCGCGACCTGCTGAACGACGTCTGCGATCACATCGTGCACATCGATCAACAGAAGCTCGTGCCCTATACCGGCAACTACGATTTCTTCGAGCGCACGCGCGCCGAGCGTCTGGCCAACGATGCCGCGCAGCAGGCCAAGGTCGCCGCGCAGCGCAAGCACATGCAGGCCTTCGTCGACCGCTTCAAGGCCAAGGCCAGCAAAGCGCGCCAGGCGCAGTCGCGCATGAAGATGATCGAGAAGCTGGGCCCCGTCGCCTCGGTGCCCATCGAGGAGAGGATTGCCTTCAACTTCCCTTCGCCCGACATCCTCGCCTCGCCCATCGAGACCCTGGACGGAGTGACGGTGGGCTATCCCGACGGTCCGCCGATCCTGCGCAACCTCGACCTGCGCATCGACATGGACGACCGCATCGCCCTGCTCGGTCAGAACGGCAACGGCAAGTCGACCTTCATCCGCGTCCTGTCCGATCGGCTGCAGCCGCGCGAAGGCCGCATCAAGCGCACGCCCAAGCTGCGCCTCGGCTACTTCTCGCAGGACCAGGAGGAGAGCCTCGACTACGAGGCGACGCCGTTCGACCACATGAACCGCGCCTTGGGTCCGGGCGCCGGCGAGGCCAAGGTGCGCGCCCAGCTCGGTCGCTTTGGCTTCTCGCGCGACCGCGCCAACCTCAAGGTCGGCGTGCTGTCCGGCGGTGAGAAGACCCGCCTGCTGCTGGCGCTGGCCACCCGCAACGCGCCGCACATGCTGCTGCTCGACGAGCCGACCAACCATCTCGACATGGATGCGCGCGCCTCGCTGGTCGATGCGATCAACGACTTCGAGGGCGCCGTCGTGCTGGTGAGCCACGACACGCATCTGGTGAAGATGGTTGCCGACCAGCTCTGGGTCGTCGCCAACGGCAGCGTCACGCCCTTCGACGGCGATATCGACGACTACCAGTCGCGGCTGCTGCGGGAGCGCAGTGGACGGCCTGCCAAGGAAAGCAAGAGCAAGAAGGAAAAGAAAGACAAGAAGGAAAAGGCGGCCTCTGCTCCCGCTCCTGCCGCGGCTCCCTCCGAGAAGGTCAAGCGTGGGCCGCTGAAGCGCGCCCTGGAAGCGGCCGAGAAAAACATCGCCACGCTCACCAAACAACGCAACGACGTCGAAGCCAAGCTGGCCGATCCCGCGACCTACTCAGGCCCACCGGCCCTCGCCACGGACCTGCAGAAGGAAAAGCTGCGGCTGGAGCGCGAGCTGGCACATGCCGAGCATGAATGGATGGTCGCGCAGGAAGCCTTCGAAGCGGCCTGATCCCTACTCTGCTGCAGCTGGCGCTGCCTTCACAGCGCTGCTCTGCCGAAGCGACATCACGATGCCGACATTCGCTACGTACAGACCGATCGCGATCCAGAAGATCACGGCGGGCAGGCCCAGGTTCATCAGGTAGCCGAATACGGGCGGCGCCAGGAATGAGCCGATGTCGAGGCCGGAATAGACGAAGCCGAACACTTTGCCGGTGGCACCGGCTGGCGTGGCGTTGCGGACGATCATATCGCGCGACGGGTTGGTCGCACCGCCCGCTGCGCCGGCCAGCGCCAGCACGATTGGCAACAGAGCCGGCGACACCGCCTGCATGGCAATCGGCAGGGTGAATGCCGCCGCGACCAGCAGCCCGATCGCCGCGACGCGATCATGACGGCGCACGCGATCTGCGAACAGCCCACCGACCAGCATGCCGGCCGCCGAGCCCACGATGAACACGATCAGGCAGAAGGCGGCATATGTTTCCGTGATGCCGAACATGCTGCCCCAGGCCGGCACGGCGAACTGCTGGATGCCGACCGTATTGGCCGCGAGCAGCGCGAAGTAGACGAGGCAGAGCAGCAAGGTCGGCTGAAGGAAAAGTGTCAGCGCCGGCGCGGTGCCGTGCTGTGCGGCCGCAGCGCGTTCCTTGATACGGTGATCGATCAGCTCGCGGCGATGGATGAGGACCAGAAACGACAGGATGATCCCTGGCAACGCGCCGATCAGCGCCGCGCCGATCCAGCCGAACATGCTGTCGAGGAAGTACATGATGGGCGCCGCCGCCCATCCCAGCGAGCCGCCGAGACCGTGGATGCTATAGGCGCGGCCCAGCCGGCTTTGCGTGACGGACGAGTTGAGTAGTGCGAAGTCGGCCGGATGGAAGACCGAATTGCCAAGGCCTGCGACGACGGCGATGGCGGCGAAGGCTGCGAACGAATGGGCGAAGGAGATCAGCCCCAGGCCGCAGCCGACGACGAACAGGCCACCGGCCAGGATCGGCCGCGCGCCGAAGCGGTCGACGGCGAAGCCCGCCGCGGTCTGCGCCACGCCGGAGACACCGTAGAAGATACCGGCCAACAGGCCGACATCGGCATAGCTGAGGCCCACTTCCTGGCGGACGATCAGCAGCATCGTGGCGAAGGCGAGCTGATAGTAGTGGCTGGCACCATGGGCAACGCCGATCAGGCTGATCACCCGGACATCGTGCCGAAACGGCTCGGCGGTGGTTGCAGACATCGACACCTCTTGGCAGCGATACTAGGCGATCCGCTGCGCGAACGTTCTTCGGAAATCTGCGGGGGAGCCATGCGCTCGTGATGACGCGATGCAGCAGCCCTTGCTAGTGTCCGCGCCGGCATTAGGGAGAAGCGTATGAAAAGATGGAAGCATCGCCCGGAGGGCTCGACCTGGGGCGATTGGGGCGATGACGATCAGCTGGGTCGCCTCAACCTCATCACCCCGAAGAAGGTGCTCGAAGGCATCGCCGAGGTGAAGGAAGGGATTTCATTCTGCCTGAGCCTGCCGCTCGACTTTCCCGGCGGTAACGTCCTCAATCCGCGACGCCTGCCGCCCGTCCTGTCGCCGACCGGCGACGAGAACGGCTGGCGCTTCAACTTCATGACCAACTCCCTCAATCCGCTGTTCGTCGACGTGGCCAGCGACGACCGCGTGATCCTGACGCTGCAGTACTCGACCCAGTGGGATACGCTCGCCCATGTCGGCGGCATGTTCGATGCCGACGGCGACGGCGTGCCGGAGCCGCTCTACTACAACGGCTTCAAGGCCGGCACCGACGTCGTCGGGCCGCAGCCCGATGCCGGTCGCGACGGCTGCGGCCACCTCTCCTACGCCCACAAGCTCGGCGTCGAGAACATGGCGGCCAAGGCGATCCAGGGCCGCGCCGTGATGGTCGACCTCGAGAAGCACTATGGTCGCGACCACAAGTACGTGACCTATGACGACTTCAGGCGCGTCCTCGACGCCGACAACGTCTTGGTCGAACCCGGTGACATGCTGCTGCTCTTCACGGGCTTCACCGACGAGATCATGAAGATGAACAAGAAGGTCGATCCTGCACGCGCACATGCCATGTGCTGTGTGCTCGACGGCCGCGACAAGCGGCTGCTGCAGTGGATCACCGACAGCCAGATCTCGGCACTGATCGCCGACAATTATGGTGTCGAGGCGGTCCCCGCACTGCCCGGCCCCGACAACGCCGACCATCCGTCGCTGCCGATCCACAATCACTGCCTTTTCAAGCTCGGCCTGAACCTGGGCGAGATCTGGTGGCTGAAGGACCTGGCGCTGTGGCTGCGCGACAAGAAGCGCTCCCGCTTCCTGCTGACGGCACCGCCGCTGCGCCTGCCCGGCGCGGTGGGCTCGCCGGCGACCCCTGTCGCCACCGTCTGATCGTCGTGGCCGTCCGCTCGCTCGCGACGCTGGTGGCGCAAGGCCTCGCAGCCGAACGCTTCGCGCTCCTGGATGTCGGCTGCTCGGGTGGCCTCGACCCGAAATGGCGGGCCTTCGGTCAGCGCCTGCGCGCGATCGGCATCGACGCCAGCGCGACGGAGTGCCAGAGGCTGACGGCGGCCGAAGACAATCCCGACATCGAGTATGTCGCGACCTTCGTGAGTCCCCGCGCCGACCGGCCGATCGATCTGTCGGCTGGTCCGGCGGCGCCGCACATCATGAAGATGCGCGACCGCATGAGCTTCATGCGGACGCGCGAGATTCGCGAGGAGCGCCTGCGGACCGCCTCGACCGAGGAACAGCTGCGCCACAATGCCTGGGAGATGACCGGGCTTGCCGATCCAGCCAAGCCTGTCGTCGTCCCCGATCTGCTGGCGGCCAAAGGCTGGACCGATCTCGACTATCTCAAGATCGACACCGACGGCATCGACTGGGAGATCCTGCAATCCTTTGCCGGCCGGCTGGCCCCGCTGCGCCTGCTCGCCGTGCAGCTCGAGGTGAATTTCGTCGGTGACGGTGCGCCAGAGGAGCACGCCTTCCACAATACCGACCGCTTCATGCGCCAGCAGGGCTTCGACCTGTTCCGCCTCGACGTGCGCAACTATTCGACGCGGGCTCTGCCTGCTCGGTACATCTGGCCCACGCCGGCCGAGACGCATTCCGGCCGCCCTTTCCAGGGCGAGGCGTACTACGCGATCGACCTCATCCGCCATATCGGCAGCGAAGGTGCCGAGCAGATGTCCGCAGAGAAGATCGCCAAGCTGGCCGCCATCCTGTCGAGCTGGGAGGTGCCCGATGCGGCCGCCGAGCTGCTCCTGCATTACCGCGAGAGACTCGCGGCCATCCTGGATGTCGAACAGGGCCTGGACCTGCTGGCCATCCAAGCCCAGCCCGAGAGCCCGCGCCCGCTCGGCTATCGCGACTACATGGCCCGCTTCGAAACCGATCCGCCGGATTTCTATCGCCCCGAGGGCAACATTCCCCTCAGTGAACGCCTGAAGGCCGCCTGGCGTGCCTTCCTTCAGCCGCGCGCCAAACGATAGCTTACGCCTTCTTCTCCCAGCCGCCAGTCGGGGTCTGTTGCCAGTAGACGACCGTGTGGCCTGCGGTCTTGTAGGTCTTCCAGCGTTCGCGGGCGTCGGCGACGGCGCTATCGTCACGGCCGTCGAACAACTCGAAGCAGCGCTTGTAGTCGCTGACCTTGTCGGATCGGGCTCGGTCGGCAACGAATAGGAACGACGCGCCGTTGGGATTCTCGTCGAGATGCGTCAACCACACCGGCTGGCGATCGGCTTCGCCGTCGCGGGCCGATCCGTGCGGCAGGAAGCCGTTGGGGTCGTAGGTCCAGAGATGCGTGTTGAGGGAGTCGACACGTTCGGTCGAGCCCAGCATCACGACGGCGCGCTCGCCCGCCTGCAAGGTCTTCACCAGCAGGCGGGGCAAGGCGTCTTCCAGCGACGATCGGGTCAGATGGTAGAAGTTGACCTCGGTCGCCATCGGTCCTCGTCCTCCGACGCTCAGCGCTCGTAATTGTCGGCGATCAGCTTGTCGAGCAGGCGCACGCCGTAGGCGGTGGCGCCCTTGGGCGTCGTGTTGTCGCCCTTGCCCGACCAGGCCACCCCGGCAATGTCGATATGCGCCCAGGCCACGCCCTCCTGCACGAAACGCTGCAGGAACTGCGCCGCGGTGATCGACCCGCCGTCGCGGCCGTTGCTGACGTTCTTCATGTCGGCGATCTCGGAGTCGATCAGCTTGTCGTACTTGGGGCCGAGCGGCATGCGCCACAGCTTCTCGCCGATCTGCGAGCCGGCCGCGCGCAGCCGGTTGGAGAGCTGCGTGTTGTTGGAGAAGAGGCCGGCGCGCTCATGGCCCAGCGAAATGATGATGGCGCCGGTCAAGGTCGAAAGCTCGACCATCGCTTGCGGCTTGAACTTCTCCTGCGCGTACCACATGGCATCGCACAGGATCAGCCGGCCCTCGGCATCGGTGTTGATCACCTCGACGGTCTGACCCGACATCGACTTCACGACATCGCCCGGACGCTGGGCGTTGCCGTCGGGCATGTTCTCGACCAGCGCGCAGATGGCCACCACATTCGCTTTGGCCTTGCGGCCGGCGATCAGCTTCATCGCTCCCGTGACGGCGCCGGCACCGCCCATGTCCCACTTCATGTCCTCCATGCCGCCCGCCGGCTTCAGCGAAATGCCGCCGGTGTCGAAGCAGACACCCTTGCCGATCAGCGCCACCGGCGCCTGGTCCTTCGGTCCGTTCATCCAGCGCATCACGAGGAGCTGCGATTCGCGCTCGCTGCCCTGCCCGACACCCAGCAGCACGTGCATGCCGAGCTTCTTCATCTCGGCCTCGCCCAGCACCTCGACCTTGACGCCGAGCTTGGTGAGTTCCCGGGCACGGCGGGCGAACTCCACGGGATAGAGGACGTTGGCGGGCTCGCTCACCAGATCGCGCGTCATGAACACGGCGTCGATCGTGGGCTCGAGCTGGGCGTAGACCTTGCGAGCGTCGGCCGGTCCCGCGACGACGACGGTGAGCTGCTCGAGTGACAGTTTGTGCTCGGGCTTATCCTTCGTCTTGTATCGGTCGAACCGATAGTTGCGAAGCTGCGCGCCCAATGCGATTCGAGCAGCGATCTGCCCCGGCGTGAGGCGGCTGCCTTTCACCGGATCGACGACCACGGTCACCGCCTTGTGGCCAGCCGCATTGGCCTCCGCGGCGACGACGCCCCCCAGCCCTTCCGCAGCGCGAGCGTCGAGTTCACGCCCCTTGCCGACGCCGAGCAGCAGCAGACGGTCGGCCCCGCCGCTCTGGCCGAGGATAGTAGCGGTCTGGCCCGTCGCGCCCGTAAAGCGCCCGGCGCCGAGCGCCCGCGTCAGGGCGCCTCCGGCTTGGCTATCGATGGCATTGGCGGTTGCCAGGAATTGCTTCTCCGCCGCCACGAAGACAGCGACATTGCCGGAAAAGGCCTTCGGAAAGGCCGAAAACTCCACTTTCATTCGATTCCCTCGTTCCTGGCACTCGTTTGGCGCCGATTTTTCGCCCCTGCGACGGGAGGGCGCAAGCAATGTTTGCCCCCCGGCCAGCGGCAAATTCGGGGTGGCGTTGGGCCGTCTGCGCCAGTATCAGTACCGGCCCTCAAAACGGACATGGAAATGACCACAGGAACTCTGCCTCGCGTCTCGGTCGTAGGTCTTGGCAAGCTCGGAGCCCCCCTTGCGGCAGTGCTCGCCAGCCGCGGCTTCACTGTCATCGGCCTGGACGTGAACAAGACGTTCGTGGACGCCATGAATGCCGGCAAGATGCCGATCGTGGAGCCGCAGCTCAACGAACTGATCGCCGCCAACAAGGAGCGCCTTTCGGCGACCATGGACGCCAATGAAGCGATCCAGAAGAGCGACGCCAGCTTCGTCATCGTCCCTACGCCGTCCGACAGCACCGGCTTCTTCTCCAACCGCTTCGTGCTGCAGGCGATGGAGACCCTCGGCAAGGCCCTGCGCAACAAGAAGGGCTACCACATGGTGGTCATCACCTCCACGGTGATGCCCGGCTCGACGGGCAGCGAAATCAAGGCCGCGCTCGAGGCCGCCTCCGGCCGCAAGGTCGGTCCGGACCTCGGCCTCTGCTACAATCCGGAATTCATCGCGCTGGGCTCGGTGGTGCGCGACATGCTCTTCCCCGATTCGATCCTGATCGGCGAGAGCGATTCCAAGGCCGGCGACATGCTGCAGACCATCTACCTGCAGATGTGCGAGAAAAAGCCGCCGGTGCAGCGTATGAACTGGGTGAGCGCCGAACTGACCAAGATCTCGGTGAACACCTACGTCACCACCAAGATCTCCTATGCCAACATGCTGGCCGATATCTGCGACCGCCTGCCGGGCGCCGACGTCGATGTGGTGACCAAGGCGCTGGGCGCCGACACCCGCATTGGCGCCAAGTACCTCAAGGGCGCGATGGGCTATGGCGGTCCCTGCTTCCCGCGCGACAACGTCGCCTTCGCAGCACTTGCCCGCAAGATCGGCGCCCGCGCCGACGTCGCAGAAGCGACCGATCGCATCAACAACTTCCAGGTCGACCGCCTCACCGGCCTGGTCGGCAAGTTCGCCAAGGCCGGCACGCGCATCGCCATCCTCGGCCTGTCCTACAAGCCGCATACGCCGGTCGTCGAGGAAAGCCACAGCGTCAAGCTCGCCGCCAAGCTCGCCGAAGCCGGCTACATCGTCGCCGTGCACGATCCGCTGGCCCAGGACGCCGCCCTCGCCGTGCTGGGAGACCAGGTGGTCGGCGCCTCGTCGCTCGACGGCGCCGTGCGCGAATGCGATCTCCTGATCGTCGCCACTGGCTGGCCGCAGTACAAGGAGATCGATCCGGCCTGGTGCAAGCGCAGCAATGGCCAGCGCCTGACCGTTCTCGATCTCTGGCGTACGCTCCCGGCGGAGAAGTTCGCCGACGTGGTGGACGTGCTCTACTTGGGTTCGGGCCGCTGATCGGCCACGCACCATTCCCGAAGACGACGAGAAAGCCCGCATTTGCGGGCTTTTTTGTTGCCTAGCATCCGAGCGCCGGCACTGTGGCCGCAAAATTGACGCTTTCGCGGCGGCCCGATATCAATCCTCGCATGAGCACCGCCTTTGCGGCTTACGTCGCCGATAGCCTGAAATCCGAGCAGTTCACACTCATCGACGTAGGTTGTTCCGGCGGCATCGACCCGGCCTGGCGGGTGTTCGGTGAGCGCCTGCGGGCTGTCGCCTTCGACGCCAGCCTCGACGAATGCGAACGGCTGACGCGCGAGGAAACCAACCCCAGCGTCAGGTATGTCGGCGGTTTCGTCGGCCTGCCTCCCGATCACCCCTTCGCAATCCGCCAGGGCAGTCATCCGTGGTTCGTGCGCAATCCCATGCAGCGGACCAGCTGCTGGCGGATGCTGCAGATCCAGAAGGAACGGCTCGAGAGCGCCAGCCTGGAAGAAAAGCTCCGCCACAATGCTTGGAACATGACCAAGCTCGCCGACCCCAACAAGCCTGTGATCGTGCCCGATGTCCTGAAGGATCTGGGCTGGGCGGACGTCGATCTCCTCAAGATCGACATCGACGGGCCCGACTTCGCGGTGCTGAACTCCTTCGACGGTCGCTTCGACGATCTCGGATTGCTGGCGGCACGGCTGGAAGTGAACCTCTATGGCGGCACGGCCGAAACCGAGCATGCCTTCCACAACACCGATCGCTTCATGCGCGCGCGCGGCTTCGAGCTCCTGGCCCTCGACGTGCGCACGTACGCCATGGCCGCCCTGCCCTCGCCCTTCGCCATCACATCGCCGGCCCAGACCGTCACCGGACGGCCGTTCCAGGCGGAGGCTTTCTACGCACGGGACCCGGCAGGCCAGGACTGGCGCCAGTTCGGCGAGAATCTGTCGGCCGAGAAGATGGCCAAGCTTGCGGCCATCTTCTCGATCTGGCAGCAGCCCGATGCCGCCGCCGAACTGCTGCTGGAATATCGCGAGAAGCTGGCGGCGGGCTTCGATGTCCAGACCGGCCTCGAACTGCTGGCCCAGCAGGCCCAGGAGCAGGCGGAAGCGCCCTTGAGCTACGCCGAATACATCGCGGCCTTCGAAGCCGATGCACCGTCTTTCTACCCGCCGCCGTCGGATCCGCCGCCACCGCCGCCCCCGCCGCCGCGCACTCTGGGTCGCCGCCTGCGCGCGGCGTTGCAGTCGTTCCTCAATCCCGACGACGCAGCGTTCGGCCGCGACTGATCCGTCGCAGCCGCAGTGGCCCGGTCGTCAGACCGCGTGCCGGCCGCGAAACCGCAGGACCTTGCCGCGCAGCGAGGGATCCTCGCGCGGGATCCCGGCGAGAACCTGACTGCAAAACGGGTTGATGTTGGCGCCGACGTGATCGGTGAACAGCGGCCAGTATTTATTGTAGATCACGTTAACGCCAATGAAGCGCCGCGGCAGACGCCGCCCGGTGGGGCGCGTTTCATGCTCGGTCGCCGTGGCCTGACGGAACAGCTTGGCGAGCATCTTCAGCCGCTTCTCGTCGACCGGGCTTGCCAATCGGCCGCAACGCACCGGCTCGTCCGGCCGCTGTGTGGCGATGCCGAACTCGAAAATGAAAAGATGGGCCTGATTGATGAGTTCCTTGAAGGGGCCTCTCTTCACGCCCGGCAAATCGCTCGGCAGCCCTTCGCATTCGTCCGGCACCAGCAGCGTTCCGGTAAAGCCCATCCCCTTCCAGGCTTTCGCGAAAGACGTCACGAAGTCGGCGCGAGTCGCACCGATCAATACAGAGGTCGAGCGCGGGAAGGTCAGCACCTGGTCGCAGACGAACGGCAAGGTATGCGGCAGATCGTAGGTCAGGTCGTCGTAGAGTTGCCATTCCAGGCTGGTCGTGGTGTACGGCACCGTCGCCGGCGCGATGGCGGCGTCGAGGCCTGCCGTGAAACGCTGGTACGACGTCTCGCGGTCCAGCCGCACTTCCTCGATCGTGACGTCGGGCCACCCCCAGCTATCGGCCTGCGCCGGAAGGTAGGGCGTCGACACGTCCCAGATGTACCGATCCTGGTCGTTCATCTTGGTCTGCCGGCCCTTGTTGTTGGCCGCCGCAACGCGGGTATGGTCGCAATGGTAGCCGAACAGCTTGTCGATCAGCGTGTCGACACGGCCGCGGTAAAGCGCCAGGCGCGCCGCCAGGTTGGAATCGCAGTGCCAGCCGAGCACCATCTCTTCGTCGAAACCGTGGATCGCGAACATGTCGTCGCGCAATGCCGCCTGGAAGTCGCCCAGCGCGTCGTACTTCATCGGCATGAAATTGTGGACCACCTGGTTGAGGTGGAACCGCACCGACCAGTCCCGCAGCTTGCGCAGGTTGTCCGCCGGATCGCGGCGGTCGAAGGCGGCCTCCCACAGCATCTCCGGCAGCTCGAAGCGCGGGATCTGGTAGAAGCCGTCGGGCACGGCCCCCAGGATGTCGCTCAGCGATTCACCCTCGACCCGCGGCACCAGCAGCATGTCGGTGTTGGTGTAGAGGATCCAGCGATTGTTCGGATTCGAGCGCCGCAAGGCGATGTTGCGCGACTGGCATTCGAGCGCGACCAGATGGGTCTTCGACTTGAGATGGGCATGCTGCTCGGGGCGGACGCGCAGCACGCGCATCACCTTCTTGGCCTTGTCGGTCAGCGTATCGTGGATCGCCTCGGGGAATGTCGGATGGTCTTCCGGCGTGTTGTAATCGACGAACAGGATTTCGTCGTCCGGATCCGACATCACCTCCGCCAAGGCGTTGAAGCTGATCGCCGCCCGCTTGTGCAGGTTGTAGCCGTGGCTGTCGTTACGGCCGTACAGGATAACGGAAAACATCGAACCCTCGTGCAGGTGATGCAATTAGCGGAAGCAGAAAATGATCACGCACCGATGCGCTTCAACTCGTTCCGCGCCGCCGCGTGCTCAATCATGGACGGCGCCGCATAGTCGACGATCTGCCGCCAGCGTCGCTTGGCACTCTCAGGATCGTGCGCGACTTGGTGCGCGCCGAACTGGAACCAAGCTTCGGCACGGCGTCCGTCCGAGTCGGCCTGCGCCAGCACTTCTTCCTCGGACGCGCGGCCGAAAAGGAACGATAGCAGCAAGGCGGGCCAGGAGTCGGGCGTGGCGGCCTGCGCCGCCGTCAGAGGCTGGCCAAGGCGAAGCCGAGCCGTCGCCTGGTAGAGGCGCCAGTAGGCATCTTCCGGGTGCTTGGCGATGACGCTGTCCAGCTCGGCATGGGCGAGTTCGTAGGCAGCCAGGCGCAAGGCAATGCAGGCCCGGGCGGTGGCCTGGCTGGTCGGCAGCAAGGCGAGTTGCCGGTTGAGGTCGGCATTGGCGTCGTCGAGGCGACCGAGCCCCATGAGCGCGACGCTGCGCGTGCTGAGCGCTTCGGAGTCGGACGGCCTCGCCGTCACCACGGCGTCGATCGTCGTCAACGCCTCGTCGTACTTGCCCATCGCCAGGAGCGCTTCGGCCTTGATTGCCTGGACATCCAGCAGGCCGGGCTTGAGCTTGAGGGCGTGTTCGTAGTCGAGCAGAGCCTGCGCCGGCTTGCCACCGGCCAGGTAGGCATTGCCCCGCGCGATGTAAGGCAGGGCATTCTTCTTGAGCGACCCGAGAACGGTGTCGTAGGAGGAGACTTCAGCCCGAAAATTCCCACGGTGCCGGACCGCGAAGGGCCGATCCGGAGCACCCTGTCTCATCGCCGCGCGGATCCTGCGGGCTTCGGCGTATTTGGCCATTGCAGCTTCGCGGCGGCCCGCCAGGTCGAGCAGCTCTCCCTGGGCCTCGACGGCGGCGTCGAACTGCGGCGAGAGGGCGGCCGCATCGGCGTAAAGCCTCAGCGCCATGTCGATGTCGCCGCTACGGGCGATCACGCGCGCGCGCAGGAAGAGTTTGTCGGCTTCCGTATCGGCCTTCGGCTTGCCGTCGCCCGCCTTGCGATTCGGGCCACTCCGCTCCCGCCATTTCACGCGCAGGGATTCCGACAGTTTCGACAAGATACCAACGTCAGTCACACGAATGCTCCCAAACACGCCGTCCCCGTGCTTCGGGTGCGGAGAGAATCGCCGCGGTTACTCCGATGGAAGTCTTGGCGCTTGATCTCATCTCTGCCGGGCAGGTTCAAACGCGCCCCGCTAACGTACCGACCAGCGGTCGTCAAGCGGTTACGCAACATTATTGCGCACAGGCCGTCAAACGTCATGAAATCCCAAGAATCATGAAACCGTCGTAACCTCGAAGAAGATGTCACCCCGTTTGGGACCGCGCATATCGTCGTAAATGAAGTCGCAGGAGTCGAACAGCTTGAAACCACTTCCACGGAGCAGTCCGATGACCTCGTCGGCCTTGGCCCTGGAAGCGCAGAGGGGCGAAAGCAGAAGTTCGACCCAGACGAAACGGACCGTGCCGTTCGCGAAAAACACTGTCTCGCCATGCAAAATAGTAAATTCATGCCCTTGGGTGTCGACTTCGAAGATATCGATGCGATCGATTCCCCCGCGCCAGCAGATTTCCGTCAGGAACTGGCGCCGACATCGACAATCACCGGCTTCATCCCCCTCATTCCTGCCGTCGGGTCGTCGGCAATGCTCTTGCTGCGCCGCCCGCTCCCTCACCTTCGACGTCGCGATGACCTCGCTCCTCACGCCGCTGACGTCAAACGATGACGGCCGTCTTCACGGCGGCGAACGTCTACCAACGACGACTTCGCCATCAGGACGACGCGCTGCGGGCTCGTCCCGAGGCGCGCATGTATCCCGCGAGATCATCGCGCCCGCCCGAAAGCAGGTCAACGTTTGACGCCGGCATTGACCAATGATTGATATTGTCTGAAACGCCTCCTCCCCTAACTCGATCGCAGATGGCATTGCAAATCAGAGGGCTGTTCGCGCATCAGCCGCAAGTTCACAACGGCTCGCAGGTCCGGCTCCCGTCCGGGGTTTCGCGTTTCATACGCAACGCCGTGCCGTGGGCCGTCGGCGGGCCCCTCGTCGAAGCCGAGACAGCGCCCGAGCAGTGGAGTTACGCGCTGTCGTACCCATTGCATCAGGACGCAATGCGTGGCCTCGCCTCCGACGACGCCTTGATCGTCGAGTGCAAACTGCTGGTGCACAAAGGCGATCTCGGTATCGGAGTCGTCGATGCCGACCAGTCGTCGTTCGTTTCGCGGGAGGGGACGGTTCATGCGAGCGCGCAGCCGACGACCGTGCGTATCTGGGTACGCGAACCCGCCAAAGCCGGACATGTCCTTTTTCGCAACATCGCCGCCGATGCGAAGACAACCCATTTTGAGCTGCTCAGCATAAGGGCGCTCGTCATGCCAGGCGGCCGAGAGTGCCATGCGTCCTGGTCGTCGCTGGCCAACAGCAGCATCCCGCTGGATGAGCTTCGGAGGGTGCTCGCCTGGGCGCAGGCAACATGGGACCGTCCCTTTCCCGAGCACCCCACCCCCTCGACATCGGCGGCACTCAAGATTGTGGACGTCGGGATGCTGCCTTCGGTCCTCTGCAGATCCGAGACGCTCGTCACCTCCCAGGACAAGTCACTTGCCGACTGGAAGATGGAGACGGATGACGGGCCGATCCTCGACTATCTCTGGCGATCGATAGCGCCACGGCGCCATCTCGAATTCGGGACGTGGGAAGGCTTCGGCGCAACCCTCGTCGCGCGCGCCACCGAGGCAGAAATCTGGACACTCAATCTCCCCGGCGGCGAGACCAACGCCGACGGCGAAACCCTCTATTCGTCGACAGACTCCGGGCGATTCATCGGCCGACTCTATCGAGAGGCCGGCTACGAAGCGCGCGTGCACCAACTCCTGTGTGACAGCCGTGAATTCGATACGCGTCCCTTCGAGACATCGCCCTTCGATACGGTACTGATAGACGGCGGCCACACACCGGACGTCGTGGCCAGCGACACAGCGAAGGCTCTGCGCGTCCTGAAGCAGGGCGGAGCCTGCGTCTGGCACGATTTCTGTCCCGATCCCGATGCGCTCAGCCACAACCTCGCGCCACTCGGCGTCGTCCAAGCGGTCGTCGAAAACTTCGAGGACTGGAGCGTGCAGTTCGAGCAGCTGTTCTGGGTCCGCAAGAGCTGGATCCTGGTCGGGCTGGGCCGCAGGTGAGCGGCAAGCCTTCGCCGATACAACTGCATTCGAGAACGACAGCGCGCGAATGAATTGAGACGTTCATTCCCGGGTGCGCAGCCATCGAGCTGGCTTCCTCTGCGAGGAGTTTCTCGGGCCGATGTCAGCGGCGTTCGAGTCTGGTCAAGCTCCTGGCCACAGGGCCCAAGGCCAAGCCGCCGGCTACTTGACGAACTCGGACATTCTTTCGGACGGCACCGCAACCACGTTCGGCGACAAAGCCGCCCCCGCCGGCGCTCGCTCGATGAGCCCGGTAACGTGGGAAAACACCAGCACCTCGTAGCTGAGGTCGCCACGCAAAGTCTGCAGCAGGGCCCTCGAACTCTGGTGCTGGGCGTGCAACGCCCTGTCGTTCAGCTCCATGAGGAGCAGCGGTCGCATCGACTTCAGGGTCGTCCCGGCCCCCGCCACGACACCAGCTTCACCGCCTTCGACGTCGATCTTGACCATGTCAACTCTGGAGAGACCGTGTCGCGCAACCACCGAATCGAGCGTTTCCAGAGGCACACGCTCGGAGCTGGCGCGGACGACATCATCGTGGGCGAAGTCGCCCAGCGTGTTGTGGCCGGCGTGAACGCCGTGGGCGAGATGCAGGTCGACGACGCCAGCCGTCGCACCGAGCGCTGCCGCCACGACATGGACGTTGTCGAGGCCGTTACGCCCCAAATTGCGCTGCAGGTGCGCCCTCTCCCGCGAACTGGGTTCGACGGAAACGACCTTGCCGGTGGAACCGACCCGGCGCGCGGCAAAGAGCGTGTAGTAGCCGTCGTTGGCGCCGACATCGACAAAGGTCATCCCGGGCTTCAGGACGCGATCGACGAAGGCGAACTCGTTGGGCTCGAACGAGCCGCAGACATAGAGGCAGAGGCTGTTGTCGTTGCCCAGAGTCAGGTCGACCATGGTGCCGCCGTGCCAGGGAACGGTCAGCGGCACTGCGAGGTCCTTCTCGCGCGCAGCTTCCCACAGCGCGCCCCGCCGGCAGGCCAGCCAGCGACGTTGATCGTAATATTCTTCGGCAAAGCGCCAGCCTGGCCGAGGGTCGAGGCTGGGGCGCCGGGGCGCCAGGAAACCGGCATAGGCAACACCGATCGCCGGCGCATGGACAATCAGCCATCGACCCATGTTGTCGAGGTGATATCCCACGCCGGAGCACACCCGTTCCCAGGTGCTGGCAATGCTGATCGGGCCTTGGGCCGTCGTCATGCCGGTTTTTACGCTCCCACTGTGCCGTGTCCGGCTAAACCACCCACCGGCTACCGTCAAGCAATGCCTGTGTGTTGCCATAGTCTGCCCTTACTCGGTGCGTTGCAGCAGACCTGCTACGGAATATAATGGATGTCCCTCTCTCAATCCGTCGGTGAAATGTCCGCGCCTGTCCTCCGCTCTCTCGTTGCGATCGCTTTGTTGCTCCTGCCTGCTGCGGCGTCGGCCCAACGGCCGCCGGCTACCGGAGCATCCGCACAGCCCGGGCAGGGCCTGCGTGTGGTCGCCCGCGTCAATGACGACGCCATCACAGACTTCGACCTGCAGCAGCGCGTCCTCTTCGCCATCAAGACGAGTGGTCTGGCGGACAGCCCGGACCTGCGCCAGCGCATGGCGCCGCAAGTGCTGCGCCAGATGATCGATGAGCGCCTGCAGGTCCAGGATGCCAAGCGGCTTGGCGTCAAGCCGACCGATGGAGAAATCCAGGGACGCGTCGCCGAAATCGAGCGCGCCGCCGGCATGGGGCGCGGCCAGTTCCGGCAGTATCTCCAGAGCGTCGGTGTCGCCCCGGAAGTCGCGGCACAGCAGATCGAAGCCCAGATCGCCTGGAACAAGATCATTCGCCGCAGGGTGCGCGCCCAGGTCGACGTCTCCGAGGCCGAGGTGGATGACGCGCTGGCGCGGATGCGGTCCAATGTCGGCAAGACCGAGACCCGCGTCGGTGAGATCTTCATTCCGGTGGATCGGGCTGACGGTGCCGACGAAGGCAAGCGCAGCGCCGATCGCGTCGTCGAGCAGCTTCGCCGCGGGGCGCCGTTCGCGGCGGTCGCGCAGCAGTTCTCGCAAGGCGCGTCGGCCCAGTCCGGCGGCGATCTCGGCTGGGTCCTGCCGGGCAGCCTCGACCCGACGCTCGAAAATGCGATCGCGAAGCTGCAGCCGCGACAGTTCTCCGAGCCGGTCCGCACGGCTGCCGGCTGGCACGTCCTGATCGTTGCTGATCGCCGCCCCTTCGCGGCGGCGCGGCCGGACGATGTGCGTCTCAACCTCGTGCAGCTCACCCTTGCCCTGCCGATCAACGCGTCGCCCGAAGAGACCAACCGCGCGATGCAGGATGCGCAGAAAGCCATGGTCGGCGTACGCCAGTGCTCCGATCTGCATGTCCGCGCACGTGAACTCAAGGGAGCCACCTCGGGCGACCTGAACGGCGTGCGCGTCGGCGACCTCGCCGCCAATGCGCAGATGTACGAGCAGCTGCCCAAGCTCTCCATTGGCGGCGTCGGCGGGCCCTTCCGTGTCGCCGAAGGCCTGCAAATCGTCTCTTTGTGCGGCAAGGTCGGCGGCGACGGCTTGCCGACGCGCGATGCCATCTCCCAGCAGATCCTGCTGCAGAAGCTGGAAGCTGCCGGACGACGCTACATGCGTGACCTCCGCCGCCAGGCGACGATCGACGTCAAATCATGACCGGTCACCTGCCGCTCGCCGTCACCATGGGCGAGCCGGCCGGTATCGGCGGCGAACTCAGCCTCAAAGTGTGGCAGGTACAACGGGCACGGTCGGCAAATGCAGGCCGTGCCTTTTTCACGCTCGACGATCCGGCGCGGTTGGCCGCGCTGGCGGTTCGACTGAACCTCGATGTGCCCTTGCGCGAGATCGCGGCGCCTGACGAGGCAGCCGACGTCTTTGCAAGCGCCCTTCCCGTCCTGCCCGTCCGGCTGGCCAAATCCGCAATTCCAGGCCAGCCCGACCCGGCCAATGCCGCCGCGACCCTGGAAGCGATCGAACGTGCGGCAGGCTTTGCTCTGGCCGGATCGATCGCCGGCCTGGTCACCAACCCGATCCAGAAGAAGACGCTGCAGGACGCCGGCTTTCGTCATCCCGGCCATACCGAGTATCTCGCCGAACTGGCAGGCGGCGTCGACGTCGCCATGATGCTGGCCTGCCCGCAGCTGCGGGTCGTGCCTGTCACCATCCATTTGTCGTTGGCCGACGCCGTCCGGGTGCTCGACGGCAACGCGATCGAGCGCGCCGGCCGCATCACCGCCCGGGGGCTGGCCGACTTGTTCGGCATCGAGCGTCCGCGTCTTGCAGTTGCGGCGCTCAATCCGCATGCCGGCGAACAGGGCGCCATGGGCGATGAGGAACGTCGGGTGATCGCACCGGCCATCGCCGCGCTCCAGGCGGCGGGCATCGACGCCAGGGGACCGGCGCCGGCCGATACGCTGTTCCATGCCGGGGCCCGCGGCGGCTACGACGCAGCGCTTTGCATGTATCACGACCAGGCTTTGATCCCGATCAAGACCATCGATTTCGCCGGCGGCGTCAACGTCACGTTGGGCTTGCCCTTCGTGCGTACCTCGCCCGATCACGGCACCGCCCTCGACATTGCCGGCACCGGCCGCGCCGATCCGACGAGCCTTCTGGCGGCTATCGACATGGCCGACGACATGGCGCGGCGGCGCAGCAACTGACCATGGAAAGCATCGCCTCGCTGCCGCCGCTGCGCGAGACCATTGCCGCGCACGGCCTCGACGCCAAGAAACGCTTCGGCCAGCACTTCCTTCTCGACCTCAATCTGACGCGGCGCATCGCGCGTGCGGCAGCTCCCTTGGCCGGCGGAATCGTCATCGAAGTGGGGCCCGGCCCCGGCGGCCTCACCCGTGCGCTGCTTCTCGAAGGCGCGACGAATGTCGTTGCCATCGAACTCGACCCGCGCGCCATCGAGGCCTTGCATGAACTCGAGGCCGTTGCCGGCAATCGGCTGTCGCTGCTCGAAGCCGACGCGCTCGAGGTCGATCTGACGGGCCTCGGCCCGGCGCCGCGACGCATCGTCGCCAACCTGCCCTACAACGTCTCGACGCCACTGCTGGTGCGCTGGCTGCATGAGGCGGATGCCCTCGCCGACATGGTGCTGATGTTCCAGAAGGAGGTGGTCGACCGGTTGATCGCCGCTCCGCGGACCAAGGACTACGGACGACTTTCCGTGCTCACCCAGCACGTATGCGAGGTCCGCCGCCTGTTCGATATCCCGGCCTCGGCCTTCGTGCCGCCCCCCAAGGTGGTCTCCTCGGTCGCCCGCCTCGTTCCACGGCCGGCAGGCGAGCGCCTGGCCGATCTCGGGCCGCTGGAGCGGGTCACGGCCGCCGCCTTCGGGCAGCGCCGCAAGATGCTGCGGGGCTCCCTTGCCGGACTTTTCCCCGACCCGACCGCGGTCCTGATCGGCCTGGGCCTGTCACCGACTGCACGCGCCGAGGAACTCCTGGTGGCCGACTTCGTCCGTCTCGCCAATCACTTGACAAGTGAGTGAGCGCTCACAATACTACCGGACATGATCCGGTCCTTGGCTTTCAATGCCTACTTCTACGTCGGCACCCTGATTGCGGCGATCCTCGGCATCCTTCTGGTCCCGATCCCGACCCCGGTGCTGTTGCGCGGCTTGTTGCACTATTGGGCGCGCGCCGTGGTCTGGGGCATGCGCTGGATCGGCGGCATGAAGGTCGAGGTCCGTGGGCGTGAAAACCTGCCGACCCGCGGACCGGTGCTGCTGGCCAACAAGCACCACAGCGAATGCGACGGCATCCTGCTCGCCGCCGAGATCCCGGGCATCGCCTTCGTCGCCATGCAGGAGTTGTTCCGCTATCCGCTGATCGGCGCGATCCTCTATCGCCTGCAGATGATCCGCGTCGATACCTGCGGCGGCGGCAAGGAACGGGAAAACCTGGCGCAATTCGCCAAGCGTGCCTGCGACAGCGGCCGGCACATCGCGATCTACCCGGAGGGCCATCTCATGGCGCCGGGCGAGCGCGAGCGCTACCGCTCGGGCATCTTCTATCTCTACCGCGACCTCGACCTGCCGGTGACGCCGGTCGCGACCTCGATCGGCCTGCTGTGGAACCGCCGCGACTGGCGGAAGAAGCCCGGCCGGGCGGCTGTCGAATTCCTGCCGGCGATCGAGAAGGGTCTCGACAAGGCCACCTTCATGCGCCGGCTCGAGGAAACCATCGAGGCCGCCAGCGATCGGCTGATCGCCGAATTCTCGGGCCGTCCCTATGTGCCGAGCCAGCTCGTCCTGCGCTCGCAGGGACAGGCCGGAATCAGCCAGCCGATCACCGCCCCTCGCGCAGCGCCTTGACGAAATCCGACAGGCCGAGCTGACGCTCCCGCTTCAGCCGCTCGGCCGTCAGGATGGCCTTGAGCTGCATCAGGCTGGTGGCGATGTCGCGGTTGATGATCGCGTAGTCGTACTCGGCCCAGTGGCTCATCTCGTCGGCCGCCTTGGCCATGCGCCGCGCTACCACCTCGGCAGAATCCTGCGCCCGCGAGATCAGGCGTCGCTCGAGGTCGCGCGTCGAGGGTGGCAGGATGAACACTGTGACCAGGTCGTCGCGCCCCTTCTCCTTCAGCTGCTGCGTGCCCTGCCAGTCGATGTCGAACAGCATGTCGCGGCCCGAGCTGAGGGCGGCTTCGACGGGCGGACTGGGCGTACCGTAATAGTGGTCGAATACACGCGCATGCTCCAGGAACTCGCCACGGTCGATCATGCTGCGGAAGGTCGCTGCATCGATGAAATTGTAGTCGACGCCGTCGGTCTCGCCCGGGCGCTTGCCGCGCGTCGTGCACGACACGCTGAGCTGGATATGGGAGTCGTTTTCCAGCAACTGGCGCGACAGGGTGGTCTTGCCCGCGCCCGACGGCGAGGACAGGACCAGCATGAGGCCGCGCCGCTGGATCGGCGGCGCGTCGACGTCATTCGACATTCTGTACTTGCTCCCGCATGCGCTCGATGGCGCCCTTCAGATCGATCCCGATGCGCGTCAGCTCGATGTCGGCCGACTTCGAGCAGAGCGTGTTGGCCTCGCGATTGAACTCCTGACAGAGGAAATCGAACTTGCGGCCGATCGGATTGTCCGGCCGCGCCTCGGCGAGCAGAGTACGCGCCTGCGCGATATGGGCGGTGAGCCGGTCCAGTTCTTCACGCACGTCCGCCTTGCCGACGAGCAACGCGACTTCCTGCGCGAAGCGTTCCTCGGAAAGCGCCGGTACGCGCCCGAGCAGTTCGGCGAGCTGTCCTTCGAAACGCTGGCGCACGATGCCGATCTGTACAGCCGCCCGTTCGACCGCCCGCGCGCACAGGCCCTCGATCTCCGCCACGTGCCCGTCGATCACCGCAGCCAGCGCCTTGCCCTCGGCAGCGCGGGCACCGACCAACCCCTTCAGCGCTTCCTCGAGCGTCGCCTGCAGCGCCTTGTCGAGAGCGGCCAGCGTCTCTTCGCTGTCTTCGGTGGCTTCCTCTTCCTCTATGACCCCACGCACACGCAGCAGCCCGTCGGCCGACGGTGCGCCAGCACCGGTCGTGCGGCGCACCTCGTCGACGAGGGTGGCGAGTTCGGCGAGCAACGGCCGATTTATGCTGAGTGGCTTGTTCTGCCGCTCGCTGGCGATGGTGAGCGACAGTGAAACGTTGCCGCGCTTCAACCGGCCGCCGACGGCACCACGTGCGGGATTCTCCAGCCGGTCGAACCCCGGCGGGACCCGGCAACGGATCTCCAGATTGCGTCCATTGACGCTGCGTACTTCCCAGACCCAGCGCCGCCGCCCGTCTGCTCCCTGTGCCCGGGCATAGCCCGTCATGCTCGCAATCAAGTTACCCTCGCCGGTCCAATGGGCGTTCATGCCTCATTAGTGTACTGTCGGGCTAAATCAAATGGAGTTCTGAGATGAGTTGCCTGGCTGGAGGCGAGTGTGGGTAAGCGCACGGTCCTGAGAGCCGTGTCGATCGTCATAGGTATCGTCATTGCGCTTTTGTGCTTCGAGGCGGCCGCCACGGCCTGGCTCGCCCTTCGCGACGGAAAGTACACATCCGCTGCGAAATTATTCAGCCAGAATACCAATACCTTCGTTCAGAGCGCTGCTCGCGAGACGGGTTGTCGTTACGGCGACACACTTTCCCCACATCCTTACCTGGCTTTCGTCCACAGCAAGGGGCAGCCCTGCTCGCTGGCCAACGTCAACAATGTCGGCCTGTTGGGCTCGGACTTCCCCGACCAGCGGCGCACCGATCGCTACGTCATCCTGCTCACCGGTGGATCGGTGGCCTCCCAGCTCGGCCAGACCGCGCCGCCGCCGGCGCCACGCTACCTCGAGGAGGAGCTCAACAAGAATTACGTCAGCCCCAACGGCCAGCCGTTCCTCGTGCTGAACGGCGGCGACGGCGCCTGGAAACAGCCGCAGCAGATGATCCTCTTCTCGCTGCACGCCGAGTTCGTCGACGCCGTTGTCACGCTCGACGGCTACAACGAACAGCACATGATTCAGCCCGGCGTCACCTCGCGCTTCGAGCTGCCCGGCAACAACTTCCTCGATGCCAACCCGATCGCCGCGCAGGACGGCTTTGGACGCGTGGTCGCGAGCTGGCTGGCTGGACGGGTCTCGGCGTGGATCGAAAGCAGCTTCCTGGTGAATACACACGGCGGCTATCTCGTGGTCGAGAGCCTGTCGCGCATGACCACGCAGACCGAGTCGAGCGCCGCCAGATGGTTCTGGGAAATGATGATGCTGCCCGACAGCATCACCAAGGATCCCAACATCCTGATCCCCTGGCAGATCGAGCAGTACAGGAAGTACATCAAGATCATGGACATGACGGCGCGCAGCTACAACGTGAAGGAGATGTTCTTCCTCCAGCCGGTGCCGGCTGTCGGCAAGCAGCTCACCGAGGAGGAGAAGCGCGCCACCCCCGATACCTCCTATGGCCAGCGCTACGTCCGGATCGTGCGCGACCTCGAGGCCTTGAACGAGGGCGGCATTCCCGTGCGCAGCCTGCTCGACATCTACGCCAACGAGAAGGAAACGATCTACGCCGACACCATTCATGCCGTTCAGTTGCCGGGCGGCGAGAGCCGCGGCTACCGCATCATGGCGGCCCGCATGGCGCGCGACATGGCCGACGGCTGGGGCCTGCAACGCAAACAGTGACCGGAGCCTTTTCCGCATGAAGAGCTTCACGAGCATCGTCATCACCGGTGCATCGAGCGGCATCGGCGAGGCGCTGGCGCTGGATTATGCCGTTCCGGGCGCGGCACTGGCGCTCACCGGCCGCGACGCCCAGCGCCTCGCGGAGGTGGCGGCCGCCTGCCGGGCCAAGGGCGCCACGGTCGTCGCCGAGACGATCGACGTCACCGAACGCGAGCGCTTTGCCGCCTGGCTCCAGGCGTTCGACGATGCGCATCCGGTCGACCTGGTGCTGGCCAACGCCGGCATCTCGGTCGACAAGGACAACTCCTCGATCGACGATTTTGCCGTCATCCGCCGCACCTTCGACGTCAACGTCTATGGCGTGATGAACACGGTGGAGCCGCTGCTCGACCGCATGATCGCCCGCGGCCGCGGGCAGATCGCCATGGTCTCTTCGCTGGCCGGCTTCATCGGCCTTCCCTACTCGGCCTCCTACAATGCCAGCAAGGCCGCGGTGCGCGTGTGGGGCGAAAGCCTGCGCTATGTCCTGAAGAAGCGCGGCATCGGCGTCACCGTCATCTGCCCGGGCTTCGTCGTCAGCCGCATGACGGCCGGCGCGCCGTTCCCCATGCCCTTCCTCATGAGCTCGGCGCGCGCCTCCTCGATCATCCGCCGTGGTCTTGCGGCCAATCGCGGCCGTATCGCCTTCCCCGTCGGCACCAAGGCTGCCGTCTGGCTGGGCTCCGTATTGCCCGGCAACTGGACGTCGCGATTAATGGGCGCCTGAGCGTGCCGCGTCGATCGTCTCGCCGTCCGTCTCCCTGCGAGGCCGGCTACTTCATCTGATTGGTGAGCAGCGCCGCCGCACCGCCCTTGTCCTGGCCGTACTTCAACAGGGCCGAGCGGCCGCCCGCCGCATAGGCCGCAACGGCGCCCAGCAGACGTTTCAGCTGATCGGGACTCGAGCGGTCGAACTTGCAGTAAGCACCGCGGGTCAGCTTGGCGATCTGAGGGAAGAGCCGCGACGCCGTACGGTCGTTGCCCTCATGGAACACGAACACGGGCAGTCCGAGCAGGCCCAATTGGCCGGCTTCGTGGCCCACGGCGTCGACATCCTCCTCGCAGCAGTCTCCCACGAACACCACGGCGTCGAGCCGGCTCTCGCGCCGCTGCTCGCCGGCATAGCGCAGCAGGCGGGCGATCTGGGTACGGCCGGCAAGGCAGCGCACGGCGCTCATGAGACGCGCCAGCTCACGTCCCTCGGAGGTCCACTTGCTCACCTTGAATTCCTCGAAGCCGCGATAGAAGGCGAGCCGCACATCGAGCCCGCCCAGCGTATCGGCGGCAACGAACATCTCGCCCTGCAACGCGCAGGCATGATCCCAGGTCGGCTCGCGGCTGGCCGTGGCATCCATGGCGAACAGCAGCCGGCCGCGTCCGCCCGGCTTGCTGCCGGCCGGCAGCCGGCCGACCTCGCGCACGAAAGCATCGACTTCGCTTGCGCTTCCGGCTGACGGGAGCTTGCGATCGCCTGTCACGTCCTCCGCCTCTCCTTTGACCCATCCTGCGGCCTTCAATATGGTGCCGGGGCGCCGTTGCGCCAACACGAAGCATGACTGGAAACGCCCCTACCTTCGCCACGCTGCTGCTGCGCGTCTTCCTGCCCTTCGCGCTCGCCTACTTCCTCTCCTACATTTTCCGCGGCGTGAATGCGGTGATCTTCCCGTATCTCGAGCGGGACATCGGCATCACTGCGGCGGATCTCGGCCTCCTCACCTCGGCCTTCTTCCTGTTCTTCGCGGGCTGCCAGCCGGTCCTGGGCGTGATGCTCGACCGCTACGGGCCACGCAAGGTGCAGACCGCACTGCTGGCCATGGCGGCGCTGGGTTCGGCGTTGTTCGGCTTCGCCTTCTCGCTGGGCGAGCTGGTGGTGGCGCGCGTGCTGATCGGGCTGGGCTTCGCGGGCGGACTGATGGCCGCCATCAAGGCGATCACCCTCTGGTATCCGCCCGAGCGCTGGGGGCTGATCACCGGCTTCCACATGATGGCGGGTGGACTGGGCTCGATGGCGGCGACCTTGCCCGTACAATGGTCGCTCTCGGTGCTGAGCTGGCAGGGCCTGTTCTTCTGGCTGGCCGGCTTCTGCCTGGTCGTCGCGGCGATCCTGTTCACCGTGGTCCCCGAGCGCGGCACGCCGGCGGCACAGGGCACCTTGCGCGAACAGTTCCGAATCACCGGCATCGTGCTGACCGACGGCTTCTTCTGGCGCATCCAGCCATTGCTTACTTTCCAGCAGGTCGCGTTCATCGCCAGCATCACCCTGTGGATCGGCCCCTGGCTGCGCGACGTCGGCGGCTTCGCCGACAAGGAGGTGCGTGCCGACATCCAGCTCTATACGACCGCCAGCATGACCCTGGGCTTTGCGCTGAGCGGCGTGCTGACCGGTGCTTTCCGACGGATCGGGATCAGCGACTTCGCCTCCTCGACCTTGGTCAGTGCGCTGTTCGCCCTGGTCTGCGCCTGGCTCGCCTTCCTGCCGTCGTTCGAGCCAGTGCTCGCCTGGCTGCTGTTCGGCTTCCTCGGCGCCTATCCCATCCAGTACATGCCGCTGCTCGCCCGTTCATTTCCGGCGCACTACGCCGGGCGGGTCAGCACAAGCTCAAATCTCGTGGTCTTCACCATGATCTTCGCCCTGCAATGGGCGATCGGGAAGATCGTCGACCAGTGGCCGCGCACCGCCGCCGGCTACTCACCCGACGGCTACACCTGGTCGTTCGGTGCGCTGTTCATTCTCCAGGTGGCGGGCCTTCTGTGGCTGTTTCTGTCTCGGGCGCGTCCTCTGGCAGAGACTCTGGCTCGGGCTGATGAGGCTGGGCCTCAGCCTCGACAGGCGGCGGCGTCTCGACCCCAAGCGGCAGATTGAGCGCTGCCACCAGGTCGCGCACTTCCTGGCGGGCCGCGACGTGGCTCAAGGTCAAGGACGGTCCGGTACCGCCGCGCTTCAGGTCGAGCAGGGTCAGGCCGTTCAGGAAGAGCTCCTTGTAGATCACGCGCTCGCTGAGGCCCGCCGCGACTCGGAAGCCGATGCGTCTGGAGAGCGCGTCGATCACCTTGCTCATGTCGCGCTTGTTGCGCGCCGCCAGCGCCGAGAGACGATTGCGCATCACCACCCAGTCGACCGGCCGGCCGCCCTGCACGGCGCGGATCTGGCGCTGCTTCCACACCTGCTCGGCATAGATCGACGGCCGCACGATCTTGAGCGTGTCGGGGTCGACGCGGGCCAGCAGGTCGAGATCGATGAAGCTGTCGTTCAGCGGCGTCAGCAGGCTGTCGGCCCAGGTATGGGCAAGCCGGCTGAGATGCGTGTCACTGCCCGGCGTATCGACGATCACGAAGTCCGAACCGACGACCGCCGGCTCCAGGGCCGCTTCGAGGCGCGCCCGCTCGTCGGCTTCGGCGGCGCTCCTGTCGTTCAGGGTCGAAATTGGCACCGCCCAGTGCTGCGGCATGGGCAGCTCGATGCCCTTGCGCCTGGCATAGGCGGCACGGTTCTCGAGGTAGCGCGTCAGAGTGCCCTGGCGCGCATCGAGATCGAGCGTCGCCACCCGAATGCCGTCGGTCATCAGCGCGACGGCGATGTGCAGGGCCGTCGTCGACTTGCCTGAGCCGCCCTTCTCGTTGCCGATGACCAGGACATGGCCGCGACCGGCCGCGCGGGGGGCTTGCGCCTCTGCGATGCTGGGGTTGGGCGCAGGCTGAAAGGAGGTGTTCTCGTCGGGTACGCTACTCATGACGCCTTACGAATCCAAACCGCTGTGTCATGGAACACAGCGCCGCCATGGGGCCAGCCGGGATCGGCCGAAGTCAGGGCATTGATGCCGATGCCGGTCTCGAAATTGCGGTTGGGCCAGATGCCTTCGACCACGACCACACCGCGCTGCTGACCGGTGCGCGGCTTGGCGTTGACGACCGTCTTGCCGCGATCATTGCCGATCTCCAGGCGATCGCCCTCGGCGATGGCCATGGCCGTGCAATCCTCGGGGTTCATCAACGCCGTCGGCCGCACCTCGCGCTTCTGCGAGGAGGGCGTCTCGGTGAAGGTCGAGTTCAAGAAGGTGCGCGCGGGGGCAGCGACCAGCCGGAACGGCTTGTCGTCCGTGGCATTGTCGATGACGTCGAAATGGTCGGGCAGCACGGGCATATCCTTGCCGCGTGGGCCGTAGGCCGACCAGTCGGGCTTGAAGCGGAACTTCTTGTCGGGCCAGGCGAAGCCGTCGAGAAAATGCGAGGTCTCGAAGCCCAGATGGAAGTCCTGGCCGCCTTTCTGCCAGTTGGTCTCGGCATCCCACATGCCGGAGTCCCGCAGGCTCTCGTCAATGATCTCCCAGGCTGTCATGTCGAAGCCACGATGCTTGGCGCCCAGACGCTTGGCCAGTTCCGAGATCACATAGTGGTTTTCGCGACACTCGCCCGGCGGCTCGATCACCGCCTTGGTCACCTGGAAGAAGGTATGACCGCTCGCCGTATAGAAGTCGTCGTGTTCCAGGAACATGGTGGCCGGCAGCACGATGTCGGCGAAAGCCGCCGTCTCGGTCATGAACTGCTCGTGCACGCAGGTGAACAGGTCCTCGCGTGCGAAACCCTTATGCACCTTCTCGAGCTCGGGACAGACCATCGCCGGATTGGTGTTCTGGATCAGCAAGCCGGTCACCGGCGGCCCGTTCTTCAGGGCCTCGCGGTCGCCGGTCAGGATCGGCCCCAGGCGCGACTGATCGAGATCGCGCAGCGAGGGATCGACCATGTCGAGGCCTTCGATCAGGGTCTTCTTGATCGGGTACATGCCGGTATGGCCGTAGAGCGCCCCGCCGCCCTTGTACTGCCAGGCGCCGGTGACGGCCGGCAGGCAGGTCACGGCATGCATGTTGGCCGCCCCGTTGCGGCTGCGGCTGAAGCCATGATGGCAACGGATGAACGAGGCCTTGCTCTGCCCGAAGAGCCGCGCGAAACGCAGGATTTCCTCGACAGGGAGGCCGGTGATCCCGGAAGCCCATTCCGGCGTCCGGGTCGCAACATGGGCTGCTAGTTCTTCCGGCGCGTCGGTGTAGCGGCGGAGATAGTCCCAGTCGGCATAGCCCTCCTTGAAGAGGACATGCATGACGCCGACCGCCAGCGCACCATCGGTGCCCGGACGCACCGCCAGATGGAGGTCGGCCTGGTCGGCCGTGCCGGTGCGGTAGGGATCGACCACGACCAGCTTGGCGCCACGCTTCTTGGCCTTCATGGCGTGGGTCATGACATTGACCTGGGTGTTCACGGGGTTGCCCCCCCAGATCACCACCAGGTCGGAATGCGCATCGATCTCACGCAGGTCGGCGCCGCGCTTGGCACCGACGCCGGCAATCCAGCCGGTATCGGAGAGCGTCACGCAGATCGTCGAGAACCAGCGCGAATACTTCATCGCGTGGCGCAGGCGGTTGATGCCGTCGCGCTGCACCAGACCCATGGTGCCGGCGTAGTAATACGGCCAGATCGTTTCGCTGCCATGCTGGCGCGCCTTGGCGATGAACTGCTCGGCGACGATGTCGAGCGCATCGGCCCAGGAGATCTCGGCGAACTGCTTGGAACCCTTGGGGCCGACCCGTCTCAACGGCTTCATCAGCCGGTCGGGATGATGGATGCGCTCGGCGTAGCGCGCGACCTTCTCGCAGATGACGCCGGCCGTGTAGTCGTTGCGCATCGAGCCGCGGACGCGGCCGATCCGCCGGGCATTCAGACGCTCGACCTCGAGCGCGCAGGTGCTGGTGCAATCGTGCGGGCAGACCGACGGCACGGTGGTGATGCCGGTGTCGCCGTCCTTGATCCGCGCACCAGGGCGATAGGCATGGTCGTCGGGGGACATCTAGCGAGCGCTCCTCATGGCAGGCCCAACATACAGAGGTCGTTTGGCCGGACAATGTGGATGGGTTGTTTCCCGTTCCCTCCCGGCCCGACCATTCTGCATGCGGCAGGGGGATAGCGGTACCCTCCCCTCCAACCGGCTCAGTGCTTCCTGGGGAAATTTCAGGGCGTTCGGGCGAGCCAGCTCCGATCGAACAGATCGGCCAGAGCGCGGTAAGCTGGCACCGCAACCTGGTCGAAAGCGCCGCCACCGCCCGACAGAAAATCGGTGATCCCCCGGTCGGTGCCGGTGGCATCATCGACATGCAGGCCCAGCGTCGCCAGATCCTCGGCAACCGAGCCCTGCGCCGGCAGGTAGGCGTCGACGGCACGCAGCCGCGGCGCCGCCGACGGCGGTACGCGCACCATGACGATCCGTGTCACTGAGGGTTGGGCGTCGGGACCGATGATGGTCGTGCCGATCATCAGCCCGGCCAGAACGCTGACCGGCGGTGAGGCCGGGAAAAGGCAGAAGCTCATGGTCGGCATGCCGCTCGTCCCGTCATCGACGGCGAGATGCATGCCGCGCTTACCGATGGCGATCGTGCCGGCGAGTTCCATACGGCCGGTTGGAAGGTTCTCGCTGTAGGTCGCAGGCAATCGGCTGGGGCTCGAGGCGGCAAATACCGAAAGCTCGCCGCGAATCAGCCGGCCCCGGAAATACGGCGACCAGGCATGGGAATAACTGACGAACGTGCCGGCCAGCCCAAGGGCCGGCCCCTGCCCGTTCTTGCGGACGCCAGACGTTTCGAGGGCGCGCTGCAACTCCTCGCGATCGCGGCCATGGTGCGCGGAGATCTCGTCGATGAACGCCTCTATGTCGCAATCGGCGATCCATTGGCCAGGCCGGTCCAGGCCCAGCACTTTCGACCAGTCCTCGTAGACCTGATGCTCGCGCGGCTGCGCCCGGCCCTGCAACCACTTGTCGGCGCGGCCGATGTCGAACGCCGTTTTTGGGTTGATGCGGCGAAAGGCAGCCGCAAGATCCTTGCGCGCGGCCATGCCCAGCACGGCGGCCGTCAGGCGCAATTTACGGTCGATATCGCGGGCCACCCAGCATCCTCACAAGCTCGTCGCCGCCACCCCGGGCTTGGGGCAGGGCGTTACTGCATTTCCAGTTACCATTTTCCTGGAAAAGACGTCGAATTCCAATGTGTTCCTTCTAATTGCGATTCTGGAAATCGATGCATTGAGAGAGAAATCGCCAGGCAAGACTTCGTCCGGGTCGAGGGGATGGCTCGTGCGACGGAGTGATGCCCAGGGCGGTTTCACATGAAAAGCCAAACTCACACGCCGGCGCTGGTTCGCCGGATCAACAGTCTGCTCCAGGGAACGTATCTCTCGACACCAGTGTCCCGAACGGCGCTGGCCCTGTTCATTGCAGTCGGAGTGTCGTCACTGTCACCACGAGCGCACGCCGCCAACTTCAACGTCGGCACCGACGCTCAGCTCAGGAACGCGATCAGCACCGCGGCGAACGGTGACACCATCACCTTCACCGCCAACATCACTCTGACCAGCCCGCTGCCGAACCTGCAGCGCAGCGTCCAGATCAACGGCGCCAACTTCACGCTGTCCGGGGGCGACACTAGCCGCGTTCTGTACGTGCAGTCCGGCACCGTCGACATCGTCGACCTCAAGATCTCCAATGGCCGAGTGCATGGTGGCGGAGGCGGCAACGCCGGCAGCGGCGGCGGCGGCGGCGGTGGCGCCGCGGGGCTCGGCGGCGCCCTCTACATTGCCAGTACCGGCGCCGTAACGGCGACCAATGTCAGCTTCAACGGCAACGCGGCGGTCGGCGGCTACGGCGGTGCTCGCAACTCCAACGCTCCAGGCGGCGGCGGTGGTGGAGGTGGCACGTCGGGCAATGGCGCCAATGCGAACGGCGGTGCCGGGGCCGGCGGCGCCGGGGGCGGTGGCAACGGATCTCCGACGGCGTCGGGGCAAGGGCAGCCCGGCGGATTCGGCGGTGGCGGCGGCGGCGGCGGTCAGCAGGCCGGCACCGGCGGCTTTGGCGGCGGTGGCGGCGGTGGTGGCGGCAGCACGATCGGCGGCACCGCAGGCGCCGCCGGCGGCTTCGGCGGCGGCAATGGCAATGCCGCCGGTGACCCCTTTGCGGGCGGCGGCGGCGGCGCGGGCCTCGGGGGCGCGATCTTCGTCCAGGACGGCGGCCAACTGCACTTCAACGGTTCGCTCAATATCTCGGGTAATACCGCCGAGGGCGGCAATGCCGGATCGACGACATCCGCCGCCGGTCAGGGGCTTGGCTCCGGCCTCTTTCTCCACGGCAGCGGCGAATTCACAGTCGCCCCGTCCGTCGGCGAGACGCAAACGATCCAGGACACGATTGCCGACCAGAAAGGTGTCGCGGGCAGCGGCGGAAGCTGGACCCTCGACAAGCAAGGCGCCGGCACGACTATCCTGACGGGCAATAACGCCTATTCCGGCGGCATCAAGATCATGGCCGGCATCCTGCAGGGCCATAGCGGGAGCCTGTTGGGCAACATCGCCAGCACCGGCGGCACGATCGTCTTCGACCAGCGAATTGACGGAACCTATGCCGGCAACATGTCGGGCACAGGTGCTCTGACCAAGACCGGCAACAACACGCTGAAGCTCACGGGCAACAACACCTACAGCGGCGCCACGACGATTACCGGCGGCACGCTGCTGCTCACCTCTGCGACCAGCCTGAGCGGTCCGGGCGCCAACATCACACTGAACAACGGCACGATCGGCCGCTCAGGCGAGATAAGCTTCGGCCCGGCGACGGTCATCGACCGAGCCGTCACGCTCGTCAACGACGGTGGCTTCTTCGTCGAATCGACGAATAACTCACTCACCGTATCCAGTGTGATCGACGGTGGCGGCCGGCTGGTCAAATCTGGTCCTGGCCAGCTCCTGCTGACGGGCAACAATACCTACTCCGGTGGCACGGTGGTCCGCGGAGGCATCGTCAGTTTTGCGTTGGACGCCAATCTGGGCGCGGCCGGCACCGGGATCACCCTGGACAACGGTTCGATTGGAACCACCACGACTCCTGCGGGCACGTCGTTCAATCGCACCATTACCCTGGCCGGCAACGGCGGCATCTCCGTCGGTCAGCACCCGATCACCTGGAGCGGCAACATCGTCGGCCCCGGGCAGCTCATCAAGACAGGCAACGGCGAGCTCGAACTCACGGGCACCAATACCTATGGCGGCGGCACCGTCGTCCAACGCGGAACGTTGCGGGTCTCGTCCGACGACAAGCTGGGCGCCGCCGGCACGCAGATCACATTGCAGGACAACGGCAGTCTGCGTGCAAGCGATACCTTCGCGACATCGCGCGCCGTAGACCTCGTCGGCGCCGGCGGTGTCCTCCTCGTCGATGCCGGCAAGGAGCTCACCTTGCAAGGCGTTGTGAGTGGCACCAGCCTCCTCAAGGTTGGCGACGGCACCGTCGTCCTCACCGGGAACAACACCTATACCGGCACAACGCAGGTCTTCCAGGGCATCCTGCAGGGCAGCTCCAACACCATCCGCGGCAACGTCGCCTTCGACTCTTCTCCTCTCAGCAAGTCGTTGGTCTTCGATCAACACAGCGACGGAACCTTCGCCGGCAACATCGCAGGTGTCGGCACGACCGCCGGCAACGGCAGCGTGGTCAAGAATGGCGGCGGCACCCTGATCCTGACCGGCACCAGCAACTATACCGGCGGCACCACCGTCAATGCCGGCACCTTGCAGGGCACGACCAACAGCCTGCAGGGCAATATCGTCAACAACGCCGCCGTGATCTTCGACCAGTCGATCACCGGCATCTATGCCGGCAACATGACCGGCACCGGCACGTTGACCAAGAACGGCACCGGCAAGGTCACGATCACCGGCACCAGCACCATCGGTGGCGGCACGACGATCAATGACGGCGGCTTCGCCGTGAACGGCAATCTGACCAGCAACGTGACGCTGAACGGCGGCATCCTGAGCGGCGCCGGCAACATCAATGGCGACATCACGCAGAATGGCGGTGAAATCGCGCCGGGCAACTCGATCGGCACCATCACCATCAACGGCAATTACACGGTCCGTCACGGCATTCTGGAGTTCGAGATCAACTCCAATGGCCAGAACGACAAGATCAATGTCGTCGGCGCCGGCCACAAGGCGACCCTGCAGGGCGGCACGATCGAAGTGCTTGCGCTGGCCGGCACCTACAGGCCCAACAGCACCTACACGCTTATCTCGGCGTCAGGTGGTGTCGTCGGCACGTTTGACCGGACCACCAGCAACCTCGCCTTCCTGACCCCGACTCTCAGCTACGACACCAACAACGTCTACATCTCGCTGGCGCTGGCCTCGAATGCCTTTGCTTCAGCGGGTCAGACACAGAACCAGCAGGCCGTCGGCCGCGCACTCGATATCACCGCCGCTTCCGGCAACGTCGATGGCATCGTCACCGTCATGGCCAACCTTCCCGGTGGCGCCGGCGCCCCTGCCCTGCAGGCCTTGAGCGGTCAGCCCTATGCCGACTTCGGCACGCTCAACACCCGCGCATCCCAGCTCTTCATGAATACCGTCGGACGCCAGATGGCGACGGAGCGTGGCGCAGGCCTCGGCGGCTCGCAGCGGGTTGCACTCGCCGAAACCTGCATCATCGCCTGCGATACCTCGACCCCGAGCCGCTTCTCCGCCTGGGTCGCCGGCATCGGCAGCACCGGCAGCGTGCTGGGCGATGCCAATGCCTCGGGCTTCACCTACACGCTGGGCGGCACCGCCTTCGGCATCGATTACCGCCCCGACCCGCGCTTCCTGGTCGGTATCGCCGGCGGCTACACGTCGGGCACGCAGTGGGTCAACGGCTTCTCCGGCAACGGATATTCCGACTCCCTCTCCGTTGCGCTCTACGGCTCGTACACCCCGAACGGCAGCGGGCCCGGCTTCTATGCCGATGCGTTGGTGGGATACGCCAATGCCAGCAACCGCATGCAGCGCGTGATCTCGCTGCCCGGCAATCCCACCGGCCTCGCCAACGGCAACACATCGGCCAACCAGTTCCTCGGCCAGGTCGAGGCCGGCTACAAGTTCGACCTGGGGCTCGGCACCAACACCTCGATCAGCCCGTTCGCCCGCCTGCAGGTCAGCTCGATCAACCAGGCCGGCTTCACCGAGTATGGCGGCGGCCTGTTCAACCTCTCCGTCGCCAGCCAGACCACGACCTCGGTGCGCAGCACCATCGGCGTCGATCTTGCCAGCACCTTCATGGTCGGCGGCACGCCGCTCGATCTCGGCGTGCGCCTGGGCTGGATGCACGAGTTTGCCGATACGGCCCGGCCGATGACCGCCGCCTTTGCGGCCGCACCGGCTAGCCAGTTCACCGTGTTCGGTGCCACGCCGCAGCGCGACAGTGCCGTTGTCGGCTTCTCCGCCAGCGCCGCCCTCAGCGATCGAACCTCCCTCTTCGTCGCCTACGACGGAGAGATCGGTGGCGGTACCGACAACCACTCCTTGCGCGCCGGCTTCAAGATCAAGTGGTGATCAAGGAGCTGCGAAATCGACTTTCAGGATTAAGGGTAAGCGTAAATGTACAGCGGTGTTCAGGTAGCGAGGCAGGTTCGTGGAATGGCGGATCTGCTCAAGGAGACTTGTCTCTCGACGCCGGCCTCGCGCCTGACACTCGCTCTGCTGCTGACAGCCGGCGTGCTCTCGGTGCCGCTTCGGGCGAACGCGGCCAACTTCGATGTCGCCAACGCTGCCCAGCTCAGCAGCGCCATCGGCAGAGCCGCGAACGGCGACACCATCACCTTCACCGCCAACATCACGTTGAGCAGCAACCTGCCGCCCGTGACCAAGAACGTGACCTTCAACGGCGGCAACTTCACCCTCTCCGGCAACAACCAGCATCGCGGCCTATTCGTGCAGTCCGGTACGGTCGCGATCAACGATCTCGACATCACTCACGCCGTCGCCCAGGGCGGTAAGGGTGGGGATGGAGCCAGCATGGAGGCCGGCGAACCCGGTCCCGGTGGCGGTGGTGGCGCGGGACTTGGTGGTGCGCTCTTCGTCGGCGCCGACGCTCATGTGGCCGTGAGCAACGTCAAGCTGCAGAACAACTCGGCGCGCGGCGGAAGTGGCGGCAACGCAAACGGCTCCTTCGGAGCCGGCGGCGGTGGTGGCGGATACCTTCCTGCCGGCGCCGACGGCGCCAACGGCAGCTTCACGGGAGGTCAAGGCGGAGCCGGCGGCGGCGGCAACGGCCACACGTTCAACAATGGTGGAAGCGGTGGCTTCGGCGGCGGCGGTGGTGGCGGCACTACCGGGGGCGACGGCGGCCTGGGCGGCGGCGGCGGTGGCAGCAGCGAGATCTACCAGGGAAAAGCCGGCTTCCTGGGCGGCCATGGTGGCGACAGCGGCGGCGGTGGCGGCGGCGGAGCGGGACTTGGCGGTGCGCTCTTCGTTCAGGGCGGCGGCACTCTGGTCATGGCCGGTTCGTTCACCCTCTCCGGCAACACCGTCGCGGGCGGCGCTGGCGGTGGCGGCAGCGGCGGTAGCGGCACGAACAACGGCGAGCCCGGTTCAGGCGCCGGATCGGGCATCTTCCTCAATGCCAACGGCACGATCACGGTCACTCCCGGTGCCGGCCAGACGCAGACGATCAGCGACGCCATCGTCGATCAGACAGGCGCCGGCGGCACCCACGCCAATGCTGGAAGCTGGTCCCTGGTGAAGGACGGCTCGGGGATCACGACCTTGACCGGCGCGAACGCTTATACCGGCGGAACCACCGTCAAGTCGGGCATCCTGCAGGGCAACACCTCGAGCCTCGTGGGCAACATCGCCAACAACGCCATCGTGGTCTTCGAGCAGGCGGCCGACGGGACCTACGCCGGCAACATCACGGGCACCGGCGAGTTGATCAAGGACGGCAGCGGCAAGCTGACCCTGAGCGGCAACAACAGCTTCGGCACCGGCATCCTGGTCAGTGGCGGGGTCCTGCAGGGAACCTCCAACAGCCTGCAGGGTAACATCTCAAACACTGCTACCGTCATCTTCGAGCAGGCGTTCAACGGCACCTACGCGGGCGAGCTGACCGGCGCCGGCGCGCTCGTCAAGAATGGAACCGGTACCCTCAACCTCACCGGCACCAGCACCGTAAGCGGTGGCACGACGATCAATGCCGGCGGCCTTGCCGTGAACGGTCACTTGACGAGCAATGTCGCCGTCAACAAAGGCGGCACACTGAGCGGCAGTGGCAACGTTACCGGCGACATCGTCAACCATGGCGGCACGGTCAAACCGGGCAATTCGATCGGTCACCTCACCGTAAACGGCAACTTTACCTTCAACAGCGGGACCTACGAGGTCGAGGTCAATGCCCAGGGCGACAGCGACCGCATCAACGTGATCGGCGCCGGCCACAAGGTGATGATCAACGCCGGTACACTCCTCATCGTGCCCGACGCCGGCATCTACACGCCCAACACCAGCTACACGATCATCACGACCGAGGGCGGCGGCACCGTGTCGTTCGACAACGTGGCGGGCGGTGTCGGCTTCCTGACGCCTCGTGTATCGCTCGATCGCAACAACATCTACGTCACCTTAGCCCTGGCGCCCAACGCCTTCGCCTCGGCCGGCCAGACGCAGAACCAGCAGGCCGTCGGTAGCGCGCTCGATGCCATCGCCGCTTCTGGCAGCGTCGGCGGCATCGTCACGACGATGGCCAACCTGCCGACGTCACAAGGCGCCCCTACCCTTCAGGCCCTGAGCGGCCAGCCCTATGCCGACTTCGGCACGCTCAACACCCGCGCCAGCCAGCTCTTCATGAATGCCGTCGGACGCCAGATGGCCACCGAACGCGGGGCCGGACTCGGCGGTCCACAGCGGGTTGCGCTCGCAGAGGCTTGCGATGTTGCCTGCGACACCGCCCAGCCCAGCCGCTTTGGCGCCTGGGTCGCCGGCATCGGCAGCACCGGCAGCGTGCTGGGCGACGCCAATGCCTCGGGCTTCACCTACACGATGGGCGGCACCGCCTTTGGTGTCGATTACCGTTTCGATCCTCGTTTCCTCGTTGGCATCGCCGGCGGCTACACGTCGGGTACCCAGTGGGTCAACGGCTTCTCCGGCAATGGATATTCCGACTCCTTCAGTGTCGCGCTCTACGGCTCGTTCACGCAGAACGGCAGCGGCCC
>Ga0209933_1000659_pt1 | contig 53982 bp, 47 predicted proteins | sample ThiBiot_300_biof_FD_183944 | JGI IMG/M metagenome (GOLD analysis project Ga0209933, IMG submission 183944) | Wastewater bioreactor microbial communities from Cape Town, South Africa - Thiocy_cont_300_biof (SPAdes) | ecosystem: Engineered > Bioremediation > Thiocyanate > Unclassified | place...
TCCCTCCGGCCCGCTCGAGCGCCAGACGCTCGACGAGCATGCACCCGCCTGCGGCTGCGGCAGTCCTCGCGATCGCGCGATTGGCCCACGCGAACGGATAGAGCATCTTGAAGAAAAAGACGAAGGCGGGGACCAGCGCCTTTTCCGCGAAGCTCTCGCAATTGAGCTTGGCCATCACCGACGTCAGCACACGGTTCTCGCCCGATGCCCGCTGCACGAGCGAGGTCAAAACATCCGGTTCGTAGCCGATGTCGGCATCGGTCAGCAGGAAGTACTGCGGCGCGTCGGCCTGATCGCTCGCGACCGCGATGCCCTGATGCATCGCCCAGACTTTTCCCGTCCATCCGGAAGGCAGCGCTGCTCCGCTGACGACGGTGATCTTGCGGCCCGCTTCGTTCGCGATGCGCTGCGCCACATCCGACGTTCCATCACTGCTCTGATCGTCGACGAGCACGATCGAAAACTCGCCGGGATAATTCTGCGCGGCGAGCGACGCCAACGAACGCGGCAGCACGTCGGCTTCGTTCCGCGCCGGAATGATGGCGACGATGGAAGGCCAATCGAAGTTCGGCGGACTATCTCGAAAGTCGTGCACTTCTTCGCGCTCGCGCGTCCGCCAGAAGCCGCCATGCAGCAGAACGAGATAGAGCCACACCAGAAGCCCTGCGATCGCAATGATTTCGATCGCGCTCATTTCAAGTATCCCGCCGCGCGAAACCAATCGTAAGCACCGGCCAGGGCCTCTTGCGCCGGTCGCGAGCGGTAGGAAAGCTCGCGCTTCGCCTTGGCGGATGAAAAATACATCTTGTACTTTGCCATCCGAATGCCGTCGACGGTAGCGAAAGGTTCGCGCCCCGTGATCCGCGCGGCAGCTTCGGCGCCATACGCGATCGGATACACCAGCTGGCGCGGCAATCGCGTGGTCGGCGCGCGGCGTCCGGCGAGACGTGAAATCTCCCCCAGCATTTGCCCGAGCGTCATGTCATCGCCGCCCAGAATATAACGCTCGCCGATCCGGCCCTGCGTCAGCGCCGCGAGATGTCCCGCTGCAACGTCGTCGACGTGCACGAGATTGAGTCCCGTATCGACATACGCCGGCATGCGGCCGCAGGCCGCCTCGATCACAATGCGCCCCGTCGGCGTCGGCCGCACATCGCGCGGACCAATCGGCGTCGATGGATTGACGATCACCGCCGGCAGCTTGGACTTTGCGACGTAGCGCTCGACAAGACGCTCGGCCAGAACCTTGCTTTTCTTGTACGCGCCGATGGCGTCTGCTTCGCTCAACGGCGATTGCTCGTCGACCGGCGTGCCGTCATCGGATGGCCTGAGCGTCGCGACGCTCGACGTATAAACGATGCGCTCGACACCGTTTGCGAGAGCCGCCTCCATCACCGCGCGGGTGCCATCGACGTTGGTTCGGATGATTTCATTAGGATCAGGAGCCCAAAGCCGGTAATCGGCCGCGACGTGAAAAACATAGCGCACGTCGCGCATCGACTGCTGGACGAGATCGGCGTCGCGAATGTCGCCTTCGACCACATCGAGGCCGAGCCCGCTGAGATTTGCGGGATTGCTGCTGCGTCTGACGAGCGCGCGAACCGCAAATCCCTGGTCGAGCAGAAGGCGCGCAACCGCCGAGCCGACGAAGCCCGAAGCTCCCGTCAGAAATGCGATGCCCTTGTCAGACTTCTCGGACAAGCGATCAGCCTCCCGCTCGCAGGCGCTCGGCAATCGACCCGACTATTCTCTGTACGGAACGACAACATTCCAAGACGCAAGACTCCCCCACAAGCCTTGCTGACGATCGACGGGCGGCGTTCTCGCGACGCCGCCTGAATGTTCTCGTCAGCCCTTATACGTGATCCGCCAGATGCGCCCCGCCGCATCGTCCGCGACATAGAGCGAGCCATCCGGTCCCACTGCAAGTCCGGTCGGACGATGGTCGGCCCCATCCTTGCCCGAGCGGAAGCCATCGGCAAACACCATATAGCCGCCGGCGGCCTTCCCGTCTGCAAGCGGCTGAAACACGACGTTGTAGCCTTCCTGCGGTCCCGATGAGCGGTTCCATGACCCGTGAAACGCGATGAACGCGCCGCCGCGATACGCTTCCGGAAACTGCGTTGCCTCGTAAATCTTGACGTCGTTCGGTCCCCAGTGCGCGGGAAACGCCGCGACCGGCGGCAGCTTTTCGGCGCAACGGCCGATGACCTTGCCATCGCCACCGTACTCTGGCGCGAGAACGCGCTTGCCCTGCGCGCCGTCGAAATAGCAATAGGGCCAGCCGTAATCGCCGCCATCCTGCAGCAACAAAAGCTCCTCAGCCGGCAATTCCGAACCTTGCTTGGAATTGTAGAACTTCGGCCAGTTCTCGTAGAGCTGATCGCGGCCATGTTGCGTGGCGTACACACGCCCCGTCGCGTCGACAGCGATGCCGACAGCGTTGCGAATGCCGGTCGCGAAACGCTCGTTCTCCGAAAACACCTGATCCGTTTTGTTCGCGTCGTAACGCCAGATGCCCGCGCGCGTCTTCAACTCTTCACACGGATCGAGTCCGGGCGACTCTTTCGTCCGGTCATCCTGCTGGCATGAATTCGTCGCCGAGCCGAGATCGACGAAGAGATTGCCCTGCGCGTCAATCGCAAAAGGCCGTGCGGTGTGATTGCCGTCGATCGGCAGATTCTTGAGAACCGTCTCAGGCGCACCTTGCAAGGCAATCTCGCCGTCCTTTCGCGCATAGCGAAGGATACTGCCGCGGCTCTCGACATAGAGCCAATCCTTGTACAGGAAAATACCGGTGCCACCCGGCACGTCGCCGCCGAAGCGAGCGACGATGTCGGCGCGCCCGTCGCCATTGCTATCTTTAAGAGCGACGACAGGACCCTCGCCCGCTTTTCCTTGCCGGACGGCGGCATTGACATAAACCGTCCCGTCGGACGCAACGGCGATATGGCGCGGCGCGCCTTCGACGTCAGCGAACACCGTCGCGCAGAACCCGCGCGGCAGGATCAACCCGCCGTTATCCGCAGGACAAACCGCAGCATTCTCAGGCGCCGCATCTTTGCTCGCTGCATCCTGGCCGAGAGCAATCGAACTTGCCGCGAACGAAACAGCCGCGGCAACTGCAACGCCGGTAACGAACTTCAAAGACATCATTCAGTCCACTATTTGAGGCGCAGAGAGACGAAGACTCTGCAGTTTTCGGAACCGTCGGATTCTCCCAACCAAGACATTAGCCCGGCCACGCCTTCATGGCCATGTCGGCTACATGTAATAGATCATCGCGCGACGCGCCGCCCGCTGCCTGCACCGACATGCCCTGCGTGACAGTCGATACGAAGCGCGCGAGTCGAGCTGCATCCGCGTCGAAGGAAAGATCGCCCTCGTCTATCGCACGTTCAAGGCGGGCACGCAGTTTTTGTTCCGCTTCCGAGCGCCGTTTGCACAGCTCCTGCTTGATCGCGTCCGACGCTTCGCCACACGTCAAGGCAGCCTGCACCGAAAGACAGCCGCGCGGATTGCTCGGATCAGTAAGCGAAATCGCAACGTTCTTCAGCAAACGCGCAACAACATCGCGTGCTGTCGGTTCCGCCAAAGCTTCGTTCAACGCCCTGCCAGGCCCGCGCTCCGCATAGCGATCCAGCGCCCGGCGAAACAGCTCTTCCTTGTTGCCGAAAGCCGCGTAGAGGCTTGGACGATTGATGCCCATGGCCTCCGTGAGATCGCTGAGGGACGCGCCTTCGTAGCCGCGTTGCCAGAAAACATGCAGCGCCTTGTCGAGCGCGCTGTCCGCATCGAATTCCCTCGGCCGGCCTTTGTGCGCCTGCACCGTATGTCTCCCAGTCATCGCGTGTTCAGACTCGAAATCATACAATTCCATACCTACCGATACAAATATTCGTTGACAGAGCGCCAGCTCCGTCCATATCTTACCACTCGGTACATATATAGATTGACGAGGTGCACGATGAAAGGCTCCCTCTCGAACGCCAGCGCAATCGTCCAAGGTCTGAAAGGTTGGGTCACCCGCCGCCAACCGGCAGCCCTCAGCGACGTCGAGACATCGGAGCCTGAAGTTGTAGCAGCCGGCGGATGCGAGGGAGCGCCGCGCCCATTCGCCGAGGAGAGAGATCGCTGGCCGCTCGGACCCGGCGTCGACAACTATTCCTGATTGATCTCAGACCAACAGCGAAACGCATCGCCATCGCGCGTATCGCGTTTCGCATCTAAGCCACCGCTGCCGTTGGTGTCCCGCGCGCGTTCTGCTCACACCCACGCAAAGCAAACCCGACAACATCGTTGACAGGCGAGGCCGTCGCTGCGATGCGGAGCGCCGCTATCAACGCGCCGGAGACCCCACCATGTCGGCCATCATCTCCGTCGCAGATCTTTCCAAGACATATGCTTCAGGCTTCAATGCTCTGAAGAACATCAACCTTGATATCCGGCCCGGTGAAATCTTCGCTCTGCTCGGTCCCAACGGCGCCGGCAAGACGACGCTGATCAGCATCATCTGCGGGATCGTCAACGCCAGCACGGGCCGCGTGACCGTCGACGGCAAGGACATCGCTCGCGATTACCGCGCCGTGCGCGCGATGATCGGCCTCGTCCCGCAGGAACTCTCGACCGACATGTTCGAGACGCCGTGGGCAACCGTAAATTTCAGCCGCGGCCTGTTCGGCAAGCCGCGCAATCATGCGTTCGTCGAGAAAGTCCTGAGAGACCTTTCGCTGTGGGACAAGAAAGACAACCGCATCATGACGCTGTCAGGCGGCATGAAGCGCCGCCTTCTCATCGCCAAAGCGCTCGCGCACGAACCGCGCATCCTCTTCCTCGACGAACCGACGGCCGGTGTCGACGTCGAGCTTCGCCGTGAAATGTGGGATGTTGTGCGCGCCTTGCGTGCGTCCGGTGTGACGATCATCCTCACCACGCACTACATCGAGGAAGCCGAGGAGATGGCCGACCGCGTCGGCGTCATCGCCAAGGGCGAGATCATCCTCGTGGAAGAAAAAACCGAGCTGATGCGCAAGCTCGGCAAGAAACAGCTCAATCTTCAGCTCCAGTCGCCGCTGGCCGCGCTCCCGCCATCGCTCGCCGCTTACGACCTGCAGCTTGTCAATGACGGCCACGAGCTGATTTACACTTACGATACCCAGGCCGAGCGCACGGGCATCACGGCATTGCTCAACGACATGCGCACTGCCGAAATCGTCTTCAAAGACCTGAGCACCGCGCAAAGCTCGCTCGAAGACATCTTCGTAGATCTCGTGAGGCAAAAGAAATGAACATCGAAGCCGTCCGAGCCATCTACGGCTTTGAGATGTCCCGCTGGGGCCGAACGCTGATGCAAAGCATCGTCTCGCCGGTTCTCTCGACGTGCCTGTACTTCATCGTCTTCGGCTCGGCGATCGGCTCGCGAATCTCGCAGGTCGAAGGCGTGGACTACGGCGCCTTCATCGTGCCCGGCCTGATCATGATGCTGCTGCTGACCCAGAGCACGCTGAATGCCTCGTTTGGCATCTATTTCCCGCGCTTTACCGGCACGATCTATGAGCATCTGTCGGCGCCGGTCTCGCCCTTCGAGATCGTCCTCGGCTATGTCGGCGCCGCCGCGACGAAGTCGGTCATTCTGGGACTTCTCGTTCTGGCGACCGCAAGCCTTTTCGTGCCGCTCCATATCGCGCATCCGTTCTGGATGATCGCATTTCTGCTGTTGACCGCCGTCACGTTCAGCATGCTCGGGTTCATTATCGGCATCTGGGCCGATGGCTTCGAGAAACTTCAGATCATCCCGCTGCTCATCATCACGCCGCTGACGTTCCTCGGCGGCACGTTCTATTCCGTGAAGATGCTGCCGCCGTTCTGGCAGAACGTGACGCTGCTCAACCCGGTCGTCTATCTGATCAGCGGCTTCCGCTGGAGCTTCTTCGAAATCTCGGACGTCAATGTCGGCGTGAGCGTATTGATGACGTTCGTGTTCCTCGCGGTCTGCATGGCGGTAGCGTGGTGGATCTTCAAAACCGGCTATCGCCTCAAAGCATAAGGGCAAGCCTGACGAAGCCTTGCCCCTGCGATCTTCGCATTCATTGAGAGACACGGGCACGCCGCAAAAATTGCTCATCGACAGACAACACGACTGCCGAACCTGCCGGCAGCCTTTTACAAGTCCGCAAGTTATGCTTAGTCGTTCATAAATTGCCCGATCCGGATTCGAACGCCCGTCCGCGGCAAATCGCAGGTGATGCCCGAGCCGGCATCGATATTCATAGGCAACGTTCAGGCAACACGGTGTCTCGATGACTGAAATCAAGCTTCGGATAGACTTCGACAACGAGCGCTACATCGGCCACGGACGCATCCAGCTTCTTGAGCTGATCGGCGAGCACGGCTCGATCGCGCAGGCCGCGAAAGCCATGGACATGTCCTACAAGCGCGCCTGGTACTTGATGGATGAGTTCAATTCGATGTTTGCCGACCCGCTGATCGAGCGCCAGCATGGCGGACGCGGCGGCGGCGCCGCCAAGCTGACCCCGTTCGGTGCGGAGCTTGTCCGCCAATACCGCGAGATGGAGGCGAAAGCGCTTTCCGTCTTCGCGAAGCCGCTGGCATCGATGGAAAAGCACCTCGCCCGGCAGCAGAAAACCGTGCGCAAGGCCGGTTAGAGTGCTTCCGGAAAAGTGGGACCAGTTTTCTAATAAGTAGAACGGCCAAACCAAGGCTCTACGTCGAAGCGAAGTCGCTCCTCGGCTTCAACGCATCATCACCAGGTAGATCCGCCGCACTGCCGACGGACGCAACCCGCCCGGCCTCCAGCCGCACGACCCGCGATGCGAGCCGCTGCACTTCGTTCCGCGAATGCGTCACATAGACGATCGGAACTCTGAACTCGTCGCGCACGTGCTCGATCAATCCCATGATTTCGTTGCGGCGCGCATCGTCGACACCGGAAAGCGGTTCGTCCATCAGCAGGATCTGCGGCGACGAGAGAAGCGCCCGAGCCAGTGCGACACGCTGCTTCTCTCCGCCCGACAGCGTCGCAGGCCGGCGATTCAAGAGTCCGCCGATTCCAAGCTCGCGCGTCACCACGTCAACGGCCGGACCATCGGCCTGCGCCGACCTGAACCACCGCCCGAACTTGATGTTCTGCTCGACCGTCAAATGCGGAAAGAGTTGCGCATCCTGAAAGACAAAACCAACGCGCCGCCGGTGACATGGCACGAAGATGCGCTGCGCGACATCCGTCAGCACGCGCCCAGAGACGACGACACGCCCCGCGTCGGGCCGCAACGTCCCCGCAATGATGTTGAGGATTGTGGTCTTGCCCGATCCCGACGGACCGACCAGCGCCGTGATGCCTGAGCCGGCCTCGAACGCCACGTCGAGCAGAAAATCTTTCCGCTGCTGACGAACGTTGAGGCTTAGCGATGGTGCGGCGCCCGTCATTCGAATACGGCAATCTGCTTTTGCACGCGGCGGTTCAACACTTCCGATGCCACGAGCGCCGCCATCGCGATCCCGATCGAAACGAGCGTCAGCCTGAGCGCCTGCCCTTCGCCACCGGGAACCTGCGTATAGGTGTAGATGGCCGATGGTATTGTTTGCGTCTCTCCCGGAATGTTCGAAACGAACGTGATCGTCGCGCCGAATTCGCCCAGCGCCTTCGCGAAGCAAAGAATGGCGCCGACGATGATCCCAGGCAGCGCCAACGGCAGTGTGACGAGAAAGAACGTCCACGTCCGACTGGCGCCGAGCGTCCCGGCAGCTGTCTCCAGCCGCCGGTCGATGGAATCGAAGGAAAGCCGGATCGCGCGCAACATCAGCGGAAAGCCCATCACGCCGCACGCAAGCGCCGCGCCCGTCCAGCGAAACGAGAACGACAGCCCGAAATAGTCGTAAAGGAATTTGCCCGCTACCCCCTGCTTTCCGAACGTCAGAAGCAGCAGGTAGCCGGTCACGACCGGAGGCATCACGAGCGGCAAATGCAGAAAGCTGTCGAGCATGATTTTGCCCGGAAACTTCCACCGCGCCAGCGCATAGGCAGCAAGAACCGCGAACGGCACGGCAAAGATCGTCGCAACCGTTGCCACCCGCAGGCTCAGGAATATCGCAGTCCATTCGTCTTGAGAAAATCCAAGCACGACGCCCGTCCGCTGTTGAGAATACCGCGCGCCTTACTTCAGGATCGTGAAGCCTTGCTTCGCAAACGCGGCCTGTCCTTCCGGCGACTTCATGAACGCGATGAAAGCCTTCGCCGAATCTGAATCCTTGCTCGTCGCAAGAACAGCAATCGGATAGATGATCGGCGGATGCGTGTCCTCCGGAAAGACGCCGACGATCTTGACCTTCGGCTCAGCCTTTGCGTCTGTCTCATACACGATGCCGAACGGCGCCTCACCCTGGGCAACCAGAGCCAATGCCGCGCGCACGTTTTCCGCTTGCGCGATCTTTGCCTCGACAGCGTCCCAGACCCCGAGCTTCTTCAACGCCGCCAAGCCGTATTTGCCAGCCGGAACCGACTTGACGTCAGCCACGGCAAGGCGGCCGTCACCGAGCGCTTCGGCAAGCTTGAAACCCGGCTCGATTTTCAGCGACGCCGTGCTCGACTGCGGCGCGATCAGCACGAGCCGATTGCCAAGGAGGTTGAAACGCGTCTCGTCATTGATGAGTTTCGCCTTGGCGACGTAGTCCATCCAATCGAGATCGGCGGAAATGAAAATGTCGGCCGGCGCGCCCTGTTCGATCTGTTTCGCCAGCGCCGAAGAGCCCGCGTAGGACGCAACGATTTTATTGCCGGTGCTCTTTTGATAGTCAGCAGACGCAGCATCCAGAGCCGTCTTGAGACTCGCCGCAGCGAAGACCGTCGTCGTGGTCGTCTCTGTTTTCTGAGCGACTGCGGGCGCCGACAGCAGCGCAAGGGCTAGCGCCCATGCGGCAACCATCTTGAACGGCGAACGTGAACGAATACGCCCTGCGAGCATCGGCATCTCACCCTTTGCGATAAACGATATAGCCGGGAAGATATCGAGCCGCGCAGCGTTTGCAACCACATTCAGAAATGAAGCATATCGCAGAGGGGATGTATCGGTGGGCTACGCTTTGAGGACGATTTTGCCGAAATGCGCCCCGCTTTCCATATGCTGCAAAGCTTGCGGAAGTTCCGCGAACGGGAACACTCGGTCGATGACAGGCTTCAGTTTGTTTACGGTAATGGCCTCGTTCATGGCTTCGAACATGACACGGCTGCCGACATATATGCCTTGAACGGTGACGCCCTTCATCACAATGGGAATGGGATTGACCGTGCCGCCAGTCAGCACGCCGATGAGGCTGATACGCCCTCCGATCCGCACCGCTTCGAGCGATTGCGGCAATGTGCCCGCTCCGCCGACTTCCACGACATGATCGACGCCGCGGCCATTCGTCAGCGCACGCGCCTTCGCGCCCCACTCCGGCGTCGTCTTGTAGTTGATGAGTTCAGACGCACCCATCTCACGCACCCGTTCGAGCTTGGCATCGCTGCTCGACGTGGCGATGACGCGCGCCCCCATTGCGTGCGCGAACTGCAGCGCAAAGAGAGAAACGCCACCTGTCCCTTGCACCAGAACCGTCTCTCCCGCAGCGAGCGCGCCTGACGTAACCAGCGCATGCCAGGCTGTTACCGCCGCGCACGGCAGCGTCGCGCCTTCCTCATCCGAGAGACCAGCCGGCACCGGCACGAAACCGTTGTTGTCGAGGATGACGTATTCGGCAGCAACGCCGGGAATTTCCCCGCCGAGCGCGCTCGCCGATTTCTCAGCCGCCGCACCGCCTCCGACCCATCGCTGCATGAATGTGCCTGCGACGCGATCTCCGGGCTTCGCACGCGTGACGCCGGGTCCAACCTCGACGACTTCTCCGACTCCATCGGAAAGAATTTGAAACGGGAACTTGAGCTTCGGCGCGTAGATGCCGCGAACGACCAGCAGATCGCGAAAATTAATCGACCAGGCGCGCATCTTGACGAGAACCTGGCCGTGCCTGGGCGTGGGCCGCGGGATGTCCTCGAGCGCGAGCCCATCGATGCCGAAGTGCTTCAGCAGAAATGCTTTCATGGATCGCCTCCGAAGGTTTGCCGCAACCGGCCGGATGACGATTATTCAGCCATTACGCAGCTTCGGCAACTACGCCTTTCATACGATTGCCTTTAACGGCAGAACGGGCTGCGCAAGAAGCTCTGCCAACAGCTTTAACGCCTGCGTAAGTGACTCTCTGTCTCCGGCAACGCCGAGCGAAATGCGAACCGCTTCCGGATGCGTTCCGGAAACCGCGAACTCCGAACTGGGCACGACAGCAAACCCGGCGCGTTCAGCATGACTCGCCAAGTCCACCGCCCGCCAATAGGGCGGCATCGTCAGCCACACATGGTGACCGTGCGGATCGGATTGATACACAAACCGCCCAAGAAGCGATCGCGCGATCGCCTGGCGCGCCGCCGCCTCCTCGCGGATCGCGTTCCGGATATCATCGAGCCGCCCCGTCGTGATCCAGCGTGACGCAACCGCGGCGTTGAGCGGCGGAGCCATCAGATTCATGGCCCGCAGCACTCCAGCGAGACGCAAAGCCTGAGCGTCGCTCGGCGCCAGCACATATGCGATCCGCAGCGCCGGAGTTGCGCATTTCGAAAGCGTCTCGATGTGCCACGTCAGCTCGGGCGCAAGATCCGCAAAGGAAGCCGGTGCATCCTTGAGCAGCGACGAATACGGATCGTCCTCGATGATCGCAACACGGTATTCGCGCGCAATCCTCGCGATCTCACGCCGGCGTGCTTCCGGCAGCGTCGCTGTCGTCGGATTGTCGATCGAAGGAACGACGTAGAGCGCTTTCGGTGCCGCACGCTCACAAAGTTCTGCGAAAGACTCCGGGATGATCCCATCTTCATCCATCGCGACGGGCTGCAGGACATATCCGCGCTGCTGCGCGATCGCCGTGAGGCCAGGGTAGGTAACGAGACCGGCAGCAATGGTCTCGCCAGGCCTGACGAGGCAATCGCATACGGCGAACAGCGCACTTTGTGCGCCACTCGCGAGTAGCAGCGACGATGGCTTGACGTCCCCAATCCGGTCGCCGAGCCAGATCGCGCCAGCGGCACGATCCGGAACGCTGCCCGCGCTTTCCTGATAGCGGAGATGCAGCATGCCCTGCTCGCTCTCGAGCAGATCTGCGATGGTCTCGGGAATGAGATGCCGAAGCCCCGCCGCCGCGGGTTGCGGAGGAATGTTCAGACTGAGATCGACAGCCGGCGCCGCAAATAGCTCGGACCCGCCACTCTCGAGACGGCGGACGAACGTGCCGCTCCCAACTTTTCCATCGATCAATCCTCGGCGGCGCGCTTCGTTGAACGCGCGTGTCACGGTGGTCAGATCGACCCCCAAAGCCTTTGCGATCGCCCGCTGGGGCGGCAACCGGGAGCCAGGAGGGACGCGCCCCGCACGGATATCCGCCTCGAGCGCATCGACGATGCCCATCGATTTCAGCTCACCGCCTTCAGCCATGCGCGGACGCCACGAAGGCCGATCCAATATTTCTGGTTTCCTGTCCATACACTAAGCTAACATGTATGGATTGACCGCGCAAACCCGATATCGACAAAAAAAATGCGCATAATCTCGGAAATCGCAGCATAACGGCTTTGCCGCTGCGACACTATTCACGTAGATCATCCAGTAGAAATGCATACAATAAGCATACATTAGAAATTGTCTTTATGCGTGATCCCAACAGCGAAAGGAACTCCTGATGTGCGCCGACCATGCTCATGAATGGCCTACCCTTTCCCCAATGAAGGTGGGCATCCGCGGACTGTGCCCACGCTGCGGCAAGGGCAAAATCTTCGACGGCTTCCTCACGCTGAAAAAACAATGCCCGGAGTGCGGCCTGGATCTCTCGTTCGCCGATCCCGCAGACGGCCCGGCATTCTTCGTGATGTGCTTCGGCTGCATTCCGGCAGCAGCGCTGGCCTGCTGGATTGAAGTCGCCTTCGTGCCGCCGTTCTGGGTCCATCTGGTCACCAGCCTGCCCGCCATCCTGCTGACCTGCATTCCCCCGCTACGGCCGATCAAAGGCTGGCTGGTCGCTAGCCAGTATTTTCACAAGGCCGAAGAAGGCCGTCTCGTCTTCGCCGACAAATAAATGTCGGCTGACGCCGCACACTGCTGAATGAAGCTGCCCTAGGCGCCGGCCGTGTCCGGGGCGCTTGTGGAAAAAGCGACCGCACTCCGATAAAAGTCAAAATTAGTATTAACACCTTTGTGTTAAATATAGTACCGAAGGCATCCAGGCGGTGCCTCCGATGGCGAACCTGCCTGAAAGCGGAGTTCGCATGCATTGTGCCTTTCTCCTCGCCATTGATCTGTTTCTTCTGATCACCGCGAATGTCATCGTCTTTTTCTTGAGCATCGGCTTACATCCGGAAGCGTCTGCTGAAACCCTGGCGTACTGCGCGTTAACGGTGGCAATCGCGGTGCCCGTACTTCTGGCATCGGGTCTGAACAGGACCGTCTGGCGGTTCACGACGCTGCATGATTGTTCACACATCGTCGTCGCCGTTTTGATGACGATGGCTATCACTGCCGCAGTTGCGAGCATGCTCCCATATTTCCACGGCGCGCCTCAGTTCCTGATCGCGCTCCAATTCCTGGTGATGACGGCAGCGCTTGTCGGAATTCGCGCCTTGGCGCGGCTGCGGCATGCCGGGCGCAGTCGCCGTCGCGCCAATCGCACAACATCCGAGCGCGAAGACATCCTCGTCGTCGGCGTCAACGCGGTGACCGGACTATTTCTCCGTTGCGTAACGGAAAGCGGCGGAAGCAACATCGCCGTTGCTGGAATTCTGTCGGAAAATCGCCGCCACCAGAAACGAAGACTTGGTTCACACGCCGTGCTCGGGCGGCCCGGCGACATCGTGAAAATCGTGCACGAACTGGATATCCACGGCGTCAAAGTCAATCGCGTTATTCTTGCTCAATCCTTCGACAGTTTAAGCAGGAGCGCGCAGGACGCCATCCTTAGAGCTAAGACAGAGCTGAACATACGCGTAGACACACTGAACGAACGTTTGAGCTTCGATACTTCGGCGATGCGTTCGCCAACTTCCGCAATCAAAAAGCGGAATGACATTGCAAGCACGCCTGCCGCAAAATTCGAAGCGCCGACAGCCTATCTGCGCTGCAAGCGCATTTTCGATATTGCCGCCGGCACGCTGATCGGCATTTGCGTCGCGCCTGTTATGCTTCTTGTCGGCATGCTCGTAATCTTCGACATCGGGCGCCCAATAATATTCTGGCAACAACGGCCGGGCGCCTTAGGCCGCCCAATTCGGATTCTAAAATTCCGCACGATGCGCGCGGCCCGGAGAGCTGACGGGCGTCTGCTATCTGACACGCAGCGCCTTTCTCCCGTCGGAAAATTCTTGCGCCGCATGCGCCTCGACGAACTACCGCAGGTCTACAATGTCGTCATCGGCGAGATGTCGATGGTAGGCCCACGCCCGTTGTTACCCATCGATCAATCGCAGCAATTTCGCGGCCGTCTCGACGTGAAACCCGGCCTGACAGGTTGGGCGCAAATCAATGGCGGCCGTCACCTCTCCGTCGACGATAAGGCGGTGCTCGACTTGTGGTATGCGAGGCACGCCTCGTTCCTCCTCGATTTACGCATCCTTCTGAGCACGGCGCGAACGGTTCTCTTTGGCGAGCGTATCGATGAGAACGCCATTCGCTCGGCATGGCTCGCGCTCGGCGATACGACGCAAAGCGCGGCGACCGAGCGGCAATCCGATTTCAGCGCCCGAAAGCAAACGCTCCGATGGCCCGCCGCTGTCCGCATTCAGCCAAAGCCTCCCTCGGCAGAAAGCGCTCAACCGCAATAAAGTCTGCAGCGCCGGACTGCGATCGGCGAATGCACGTTCGAGACAATTCGGAAATTCATACGCTCCCGCGACATCGCACGTCGATAATCACGCTCATCCAAATTTCAGTTTCGATCGCTCGGCCATTCACCGTCGGCATACCAGAGCGCCCGTTGCCGAACGGGTCGAGACGCGCGGAATGAGCGATACGGAACCGTCCGCGATTTCGCCTCCACCATTCCAGGATCTTCTCGCCGAGCTCGCAACGGAGGCACGAGCAGCCCAGCAGCAAATGCAAAGACAGCCAGATTGGCCGATGTTCGGAGCGGATAATCGACAAGGGAGTGAGCAAGCAACAACCCGATGACGACCGCCGCCGATCTCGTCAAATCGCGATCAATACGACGCGCATCATCTGCCGCCGCCGGAGTCCAAGCCGCGATCGCTCGGCGCGCCAGCCAAACGACGCACACCGATAAAAGCAAAAGCCCAGGAATACCGGTCTCAACCCACAACTCCAGCAGATCGTTGTGCGCGTGATTGACGTACGTCACCGCAATATCGGACGGCTTTTCGAAAGTTTGATAAACCGGCACGAACGTGCCGAGACCCGACCCGAACGGCATGTAGGCTTCCGCTGCCGAAATCGTATTTCGCACGATCGCAACGCGAGCATCCGAAACCGCTTCAGTTCCAAATCGATCCAGGATTCGAAAAAGCGCAAACGGCGAGCACGCCGCCACCACGATCGCGATCGCCGCGAGCAGAAATTTCGGCAAATATCGCTGACCTCGCGCGCGGCGCCCCTTCATCACAATAATGAACCCCGCTATCAGTGCACCGATCGAGAGGAGCAATCCAGCTCGAGAACGCGCCATCAATTGCCCGGCCATCAAGACGATAAAAGCGACCGCGAACACGGCAAAGTATATGACCGTCTTCGAGTCGAACTTCGCCGCACGCGCTTCTGCCAACGTCTCCGATGTCTCGAACAGCCAGCAGAAGCAGAACAGCATCGCCACATAGAGCAATGCTGCGAAATGATTTCTGTTCGCAAAGAACCCTACGGCTTCGCTCGTATTCGTGACCGTATAAAAGCGAAGACCGCTGTTCGGGCCACCCGCGACTTGCAGAAGTCCCAGAAAAACACTGACGACAGCGACTGCAACGATAACAAGACTAACGTGCCGCCGCTGCTCATAGCCGAGCGTCAGTACCGAGAGAAAAATCGCAACTGCTGGCACTAGGCTAAGTGCACTCAACCACGTGGCCTCCGGCGACACCGTGAGCGGAAATGCCGGCAACGGATCGCCTAACAGTTCATACGTGCCCGTGATCGCAGACCGCCCAGGTAGCGACGTCCATATCGATGGTGGCAACGGAACAAGTTGCAGCAGCGGCAATGCAACGACCACAACAAGTCCTGACAAAACCCATCGCACACGCGACGTTTCGCGAGACTCGAAAAGTCCGATCAACGCGAACCAGAGCAGCGGCAATGCCATGAGCTGCAGAACCGCGTCACCGAGAAAGCCAGCGCGCGTCGCTCCGCCAAGAACGATGGCAAGGAGGACAACGCACGCGGTCAAATAAGAACTAAGAGCCCGCCCGAGACCCGGACGCGCGCGGCCGCGCTTGATACCGGAGCGCCGTATCGGCTGAGGTACACGCGCCCAGCGAGGGCCCATCGATTGTCGGACCATCCGCAACGCCTGCACGGCGTTACGGACTGACGGGAGGCGAATCTCCACCGCCACCGCCTAGCGCAGACACAGCGACGACAACACCACCGACCGCAACAGCACCCAGCAGATACGGCATGAAGTCGGTCTGCGGCGTTTGCGAGACAGCAAGAGTCTCCGTCCCCTCGACCCATCCGTCATACAGTGCCGGCGACGTTGCATTTGACGCCGAACTCGAATTCGCGCCCGTTTCGACCGCGCCGGAACGACCCGTGGCGCACGGCGACTCGACTTCTACGGTGAACGCCATCCCCATGCCCAGATACGTCACGCAACCGTCGGAGAACGTGAGCTTTGCCGAGCTTCCCGCCCTGCTTACGAGCGTATCTCCAGCGACAACCTCGCTCGAACCGCGAACGGTTTGGTAAGCTCCATCGCGACTGAGCAGCACTTCACCGCTTTGCACGTCCAGGTTTGCCGCATACGCCAACTGCGTGTTGGCGATCAGCAACAGCGTGCCGGCTGCCAAAAAATTTTTGCGAACCATTCGATGTCACCCCGGAAAAGCCAACACACCATAATAGCACGTAAGAATCATTTAAACATAAACAATGACGGCTGTCCCTCCGGGTAAAAAAGAGACACACGCAAATTTTCGTGCGCCAGAAAACATCTATTTGAACTAGAAAATAAATTCGAAAAACGACACAAAACATTGTTTTAAAATAATTTTGCGAAAACAAAATTGAGCTTCGAGCGGTCCGCGTCGAAGCTTTTCAACCACGGGCGTTGGCTTGACATGGCACCAAAGTGAAATAGTACGTTAAGACTAGTCTTAGAATTTCAGCGACGGCAGTTCGCAATGAGTTGCACGCCATGATCGATCTTCACTGCCACATATTGCCGGGCCTGGATGACGGCCCGTGCGATCTCGAAACGTCGCTCGAAATAGCGCGTATGGCCGTCGTCGAGGGCATCACGACCATCGCCTGCACATCGCACATCCTTCCCGGCCTCTACCCCAATTCCGCTGCCAAGTTGCGAGCCGCCACCGACCATCTGCGCAACGCGCTGCATCAGTCGGAAATCACGCTCGATCTCGTCTGCGGCGCTGACGCTCACATGGATGTGCAGTTCACTCAAAAACTCTCACGCCGTGAAATTCCGACCATCGCCGACAGCCGCTACGTCCTTGTCGAACCGCCGTACCATGTCGCGCCGATCCGCATGGAGCAGTTCTTTTTCGAGATCCTTCTCGCAGGATACGTACCGATCCTGACGCATCCGGAACGTCTGCGATGGATTTCCGAGCAGTACTCCATATTCGAGCGGCTCTCCCGCCACGGCGTCTGGATGCAGATCACGGCAGGCTCGCTGACGGGGCGCTTCGGCCGCGAGCCGCGCTATTGGGCAGAGCGCATGATCGACGAGGGACGCGTACACGTCCTTGCGACCGACGCACATGATACGCGCCACCGTCCGCCCGATCTGTCGAAAGGCTTTGAAGCGGCCGCTCGGCGCGTCGGAGAGCGCGAAGCAACACACATGGTTTTGACACGTCCGCGGGGTGTATTAGAGAATGAACCGCCATCCAATCTGCCGTTGCCGGTCGGTCTTCAGAACACGGCCTTGCAAGACATGGCCTGAACAATCTGCAATCATTCAACGCCGCAAATTCCGCTACCTTTTCGTCGTCGCGACGCTCGCCGTCGGGAGCTTACTGAGCGCTTGCGGCACGACGCTCTCCGAAGCAATTGAAGTCGATCCGTCCCAGGCAACGGTTGCTAAAACGGCGCCAACGGGAACTTCTGCGCCGATTGCAACCAGTAGCATCGCGTTACCGCAACAAGCTTCCCTCGAAGCCGTTCGCCTGACCGCAGCCGCCGATCCAACAAGCTCAGCCTACAAGATCGGCCCGTTGGATCTACTCGACGTCACTGTGTTTCGAGTGCCTGAGCTCTCCAAGACCGTGCAGGTGGCTGCCACCGGAACCATCAATCTGCCACTCGTTGGCGAAGTCCCGGCCGCCGGACGCACGGCGCGCGATGTGGAACGCGATCTCACAAAACGCTTCGGCGGAAAATTCCTGCAGTCTCCGCAGGTGAACGTCACGATCAAAGAATACAACAGTCAACGCGTGACGATTGACGGCGCAGTGAAAAAGCCCGGAGTTTACCCGATCCGGGGCGAGACTTCGCTTCTGCAGTTGATTGCGACCGCCGAGGGTTTGACGGATACCGCGCAGACTGAAATCGCGGTGTTTCGTAAAGCGGACGGAAAAAGTCAGGCCGCGAAATTCGACCTGGATCAGATCAGATCCGGAAACGCCAAAGATCCCGTGATTGTAGAAGGCGATCTTATCGTCGTCTCCGACTCCTCTCTCAAGACGGCGTACCAAGGCCTGCTCAAGGCTTTGCCGATCACGAGCATGTTCATCACCCTCTTATAGCCAGTCATCTTGATCTGGGACGGACGAGAAAAACGCATGGCGTCTTCCGGCGATGCAAATCAGAACTCCAGAGACGCCAACTCGCGACAGCTCGAGCCCGCATCCGGTCCTCCTGGCGACGTCACCGAAAGCTATCGGCTTTCGCAAACCGCGGGACGCGATCTCGACCCGGACGACCCCGACATCGCGACCAGGATCCGAAACTACCTGCACATCATCAACAAGCGAAAATGGCTAATTCTCGCGATAGCCGCGTGCGTTCTGGCAATCGGCACGACGCGAACGCTGATGATGGCGCCGCTTTATACCTCGACGATCCGCCTACAGATCGATCGCAATGTCGCAAAAATCGTGGACGGCGGAACCGTCACGCCGGTCGAAGGAACCGATAACGAATTTCTCAAGACTCAATACGAACTGCTTCAAAGCCGGAGCTTGGCGGAGCGCGTCGCATCGGCCGCGGGCCTAACTGACGACGCAAATTTCTTTCGTCCGCGCGAATTTTCGTTCTTGGCGGCGGTACGAAATCTCATAAAGACGGACACTGCCAAGGCCCAACAAAGCCGCGGCACGCGGATTGATGCCGCCGCGGCAATCGTCCAGAGCAACGTCTCCATACGACCCGTCGCCGGATCAAGGCTCGTCGACGTCGCCTACTCCGATCCCGACCCCGCCCGCAGCCGGAAAATCGCGTCCGCCTATGCCGACGCGTTCATCGCTTCGAATCTCGACAAGCGTTTTGAAGCCAACGCCTACGCCAAGACGTTTCTCGAAGACCAGATCAAGCAGCTGAAACTGAAACTCGAGCAGTCCGAAAAAACCATGCTCGATTTCGCCGAGAAAGAGCAGATCGTCGCGACGAGCCAGAGCGCCTCGATCACCGAAGCCGATCTCGGGCACGCGAACGTCGCCTTGGGCAATATCACGTCGGAGCGCATTCGAAACGAACAACTCTGGCGCCAGGTCGATGCCTCCAACGCGATCAGCTTACCGCAATTTTTGAGCAACGCGGTGATCGACGGCCTGCGCGCCAAGCGCAACGATCTCGTGACCAGCTATCAGGAAAAGCTCGAAACGTTCAAACCCGGCTATCCGGAAATGATTCAGATCAGGAATAAAATCGCGGAGATCGACAAGCAGCTTGCCGCCGAAGTCAAAACTATCCGGGCCTCTCTGAAAGGTGCTTATGAATCGTCCGTCAGTCAGGAGCGGGAGCTGAGGGCACGCGTCGAGCAACTGCGCGCCGATGTTCTCGATGTTCAAAAGCGCTCGATCAAATACAACATCCTAAAACGCGAGGTCGACACCAATCGTGGCCTCTATAATGATCTGCTGCAGCGTTTCAAGGAAGTCGACGTTGCGGGCGGCATCGGAAGCAATAACGTCTTCATTGTCGATAAGGCCAACCTTCCTGGCGCTCCGTCATCGCCGAAACTCATGCGGGCGATGCTCATCTATCTCCTGATCGGATCTCTCGGCGGGTTCGGCGTCGCCTATCTCCTCGAAGAGTTCGATGATGTCATCGACTCAATCGAGGAAGCCGAGCGCATCGGCGGCCTGCCGACCCTTGGCGTTATCCCGTTCACCAGAACCGAAGGCGGCGCCGAAAACGCGCTCGATGACGCACGCTCGCCTTTATCCGAAGCCTACCGCTCGCTTTGCACGTCGCTTCAATTCTCGACGGCGCGCGGCATGCCGAAATCTCTGCTGATCACCAGCGCCGATCCCGCCGAAGGAAAATCGATAACGTCCCTTGCAATTGCGCAGCACTTTTCGCGCCTTGGCCTCAAGGTTCTTCTTGTCGATGCCGACATGCGAAGCCCTTCTCTTCACAAAGCATTGCGAGCCGATAGTTCCATCGGATTGAGCTCTTGCCTGGCCGGCGTCTGCCAGCCGCCAGATGCAATTCAAACGACGGACATAGAAAATCTGGCTTTCCTGCCATCGGGGCCGTTGCCGCCGAATGCGGCAGATCTTTTGAGCAGCCCGCATCTGATGTCTTTGCTTTCACTAAGCCTGCAAGCATTTGATCTTGTCGTCATCGACGGACCGCCGGTTCTCGGCATCGCCGACGCCCCTCTACTTTCGAACGCAGCGGAAGCAACCGTCTTCGTGATCGGCGCCGGCGTTGCAAGGACAGGGTCAGTCCGCGGTGCACTCAAACGGCTCGATGTCGCAAAAAGCCCGCTCATCGGCAGCGTCGTAACGCGGTTCGATGTCAAACGCGCGGGCTACGGATACGGGAGATACGGCTACGGGTATGGCTACGGATTTTCCTACGGCGAGCACGCCTTCTCCTATGGCAAATCCGTTCCACGTTTTGATACCCCGCCTCCGCTGGTGCCATCTCGCGAGCATCCGTCATGAGCGATGCGGATGCCCTGAAAACCGCAATCGATCTTTTCTATCTGCCGTCCCAGGTTCGTGCGACACGCACACGTCCTCTCCCGAAAGGCACGAAGTTCTTATTGCTGATCGCAGCCGGTGATGCCGATGCGATGCGCACAGCACAGGATCTGAGCCGCCGTCCTTCGGTTGCGATTCAAGAAGCCGCGATTTTCTTCATCGAGCAAATCCTGCTCGAGCACGGCGCCGACGAATATCGCACGCTCGGCCTGGATCACACCGCGCCGATCGCCGAATTGCGGGCTCACATGGCGCTGCTGATGAAATGGCTGCATCCCGACATCAACAGCGATGAGCGGCGATCGGCGATGGCGCGCCAAGTTATACGCGCTTGGAAGCAGATCAACTCGCCCAGCAGCGCAACGCGCCGATCACCAAGCGCCGGAATTGAAACAGCGGCTTCCCAGCATCGCATCGCCTATTTTGCAACTCCCAAGCGAGGCACGCCCTATCGCGTATCACCCGAGTGGCGCATGCGCAAACCGGGATGGATACGAAAGCTTGTCATCGCATTGGCGCGAAAAAGCGCTGTTCCTTGACGCGAATGGATCATCAGCCAAAACATGCGCTGCCGCGAATGCGCTCACGAAGACAACGCCAAGCCGTCAAGATCGGCACCGCTGCATTATGCCTCGCGTTAGCGCTGCTCATTCTTTCAAAATCGATGCTCGTCTCGCTATCATCTGCAAACCCGGAGCTTGTAGCTGCGTTCGCGACGTCATCGTCCGCTGTACGGTTTGCGTTGGCCAACCAGACGATCGCCAAAGCTCAGAACCAATATCCGGACCCGCTTTTGAAACAGCAAACCACGGACTGGACAAGGTCGGCTTTGCGAGACGAGCCGTTCAACGCTCAGGGCCTAGAAATGATGGGCTTGCTCGCCATCAGCGATGCCGATTCCGCAAAGGCGGAACGCTTCATGTCCGCGGCTTCCCGCCAATCATTGCGGCGGCAATCTGCGGCTTACTGGAACTTGAAAAGCAGATTGGCAGCGCAAGATTACACAGCAGCTGCTGGCTATGCGGACGCATTGCTGCGCGCCAAACCACAATCCATACCCGTCCTGATTCCAACGCTCGTCGCGTTCACCACAACTCAATCCGGGCGCGACGCATTCGAAAAGCTGCTTGCCGAAAATCCACCGTGGCGGTGGGCGTTCTTTTGGTATCTCAAAGGCCACATCAAAAATCCGTATGTGCCACTACGGCTCCTTCTGGCGCTGAAAGCGACCTCGCATCCGCCCACGTCGCGAGAAGTCGGAGCGTACCTGCGCATTCTGCTGGACAACAAGCTTTATCCATTGGCCCACTATAGCTGGCTGCAATTTCTGAGCCCCGATGAACTTACCCGCACCGGCTTACTCAACAATGGATCTTTCGAAGCCCCACCATCCGGATTGCCGTATGACTGGACGATAAGTTCGGGCGACGGCGCGACGATAGAAATCACGCCTAGAGACGATCGCCCTGGAGAGCACGCTCTCGCAATCGAACTCGGGCCCGGCCGCGTCAAGTTTCAGCCGCCGTCGCAACTGTTGGCGCTGTCGCCAGGTCGGTACACGCTGACAGGCATGCTGAGAGGAAACGTACGAGGCCGCAGCGGCTTGATTTGGACAATCGGTTGTCCGCCGAATGCAAAAGCTCTCGCCAAGACCGAGCCGTTACTCGGCGAGCGACGCCAGTGGGCTCGCTTCTCCGTTGCGTTCGAGGTGCCCAAGGAATGCACGGCACAATCCCTTGAGCTTGCGCTGGATGCGCCCTCCGCCTCCGAGCGCATGATATCCGGCTTCGCGAATTTCGATGACCTGAAAATCTCACGGGATTAATCCGCCTGCTGCTCAACGCGCCGACCACAGACAAGCGACTTATCAACAACAGAGCTGCACCAATTATCCCGCGAACGGAACATCTCGTTGCTCGACAAGTAGATTAAGTGTTAGTCCTTTTTAATCATTAGGCGCTTTCTCTCCCGCGAGGTGAGTTTCACCAAGCGTGCGGTAGCTTTGCGCATTCCCAATCCATCAGTCGCATCAGCGAGTTTCATCTCTTTGAAGTCCATTCCGGCATGGTCAGGTTCCGTTGCGACGAACGTTGTCAATCTCGCATTCGGAGTAGCGACCGGTGTTCTCGCGGCGCGACTTCTTGGTCCGCATGCCCGCGGGGAGCTCGCCGAGATTCAATTCTGGGCAGGCGCAATCGCCGGCCTGGGTATCTGCTCCTTGCCGAGCGCGCTCAGCTATTACATCGCACGCGGTCAAGGCAGCGGATCGATGGCAGGAAGCGCGCTGACCTCTGCTGTTGCCCTGTCCGCACTTTCTCTGATCGGCGGGTTGGCTCTTGTCGCTTTCGCGGTCGGCCCAGAACAGCGCAATCTGCAAATCCTCTATTTGCTGGTCTTCCTGCCTGCAAACTTCATCGCACTGACGCTCGTGGCGATCGATCACGGACGCCAGGATTTCACGCGCTACAATCTATTCCGCTTGCTGCCACAAGCGACGTATCTCGCCGGAATGCTCGTGCTGTGGCAACAGTCAGCGTTGAGCGTTCCAACGCTGCTTGCCGCTTCGTGGCTCGGAACCGCATTGGTGTGCGCCGGCAGATGGCGTCTGATCAGACCTGGCGCAATCAACCTTCCGCGGTTGAGCGAAATGGCGGCACTGCTGAAAACTGGCATTGAATTTCACGCCACGGCGTTCGCGGGCATTCTTTTTCAGAACGCCGATCGTGTGATCTGCATAACCTATTTCTCGCACGCCGATCTCGGACGTTATGCCGTCGCGCTGGCGCTATCGGGTGCCGGACTTGGCGTTGTCTCGAGCGCAACGTCGATCGTGATCTTCCCAAAACTAGCAGCAGCACAAAGTTTCGCCGCGCGCCGCCACCTTATTCGCAATGCCCTCGGCGCGTCCTGCATCGTTGCGTTGATCATCAATGCAAGCATTGCTCTAGCTATCCCGCTGCTCCTCCCGTTTCTTTTCGGGCAGGACTACGCAGAAGCCGTTCCTGCAGCGATCCTGCTTTGTATCGCGCAAATTCCAATGTGCTTCGTGCAAACGGCGACTGTCGCACTCCGCGCGCTCGATGACTGGCGCGCCGGACCTTACGCTCAGATGGCTGCGCTGGCAGTTTTTGTACCGTCCGCCGCCACGCTCATTCCAAACTTGGGGCTCGCTGGAATCGCGGCGTCGCTGATGCTTAGCCAGATTGCGGCCTCGGCACTGTTGCTGCGACGCTTGCAGATCTGCATCGGCCTAGGTGTCGTCCAATGCTTGACGCCGGAGTTCCGTTGGATCGTCGATCGGCTTCGCTGGAAAAGCGCTTGGGGCAGATGACAGACTATATTCCCAATCTCGGTTCTCGGCTTTTGCGAATCCTCGTGATCGCCGATTCGAAGATCACCGTTCCGCCACACGGCTACGGGGGAGCCGAGCGCATATTCGCGCATCTCTGCGAAGGCTTCGCGCGTCGCGGTCATGCAGTTACGCTCATGGCCGCCGAAGGATCAACGAACTACGGACGCCTCGTCACCTACCCGTGGGCCGGCCAAAGCGCCACTGCCTGGCGAGGCTACTGCAAATTCAATTTCGCCGTCCGAAGCCTGCGCGAACTCCTCGCCGGACATGACGTCGTACTCGCCGGATGCCGCACCGATTACCTATTTCCTTTCCTGCTGGCCGGCACACCTTTGATCTACCGGTTCGGAAATCCGATTGACCGGTCCGATGTCGACCGATTGCAAAATACAGCAACAGGGCCGCTATCACTCGTCTCGGTCAGCGATCATCAACGCACTGGACTTCCATCGCGGCGATGGACCACAATCCATAATAGCACCGCCACCCAGCGGATCGCCTTTTCAGAGGAAGCCACCGAAGGCTATCTCGCTTTCGTCGGCCGCCTCACGGCAAACAAAGGCGCCGACATCGCGATCCGCGTCGCGAAGCAAACCGGGCTTCCGCTCAAGATCGCTGGAAACATCTCGGACGAGCCGGGCGGCAGCGAGTTCTTCGAACGCGAAATCTGTCCTCATATCGGCGACAACATCGAATGGATCGGCGAAATCGCCGACAAACAAAAGTTCGAATTTCTCGCCGCCGCCAGAGCCATGCTTGCGCCGATCCAGTGGGACGAACCCTGCGCAAACGTCGTCATGGAGTCTCTCGCATGCGGTACGCCGGTGATAACGACACCACGTGGCTGCATGCCGGAGCTCATCCGCGATGGCGTGACGGGCTTCCTCGCGCACGATGAAGATGAAATGGCCTGCGCGGTCATGCGGATCCCGAAAATTTCTCGTTTAGCCTGCCGCAAGGAAGCCGAAAACCGCTTCTCGACCGACCAGATGGTCGAGGCATATCTCGACACTGCACGCGCGCTGATCGCCGAGAAACAAATGACGTCGCGAAAAGCCGAATTGCTCGGTGTCTCAACTCAACCTTTCCGCAAATAACTTCGAGGTCAACGTCATGAACTCGCACACGACGCTTCGAACCGCTGTCCGCGCGGCCACCCCGTTCGCGGTCTGGCAAACGCTTGGTTTCGTCAAACGCATCCCAAGTTATTGGCGCATGGATCGAAGCGAGGCGCTGCGCGTCCGAAACCGCACGCCGGGCCTGCCACTATATATCAAAAACGGCGTCACAGTTTTTCCACCCGAGAGCGTGACGGCATACCTCAACTGGCAGCACCACGGGATCGAGGTCAACGAATCCTCGCTCGAAGCCAGAGAGTTTCTCGAACTCTCGAAGGGCCGAACGGCGCTGATCGACATTGGCGCTCAGACCGGATTCATGTCTGCGCTTTTTGCACGCTCACGGTCGAGCGCGTGCCACATCCTCTCGGTCGAACCTGACCCGCAAGTGCTGCCGTTATTGGAACGCGCCGTCACGCTGAATAGCGGTCCACAAACAGAGTGGCGCATCATGAACGAAGCGGTATCCGACATTTCCGGCCGCCTCATAATGCCGATCAGCAATCGCCTACACGAAAACGCGATGAAGGCGATCAAAGCATCCGAAATCGACGTGCCGGTGACGACGCTGCCCGACCTCCTGCGCAAAATCGATTGGTGCCCGGACATTATGAAAATCGACGTCGAATCGTTTGAGCACGAGATCATCTGTTCGTCGCTTTCGGTCATCGAACAGATCAAGCCCGCGCTGCAGCTCGAAGTCCACTGGCAGATGCTCGAAAAGCGCGGGCGCAACCCATCCAACTTCCTCGCCCCCCTGGCTTCAATGGGATACCGCGGTATTCGCCGCCAATACCGCGACTTGCAGGCCTGGATGCGCGCCGGACGCTCGGAAGCCGTTTCACGTTTCGCGATTGCCGCTTGACGAACGGGAAAACACACATGCTTCAGCAGAGCACATTCGGTCATGGCGTCAGGAGCCTGGTCAAGGCATCGCTGCCTTCGTCGCTGTTCCGTAAAGCGCGCTTCCTAAAACGTCTTTCGATCTACTACCGCATGGAAACTTCCGATCTCATCCAACGCGACATGAATGCCGGAGTTGACTGTATATTTTTGAACCGTTCGCTTCGCTTACGCCTTCCGGACGATGCACTCGCACACAACGTCTTCCGCTCCATGGCATTCGAAGCCGAAGAATGGCGTTCGTTTTTAAAGCTCGCCTCAGGCTGCCGCGCATTCGTCGACATCGGGGCATCCGGCGGCTTCTTCTCCGCGCTGTTTGCCGCAAGCCGGCCGGAAGCCGTCCAGATTCTGAGCATCGAGCCGGACCCTCCGTCGCGTATCGTACTTGCAAATGTGCGCGATCGAAATATGCGCACAAATACGGAATGGATCATCGATGGCCGCGCCGTCGGATCGGCAGAGAAAGCCGAATTCGTATCGTCCGGATACGGTGTGGCGCGCAGCCTTTCGGCCGCTGGAGATGCTGGTACTCAGCGAACCGCCGCCAGAAACGGCCGCCCCTTCGCCCGCATCGAAGTCGAATGCGCCACGCTCCAGAGCATATGCCGCGAGCATGGCGTCGTTCCTGATCTGCTCAAGATTGATATCGAAGGCATGGAGTGGGACCTTGTGCGTGCGTCACTGGATTGGCTCGCGCAGCGGCGGCCTCGCATGCACCTCGAAGTGCATCCCGCATTTATTCGCCGCCAGCACCGCGATCCTCACGTTCTTCTCAAAAACCTCCAACAAATCGGTTACCGCTCGCACGACGGCGCGCCATGGGCCAGCGCGTTCAAACGCGCGAACGGCGACGCGAACTTTCATCTCGACCTCGTGGCTAAGGTCTAGGCACAGCGATGCCACGCAAAGACTGCGTCCTCATCGTGTTGATGTCGCTCGCGGCGGAAGGAACGCCCCGCTTGGCGCTTGAGCTCAGCCGCGAATGGATCAACGCCGGGGCGCAGCCGCTCATCGTCGTCATGCAGCGAACCCCTGATGACCTCGCCTCGGATTTCGCCGCACTCGGACTGACGTGCATCATGCTCGATCTGCCGGACCGAGGCTACGCGCGCTACCTCGCTCTCGCGTACCGCATATTCGCGATAGCACAAGAGCATCGCCCGATCGCAATACTGTCAATGCCGCTCGGCTGGCACGCGCTCATCGCCATCGGCGCGCGAATAGCTGGTGTGAGGCGTATCATCGCTCACGTCGGCAATTATCCGAATACCGGCGCGCGAACCGCATTCCGCAAGTTCAAGCTTTTAGTGCAATTAGGCCGCCCTTTCACAGATTGCTTGGTCTGCTGCAGTCATTACGTTCGCTCGGGCACAGTGCGGCACTTCGGCGTCAGAGAATCCGAAACGGCTGTCATTTACAACGGATTTCCGATCGCTTTCGGTGACAGCACGCGCAAGACGCATCGGCAAAGCGATGACGCACCATTTATCATCGGCATGGTCGCGCGCCTGGAAGGGCACAAGGATCAACCCACATTGATCCGGGCCGCCCGCATACTCCGAATGCGTGGACGCAATGTGCGCATCTGGCTAGTCGGAGACGGCAGCCGGCGTGACGAATTCGAGTCTCTGATCGCAGCAGAAGACGGCGATACAGTCCAACTTCTCGGCATGCGCAAAGACATTCCTGACCTGGTCGCGAAAATGAACGTCTTCGCGTTCTCGACGACGAAGGACGAAGGCCTCGGCATCGCCTTGATCGAGGCCATGGCAATCGGAGTGCCGGTTGTTGCAAGCGACGTCGGCGCCTGTCGCGAAGTCTTGGAGGACGGCCGCCTAGGAACGCTCGTCACTCCTGGCGATGCGCTGGCAATGGCAAACGCCATCGACGCGATCATCGCCGACGCGACTTTCGCCGAGGCACGCGCGCACCTCGCCCGAACCAAAGTTGTGCAGACATTCTCGATGGCTGAAATGGCGCGCGGCTATTCGCAGTTGCTTGGCTTGCCATTGCCGGCAAAACCAGAATACGCGCCAATTCCGGACCGCGCCGCATGAAGCGCGTGATGCATGTCATCGCCGGACTAGGGACCGGCGGAACCGAAGTCATGTGCCTGCGCCTCGCACGCCACTGGCAAGGCTGTTTCGATCAGCACGCTCTCGCTTGGGAAGCATCATCACGAAGCCTGGAACGGGATTTTCAGCAACTCTCGCAAACCAGCATCAGTGTCATCCCGCCTGACGCACAATCATACCTTCAACGATGGCGATGGGTCAGAGCGAACATCGCGCACGTAAAGCCGGACGCCGTCTTGATTCACTGCTTCGGTATTCCACACCTCATTTCCGCCGCTGCGGCACACAGTTTAGGCATCGATTCCATCAGCGCTTGGGCCGGGAACCCTCCCTCACGAAGTCTAATATCGCGACTGCGATTCACCGCAGTTCTATTGGCTTCGCGCGTTGTGCAATGCCCCGTCGTGTCATGCTCCTCAGCGGTCGCGCGGGAATTCAGCAAGCTGGGCGTCGGGTTTCCCGCACGATCCGCGATCGTACCCAACGCCATCGACGTTGCGGACATTCTTGCAACAGCCCGCAAGTCACGTGACAGCCGGCGCGATCTCACGCCGACGATTGCGATGGTTTCGAGATTGGACGTCATCAAGGATCACGCGACGCTGCTGAATGCCTTCGCGAAAATACACCGCGATATTCCGAACGCGCGTCTTTGGATCATTGGCGATGGCAGCTTGCGAACGTCGCTCGAAGCACACGCGCACAACCTTGGCATCTCCCAATCGACAACGTTTTTTGGCAATCGCACTGACGTCGCAAGTCTGCTGGGACAGGCCGACGTCTTCGCATTCAGCACGACGCGAGACGAGGGCTTTGGCATTGTCCTGATCGAAGCAATGGCAGCGGGAATCCCCATCGTTGCGACAGACGTCGCTGCCTGCCGCGAAGTCCTGGCGAATGGAGAAGCCGGACTCCTCGTTGCGCCGTCCGATGCAGACGCACTGGCGCTGGCGCTTTGCAACGTGCTGAACACACCAGAACTGCGCGCACGCTTGAGCTCAAATTCGCTCCGTCGCGTTCGCTCAGAGTACAGTATCGAGCGTTGCGCTCAACGCTGGGAAGCACAGCTTTTCGGCACACAACAACCCATCGATAGGCTAGTCGAATGCGAATCCTGACGTGCATTGGCGACGCCACGTCACCGGCGGCCTGGAGCGGAACGCCATTCCACTTGTTCCGCGCCGCGCAACAAGCCGGCTTTCTCGACGCCGCCTGGACACTCGATCCAAGACGCTACCGCTTGCGCAGGGCAATGTGGAATATCTGGTCTCAACTGCGTCACGGCGAACGCGGCGGGTTTCAATACAGCGCAGACTTTCTGCGCCGCCTGCTAAGCCAAGCGAGCACAATTGAAAGCGACGCCGAAGTCATCAGCCATTTCCCGTTATTTCCGCCCCCGAAGTACACTGGGCCGGTGAGCTATTACATCGACGCCACACTTGCTCAGAACTTCGAGGAATACGGTCTTGCGGACAGTCGCACCGTCAGCCGCCATATGATGGCCGACGCGATGACACGCGAAAAAGAACGATACACCGCAGCAAAACACATTGTTTGCATGAGCCGATGGGCGGCACACTCCGTGGTCGAGCGCTATCATCTCGATCCTGCGAACGTCCACATTGTTCCCGCCGGATCGAATTTCGACGCTCCGAACTGCGCCGACCTTACCGAGGTCAAACCGGCGTCACTGTCGAAACTGCGGTTGGGATTTCTCGGCAAAGACTGGAAGAGAAAAAACCTGAACTTCGTCCTCGACATTGCCGAATGTCTTCACGCTAGAGGCACGGAAGTCGAAGTTGCCGCCGCCGGCTTCGAAGGAGACGACGGGCCGCGTCATCATCTGCTCCGGCCTATCGGCTACGTCGACAAACACGGCGATCCGCAACGCTTCCTAGATTTCATGCGATCATGCCATTTCACGTGCCTCTTCTCATCCGCGGAAGCCTTCGGGATCTCAAATCGCGAAAGCCTGCGCCTTGGAGTTCCGGTGCTTGCAAGCCGCACCGGCGGCATACCGGATACGGTCCCTGAAGGATGCGGACATCTATTCGATCCGCAGGTGAGCGCGGACGAGATTGCCGACGTCATTGCGAGCTACGTCGATGACCCTGACAGCTACGCAGCGCTGCGCGCTCGCATCGTCGAGCGCGCCGCTACATTCACGTGGGAGACGGCCGTCGAAAAACTGGCGGCGATATGGAGCGGATCGTCCGACTATTCCTATGAACGCCTGAATTCAGCCAATGCCTGAACCAAGCCAACTAAAATTCGCAGTTTTGCAACCGGGCGCACGCTTGCATTATGCCGTGCCTGCGATCCTCGAACGCGCGGGCATGCTCCAGCGTTTCTACACCGATTTCTGCGCCAGCGTCGGACCGGGTCGCTTCGCGGAGCGCTTGTGGCCCGCTCGACTTCGGCCATCATTCGCCCGCCGCATGCTCGGAAGAAAGCTTCCGGCAAATCTCACAACCGAGAACGTGCGCCAGGCGAGCGGAGCCGTCGTCACCGCACACATCGCCGGAAAGATCGGATTGAGCGCCATCTGGGGATCGATTTCGCAAGCCTTGATGAAGTGTGCGCGGAACGACAAGTTGGGCGGCGCCAACGCCATCTATACCGTCATCGTCAACGACGACGTCGAATTTTGCGAGGAAGCGAAGGCGCGCGGCTTTCGCATCGTTCATGAGGCGATGCTCAATCCCGATATTGGCTGGCATCTCGCCGAAGAGCATCAGCGCTTCCCGGAAGTCCCCTCGAACATTCCATCATTCACAGAAATCGATGAAGGTCGTGCGCGCGACCTGCGCAAGTATGAAGTCGCAGACCTGATCCTCGTACCATCCGAGTTCGTTTATCATTCCGTCATCGCACTTGGCGCCGATCCTAAGAAGGTTGAACTCGTTCCTTACGGCGTTGACGCCAGCTGGCTCGACAGGCAGCCGCACCCGATACCTGGCCGCGTTTTATTTGTCGGAACCGTCGGGCTTCTCAAAGGAAGTCATTACCTCGCTGCCGCCGCCCGTCTGCTCCGCGAACGCAACGTTCCCTGCGAGATTCGCGTCGTCGGTCCCGTTACGAACGTACAAAGATCCGACCCTCTGTTCCAAGGTCCAACCTACATCGGACAAGTTCCACGAACGTCCGTTCAACGCGAGTTTCTTGCAGCAGATGTGTTTGTCCTTCCGACATTGTCCGATGGCTTCGCACTGGCACATCTCGAGGCTCTTGCCTGTGCTGTTCCGGTCATCACGACACCGAACTGCGGCTCCGTCGTGCGTGATGGACAAGATGGTATCATCGTCCCGATACGAAACCCGGAAGCCTTGGCCGACGCGATCGAGCGCGTCGTTGGCGATCGCGATCTGCGTCAACGCATGTCTCGGAGTGCGCGCGAACGCGCCCAAGAATTCACGTGGGAGAGATACGGCGAACGCCTAATTAATGCGTGCTCAAAACTGGAACCCGCCTGCGCGGACAAACTTCCATGAAATCCCGGCGACACGTGCAGCGACTGCAATTGCGCTAGATGCAGGGTCTGTTCTATGGACTGGCAGGCTTCCTCGCCGTCTTCGGACTGTGGGCGATTTTTCGTGACTGGATGCGATGGCGCGACGTTTTTCATCCGACCATGTTCTGCGTCCCGCAGTGCCTGTTTCTTTATGCCTGGCTGCCAATCTACGGCGCAACCAGCGACGAATTCGAATTCGTCTCCCGGGCCGGCTATTGGGACGAACTGGCAAAATTCCAGCTGGTCGCAAACGTCATGTGCGTTGCGCTGATCCTCGGCATCTGGCGCGGCGGCCGTCACGCGCGCAAAGCCTCTGCTCCGATCCTTCAACAAAATCCAAACGCCATTTTCGCTGTCGGCGTCGCCTTCGGATCGCTGGGCGCACTGACGTGGCTGGTCGGAATCATCAACGTCGGCGGATTTGCAGCGGCATACGGGCATGCCTACGGCGGCGGCTGGGACGATAGCGGCTACGTTCGCGAAGCCGCGCAATTCGGATTTGTCGCGACGCCGCTCATCATTCTCTCCAGGCGCCACGGAGGAATGCAGCCGAGGCATTGGATACTCGTGCTCATCTTTCTGACGCCGCTTTTGCTGCAAGGATTGCTCGGTGCGCGGCGTGGACCGACATTCCTTGCGCTGGTCGGCCTTGCAGGCAGCTACATTCTCGTCTTTCGCCCGCGTATTCCGTTTGTCGTCGCAGCCATCGGCGCGGCATCCGTCGGCGTTTTGCTTCTCTGGCTGGTCGCCAACCGCGACGCAATCTATCTCGGGTCCGAGGAAAAGCTCGACGGTTCGGTATCGACAATGCTCGAGAACTGGTCCGGCAACGAATATCTCTTCAGTTCCGCAATCGTGCGATACGTCGAGGCAACCGACGACACTTTCGGAGGCCGGCGCATTTTCGCGCACATGAGCGCGCGTATCGTCCCCCACTCGTTATGGCCAACGAAATATGCCGACGTCGTTTCCGAGCTGGGCCTGAATATCGATCTGACACGAGGCGCCGGCATTCCGGTTGATCGCATTGCGACGATCACCGGCTGGGACATCGCGGTCGGAGCCGCGCCGAGCTTCGTCGGTGATTTCTGCCTCGAGTTCGGATATTTCGCGCCGCTCGCGATTTTCGCAGTTGGCTTTCTTTACGGCCGGCTATGGAAATTGAGCCGAAGCGATCCTCGGGTGCAACCTGCGTACGTTCTGCTCGCCGCGCTCTCCATTTACCTGCTGACTCAAACAATCGAAGCCTGGATGTTTCGGGCGCTGCTTTTCGGCCTCCCGGCGCTTATCATTCTGCGCATCGTTGCGCGCACGACGCCTATGCGCGCGCCGTCTCGCTATCGGCAGTCCGCATAGCAATGGAAAACAGCCACACCTCCGTCAACCCGATGCGCATCGCGCTTTTGTTCCGTAGCTACGGACCGTATCACTTGGCGCGCCTCGCCGATCTCCGGCGTCGCGCATCGGTTTTGGCGCTCGAATTCACGGACGTCGACCACGACTACGATTGGCGTGTAGCGGAAGCAAAGCGAAGCGCCGGCGTCATCTCGCTATCGCAACGCCAAGACAGCCACGTGCAAAGCTTGGCGGCTTTGGACGGCTGGCTGAAGACATTTTCGCCCGATGTTGTCGCCATTCCCGGCTATGCCGAACCGCTCGCACTGCTGGCAGCATGCCTCTGCCAAGGGACTGGCATTCCAGCAATCCTGATGAGCGACTCTCACAATCTCAACGATCAGAGAAATCCCATCCGCGAATCTCTGAAGCGCCGCGTATTGCCGCTCTTTCACTCCGCACTCGTCGCGGGCACGCCGCAGAAAGACTACCTCACCGGATTGGGCTTTCCGTCGCGCCGGATTTCGCTCGGATATGATGTCGTCGACAATCGCCATTTCTCCGGCGTCGGAACGCTGCGCCAGACTCAAGACATAAGCAGCAATCTCGTTCGACCCCATTTCCTGTGCTGCTCGCGTCTCGTGGAAGGCAAGAATATTGTCCTGCTTATCAACGCTTACCGGCGTTATCGCGATATGGCCGGGGACGACGCCTGGCACCTCACGATTGCAGGCGACGGCCCGCTCTACGCAACAATCGCACGCCGCATCGCGGAATTATGTCTGACCGAACATGTGCATCTGGCCGGTCGCGCATCCTACGAAGATTTGCCCGCTCTTTACGCCGCCGCTGGCGCTTTTGTCTTTCCAAGTCTCGCCGAAACATGGGGCCTCGTCATCAACGAAGCGATGGCCGCAGGCTTGCCCGTTCTCGTGTCGAAGGCCGTCGGATGTCATCGCGACCTCGTGCAGGACGGCGTCAACGGCTACATCTTCGATCCAGCCGATACAGCGCAACTCGCGATGCTGCTGGACGATATCGCGACGACCCCGAAACGGCAGGCGATGGGCCAAGCGAGTCTTCGCATCATCCGCGATTGGGACCTGGATAGATTCTCCTCGGGGATGATCGAAGCAGCAGTGGCCGCATATCCTCTTCGCTCGAGACGAAGATCGAGGGCCGCTGTCGCGCTCGCAGCCGCACTTTCTTATCGCGCACATCGCGCCTCGGCCAACCCGCGCCACACGACGCAACCGGAATGAAAGCCGCTCTTGTAACCTCCTCTCTGTCGCGTGCCGGCGGCGGCGTATCCGCCGTCGTCGAAGACTTGTCGCGCGCCTTGCTCGCCGTCGGGCCGGACGTGCGCGTGATCGGCTTGCGCGACGCGCAATGGCCGATCAAATCCGCCGAATGGAACGGCGCACCCGCCTCGGCGCTCGCCGTTCGCGGACCGTCTGCACTCGGATACGCACCGACCGCGCTCGCGCGCTTGAAGGACATCGACGCGGCGATCGTTCACACCCATGGGCTATGGACGTATCCGTCGCGCGCGGTTTCGCTTTGGGCCTCTCGAACGCGTCGACCCTACATCGTCTCACCGCACGGCATGCTCGACACATGGGCTCTACGTCATTCGCGATGGAAAAAGGCCATTGCGGCTCGCCTTTACGAAAACGTTCACCTGCGCGGCGCAGCGTGCCTGCACGCACTGTGCGAAGCGGAAGCCCAAAGCATTCGCAGCCTGGGATTCACAAATCCGATCGCCGTAATCCCCAACGGCGTCGCCCCGCCGCCGCCGTCCAATACCTCCGCGCTTCCGCCGTGGTGCGCGAGCGTTCCAGCCGGCGCGAAGGTCATGCTGTTTCTCGGGCGCCTGCACCCGAAAAAGAATCTGACGGCTCTGATCGATGCCTGGCCCAAGCACGAATTGGGCGACTGGCACCTTGTGATCGCAGGATGGGATCAGGGCAGCTACAGCCAAATTCTCGCGAACAACATTCGCCAGCGATGCCTCACCGATCACATCCATCTCGTCGGCCCGCTTTTCGGAATTGATAAAGAAACCGCATTCAGGCGAGCAGACGCCTTCGTGCTGCCGTCGCTAAGCGAAGGCGTACCGATGGCGGTGCTGGAGGCATGGTCTTACGGGCTGCCTGTGCTGAAAACCGATGCCTGCAATCTTCACGAAGGCTTCTCCGCAACGGCCGCCGAGCGTCTTTCGCTAGATCCGGTCGAAATGGCGAAAGACCTGTCGCGCTTTTTGACCTCGCAGCCCGCCGAATTGCACCAAATGGGACGCAACGGCCGCGCGCTTGTAGAACGCCAATTCAGCTGGACCGCCGCGGCCGAGAAATTCCTCGCCGTCTACGAATGGCTCGTGAACGGCGCCGAACGTCCAGCGAGCGTACAAGTCTCGTGAAACCTCCCGACTTGCGGCTCGATACCTACGACCGCAAATCTTTCGACCGTGGCCGCCCGCGATGGATCGAAGCGCTATGGCTCGTCGTCGAATGCCTTCTCGTCAGCTCGCCGCTTCCCGGAGCAGCACATCGCCGATGGTTGCTGCGTTTGTTCGGCGCACGCATTGGAAAAGGCGTCGACATCAAGCCGCGCGTTCGCATCAAATTTCCCTGGAAGCTGACCGTCGGCGACGACAGTTGGATCGGAGAAAGCGTTTGGATCGACAATCTTGCCGATGTGAAAATCGGCTCGCATTGTTGCATATCGCAAGCCGCTTACCTCTGCACCGGAAGCCATGACTGGAGCAAGCCGGGCTTCGACCTCATCACCGCACCGATCGACATCGAAGACGGAAGCTGGATCTGCGCGCGAAGCATCGTCGGCCCCGGCGTCGCGACCGGAGAGGGCAGCGTCCTTGCTTTGGGCAGTGTCGCGACACGCGATCTCACGCCCTGGTCTGTTTACTCCGGAGTTCCGGCCGTACGGATCAAGACACGCTCGACGTTAGCAACGGCAACCGATCACGCTTGACGTGGCTCTTGCGGTCCATGCACGGTGCATCGAAACGAAAGCCCGCGCATGTTTCACACCGTCTCGAAAATTGTATTCTTCTTCGCACAACCGTCGAGCCTCGCCGTTCTCCTCATCGCGGCGGGCTTCATGCTCTATCGGTTTCGACCGTGGGCAGCACGCTGGCCGATCGCGTTGGGATTTGGCTGGCTCGCTATTGCCGGATTTCTCCCTCTCGGCAATGCGCTCGTCCTTCCCTTGGAACAACGCTTCGAGCAGCGCCAGCCACCACTGCCCAATGGTCATCTGACGGGCATCATCGTGCTCGGCGGATTCGAAGACGGCTGGGTGACGTCAAATCGTGGCGGTCTCGCAATCAACGAGTCTGCGGAGCGTCTGACCGAAGCCGTTCGCATCGCACGCCAGCGTCCCGAACTGAAAATCGTCTTCACCGGCGGCGTCGGAGACCTGTTCGGCGGCTTCGAGGCAAGCGAGGCAATCCGACAATATGTCGTTGATGCCGGCATCGCACCGGAACGCGTCATCATCGAGAACGGTTCTCGCGACACCTACGAGAATGCTGTCTTGACGCTCCAAACACTCAATCCAGCGCCGGACGACCGCTGGCTGCTGGTGACATCCGCATATCACATGCCGCGCGCCGTCGGCGCGTTTCGCCAGGCGGGATTGAACATCTCGCCGTTCCCCGTCGATTTCCGAACACGCGATGCCGGCGACATTCTCCGCTTTCCGATCAGCGTCGCAGCAGGTCTGCAGCGCGCCGATCTCGCAGTGAGAGAGTGGATCGGCTTAGTCGTCTACCGCATTGCCGGACGCAGCTCGGCAGTCTTCCCTGCGCCGTAAAGCGCGCCATCTACCCAACGCAAAACTCGAAACTTCCCAACACGCGGAGCATGCTTTGCGCGCGATCTTCATCAATCGTTTTTTCCATCCCGACCATTCTGCAACCAGTCAGATGTTGTCGGATCTCGCCTTTGGCGTAGCGCAAGACGGCATCGAGGTGACCGTCATCACAAGCCGCCTGCACTACGACGGCAATGACAACAAGCTCATACCGCATGAGACGATCTCCGGCGTCGACGTTCACCGAATATGGACAACGCGGTTCGGCCGCTCGCGACTGAAACTTCGCGCAATCGATTATCTGACGTTCTATCTCAGCGCAGTCTGGACACTGTTACGGGTTACGGCGCGTGGCGACGTCGTCATCGCGATGACCGACCCTCCGATGCTTTCCGTCATCGCCGCACCTATCGCAAAAATGCGCGGCGCGCGCCTGGTGAACTGGTTGCAAGACCTTTTTCCGGAAGTCGCCGACGCGCTTTATTCCGGCGGCAAGCTCAGCGCCGTGCTGCTCCATACTCTTCGCAAGCTACGAAACATTTCGCTGCGCCAGGCTGACATGAATGTCGCCATCGGCGAGATGATGGCCGAACGTCTTCGGCAAATTGACATCCCGGCGGAACGCCTCTGCGTGCGTCACAATTGGGCCGATTGCAAAGGCATTACGCCGATCGCGCCGCGCGATAATCCGCTGCGCGCCGATTGGAACCTCGGGAACGATTTTATCGTAGGCTATTCCGGAAATCTTGGACGAGCGCATGAGTTCGAGCCCATCCTTGCAGCAATCCAGACGATCGAACACGACGATGATCAATCGACGCGCCGATCGATACGCTGGTTGTTCATCGGTGGCGGCCACGCGTTCGAGCGCCTCAAAGAAGAAGTCGACAAGCGCGGATTGACGTCCGTCGTGTTTCGTCCTTACCAGCCGCGATCGCAGCTTGCTCAAAGCCTGTCCGCGGCCGACGTTCACATCGTGACCCTGAAACCTGAGCTCGAGGGGCTGATCGTGCCAAGCAAGTTCTATGGCACAGCGGCTGCGGGCCGGCCCGTTCTCTTCATCGGAGCATCCGGCGGAGAAATCGATCGGCTGACGAAGCAGCACAACTGCGGACGAACGGTAGCGAACGGCGGCGGTAAGGCACTCGCAGATGCTATCCTCGCATTGGCACGCGACCCGCAGCTAACGTCGCGCATGGGCGAAAACGCGCGACGCGCCTGCGAAGACTTCTATGATAAATCCATCGCGATTCAAGGCTGGGCAAGCATGCTTCGCGGTCTCTCCGTCACTGCAGAAACGCCCAACGCCACCGAACGAGACCAAACATATCGTCCGGAAATCACAGACCCTGTTCTGACAGAATAGCTTTACCTCGCACGAGGCGACCCGCGTTCGCCCTGAAGCCGGCGCTAGCAGGCAGAAAGTTGATCTTCCAGAACCGTAACCTTCGTCGGACGGTTCAAGAGCGTCATCAGAACGACGAGACGATCCTTGTCGCAGAGTTCAACGATCTCGGCCGCGATCCCGTCGAACGGCCCTCGCGCAAATCGCACGGTTTGTCCGATTTCGCGCTGAGACTCCGCGCGCACGATGACGCCGTCTTTTTCCCGCGCTTTCAGAGCGTCGACGATTGCGCCGTCGAGCCGGCTGGGCTCGTCACCATTGCGCACAATGCTTCGGATACCGACCGTCGATAAGATCGGACGCCAACGCATGTCGGGCGCTGTCCACCGCGCGAACAGATAGCCCGGGAAAAGCGGCGCTAGACACTCGCGGCTTACCCGAGCATGCCGCGTCGTCTTTCGAACGACGGGCGCATAGATCTCATACCCCTGCTTTTTCAGATTGCTCGCCGCCACAAATTCGCGGTGGGCCTGGGCGTTCGCCACGACCCAGCAGGGCTTCCATTCCGCACCATCAACGCCGCCGATCGACATCCAAAAAGGACCTTGCAATCGCATTCCAGCATTAGGACTAACACTAAAATGCTATGCCGAGAAGGCTCAGTCGGATCAAATCCACAGCCGGGATGATATGGCCCCGCTGAGCGACGAAGAGCATGCGGGGCGGCGGCGCTTTAAATAGCTGAGCCGCCTCACGACACACGGGCGCTTAGCCCGCATTCTCCGCGCCTTGCTGCAGCAGATATGCCGCCACGTCCTCGGAGAACCGCCTGCGTTTGCCGGCGAGGACGACACAGTCGGGATCTTCGATATCCCGTTGCGCTCCTGGCATTCCGTACGCGACGAGCGCCTCGGCGCATCCAACCCAGTCCCCGTCGTCAAGCGGCTGGTTCCACGACGCCCAGCTTAGCGTCCCGCACACATTGTCTCCAAAACCGTGTTCCTCGGTCCATGAAGCACCACTCGCGAGAAGCTGCCGCGCCATCGTAGCGTCGCCGCGAAACACCGCGTGATTGAGCGCGCTGGCGTTCCAATCACCACCGCGCACCGTGATCGGCCAGCCGAGTTCAGCCATCAGCGCGACAGGCCCTGAGCAGCCCGCGGCCGCAAGCTCCGGAAGCATTTTGAGCTGAGTGTCTTCGAGAGCGGCCGGAAGATCAGGCCTCCCCGCTTTGATGCGCCGCGCCGCCTCTGCATCATTGCGCGCGCAGGCCGCCATGAACTGCTCATCTTCGCTCAAATCTGAAGCAGCACCCGCTGCCTTGAGCACGGCAGCCACCTCCGGCAACCCGTATCGCAACGCTTGCACGTAAGCGCTGAGGCCGTCCTTCGTGTTGACTGCCGGATCGACACCCGCCGCAAGCAAAGCCTCGATATGAGCCGGTGAACGGCGCCGACGGATCGCCCAGAACAGCAGCCGCCCGCCCTTCAGCTCGTCCGTTCCTGCCGCGTGCGATAACAACAGCTTGAACGTGTCGAGATCGTCGAAGTCGAGGCTGCGAAAAAGCGCGTTCGTGCCGGTGACGGTCGCCCCAAATTCGAGAAGCAGAGGCGTACAGACGGGCTTATCCAGCGAGTGATAAAGGGATTCCCCGTCGTTCGGATTAGCGCCCGCAGCCAGAAGCCGCCGCGTCAGATCGAAATCGAAATTCACGCCCGCCGCACCATGAAGCGCGGAAACACGCCATGCCTGAGGCGGTGCACCAGCGACGCTCGCCGAATGCTTGCTGACACTCAGATTGACGTCAGCCCCGGCCTCAAGAAGCAGATCGACAACCTTGTGAAGCCCTGCGCGATACTCGGGAACGCGCAGCAAACTCGAGTGCGTCGCGGCGATGAGCGGCGTCAAACCCAAAGGTCCACCGATGCGATCGACCCACGACGGATCGGCTTCCAGTTGGCAGCGAACCAACGCCGCGTCGCCGGCTGCACACGCGATCCACGGGTCACGCGCGGGCAGATCGGGATGCTCCGTCAGCAGCCGCGACGCCGCTTGCGGCCTGGCGCTGTTCGTACCGCCCGCCAGGTCCTCGGCATAGACCAACCGGCAAAAAGCCTTCGCCAAAATTGCGGAATCGCCTTCTGACGCACGCCGCGCATCGACGTAAGCCTTGAGATCGGTCCATGAGTCAAAACCGTACTCGCGCGCGACGCAGGATTGCGCATCGTGCAAGCGCAAATTCAGTCTGCTGGCAGATGCGGGATCGCGCCCTGCCGCGAGCGGCAACGCATTGCGAAAGCGCGCGACGGCGTCCGGAGCGGCGCGCCTGAAGTCCGCAAGCAGGTCTTTCGCCTGCCGCTTCAGGTGATCTATGTCGGGTTTGCTGGGAAGGGACTTCATAAATACCTCCGTGCATATGACGCCGAAGACTCGCAACTCGGCTGCACAAAGGCTGGAGAGACATCAAACATATGGAGCAAGTGGGCTATGCCCTTCCCTCGAGTCCGGATGCGGCTTGCCCGCTCGCGAGAAGCTATTTCGGCGTGTGAGCCAAGTCAAATGCTCGCAGCGGCCGGACGCCGCCCGCCAATCGTGCGGAAACCGCTATCCAGATTGCCGAACGTGGAACCCGGCGACCGGGCAGCGGCAGCGACACGCGGGGTCTTCGCGCAGCCCACGTCGCGACCGAGGGACTTTGAAAAGCGGACGCTCAATTCGCCACAGCGATTCGAAATCACAAATTTCCGAGCCAAATAAATTGACGAGTGTCGTCAATTAATTGAGCCCCGCCGTCAATTTTTCGTCGGCGAATATCTGCGCAGTTAGAAAAAGCATGCGGCAAATATGGAATTTTCGTCATTCCGGCCAGTCGCATTTGCCGCGCATCTTGACTTCGACACTTTCAATGGCCACCCTTTCGCAATGGCAACCGTGACACAAAACAACCGCGACTCGCGGGGCGGAACATCCGCTCTCCGGTTGCGCGTGTCGCGAGCAAGAAACTTTTTCAAAGCGTTGCTGGTCTGCGTCCTCACCCTGGCCCCCTTGCCAGCTGCATCGATGCACGCGACGTCGCATTTTGCCCTAGATCGTCACTCGAACATTGGGACGTCCGCCAACCTGTCTGGCGACGAGACCAATTCCGACGCGGGGGCAGGACTGCTTGGCGGTTTGGAGCATCATGCTTGTAGCTCGCCGTGCCTTTCGACCCCGCACTCACGGTCTTACTACGTTGTCGCGTCGTTCGATGGAGCGCGCATTCGCTACCCCGTTTATGCGGACGCCGATCGAGCATCATTTAAGCCAGATCCTCTGCAAAAGCCGCCTCGCTTGACCCATAGCGCCTAAGCGCTCGGCTTCGCGCATTGCGCTTTTGCGCGCGCCTTTCTCATCGCCAATTCGTTGATGAACTGAAACTTGAACGTGCGCTTTTCTAAGCGCGGCGTTCCGTACGGATTGTTCCACCTAATGAAGAAACTCGGTCTTGTCGTCGGCTGCCTCCTCTTGGGCACGGTCGCAGGCGCGTACTTTTATCATGCAGAGAGTTTTGCTCCAGCGGTCCAGCAGACCATGGTACCGAAACCTGACGCGCAGTCCTCTCCCGTGTCTGAGCATTCCGAGCACACCGGCCCGGAGCATGCCGATCCGGACCATCAGCATAAGCCGTCCGAGACGTCTGCTCCTCACGAGGCGGAGCACGACCATGAGAAGGAAGCCGACAAGCTTGCGATGGCCACAGAGCAAATCGCCAAGTCGAATATCGCTGTGCAACGCGTAGAGCCGGGCGTCTTGCACTCACGGCTGAGTGTCCCTGGGACCGTCATCCCGGACCGCAACCGCGTCGGCCGAGTGCCGTCCAAGGTCGTCGGAACCGTTGCCGAACTGAGAAAACGACTAGGGGATCAGGTCAAATCGGGTGAAGTCATAGCGATGCTCGACAGCCGCGAGGTCGCCGACGCCAAAAGCGAATACATCGCAGCCACCGTCAACTTCGATCTGCAGGAAACTCTTTTTCAACGCGAGAAAACGCTTTGGGACAAGCGCGTCTCATCCGAACAGCGCTTGCTCCGCGCCGAAGCGTTATTTCGAGAGGCACAAGTCCGCAGAGACCTCGCGAAACAAAAACTTTCCGCTCTCGGCGTCAGCGACGAGTCCATTGCCAGTCTCAAAAGCGGCGCAGGAGAACTGAAGGGCCTCGAGCGCTACGAGATCAAAGCACCCATCAGCGGACGCATTGTCGAACAGCTCGTGGACATCGGCACGCCCATGGGCGGCGAAGGCCAAGCGCACGAACTCTACGCGATCGCGGATCTTTCCAAGGTTTGGATTGAGCTGATCGTCTCGCCCCAGGATCTGCATCTGATCAAGGAAGGTCAGCAGATCTCCCTTGGCGACACGGGGAGCGGCACAATCATTTTTACCAGCCCTGTTCTGAACCAGGACACGCGGTCGGCGCGCGTCATCGCGTCGGTGGACAATGAAGACGGTGCCTGGCGTCCCGGGTCATTCGTCACGGCCGATATCGCAGTATCGGAGGAGAAGGCTGATCTCGTCATTCCGAAAACAGCGCTCCAGACGATCGAAGGGCAATCGCGCGTGTTTGTCCGTACCTCGGAAGGTTTTGAAACGCGACAGGTCACCATCGGCAAAGACGATGGAAGCACCGTCGAGGTGCTGTCGGGTCTTGAGGCCGGTGAGCCGATCGCGGTCGCGAACACCTTCTTGCTCAAAGCCGAGCTAGGCAAATCTGAAGCACAGCACGACCATTGAGGGTGCCGATATGATCGCGCGATTGCTTTCCTTTTCCGTTCATCAGCGTTGGCTCGTGATATTGCTCACGCTCGCCGCCGCCTCGTACGGCATTTATGCGCTCGATAGACTGCCGATCGACGCCGTGCCCGACATCACGAACAACCAGGTGCAGATCAATACGGTCGCTCCGTCGCTTGCTCCCGTTGACATCGAGAAGCAGGTCACCTTTCCCATAGAAACCGCGCTCGCCGGCATCTCGGGACTGGAATACACGAGATCGTTATCCCGCAACGGTTTCTCGCAGGTGACGGCAGTCTTCTCCGAGAAGACCGATGTTTATTTCGCCCGGCAGCAGGTCGGCGAACGTCTGCGAGACGCCGAGAAAACTCTGCCAGATGACATAACGCCGAAGCTCGGCCCGATCTCGACAGGCCTAGGCGAGATCTACATGTGGACGGTGCAGTTCGCACCCGCCGGCACCGTACAAATCGAAGACACAAAACCCGGACCTCAGAGCGACGGAAGTTATCTGACGCCGGAAGGCCAGCGCCTCACCACCGACGTCGAACGCGCAGCCTACCTCAGGACCGTGCAAGACTGGATCATCCGTCCGCAGATGATCACCGTTCGCGGCGTCGCTGGCATCGACGTCATCGGCGGCTATGAAAAACAGTATGTCGTCCAACCCGACCCGATCCGTCTGGCAGCGCTTCGATTGTCTTTCTCGGACATCGCCCAGGCGCTCGAACAGAACAACGTCAATCGCGGTGCAGGCTACGTCGAAAAGAATGGCGAGAGCTTCGCGGTGCTCAGCACGGGCCGTCTTGCCAATATAGAGCAGATCGCAAACGTCGTGATTGCTGCGCGCGACGGCCTGCCGATCCGCATCAAGGATGTCGCGACAGTCGAAATCGGCCGCGAGATCAGATCGGGCAGCGCCAGCGAAAATGGCCAGGAAGTGGTCGTTGGAACGGCGCTCATGCTGATCGGCGGCAACAGCCGCACGGTCGCGGCTGCGGTCGATGCCAGGATGGCGGAAGTTCGTCGAAGCCTGCCGCCGGGCATCGAGGCTCAAACGGTTCTGAACCGCACGCTGCTGGTGGACGCGACGGTAGCAACCGTCAGCAAGAATCTCGCCGAAGGCGCGTTGCTCGTCATCGTCGTTCTCTTTCTCATGCTCGGCAATTTCCGGGCGGCGTTGATCACCGCAATGGTCATTCCGCTGGCGATGTTGCTGACGATGACGGGAATGGTGCAGTCGAAAATCAGCGCCAATCTGATGAGCCTCGGCGCGTTGGATTTCGGCCTGATCGTCGACGGCGCAGTCATCATCGTCGAAAATACTCTTCGCAGGATCGCACAAAGTCAGCATGAACTAGGCCGAAAGCTGGCCCTCGAAGAGCGTCTCGCCACGGTCATCAGTTCCGCCGAGGAAATGATCAAACCATCGGTCTACGGACAGGCGATCATCATCCTCGTCTACGTTCCGTTGCTCACCTTCACGGGCGTCGAGGGTAAAATGTTTCTGCCGATGGCCGAAACGGTCATCATCGCACTGCTTGCTGCATTCGTTCTCTCGTTGACGTTCGTTCCGGCGGCAATCGCCATCGCATTGTCAAAGCCGGTTGAAGAGAAAGAAAACGTTCTCGTTCGCATCCTCAGAGGGTTTTACGAACCCTTGCTGCGCAAGGCGTTGACAAGACCTTTGATGTGTTTGCTCGGCGCCGCGCTTTTGCTTGTGCTCGCCGGATCGCTGTTCTCGAAGCTCGGCCAGGAATTTATTCCGACGCTCGACGAGAAAAACCTCGCAATGCAGGCGATCCGCATTCCGAGTACTTCGCTTTCGCAATCTCAAAGCATGCAAAGCGAGCTCGAAAAAGTCATCAGCACATTCCCTGAGGTCGCATTCATTTACTCGAAGACGGGCACGGCAGAAGTTGCATCGGATCCCATGCCGCCGAACGCGTCCGACACGTTCATCATGCTGAAACCGACACACGAGTGGCCCAATCCGAAACTCGGAAAAGACGAGCTTGTCGCCAAATTTCAAGCTGCGATCGAAAAACAACCGGGCAACAACCTCGTTTTCTCGCAACCGATCCAGATGCGCTTCAACGAGCTTCTGGCCGGCGTGCGCGGCGATCTCGCAGTCAAGGTGTTCGGCGAGCAGTTCGAGCCGATGCTCCAAACCGCCAACCAGATTGCATCCATTCTGCGTGCCACGGAAGGCGCCACTGACATCAGCGTCGAACAGGCGTCCGGCCTTCCTTTTCTCTCAATCACCATCAATCAGGATGAGATTGCACGCCTTGGGCTGAGCGTGATGGCCGTCCAGGACGTCATCGGAAGCGCCATAGGAGGCCGCGATGCGGGCGTCATTTTCGAGGGCGACCGCCGCTATCCGGTCATCGTCCGATTGTCGGACGCCGTGCGTGACGATCTTGAAAAGCTCAAGCACCTCCCGGTTCCCTTGCCTCCGGCCGCCAACGGCAAAGCCGCTTCTGTCCTCCTTGAGCAGGTGGCCAGTTTCGCCTTCACCGAAGGTCCAAACCAGATCAGCCGTGAGAATGGAAAGCGGCGCGTCGTCGTCACAGCCAACGTGCGAGGCCGCGACATCGCCTCTGTAGTGAGCGAGGCACAAGCAAAGGTCGCGAGCCAAGTCCAGCTGCCTGCCGGCTACTACGTCGCCTGGGGCGGCCAGTTCGAAAACCTGGCTGCTGCGCAGAGCCGAATGATGGTCGTCGTACCGGCGTGCTTCTTCTTGATCTTCCTGCTTCTGTACTCGGCGCTCGGATCGCCGCGTGACGCGCTGTTGGTGTTCTCCGCCGTTCCATTGGCGCTCACAGGCGGAATTGTCGCCCTATGGCTGAGAGACATGCCTTTTTCCGTATCGGCAGCCGTCGGCTTTATCGCCCTCTCCGGCGTTGCCGTCTTGAACGGCCTCGTGATGATGACGAGCATCAATCAATTGATCGAGCAAGGCGTCGAACGCCGCGCGGCTGTGTTCGCGGGCGCTGTGACCCGGCTGCGACCGGTCGTGATGACCGCATTGGTCGCCTCGCTCGGATTTGTGCCCATGGCTCTGTCGACCGGCACGGGCGCCGAAGTGCAAAAGCCGCTCGCAACGGTCGTCATCGGCGGCCTGATCAGCGCGACCATCCTCACGCTCCTCGTCCTCCCGGCGCTTTGCGCCAAGTTCGGTAGCAAGTCGCCATCAAATGCGAAGCCAGAGCCAAAAGTGCCCGCGTTCGCGACGTCGGCGGAGGCACCGCAATGATGCTCGAACGCCGGCAGGAATTTTCGCAGAGGAAGGCGCGGCTGGCTCGCTTCATCGCCGCCTTGATGCTCATAGTGTTCCTGCCTGCCGGCGTATTCGCGGGGCCGCTTCGCTATTGTTTGGGAGATAACGGTCACCAAGGGATCGAACTCGCCCACTCCGCGAATTCACGGCACGGCGCTTTCACCGAAAAGCACCAGCTGGCGGATGCTCGTCCCGCGCTTCCCGACGCCCAAATCCAGCATTCGAACTGTCGTGATACGCTTCTCATTCCAGTTATTACGAAGTCCGAAAAACGGTTCGGAAAAACGCTCAGCCGAAATCCATCTTCTGCAACGCACGAGAGATTATTTCTCGCGGCACGCGCAAACACGCATGAACTCGCGAGTGCCCGCATCCCAGCAGCGCCTCTCCGCGCCGTCGATCCTCGGCTGGTAACACTCCGAACGACAGTGCTGCGGAACTAGGCTTCGAAACGCGGCTTCAAGCACTCACTGCGTTAGCCGCTTACTGTTTTCCAAATTTCGCGAGGCTACCGGAACGAGCGCACACAATGCACCCGGTGCCCAGATTCTATCCATTTTTGTCACGAGGACACCATCAATGGCACCTTCGAAAACCCGCCTGATTTCGAGACTTGGCGTCGGCATGATCGCGTCAGTATTGAGCTTGAGTTTCAGCATTCCAGCCGTCGCAGCCGATGACGCAACATCGGCCATCGGCAACGCGCCGGCATACGGTCCGTTGGTTGTCGCCGACGCGCATTCCTATCGCCACTGTCACAACCAGCTCAAGCGGACCTACTGCCACAAAGCAGATCGCTTGCCGCATAATTCGCCCCCGAACACCGACACCCCTCACCGGGCATCATCTGAAACCGGCGCGCAGAGGGATTGCCAGCTCGATCCAGAGCACTGCGCCAACAATCTCCTCGCCAGGAAACGATGAGCAGGCGATGCCGTTGAGGCGTTTCGTGCGCCTCAGCGGCAATCCGCCAAAGTCACAGGGGTGACTTGAATGAGCAAAGCGCAATTCAGTTCAAACAGGCTTCGGGGCTATGTACGCCGCTCTGCGCCCAACAAGGCATCCGCCGATGAGGTCGAAGTCTTCGAGCAATGGGCTTCTCGCGTTGATGACGCGAGAAGCGCCGTCGCCGAGCAGATCGTTGCTTCTGTCAAAGAAAAATGGGGTACGGCCGTCGCCCTTGAGGCTGCGACCGGAATCTGCCGGACGGAGATATCGCGCATTCGTCGCGGAAAATTCGACAGATTTTCCCTCGACCGGCTCGTCTGGCTGCTGGGAGTTGTCGATCCTGACGCCGAAGTTCACCTCAAGGTGGAGGTCGTCACAAAAAACGAGAAATGACCAGCGAAGGCGAAGATTGAACATCGCGCTTCTCTCAAACATGTCGTGGAACAGGCTGTGCAGAGGTCTGCACATGCCTGCATGTCCGCTGTCAGTTTCATGGCCTCCGGCCGGTTCAAGGCGTACCATAAGCTTTCGGCCGAGCTGTAACGGCGCCGCCACATCAGCTGGCTGCGGGAGTTCAGGCCTCCCCTTGAAACATCGTGCGACGCCGATAACGAGCGCGCGAAGGACAAGATTGACGAGACCTCCAAATTCCGTGCCCCCATTTTGATACCCGAATTGTCGCTTTGTGAACCGTCATTCGGATAACGCCCCACGATCTTGGCTTGCATCCTTGCTGCATGCGGACTTCTATGTGCCGGACCATATCGCTGTGCGAACATTGCCGCTGACCGCGGAAGGACCCCGCCATGTGGAACAAAGCCAAAAAAGACGTCGATCGTCGCGACTTCATGATCGCATCCGCTGCCGTCGGTGCGTTCACGATTATGGCCGATGCGCGCGCCGAAGCCGAAGGCGCGGAAAGCAGTTCCGTCGGCGCGGCGACCGATAAGCCGACAATCTTCACCGGCGACGTCATTCAAGGAAAGAAAGTCGTCAGCGCACTCGACGTCAACGATCTGGAACCCGGAAGAAAGCACTTCCTATACTTTCAGGGCGTGCAGTTGCCGACCGGCCAACACTGCTATGTGTCGGTGACGGTCGCCAAAGGCGCAAAGGCTGGCAAGCGCGCCGTCCTTGTCAGTGGTGTCCATGGCGACGAGATGAGTTCGGTGCACACGATCCATGCAATCATGGACAAGCTTGATCCTGCCGAGATGTCGGGAACGGTGACAGCGGTGACCGACATATCTGGACCCGCGTTGAGCGGAATGCAGCGCCGATGGCCGGACTACGGAAGAGGCTCCGGTCTCATCGATATGAATCGGGAATGGCCGGGCAACGAGAACGGCGCCACCGCGGCCAGCCGGCACGCAGCACAAGTGTTCAACCGGCTGCTACGGCCCAATGCCGATTTCGCGATCGACTTCCATACGGGGACGACCGGGTTTGAAGTCACCGCGTTCAATATCGCCGGCATGGACGTACCGGAAATCAAGGCGATGGTTGACCTGTACCCGGTTGGCCAAGTGTTCGACAATCATGTCTATCCCGGCGTCCTGCATAACGCGTTTATCGACGCGGGAATTCCGTCCTTTACGCCGGAGATCGGCGCCGCACGCGTCCTCGATCTTGAAATGATCGCGCTGTTCGTGGAAGGCACGATCAACGTGCTGAAGCATCACGGCATCGTTGCAGGAGCCATGGGGCGGACGGCCAAGGATGTGACGGTTTTTACCGGAAACAGCGCGTTTCCGATCCTGGCGACCCAAAGCGGGCTCGTTGAGCATCTGGTCAAGCTCAACGACAAGGTGACGCCCGGACAGAAGGTTGCCATTCAGCGCAACAGCTTCGGCGAGGTCGTTGCCGAATACGCAAGCGCCGTCGAGGGCGAGATCACGGGCCAGCGCAGCGATGCCATGGCGGAGCCCGGCAATCCTCTGACGTTCATCCTTTTCAACAAGTCAGCAGCCGGGAATGAAGTCTATCCGGAATAGATCTTGCGGTATCAGCCTGATCAAATTGAACGTGATGGAAATACCCGCTGCCATCCGACAGGCTTCTCAAAACGCCGATGGCGAGCGTGAGCGCACGGCAAAATTGACGTGACCCGCAATGCTCATTTGCTCCTCGCTTAAAAAATTCTCCGGCGCGACCTACGGGATACAAGATTCATTTAGGCCGCCCAAAATCCCGCCATCTATTCGCTGACGCGCATCCGAGGGAAATGATTTATATCGAGGGGAAACCAACACGTAAAATTACCCGCTACGCATTGCGTCAGACTCGTACCATTGCGGGATATTCTTAATGTTTTTTTTAGGCGAAGGAGGAAACTTGAATCACGTGGATTCCGTGTGCGAGCGTTGTCTCAGCGAATGCGGATTTTAAGCCATGACAAAAACAACGACTGCGATCTTGGGATTGCTGGGCAGCTTTGCCTGCAGCAGCAGCGCGTTCGCGCAAGCGGCGCAACAGGAAATTCAGATATCAGCGACCGTGCCAAAGTCATGCACGATCAACGGCACCTCGAGCGGCGTCGACACGGCGACAATCGGAATTGACGCGGCCGGCGATGTTATCGTCGCTCCCGTCACGCCCACGAACGCGCCTTATCTCAATGTTGTTTGCAATACGCCATCTACGCTGCAGCTCCGATCCGACCAGGGCGCAGTAAAAACCGGAGCGACGGCGAGCGGCTTCGCCAGCATCATCGACTATCAGGCTTCGGCAACCTGGAACGGCCAAACCGCAACACTAGATACTGCCACGATCGCCACGGCTACCGGTCAGGAAACCGGCACGGCTGAACCTGTGGCGGCCGGCTCTGGCCAGCTCGATGTTACAATTACGCCGGAAGCTAATGTTCAACCGCTGCTCGGCGGCAACTATTCGGATTCGCTTTTCGTCCTGCTGACACCGCAGTAATCGCGTCCAAGACACATTTTTATTTAATGCATTTTATTCGGTGAGGCACATCATGCCGCTTCTTCGGACGATTTTGCTCGCTCTGCTTTGCGGAATTTTTCTTACACCGCGCGCCGCCTTTGCAATGACGGTGACGCCGACGCAAATCGAGATGACGTCGGCGGGACGGGCCAGTCGCGGAGCAATCACCGTTGTCAACAATAGCATCGCGCCGCTCGCCGTCGAACTCGTGACCAAGCTCGCGACGCTCGACGAGACCGGCGTTCCAAAAGCCACGGCTGCCGATGACGAATTTCTGATCATGCCGCCGCAAGCGATGATCCCACCTGGAGCCACGCAGAATTTTCGCATTCAGTGGCTCGGTGATCCACTGATCGAGACCAGCAGGACGTTTCTTATTTACGTCAACCAGATCCCCGTGAAGATGACGAAAAAGACCAGCGCGGTGCAGGTCGTATTTGGCATGGGGGTAATGGTCAACGTCGCCCCGCCTCGCGGTCAAGCCGCGCTCGAAGTTGCCAAGACAGATATCACGACGGACACGCGCGGTCGTCGACACCCCGTTTTGACCGTCTTCAATCCGAGCAACGTTCATGCGCTGTTTCCTCGCGCAACAGTACGAGTCTCGGACGGCAGCTGGTCCGAGACCATCACAAGCGGCGAACTCGCACAGAGCATCGGCATCGGGCTTGTTCAGCCAGGCCATCGGCGGCGGTTCGTTCTGCCTGTCGTCGTGCCTCCGGATATCAAGTCCGTGAAAACAAGCATTCAGTTTAACGCCAAGCCTTAAGGCGACGTGCTTTGTCTACGATGGCACGGCGCAGGAACGACCATTATCCGTTTCAGTCTCGCGCCGACTTGTTGTCTCCGGACACAGCGAGGCGAACGCCTCGAACGCGTTACACGCTATTTGCAATTCAAGTGCTGCTTGCAGCGTTCGCCGGCCTGCCAAATTGCACGGCTGTCGCCGCTGGCGTCGAGTACCAGGTGCCTGTCTCCTCTAAGCTGAATACCACGGGCAAACCGATCGGCATGGATGTCCCAGTAAAAGATGGAGACCGCGATCTCGGCGACGTTGCGATCCGCATCAATGCCGACGATTCAATTCTGGTCAGCCGTATGGGAATTAGCCGGGCGATAGAAGCGACCTTAGGCGCTTCGGCTCGCAAGAGCTTGGCGACGATCGATGCCGACGCGACGTTCCTTCCGCTCGCCGCCTTTGCGTCTGCCGAAATCGGCCTTCGATTTGACCGGGCATCGCAGGAGCTCATTCTGAACGTTGCGCCCGAGCAGCGGGCGATATCGGACCTTTCTCTTTCCGGAAACCGCCAGGCTCCGCCGAGTTCCGTCTTGGCATCTCCTGCAAAACTGTCCGGATACGTCAATCTTTTTGCCAGCGTCGATCATCAATGGGGAATGCACTCAGCTGGAGAAAGTTTTGCCGAAGAGACGAGCGGACGCCTCGAATTCGACTCCGCGGTTCGTGCTGGAAATTTTGTCTTCGAGAATGCGGGCGTTCTCGCCGGAGACATCGACATCAACGTTTGCCCGACGGCTGCGGTCTGCGCGTACACGCATACTCCGGGTTTTAAGCGGCATATGTCACGCCTCGTCTACGATATGCCGGAGGACCGCATTCGCATGGAGGTCGGCGATGTCGAGCCTCTGGGAACGAGCTTTCAGAATACGCCTGGCCTGCTCGGCGTCTCGGTTGAAAAATCGGGCCGTAAGCTGAGCCCCGGCGATACGTTCGCGCCGACCGGTGGCGGAACGTTTGTCGTCAACCGGCCCTCCGACGTCGAAATCCGCATCAATGGCATCACGCAACGACGCGTCCAGCTGCGCCCCGGAACTTACAACATTCGAGACTTGCCGCTGCTCACCGGAGCCAATGACGTGGACATCGTCATCATCGACGATGTTGGGCGCGAGCAGCACGTTTCCTTCTCCTCATTCTTTGATACGAATCTTCTTGCCGCCGGCGCGAGCGAATGGGGCATCACCGCGGGCGTGCCGTCGTATCTGCGCGACGAGTCGCGCGAGTACCTCTCCGATTCCTATATGGCGAGCGCTTTCTATCGTTATGGGTTGCGAGAAACCCTGGCAGGCGAGGTCGACATTCAGGCCGACACGCACGTCGCCATGGCGGGTGCGGGGCTGTTGACCGACTTTGCCTCAGGACTTGTCGGCGTTCGAGGCGCCGCGTCGGTCGGAGAAGCGGGCCCCGGCTTTGCGGCCGGAGTAGATTGGACGGTATTGAATTTTCGCGGCCTGACGCAGGAGAATGCCGAGAGTTTTCATCTTTCAGCCGAATACAGAAGCCGGTGCTTTCACACCGCGGGCGATATTGATGCGGCACTCACAGGCATCATCTATCCGCAGTGGAACTATTGGCTGAACTTAGGCGCAACGTATTCGGCCCCCATCGGATATCAAACGACAGCATCGGTCTCCGGACGCTATCAGGTCGCCAACGACGAGGACTTCGAAAGCGCATTGTTCGCCTCGGATAATCGCTACGGCCTCGATCTCACGCTTTCGCGCCCCCTGAACGCAGACTGGTCCGGAAGCCTGACGCTTGGCGTCTCCAATGAATCCTATCTCTCCGGTATTTCTCCGCGCGCGCCGAGCGGCACCGAATTTCGCGCGGCGGTCCGCTTGTTCGGAAGACCCGATGCGGCGACGAACGTCAGCGTCGGCTATGACACGTTGAACGAGCAATCGGACTTGTCCGCCTATCGTTCTGCGGGCAACGGGATCGGACGCTGGGACACGAGCGTCAACGTTCAGCAGAACGCCTTCGATGAGCGTGCATCTGTGAATGGCGTGGTCGGCTATTACGGCAATCGCGCGCAGGTTCGCCTTATTCACAACTCCGGCTTCGACGGCGTTTCCATATCGGATTTCCGTGTGCAGCCCGGCCAGCAGCGAACATCGCTGCAAGTGGGAACATCCCTCGCATTTGCCGATGGCCACTTTGCGATCGGCACTCCGATAACGGGTGATGCCTTTGCACTCGTCTACCCGCATGAAAGCATCGCAGACAAAACAGTCGTTGTCGGCACCTCCGACGACGTTCGCGCGATCGCCGATGGATGGGGCCCGGCGATCGTTACGAACTTGCCTGCCTATGCGCCATCGAACATTCCCGTCGATGTCGCCGATATCCCGGTCGGCTACAGCTTAGGCGCGGCAACATTCGATACGTTCGCGCCGATGAAAGGCGGCTACGCGTTGGAAGTCGGATCGTCGTACTCCGTCTCCGCATACGGCACGCTGCAATCTCGCGACGGCGCTCCGATCAGTCTGCTGACAGGCACCGCCTATCAGGTCGATCACCCCGACAAAACCGCCACCGTCTTTACGAATGCGGCCGGACGGTTCGGCGTCGAAGGATTGGCGCCCGGGCGATGGATAATCGAAATGGAGACGGACGGAACTCCGACGCGCTTCGTGCTGAACATTCCGGAGAACGTCGACGGTCTGTTCAAAACCGGCATCCTGCACCCGGTAGACGCATCATGATGATCAGACAATATCAGATGGTTCTTTTTCTGGTCTTGCTGTTTGGGTGCTCGCATACCCAACCAGCCAATGCCCTTTGTGCAATTCTAACGGCATCCGCTACGCCGCTGACAGCAAATACCGGGACGTTTGCACCGGGATCCACGCCGTCCGCGCAGCCGGTCGTCATCAACGTCAAGGGAACATTCATCGCCGCATTGGGCGATCTCGCCGGTGGATGCGCCGCCGCAATTTCCTTCAACCGCTCGTCGTTGCCCGCATCGATGCTGATCTCTGGAGGCGGTTCGGCGACGCTACCTTATCAGCTGAGAGATTCGAGCAGCGGCGGCAAATCTTTGCTTTACACGGGCAGTGGCATTCCAAGCTCGGCAAATGCACTGACATTCACATTTCCCGCAGCGCTTCTTTCAATCGATAATTTCAGCGTCAACGTCACGGTATGGGCGCAAGCTCAGCCGAACGTCACACAGCAAGCGGGAAGCTATCTCGACAATATTACAATCGACGTTTTCACAAGCACGCTCGCCGGCATCCTGCAGGGGCGAGTTTCAGCTCAGGGTTTCACCGTAACGGGAACGGTTCTGAAGTCCTGTACCATCGGGGGCGTCCATACACCGGCAGCGGATACGGCGG
>Ga0209933_1000667_pt1 | contig 53205 bp, 59 predicted proteins | sample ThiBiot_300_biof_FD_183944 | JGI IMG/M metagenome (GOLD analysis project Ga0209933, IMG submission 183944) | Wastewater bioreactor microbial communities from Cape Town, South Africa - Thiocy_cont_300_biof (SPAdes) | ecosystem: Engineered > Bioremediation > Thiocyanate > Unclassified | place...
GCCGCACCGTGCTAGTCATCGAGACGTCGCGCGAGATCGATCCCACACAGCCGGGATATTCCGCGACTGAGCTTCGTCGGCTCGTCTCGGTGGCATCCGCCAAGTGGGAACGCAACTTCGGTCCCGCTGATCTCATCCGCCTCGATTACCAGCCGGCATTCGACCGCGTTTTGACGCCTGAGAAACGCAGCTTCAAAGCCTGACGGGTGCGACTTCTCCACCGACTGCGATGACGGTCAGTCCGCGCTGGACTTCGCTTTGCTTTTTTTGGGAGCCTTGCGGTTCGTGAAGCGAGCGTTTCCGAGGCCGGTGCCGATCGTCAGAATTCCCCAATGCGACCGGTCTTTCATGTAGGGCAGCTCGCTCAAGCCTTGGACGACCGCGTCGTTGTGGATCACGATCATCGTCTCGCTGTCGCCGATCTGATCGATGTTCTCGCGGATGATCTGCGGGAGATTGAACCGGCTGCTTTCCCAGTTTCCCGGCAGGTTCTGACCGCCGCGATCGATCGAGCCGTCGTCCTCGATGATGCCTGGGCAGCCGATGCCGATCACGGGCGCGAGTTCAATCTTGTTCTTGCGCGACCAGGAGAGCAGGTCCTGCAACATTTCAGTCAGGCGGTCGGTGGCGCCTTCGCGGTCGACCTCTTCGTCGCCGTGACGCCAGAGTTCGGACTTCGCCACCTTCGCTTTCGCGAGGTCGGCCGATTTGCCGAGATTCAACTCGACGACGCCGGTTCGAAAATTTGTTCCGCCGATGTCGACGGCGAGAATTCCGTCGTGCCCTTTGAGCATCCAGGGCGGCAGTAGATGCGCCGCGCCGATGAGGCCGGCTTCGTCCGGATCGTGGCGAATGAGTTCGAGGTCGATGTCGATGTCCTCGGCGCGCAGGAGAAGCGCGGCGCGAGCGACGGCGAGTTCGCCTAGCCGGCTGCCGCGAAATCCGCCTCCGATGGACACGCATTCGGTGTCGCGCCAGTCCTTCGTGCGCAGATATCGGCGAATGACGAAGGCGAGCTGTTGCGCGAACTCTTCGATGGCGCTGAGCACGAGGCCCGCCGCCTCCGGTTCACCTGTTGCGAGGAGATCCGCAAGCTTCTTCTTGCTCAGCTCTTCCGTCGGCTTGTCGCCGAAAGGGTCTTCGCCGAGTTCCCGAAGCGGCTTTCGCCATTTGTCGACGTACTCCATGAAGGCGCTTCGGCTCGCCTTGTCGCCGATGAAACCGTCCTGGTCTTCGATCTCGATGTTGTAGCTGTCGACCGTTACGCTCGGGAGGACATCAGCCCCGTGCCCAGGCAAGTCGGCTTGGGGTGAAGCTTCTTCTTTGGCCATCGGGGTTCCCGCTCAGTTTGCGTTTTCCAAACGATTAGAAACGCCTGAGACCGCGCTTTGGCTGCGCCGGGGACGACAATAATTTTTTTTTTGCGGTCAACGCGTCGGTTGAAAAATCTGCGGCGCGCGGGGTTTGATCCGATTGTCGCGCGTCAGGCGACTTCGAGCGGCGGCGACAGCGGCCAGCCAGCCTCGACGTACTTCCGGAACCAGACGGTAAAAGTTTCTGGCGCGGCTGCGATCTCCCGGCGGATCGCGTCCGGGGCGAGCCAGTTGAAGCCGTCGCACTCCTCCGGATTGGGCGCGATGGGGCCATCGTAGGTGCCGCGAAAAAGATGCACCAGCTCGTGCTCGACCAGCCCGTCATCGAGTTCGGCGCGATAGAGAAAAGTTCCGATCGGAGCCAGCGCGCACGCAAAGCCCATCTCTTCGCCGAGACGCCGCAGCGCCGCGTCACCGCTTCGCTCTCCGGGACGAGGATGGCCGCAGCAGGAGTTCGTCCAGAGCCCGCCCGAATGATATTTGCCGATCTGGCGTCGCTGCAGCAGAAGGCGTCCGGCGCTATCCCAGATCAGCACGGAAAACGCCCGGTGCAGGTCGCCCCGCCGATGCGTTTCGAGTTTTTCCGCGATGCCGATTTCGTTATCGTCGCGATCGACGAGAACGATCTCTTCCTGAAGCATAGATCAACAGTCCCCCGTGCCACCCGCGCCGACTTTAACACAACAAACCGAAGCGGAAGCCGTTTAATGTCCTGGCTGCGGGGCCTTTTGTCGCCGCACCGTCGCCTAGAATGGTCGCCAGCGGGCTGCGCGTATCGTCGGTGCCGGGGTCAGCGGCGGTAGAAACTCATCATGCGCATGAAGGTGCGGTGAATGTCGTCGGCGGGTCGATCGAAAACGCCGAGCGGGATGCGGACGACGTCTTTCGCGGCCATCGTCCAGGGCAGGCGCATCAGAAAGCGATGAAGCGGGCGTTTGCGCCAGTCGGCGAGTAGCGCGCGCCCGATCGGTTCCTGTAATGTGATGAGAAGTTCATGGCTGCCGGAGCCACGGATTTCGGTCCATACCATCTCCATCTGCTTGATCGATCGCCAGGAGATGACGCCGAGACCGTCGGCGAAGATACCGTACTGACTCGCGCCGATGCGCGGTCTGCCGGTCTCGAGCAGGGGATAGTTATGATAGGCGTAGCCGAAAGCGATGAGCGACAGCGCGATCAGGGGGAGGTTATCGAGCACAACTCCCGCCGTCGCTAGTCCGGCCGCGACGACGGCCACGACGTAGACTGGGAACTGCAGCTCCTCGCGCTCATAGGCGACGGAGTAGCCATACGAATGGTCGTGGCCCACGGTTGTCGTGCTTTCCATCAGAACCCGTCATAGGCGTTAAACAAGGAGCGTGCCAGATCGAGGCAGGCTGTTAGAACGCTGATGTCGCTCGATTAAGTGAGCGGCGCGCCGCAAGAGCTGATTTTTCTGCTCAAGCTGTAAGCGTTCCAATCTGCGAATGCCGGTATTTGCGGCAGCCCAGATGACCACGTAGTCACCCCCGGTTGCGACCCCTGGCGGGCGAAGCTAATGTGGCCGCGTCCGATTCCGCTTCGGCGAAGAGATCACATGCGCCGTTACGTCAGTTTTCTGATCGGCCTCGCGTTCGTCGTGCGCAGCTTGTTGCCCGTCGGCTTCATGCTCGCGGCCACGAGCGCGAACGCGGGCGATATCGGCATCGTGATCTGTACCGGTCACGGTCCACTGACGGTCGACGATACCGGCGCGCCGTTGCCGCAAAAGTCCCCGTTGTCCGGAAAGGACATCTGTCCTTATGCCCCGGTCGGTGCTGTCGATGTCGACCATGACAGCCCGCATCTGCTCGCTCGAACCGTCAGCTATGCGGAGCTGACGTTCCGGATCACGCGCGAACGTTTCAGCGCTACGCCCACCGCAGGCGCGCAATCGGCGCGCGGTCCACCTGCCGTTCTGATCTGAGTAATTCGCGTCCAAGCGCGATCGCCGTAGAGACTACCAAGTCCCCGGCCTCGCATCGTCGCAGCTTCAGTTCAGTCGGGTCATCGGGAAATGCTCATTCAGGCGGATCGCCTCAAGGCGGGGCCGCGTACCACGCGCAAGCTCCACATCACCTCTCACAGCAGCACTTTTGCTCTGCTTGCTGTCCTGTCGATGATCGCGACAGGCGACGCGGCGCAAGCTCAGGACGCGCAAGCGCAGGAGTCCATCAGTCTGCCGGACGTCACCGTGCAGCAGGAGGCGCAGAAAGCGGCGGCTCAGGCGGCCGCCCAGAAGCCGTCGTCGACCGCTAAAAAGAAAGTCGTGGCGAAGCGATCGGCGCCCCCTTCCGGCGTTCCGAAGCCAGCGCCCGCGCCGACCGACGTTGCGGGCGCGCCGTCGCCGTTGCCCGGGGCCAATCTCTCGCTTTCGCCTGTGACCGGAAATCCGGGAGCCCCGTCGAGTTCGGTCGCTTCCGTTCCGGGCGCCTCGGGCGCCGGAGCGCAAACGGCAACCGGCCTCGACATGGCGCGGTATGCAAACACGCCGGTCTTTTCCGTTACCGACATCCTGCATGACGTTCCGGGCGTTTCTTTGAAGCAGGGTAACGGCCCCCGCGACATGGGCATCTCGATCCGCGGATCGAATGCGCGCAACGGCTTCGGCATTCGCAACATCGTCATTCTCGACGACGGGTTTTCCGTCACGCAGCCGGATGGTCTATCGCGCAGCGACCTGATCGATCCGCACGCCTATTCGGGCGTTGACGTCTGGCGCGGGCCGTCGTCGGCTCTGTTCGGGAATTACGCGACGGGCGGCGCGATCAACTTCCGCACGTGGCCGGGCGGCGTCATCGACGGCATCGAGTATGGCGTCGACGTCGGAAGCTTCAACTACCTGAACAATTATGTCGTCGGCGGCAAGAAGGGCGAGAACTGGGAAGCGTCGATCTTTTCGAGCGACGTTCGCGGCGACGGATATTACGGCTACAGCGATTTCAACACCCAGACCGTCAATGCGCTGATCACCTATCAGCCCTCGTCGACGGACACGTTCACGTTCAAGTTCATCAACAATAATGTCTACACGGAACTGCCGTTCCGCATGTCGTTGAACAACTTCAACATCAATCCGTATCAGAAGGGCTGCAAGACGTACGCAACGGCGGCGGCTGGCTGCGAGACGCTCAGCTTCATGGGCACGCGTCAGACGGCGGAGCAGGCTGGCGCAAACCGCGACGACCGGCGGACGATCGGAGGTGTGCGCTGGGATCACGAATTCAGCTCTTCGACGACGGGGCAGGTGCAGGTCGGCATCGACGATCGCAACATCAGTCAGCCCACTGGGACGACGCGCGGGCTCGGCGATTATCTTTCCTACAACGTCACCGCCGGTGTCACGAACACCGCGACGTTCGCCGGTTTGCCGATGCGTTCCTACCTCGGCGCGTTTTGGAATTACCTGCCGGTCGACGCTCAGACCATCCTTCTTGCGCCGCGCGATAGCGTGCTGAATGATCGCCTGCAGTCGGATCAAGTCGGCTCAACGGAGAATTTTGGCGCGCGGGCGCGTCATGAGGTCAAGCTTACGGATGACGTGGCCGTCATCGCGGGCGCAACGGTTGAACGCACCTCGTTGGACGGCACGCAGCGAAGTTACGATGCGGGCGGCGCGATTACCCAGACCGTCAGCGTCGGACGCGAGATGACAAACGTCGCGCCGGAAATTGGCCTGCTCTACACGCCGAACGATCAATGGCAGCTTCGCGCACGTATCGGCACGGGTTACGGGACGCCGCAGTTTTCCAATCTGTTCATCCAGCCGGACGGAAACCCGGGCAACAACACGGATCTCAAAACGCAATCGAACATCGGCTACGATCTCGGCGCGGACTGGACGCCCGTCAAAGGCGTGACGCTGAGCGTCACCGGCTTCTACGAGTTCTTTACCAACGAGATCGTTTCGCAAGCGTCGCTGGTGCCGGGCAGATCGAACTTCAGCTACAATGCGCCAGCCTCCGAGCATCGCGGCGTCGAGCTGATGGCCAATGTCTCGTTGACTGACAGCGTGCGACTGACGGCGGCGTATCTCTACAACAATCAGATCTATACGGACTACGATGAAGTCGTGTCCGGCGCGCCGAATGCGGTCAGCCGGGCCGGGAACAAAATCCCGGGTATCTCATCCAATGAGCTGACGGCGCGAGTGAGCTACGACACGCCGTCCGGGATTTACAAGGGCGTCGGCGCCTACGTCGAATACCAGTGGCATGACGGTTTCTACATGGAAAACGCCAACCTGCTTTGGGCTCCCGGATACCAGACGGTCGACGTCAACGTGCATTACGAGCGGACGCTGAATTGGGGACCGATCAAATCGTTCCTCGCTTATTTCGAAGTCCGCAATGTGCTTGACGAAGTCTATATCGCGTCCGCCAACAATATCCCAGACAGAGGCGGATTTACTGCTGACGATTTGGCGAAAACGACGGGCTCCATCTACGCCGGCGCGCCGCGCACGTTTTACGGCGGCATGAAAGTGAGGTTCTGAGTGATGCGTACACATCTCAAATTGGCCGCGTTGCTTTTGCTCGCCGCGCCCGTAGGCGTTGCCAAGCACGCGCAAGCGCACGACGGAGCTTCGCATCATCATGAGACGGCTGCGGCGTGCGCGTCCTCGGAGCTTGCTTGCGCGAGCGTCGCCACCGGCGCGTTTGCTCCGGACGGCAAGCTCTGGCTGACGTGGTCGGCGGGCGGACGCATTTCGATCGCAAGCTCGCCGGATCTCGGGAAAACATTTTCGATGCCGGTGACGCTGCCTGCGACGAAGCTGCCACTCGATGACGGACCGGACGCGCGTCCGAAACTCGCCTTCGGACCCAACGACCGCGTCGCCGTCACGTACGCATCGCGCGACGAAAAATATAACGGTCACGCTTTCATCGCCCGATCGGCTGACGGCGGCAAAACGTTCTCCGAGCCTCAGCCGATCACCACGGACTCGCCAAGTCAGCGCTTCGAAACGGCGGCATTCGATCCAAATGGGCGGGTGTTCGTCGCCTGGATCGACAAACGCAACGTCGCCGCCGCGAAGAAGCAAGGCAAAAAGTATGCGGGCGCGGCGCTCGCTTACGCGTGGGACGACAAGCCGGGCGGTGCGCTCGAAGCGGCATCGATCGCGCGCGACAATTCCTGCGAATGCTGCCGCATCGCCGTCGCGTTCAAAAGCTCGGGCGAGCCGGTCGTAATGTTCCGCAACATTTTCGATGGCGGCATTCGCGATCACGCGACGATCACGTTCTCGGACGCTGGAAAGCCTGGGCAGCTGTATCGCGTGAGCGAGGATGATGCGAAGATCGACGCGTGCCCGCATCAGGGACCGAGCCTCGCAATCGGCAGCGACGGCGCTTATCACGCGACGTGGTTCGCACTCGGGCGCAAGCTGAAGGGCGTCTACTACGCGCACTCCGAGGATGGCGGCAAGACGTTCTCGGAGCCGCTGCGGATTGGCGATCAGAACGCGCAGATTTCGCGCCCGTATGTCTTGGCGGCAGGCGGCACGGTTTACCTCGCCTACAAATCCTTCGACGGCGAGAAAACCAGTATCGATCTGATGACGTCGCACGATGGCGGACGTACGTGGAGCAAGCCGCGGACCGTCGCGTCGGCGGCAAATGCGTCGGATCATCCGTTGCTCATCGCGCAGCAGGCGGGCGTTTATCTGTCATGGCTGACGATGAAAGAAGGCTATCGACTGATCCCTCTGGAGCCGCAGTCATGAACGCTGTTGTGCGGATTGCGTCCGTTCTGATGTTTGTCTGGTGCGCGTGCGTTCAAGCGCTGGCCGAGCCGCCGCGCACCTTCGACAGCGCGAGCTGGCAGACGCTTCTCGATGGACGCAAGGGCCAGCCGGTGATCGTGCACTTCTGGGGTTTTTCGTGCGGTAACTGCATGGTCGAGCTGGAAGACTGGGGGAAATTTGCAGCCGCGAATGCCGGAACGACGATCGCATTCGTGAATTGGGACCGCCGCGGCGCCGATCCGAAGCGCATCGAAAAAGCGCTCGCGAAAACCGGCCTTGGCAATGTCCAGAGCTTCAGCCTTGCGAACGGGTTTGAAGAGAAGCTGCGCTTCGCCGTCGATCACGATTGGATGGGCGAACTACCGTACACGCGCCTCATCGCGCGCGACGGCACGGTCACGACATTTTCCGGCGCCGCCGATTTCAAGAGCCTGTCGCAGTGGCTCGGCGCTGGCCGGCAAAGTCAGAGATAGCCGCGCCGCACAACCTCTCGCGCGTTCTGTTGCCTCGCAGGAATTTTGTTTGCAGCTTGTCAACGGCCGTTTTGCCGCAGATGATCATGCCGAACCGATTCGTGTGCGTGGAGGCTCAAACCGAGAGGAAGACATGGATATTGATCTCCAGTCACTGATCATCTGGCTGCTTATCGGCGCTATTGCCGGTTGGCTCGCCGGGCAAATCATGAAAGGCGGCGGATTTGGTCTCGTCGGCGACATCATCGTCGGCATCGTCGGAGCGTTCATCGCCGGTATCTTGTTCCCAAGGCTCGGCTTTGCGTTTGGTAACCCGATTGTCGGATCCATCATAGCTGCCGTCGTCGGCGCGTGTCTCTTGCTGTTCATTCTGCGATTGGTTCGCCGTGGCCCATAGGCGCGCGCGACTCGGACGGTACTGAATTTGACACAACGTGAAGCCGGCTGCTCGCCGCAGCCGGTGGAAGCTTCGCGTTTCAGATTATCGCTGCTGCGCGCAGTCGTGCACCGCGATCTAGGCTTGCGAGACGATTTCGCGGGGCTTCGATAGAAGCAGGTCTTCCGCTTCGCGCATCAGCCGCTCGATGATTTCCGCCGCAGGTTCGATCGAACGGATCAGGCCGACAACCTCACCGACGAAGGTGTTGCTTTTTTCGGGATCGCCTTCGATCCAGCCGGCGCGGTATTTCGCAGCTTCCTCATCGGCGACCGCGATCAGTTCGGCTTCGCGTCCGTGCCAGCGGCAAATGAATTCGTTGATGAGAACGCGGGCGCTGTACTGCTTCGGCCATTCGAGCTTGCGCGCCAGATCCATCGTCTGCGAACGAATGGTTTCGTCGCCGGTCGCGCTCAACGCGGCGTCGTGCATGCGCTGGCTAACATTGGCTTCCTTTGACGCCCAAAGGCGCGACCCGACCATCACCCCTTCAGCGCCGAGCATCAATGCGGCGGCGACTGTGCGACCGTCGCCAATTCCGCCCGCTGCACAAAGAATGGTGTCGGGATAGTCTTTCGCAATCAGGTCCGCGACTTCGGGGACGATCGATAGGGTTCCGCGACTTTGTCCGTGTCCGCCGGCTTCGGCGCCCTGAGCCACGATAACGTCGGCGCCGCATGCCATCGCGTGCGCCGCGTCGCGCCGGGTTTGCACCTGGCAGATCAGTGTCACACCCGCGTCCTTGATGCGCTTGGCGAAGGGCTCGGGGTTACCGAACGACAGGATGATGGCTTTCGGTTTGTTCGACAGCGCCAGATCGAGAAGCGCCGGCTGTTTGGCGAGCGACCAAGTGATGAACCCGCAGCCGACAGGTTGATTGCCGGCCGCGCGAAATTCCTGTGCGATCCAGTCCGCGTCGCCGTATCCGCCGCCGATCAGGCCAAGGCCGCCGGCCGCGGACACCGCCGCCGCGAGACGACCGCCCGCTGCCCATGCCATCGGTGCGCAGATGATTGGATGCCGTAGTCCAAGCCGTTCCGTCAGTCGTGTCTTGAGCACGCCGTTCCCCCTTTCATAACCGGCCCTCAGCTTATGAAGGGTCGTAACTCGCGTAAGATCGAATTCCTGTTCGAAAGAATGTCAGCCAGCGTCCATTCATCGAGTTCCGCGAGGAAGGCGTCGATTGCGCGCCGCAAAGCGAGCCGCAGCCGGCAGCTTTGCGAGATGCGGCACATGTTGGATTCGCCGAAGCATTCGACGACGTGAAAATCTTCTTCGACGACCCGCAGGACTTCGCCGATCGTCAGCTCTTCGGCGGGCCGCCCGAGACGAAGTCCGCCGCCGCGGCCCCGCAACGTCTTGACGAAGCCGTGCCTCGCAAGCTTGTTGACGACTTTCATGAGGTGATTTTCGGAGATCGCGTAGACTTTCGCGATTTCCTGGATCGTCGCCAGGCGGTCCTCTCGCGCTCCGAGGTACATGAGTACGCGAAGCGCGTAGTCGGAATGGACTGTTAGCCGCATCGGAGGGTCCGTCGAACGGTTGCCGGGAACAGGCAAAACACCTTAAGGTGCAATCTCAGTACATCTTATGAAGTCTAACGGCAAGAGCCTCCGCCATGTCGTATCATCCCCCGCATCCAAAAGCGCCTGGACTATCCGTCGGGATTGACGAGGACATGGTTGCGGATCTGGTCAATCGTTTCTATGCCAAGGTGCGGCAGGACGAGTTGCTCGGTCCGGTCTTCAATTCGCGCATCGAGGATTGGGACGAGCACTTGGCGAAGCTCAGCGCCTTCTGGTCTTCCGTCGTTCTGATGACGGGGCGCTACAAAGGGCAGCCGATGCCCGCTCATGTTGCCATTTCGGAAATCAGCGAAGAGCATTTTCTGCGCTGGTTGGAGCTGTTCGCCGAGACCGCGAAGGCCGTCTGTCCGCCGGAGGCCGCAGCCTTGTTCGTCGATCGCTCGCAACGGATCGCGCAGTCGCTCCGTCTCGGCATCGCCGCGAGCAAGGGTATCATCGCTTAGACGCAGATTTCGTTGCTCGATGCGCTTCCGCTAGGCGCTTGCTTCGGCTTCGATCAAGTCTTGACGTTCGCGTCCGGCGAGGAGCGGTCGGCCGATATAGCGATCGAGTTCGCCGCGCCGCAAAAGACGCCACGGCTCGATGAAGCTGACGAAGCGCGCCTGACTTGCCTGATCGCGATAGCGGGGATCATAGCGCCATATGCGCCAGGCGCTGAGATAGCGAAGACGCATCAGGCGCACCGCATCGAAAAGCACACGCATGAACGGCAGGCTTCGGATGCCCGCGACGATTGCGCGGTGCGTCGATCCAAAGGTTTTCCAATACCAGCTGCCGAACATCATGTCGGCGGCACGCACCCAGATTTTGCGCACGGCTGGGACGAGAAACGCGATCGGAAACACGACGAGAAAGAAATGCAGATAAACCTGACTGGCGATCAGGCAGACGACGGCAGCGATTTTCGCGAGTAAAGGCGCTTCATGCCATGTGCGTCGCGCGAACCTTGCTGCGCTATGGATTTTCTCGCGCCAGCCATGCGCTCGCCGGACGGTCTTGTCGCTGACGACGACGCTTGCGGCATATCCGAGGCCTATGCTCGCTCCCGCCGCGAGAAACCGCGAAAGCCGCCGCAATCCGACGCCCTGCGCCAGGAGTTTCAGAAAGCTTCCGGCGGAACGCGCGACGATGTTGCGGACAAGGATGACGCCGTTCGACAGAAATCGCGCGGCCGCGCCGATGGCGTCTTGTCCGGTGGCGGCGTAGATCGCCACGAAAGACGCTATGAAGAGAAACGCGAAAGCCGCGTACCAGCCTTTGCCCTTTCTCATCGTTCCCCACCCGCTCTTTGCGGTTCCTGCGATGCCCCCAACCCCGGCAAAGCGTATCATCCCCGCCTGCGGGGCGGGTAGCGCCCCTTGATGGCCGTTCCGAGACTTGGGAGCGCCGCGCCGGATGCGGGTGACCCGATTCGCCAGACGATGCGAAAATTACGTCACTCCGCCGCGCATCTGTCGCTTCCAAAATCAGCCGCGGGCATTTATAGAACCGGATGCTCTGGGAACAAAGTGTTCCTGGCGCCGCGGCGATTGCCTAAGTAACTGGTTTCGCTACAGGATGCGGGTGTAGCTCAATGGTAGAGCAGCAGCCTTCCAAGCTGAATACGTGGGTTCGATTCCCATCACCCGCTCCATAACCTCGCGGCGGACGCCTGTTGGCGATGCCGGCCTCAAGACGGGTTGCCGGAGCGTCCTGAGAACTTCGTCCCATCCGTGTCTTCAGCGGTGACTTCGAGGCTGTCGCTCGCGCTGGGCAGATAGCTGAACCGAAAATGCGGGTCTTCGCTGATCGAGATGCCGCCTTCCATGGCGAAGACGAGCTTGCCGTCCGCCGTGACGGACAAATGCGAGATGAAGCGCGCGGGCGGATATCCTCCCGAAAGCTGGTCGATCGCCAAACCTGAAATATTGGGATGCCGCATCATGACTTCGCCGAGGTCAGACTTGCCGGCGTTGCCCGTGGCGGTCCTGATGCGCATCTTGCCGATGGATTTCGCCGCTTCCTCCGCGTCACGGCTTGCTGGCGCCGAGCAGCCGCCGGAGGCTTTGACGAAAGCCTTCGTCATATAAAATTTGCCGTCCGAGCTTTCCGCGATCGCACGTATGAACGTGTAGCGGTCCACACGAATGCGCGTCGCCAGGGTGCGCGGTCCGCGTCCCGCCGCTTCTCCGTACGTAAAGGTTGCGACGACCGGAGCAGGATTTTCGTCGGCGATCAGCGTCAGCGATTTGACGTTGTCTGCAAGTTCGGGTGCTAGACGTATCGTGATCGGAACCACGGCGGCGTCTTCGGCGCGTTCGGGAGCCTCCAGCGACAGGAGCCCCTTGCCGTCGATCATGTCCTGCTGGCCGAATGTATCCTTTCGGATGCTGGCCCAGGCTGCTTCGCTCTCGTGGTTGATTTCTTCGGCGCCGATACCGGCACCGGTCAATGTCAGAGCGGCGATCGCGAAGGCAAAGAGGATGTACTTCGGGCGTGACATCGGCACTCCTGGCTTCGAGTCAGAAAAAGGAATGCATGCTATGGCAGCATGCTTAGCGCCGTTCAGTGTTCGAGCTTTGCCGCAACGGCGCCCGCAATAAATTCCGCGCTTACCTACAAAGCATCCGCGCTAGCAACGGTTTTAGCTGGCCGGTGCCGCAGATCAATCGAGCGGGTGTGGAAGTCTGGCAAATTCGCTTGCCAACGCTTTGCAATCTTTGCGCTGGACGAGCAGCGAAGACCTCAAGTCAATTCCAGTGGAGCGGCGTGGCGGCGCGAATTGCCTTCGAACAGGCAGCCGTCTTCCACGGAGAGATGCTTATGGAAAATATTTGCGGCGACGGCTGACGACGGCTTCAGAGTGATGTGCGTCGCGAAGATCTCGCCCGAGACTTCGCCGAGAATGGTCACGCGGTCGGCCTTGATCGTGCCGTCGACAATGCCACGCTCGCCGACGACGAGCGACATGCAGCTGACGTCGCCCAGGACGGTTCCGTCAATGACGACCGGACCGGGAAAATCGATGTTCTCCCGAATGCGAACCTTGGGCGGAATTGAGAAGACGCGATAGGACATGCGACACCGGTTAGGCCGAGTGCGTGGCGGTAACACAGCGTCGCGTCAATCGATGGCAACAATTGGGCTTCAGTGAGGGGATTGGGGATTAGGGACTTCAAGAATTAGCGTACGCGTCGTTTGAGAATTCGGATCGGCGCTTACGGAAACGCCTGATAGATCCAGGTTTCGCTCAGCGCGACGCCGTCCTTCTGCAGAAATGCGCGCAGGTCAGCTTCCTGTCCGTCGAGATCGGAGAGGTCGAACATCATCCGCCAACGCGTGGTGCCGACGACGGGGAAAGCTTCGACGCCCGAGATCTTGCCGCGCGTGGTCGTCACGACGGTGTGCGTGCCGCCGAAACGGGTCTGTTCTTCGAGAACCTTGCCTTCGACGTCGATCATGAATTTGCGCGCGCCGGGCTTGGTGTGGCGGAGATCGAGGTCGCGTCCGCCGAGACCGCCGAGCCCGATGCGCGTCGCGACGATGCGGCCGACGTCGCCGGTCGGTGGGCCATCGACTCCCCAATACAGCCGATACTTCGTGTTGATCACCGTGCCTTGGACGATCTTTTGCTCAGGCGTCCAGAACGCGACCATGTTGTCTTCGGTCTCGTTCGTCGTCGGCAGTTGCACGAGATTGACACAGCCTTTGCCCCAATCGCCGAGCGGTTCGACCCACATGCTCGGGCGGCGATCGTAGAACAGGCTGTCGTCCTGATAGTTCTCGAAGTTGCGGTCGCGCTGAACGAGGCCGAAGCCTTTTGGATGTTCATCCGAAAAGCTGTTGGTGACGATGCGCGGCGGGTTGGCGACGGGACGCCAAATGCGTTCGCCGGTGCCGGTCCACAGCGAGAGGCCGTCGCAGTCGTGAACTTCAGGGCGCCAGTCGCCGCGGAAGTGCCCCGAATTTTCGCCGTACCAGAACATGCCGGTCAAAGGCGCGATGCCGAGCAAGTCGACTGGCGCACGGAAATAGAGTTCGCATTCGACATCCTGCAACGCGCCGCCCTGTCCGCCTTGAATGCGGCGGCTGTCCATGCGGTAGGCGCCGGTCACGCTCTGGCTTTCGAGAAGAGCGTAGATCGTCATACCCGCACCGTTCTGTTCGAGCCAGAACGAGGTGAAGCGCGGGAATTCTTCCGGTCGTCCGGTGTTGATGGCGAGACCGCGCGCCGATCCGCCGTACTGGTCCTGCGGGTCGGAGGCACGGAAATAGGATGCGCCGAGATAAGAGAGCCAGTCGCTGACGCCGCCGCGGCTCATCAGGCGGAAGCCCGCGAAGCCGGCAGACTTCAACGTCCGCAGCGGATGGTCGGAGGGCATGTTGAACAGGTCGGGCGTATAGACGACCTGACGCGCCTGGCCGTTCTCGATGACATAGATGCTCACCGGCTCCGCGTAGAAACGTCCTTGCGGAAAGAGGCGCACCTTCTGCGCCCCCGGCACGTCGCGCCAAAGTTCCATCTCGGGCTTGTAAATCGCTTGCGCGAACGTATCGAACGTCATGCCGCGCAGAGGATCGGAGTCAGCCGGTTTCGGAGGCGGTGTGTAAGGGGTCTTCGCCAGCTCCTTAGCGCGCATCTTGAGGTCGTCGAAGGAGAACGGCTCCGCATTTCCGAGCGCCATGGCTCCGACAGAGGCGGCGCGTGCGGGAAGGGCCCAGCCCGCGACGGATGCGGCCAAGGCTCCGGAAAGAACATCTCGACGATGCGGTGTGAATGTCATGGCGCTGGCTTTGAACGAATAATAGGGGCGGGATTTAGTCGTCGTCAGAAAGGCAACGTATCGAGGCCGGGCAGGTGCCGCCGCGAATGTGAGGCAATTAAGCTGATAACGTAAGGCGTGACGACGACAAGCCCCTTCAAGTCGGATCGTGTTGATGCAACTTTGGGTTCGGCGATCGACGGCAGGCGCTGGGGTGCGAAGGGCAAATCCCGGCGCGCAAGCGTCGAGCATTGCAACTTCAACGGTCGCCAGCCAAGCTCTATTGCATTAAGTTGCGTTCAGACTGCGCAATTCCGCCCGCACGGCGAAACAGGGGATTTTCATGCTGGTTGTTACGACGAATGAAATTCAAGGCTACCGCGTCGTGCGCCATCTCGGCCTGGTTCGCGGCTTGACGGTGCGGTCACGCAGTGTCGTCGGCAACCTCGGCGCCGCAATTCAGATTTTCTTCGGCGGCAATATCTCCGTGTATACCAAGCTCGCGGAGCAGGCCCGCCAGGAAGCCTTCGATCTCTTGGTCGAGCACGCGCAAAGCATGGGCGCCAATGCCGTTATCGCGATGCGATACGATGCGAACGAGATCGCATCCGCCGTCACCGAGGTGCTGGCCTATGGATCGGCCGTCGTTGTCGAACCGATCGCAGGTTCGGCGCAGTCGTCGCCCGGTGGGGCTGCCGGTGCTCCCGGTCCCTGGACCGGCCGCTGAAGCCCGACCGTTCGACGGTTTCTATTGAATAACGGCAGCCGGGACAAAAAAGCTCGCGCATGGGGCTGACAAGGGCGATGACATCAGTTAAGGAAACACGCCCCGAAAGAGGCTGCGCGACGCCCGGGCTTTTGCTCGCGTCGGGTTTAAGGGGTGTAGCTCAATTGGTAGAGCGTCGGTCTCCAAAACCGAAGGTCGGGGGTTCGAGACCCTCCGCCCCTGCCAGCCTCAGCTAGGTCTGATCTGCCGACCGGCCCGGTCAATCAACGACGGGGCTGGAGCGGCATGTTGTCGCATCTGCACATAGAAAGCACTTTAATGGCGAAGTTCAATCCCATAACCTTTATCCAGGAAGTTCGGCAGGAAGTCTCCAAGGTCACCTGGCCGAAATGGAAAGAGGTGTGGATCACGACTTTGATGGTGCTCATCATGGTCGCGTTCGCCTCTGTTTTCTTTTTGCTCGTCGATCAGGTTTTGAGCCACATCGTGCGCTTCGTTCTTGGGGTGGGCAGTTGAGCACCAGCTCTCGGTATTTGGCTTGGTGACGCGCTAGAGGGCGTTTGAGAATGGTTGTCGCGCAAGATCGCGAAGAAAAAAAGTCGGTGGCCGGAACGCGCTGGTACATCGTCCACGCCTACACGAATTTCGAGCGCAAGGTCGCCGACGCCATTCGCGAGCGCGCGAAGGCCGGCGGTCTTGATGATCTGTTCGAAGAGATCGTCGTGCCGACCGAAGAGGTTGTCGAGGTCAAGCGCGGCCGCAAGATTCCGACCGAGCGCAAGTTTCTGCCGGGCTACGTGCTCGTCAAGATGAAGATGACCGACCAGGCGTTCGTGATGATCAAGAACACGCCGAAGGTCACGGGCTTTCTCGGTGCCGACAACAAGCCGATGCCGATCCCCGAGGATGAGGCGCTGCGCATCCTCAACCAGGTGAAGGAAGGCGTCGAGCGTCCGCGTCCGACGATCACCTTCGAGATCGGCGAGAACGTCAAGGTTGCCGACGGCCCGTTCGCGTCGTTCACGGGGGTCGTCGAAGACGTCGACGAGGAGCGGTCGCGGGTCAAGGTCGCGGTGTCGATCTTCGGCCGTCCGACGCCGGTCGAGCTCGAATTCGGGCAGGTCGAGAAGATTGCGAGTTGAGGGCGACGTTCCGGCGAAGGCTATGCCGGGACGTTGCGCGAGAGTTTGAGAATTCCGGTGCTTCAGCATCGGGAACCGCGGCGGGGTTTCGGCTCTGGGGCGGTGACGTGCGGGAGGGCAGAGTTCGTGGCAAGCGATCCGGCCCGTTGAACCGCTAACCCTGAGCGTGACGTCCGACGACGTCTTCACGCTCTAATGAGTGAAGGGGACTATGGCGAAGAAAGTCGACGGCTATATCAACCTACAGGTGCCGGCAGGCGCGGCGAATCCGTCGCCGCCGATCGGTCCCGCGCTTGGCCAGCGCGGCGTCAACATCATGGAATTCTGCAAAGCCTTCAACGCGAAGACGAAGGACCTCGAGCAGGGCACGCCGATCCCGGTGAAGATCACGGTCTATTCCGACCGTTCCTTCACGTTCGAGATGCGTAACCCGCCTGCAACCTTCCTGATCAAGAAGGCCGCTGGCCTTCGTCCGACGGGCAAGGGTGGCACGGGCTCCAAGGAGCCGGGCCGTGCGGTTGCCGGAGAGGTGACGATTGCGCAGCTGAAAGAGATTGCCAAAGGCAAGCTCAAGGACATGAACACCGACGATATCGATGCCGCCGCCCGCACGCTTGCAGGCAGCGCGCGCTCGATGGGTCTCAAGGTGGTGGAGTAGTCCGATGGCAAAAGCTCAAATCAGCGCTGAGAAGATCAAGGAAACGCGCGAAGCCGGCGGCAAGCGCATGCTCGTCGTCAAGCAGGGCCTGCCCGCAGGCAAGTCTTACGGTGTCGACGAAGCCGTGAAGATCCTGAAGGACCGCGCCAAGGCGAAGTTCGACGAGACGATCGAAGTCGCCGTCAACCTCGGCGTCGATCCCAAGCACGCCGACCAGATGGTTCGCGGCGTCTGCAATCTGCCGAACGGCTCGGGCCGCACGGCGCGCGTCGCTGTTTTCGCGAAGGGCGCCAAGGCTGATGAAGCCAAGGCAGCAGGCGCGGACATCGTTGGCGCGGAAGACCTCGTCGAGATCGTCTCGAAGGGCACGATCAACTTCGATCGCTGCATCGCGACGCCGGACATGATGGGTCTTGTCGGACGCCTCGGCAAAGTGTTGGGCCCGCGCGGCCTGATGCCGAACCCGCGCGTCGGAACGGTGACGATGGACGTCACCACCGCCGTCAAGGGCGCCAAGGGTGGTTCCGTCGAGTTCCGCGTCGAGAAGGCCGGCATCGTTCACGCCGGCGTCGGCAAGGCGAGCTTCTCGCAGGAAGCACTCGTCCAGAACATCAAGGCGTTCGTCGATGCGGTCGTGAAGGCCAAGCCGACGGGTTCCAAGGGCACGTACCTGAAGAAGGTGTCGGTGTCGTCGACGATGGGGCCCGGCCTCAAGCTCGACACCGCGACCGTTTCGTCGGGACCGGTCGTCTAAGATATTTGCGAATTCCGGGGTAACCCGGAAAACCCGGACCGGGGCTTTCGAGCTCCGGTTCGAAACTGTCCGAGACTGTAGGTGCCAGCCTGTTCGCGGGCCGGCCGAAATCTCTTCCGGGAGAGCCTGCATGAGACAGAAGTAGATCGGATTTGAGGCGCAGGCCTCGCATTCGGTTTGAACCTTCTGGGTCAGCACCGTGCCGCCGTTCAAGCGGTGCACGGGAACGAGGACAGACTACCCGTCGTCCGATTCCGCTCGCGGGACGGGCGGCAAGGTGCAACCCGCGGAGCTTCGTGAATGAGGCTCCGCAGCAAGGAGACGAGACGTGGATAGAGCCGCGAAACGTGAGCTCATCGATCATCTCCATGCCGAGCTGAAAAGCACCGGCGTGGTTGTGGTCGCCCACAACACCGGCCTCGTGGCCGCCCAATCCGCAGATTTCCGCAAGCGCGTCAAAGACGCTGGCGGCTCTGTGAAAGTGGCCAAGAACAAGCTGGCGCAGCTCGCGCTCAAGGATACCGACGCCGAACAGCTTTCAGGTTTGTTGAAGGGGCCGACCATTCTGGCCTTCTCGAAAGACCCGATCGCCGCGGCGAAGGCTGCCGTCACGTATGCCAAGGCGAACGAAAAGCTCGTGATCCTCGGCGGCGCGATGGGCAAGACCATCCTCGACGCGAACGGCGTGAAAGCGCTCGCCGACCTGCCGTCGCTTGATGAACTGCGCGCCAAACTCATCGGTCTTCTCAACGCTCCGGCGACGAAAATCGCCCGGACCGTCAAGGAGCCGGGAGCCCAGCTCGCACGCGTCATTCAGGCCAAGGCAGCAAAAGGCGAGGCCGCATAGCTGGCTGACGACAGTTGTGGGGCTTTCGAGCCCGCAAACGCAATCGCAGCGCAAACCCTGGGACAGGGCGCTGCAACTCAACCTCTAGGTTCAAACCGTAAGGACACTATATATGTCAAAGATCGAGAAAATCGTTGATGACCTGTCGAGCCTCACCGTGCTCGAAGCTGCTGAACTCGCCAAGGCTCTCGAAGAGAAGTGGGGCGTTTCGGCCGCTGCTGCCGTCGCCGTCGCTGCTGCTCCGGGTGCCGGCGCTGCTGCCGCTCCTGCTGAAGAGCAGACGGAGTTCACCGTCATCCTGAAGTCGGGTGGCGACAAGAAGATCAACGTCATCAAGGAAGTTCGCGCCATCACGGGTCTCGGCCTGAAGGAAGCCAAGGACCTCGTCGAGGCCGGCGGCAAGACCGTGAAGGAAGGCGTCTCGAAGGACGAAGCCCAGAAGCTGAAGAAGCAGCTCGAAGATCAGGGCGCCGTCGTCGAAGTGAAGTGATGATCCATCGACACCGGCCGGGCCGCTCCCGGTCGGTGTCGATGTCTATTCATACCGCGTCTTCCCGCTGGCTCTCTGGATCGAGAGTCGGAAGGCGCAAATGAAGAACGGTTTTCCGGAGGGCCTGAGGTTCGAGCAACCTCGAAAAGGGCCTTCCGGTGAACCGTTTCAGGAGCGCCCCCGTCAGTTCGGGGTGCTCGACGGCCAAAAATTGGATCGCGGGGCCTCCCCCGCATACGAGAGCACGAAGGGACCGACATGGCTCAAACCCTCACAAGCCGCAAACGCCTCCGCAAGCAGTTTGGTTCGATCGGCGAAGTCGCTGAGATGCCGAATCTCATTGAGGTTCAGAAAGCATCCTATGACGACTTTCTGATGGTCAAGGAACCTCCGGGCGGCAGGTCGGATGATTTCGGCTTGCAGTCGGTTTTCAAGGGCGTGTTTCCGATTTCGGATTTCGCCGGCAAGTCGACTCTCGAATTTGTCAGCTATGAGTTCGAACCGCCGAAGTTCGATACCGACGAGTGCATGCAGCGCGACATGACGTACGCGGCGCCGCTCAAGGTGAAGCTGCGCCTCATCGTGTTTGATATCAACGAAGAGACGGGCTCCAAGTCGATCAAGGACGTCAAGGAGCAGGACGTCTACATGGGCGACATGCCGCTCATGACGCTGAACGGCACCTTCATCATCAACGGCACCGAGCGCGTGATCGTCTCGCAGATGCACCGCTCGCCGGGCGTCTTCTTCGACCACGATCGCGGCAAGACGCATTCGTCCGGCAAGCTGTTGTTCGCGGCTCGCATCATTCCGTATCGCGGCTCGTGGCTCGACTTCGAGTTCGACGCCAAGGATATCGTCTACGTGCGCATCGACCGTCGCCGCAAGCTGCCGGTGACGACGATGCTGTATGCGCTGGGTCTCGACGACGAGCAGATCCTCGCGCACTTCTACAAGCACATTCCGATCAAGGAATCGAAGCGCGGCTGGAAGATGCCGTACATTCCGGAGAAGTTCCGGGGCATCACACCGCAGTCGGACATCGCCGATGCGAAGACGGGCGAAGTCATCGCGCGCCAGGGTGAGAAGATCACGGCACGGCGTGCGCGTGAGCTTGCCGAAAGCGGCGTCAAGGAAATCCTGATCTCGGCGGAAGATCTCGCCGGGCGCTTCATCGCGGAAGACATCGTCGATCTCGAGACCGGCAAGATCTTCGCGGAAGCGGGCGACGAACTCGACGCCAATCTGCTCGCCGAACTCAAGGAGCAGAAGGTCAAGGAATTCCATATCCTCGACATCGACTACGTCAACGTCGGCGCGTTCATCCGCAATACGCTGAACATCGACAAGAACGCCAATCAGCAGGAAGCGCTGATGGACATCTACCGGGTCATGCGCCCGGGCGAGCCGCCGACGATCGAAGCGGCGACCGCGCTGTTCCACGGCCTGTTCTTCGACCCAGAACGGTTCGACCTCTCGGCGGTCGGCCGGGTGAAGATGAACATGCGCCTCGAACTCGATGCGCCGGACACGATGCGCGTTCTCCGCAGGGAAGACATCCTTGCGGTCGTGAAGACGCTTGTCGATCTCCGCGACGGCAAGGGCGAGATCGATGACATCGACCATCTCGGCAACCGCCGTGTGCGTTCGGTCGGCGAGCTGATGGAAAATCAGTATCGCGTCGGCCTTCTGCGCATGGAGCGCGCCATCAAGGAGCGCATGTCGTCGGTCGATATCGACACGGTGATGCCGCAGGATCTGATCAACGCGAAGCCGGCCGCCGCTGCCGTGCGCGAGTTCTTCGGTTCCTCGCAGCTTTCGCAGTTCATGGACCAGACGAACCCGCTGTCGGAAATCACCCACAAGCGCCGTCTCTCGGCACTTGGACCGGGCGGTCTGACGCGTGAACGCGCGGGCTTCGAAGTCCGCGACGTGCATCCGACGCACTATGGCCGCATCTGCCCGATCGAGACGCCTGAAGGCCCGAACATCGGCCTCATCAACTCGCTCGCGACGTTCGCACGCGTCAACAAGTACGGCTTCATCGAGAGCCCGTATCGCAAGGTCATCAACGGCCGCGTGACGAACGAGGTCGTTTATCTTTCCGCCATGGAAGAGATGCGCCATCACGTTGCGCAGGCGAACGCCGAGATCGACGCCAAGGGCAAGATGACGGAAGACCTCGTCACCATCCGCCACAACGGCGACGTGACGCTCGTCCCGACGGACAAGGTCGATTACATCGACGTGTCCCCGAAGCAGCTCGTGTCGGTCGCCGCGGCGTTGATTCCGTTCCTCGAGAACGACGACGCCAACCGCGCACTGATGGGCTCGAACATGCAGCGTCAGGCCGTGCCGCTGATCAAGGCGGAAGCGCCGCTGGTCGGCACCGGCATGGAAGAGCGCGTCGCGCATGACTCGGGCGCCGCGATCGCTGCGCGCCGGACCGGCATCGTCGATCAGGTCGATGCGACGCGTATCGTTATCCGCGCGACGGAAGAGCAGGACCCCTCGAAGCCGGGCGTCGACATCTATCGTCTGCGCAAGTTCCAGCGTTCGAACCAGAACACCTGCATCAACCAGCGGCCGCTGATCAACGTCGGTGACCATGTGCATGCGGGCGACATCATCGCCGACGGTCCGTCGACCGAACTCGGCGAACTGGCGCTCGGCAAGAACGTGCTCGTCGCGTTCATGCCGTGGATGGGCTACAACTTCGAAGACTCGATCCTGATGAACGAGCGCGTCGTCTCGGAGGACGTGTTCACCTCGATTCACATCGAGGAATTCGAGGTGATGGCGCGCGACACGAAGCTCGGGCCTGAGGAAATCACGCGCGATATTCCGAACGTCTCGGAAGAAGCGCTGAAGAACCTCGACGAAGCCGGCATCGTCTACATCGGCGCCGAAGTGCATCCGGGCGACATTCTCGTCGGCAAGATCACGCCGAAGGGCGAGAGCCCGATGACGCCGGAAGAGAAGCTGCTCCGCGCCATCTTCGGCGAGAAGGCGTCCGACGTTCGCGATACGTCGCTGCGTCTGCCGCCGGGCGTCGCCGGAACGATTGTCGAAGTGCGCGTCTTCAACCGTCACGGCGTCGAGAAAGACGAGCGTGCGATGGCGATCGAGCGCGAGGAAATCGAACGCCTCGCCAAGGACCGCGACGACGAGCTGCAGATCCTCGACCGCAACGTCTACGCACGTCTCAAAGACGCGCTGATGGGCAAGGAAGTCGCCAAGGGTCCGAAGGGCGCTCGCAAGGGCACCACGATCGACACCGCGATCCTCGACGACATTCCGCGCAGCCAGTGGTGGGAAATCGGTCTCGCGAACGAAAAGGCGCAGGCTGAAGTCGAAGCCATTCAGAAGCAGTACGAAGACGCGAAGAAGGGTCTCGGCCTGCGCTTCGCCGACAAGGTCGACAAGCTGCAGCGCGGCGACGAGCTGCCTCCGGGCGTCATGAAGATGGTCAAAGTCTTCGTCGCCGTGAAGCGCAAGATTCAGCCGGGCGATAAGATGGCCGGCCGTCACGGCAACAAGGGTGTCGTGTCGATGATCGTCCCGTCGGAAGACATGCCGTTCCTCGAGGACGGTACGCCGGTCGACGTCGTTCTGAACCCGCTCGGCGTGCCGAGCCGCATGAACGTCGGACAGATCCTCGAAACGCACATGGGCTGGGCTTGCCGCGGTCTCGGCCGCCTGATCGACGACGCGTTGCATCAGTTCCACGAGAGTGGGCAGGCGAAGGCGTTGCGCGATCAAATGGCGAAGGTCTACGGCGACGAAATCAAGCCGACGATGAAGGACGATGAACTCGTCGGTATCGCCGAAAACCTTCGCAATGGTGTTCCCATCGCGACGCCGGTGTTCGATGGCGCACGCGAAAAGGATATCGTCGAGATGCTGCAGCTTGCAGGTTTCGACACGTCGGGTCAGGTGACGCTGTTCGACGGCCGCTCCGGCGAACCGTTCGATCGGAAAGTTACCGTCGGCTACAAGTACGTTCTGAAGCTGCACCATCTTGTCGACGACAAGATCCACGCGCGTTCAATCGGACCGTACTCGCTCGTCACGCAGCAGCCGCTTGGTGGCAAGGCGCAGTTCGGCGGTCAGCGTTTCGGCGAAATGGAGGTTTGGGCGCTGGAAGCGTACGGCGCCGCCTACACGCTGCAGGAAATGCTGACTGTGAAGTCGGACGACGTCGCGGGCCGTACCAAGGTTTACGAAGCGATCGTCCGTGGCGACGATGCCTTCGAGGCCGGTGTTCCCGAAAGCTTCAACGTGCTCGTCAAGGAAATGCGTGCGCTCGGCCTCAACGTCGAGCTCGTGAACAGCGAAGCGCAGCCTCCGGAAGTGGAAGAAGCCGAACCGGAAGCGCCGCAGGCACAGCTGCCGCCGGCAGCCGAATAACACAATCTCACCTCTCCCCGCGTGCGGGGGGAGGACCGGGGTGAGGGGCAGTCTCACGCGACGACGCTGCCGCCCCTTACCCGAACCCTCTTCCCGCTCTGCGGGATGAGGGCCTGAAAATTCCACGGGCCTGGCGTTGCCCCGCTGAGCCCTCGAGGAGACAGCCGATGAACGAAATCACCAATATCTTTAAATCGCAGGCTCCGATCCCGACCTTCGACCAGATCCGCATTTCGATCGCCTCGCCCGAGGATATCCTTTCCTGGTCGTACGGCGAGATCAAGAAGCCCGAGACGATCAACTACCGGACCTTCAAGCCCGAGCGCGACGGCCTGTTCTGCGCGCGCATCTTCGGACCGATCAAGGACTACGAATGCTTGTGCGGCAAGTACAAGCGCATGAAGTACAAGGGCCTGATCTGCGAAAAGTGCGGCGTCGAGGTGACGCTCGCAAAGGTTCGCCGCGAGCGCATGGGCCACATCGAGCTTGCGGCGCCGGTCGCGCACATCTGGTTCCTGAAGTCGCTGCCGTCGCGCATCGGCCTGCTCATGGACATGGCGCTCAAGGATCTCGAGCGCGTTCTCTATTTCGAGAACTACGTCGTCATCGAGCCGGGCACGACGCCGTTCCAGGAAAAGCAGCTGCTCACGGAAGAGCAGTACAACCAGGCGATCGATGAGTACGGCTCCGATACGTTCACGGCCGGCATCGGCGCGGAAGCGATCCGCGAGCTGCTTTCTGCGATGGATCTGCCGAAGATCGCCGTCGATCTCCGCCAGGAAATCGCTGAGGCAACGACCGAGCTGAAGCCCAAGAAGCTCGGCAAGCGCCTCAAGGTCATCGAAGCGTTCATGGAGTCGGGCAACCGTCCGGAGTGGATGATCCTGACGCAGGTTCCGGTCATTCCGCCGGAGCTGCGTCCGCTCGTGCCGCTCGACGGCGGCCGCTTCGCGACGTCGGACCTCAACGATCTTTATCGCCGCGTCATCAACCGCAACAATCGTCTGAAGCGGCTGATGGAACTGCGTGCGCCCGACATCATCATCCGCAACGAGAAGCGCATGCTTCAGGAAGCGGTCGATGCGCTGTTCGATAACGGCCGCCGCGGCCGCGTCATCACCGGCGCCAACAAGCGTCCGCTGAAGTCGCTCGCCGACATGCTGAAGGGCAAGCAGGGCCGCTTCCGTCAGAACCTGCTCGGCAAGCGCGTCGACTATTCCGGCCGTTCGGTCATCGTGGTCGGTCCGGAACTGAAGCTGCACCAGTGCGGCCTGCCGAAGAAGATGGCGCTCGAGCTGTTCAAGCCGTTCATCTATGCGCGCCTTCAGACCCTCGGTCAGGCGGCGACCGTGAAGCAGGCGAAGAAGCTCGTCGAAAAAGAGAAGCCGGAAGTCTGGGACGTCCTCGACGAGGTCATCCGCGAGCATCCGGTGATGCTGAACCGTGCGCCGACGCTGCACCGTCTCGGCATTCAGGCGTTCGAGCCACAACTGATCGAAGGCAAGGCGATCCAGCTTCATCCGCTGGTCTGCGCGGCGTTCAACGCCGACTTCGACGGCGACCAGATGGCCGTGCACGTTCCGCTGTCGCTCGAAGCGCAGCTCGAAGCGCGCGTGCTGATGATGTCGACGAACAACATCCTGCATCCGGCAAACGGATTGCCGATCATCGTGCCGTCGCAGGATATCGTGCTCGGCCTCTACTACCTTTCGATGCAGCGTGACAGCGAGCCGGGCGAAGGCATGCTGTTAGGCTCGATCAACGAAGTGCAGCACGCGCTCGAAGCCAAGGCCGTGTCGCTGCACGCCAAGGTCAAGGGCCGCTTCATCACGACGAACGAGGCTGGCGAAGAGGTCGTCGAGATTCACGAGACGACGCCGGGCCGTCTGCTTCTGGCTCAGAACCTGCCAAAGATGCCGGGCGTCAAGTTCGCGCTCGTCAACCAGCTTCTGACGAAGAAGAACATCTCGGGCATGATCGACGCCGTCTACCGCAACTGCGGTCAGAAAGAGACGGTGATCTTCTGCGACCGCATCATGGCGCTGGGCTTCCACCATGCGTTCAAGGCCGGCATCTCGTTCGGCAAGGACGACATGCAGATCCCGGACAGCAAGGAAAAGATCGTCGAGAAGACGAACGTCGAAGTTCGCGATTTCGAGCAGCAGTATCAGGACGGCCTGATCACGCAGCTCGAGAAGTACAACAAGGTCGTGGACGCGTGGTCGCGCTGCACCGACCAGATCGCGAAAGAAATGATGGATCGCATCTCCGCGGTTCAGAAAGATCCGAAGACCGGCCGCGACCGGCCGATCAACTCGGTCTACATGATGAGCCATTCGGGTGCGCGCGGTTCGCCGGCGCAGATGAAGCAGCTCGCCGGTATGCGCGGCCTGATGACGAAGCCTTCGGGCGAAATCATCGAGACGCCGATCATCTCGAACTTCAAGGAAGGCCTCTCCGTTCTCGAGTACTTCAACTCGACGCACGGCGCCCGCAAGGGTCTGGCCGACACCGCCTTGAAGACGGCGAACTCCGGATACCTGACGCGCCGTCTCGTCGACGTCGCGCAGGACGCGATCATCTCGGAAGTCGATTGCGGAACCGATGCCGGCATCAACGTGCAGGCCGTCGTCGACGCCGGTCAGGTCATCGTGTCGCTTGCGGCGCGCGTGCTCGGCCGTACGGCAGCGGAAGACATCAAGCATCCGATTTCGGGCGAAGTCATCGTTGCCAATGGCGAACTCATCGAGGAACGCCATGCCGAGGCGATCGCCAAGGCCGAGATCCAGGAAGTCCGCATCCGCTCGGTGCTGACCTGCGAGACGATCAGCGGCGTTTGCGCCAAGTGCTACGGCCGCGACCTTGCGCGCGGTACGCCGGTCAACATCGGTGAAGCTGTCGGCGTCATCGCCGCGCAGTCGATCGGTGAACCCGGCACGCAGCTCACGATGCGTACGTTCCACATCGGCGGCACGGCGAACCTCGTCGACTCGTCGTTCATCGAGTCCAACTTCAACGGCACGGTGAAGCTCAAGAACCGCGCCATCGCGAAGGACTCGAAGGGCCAGAACGTCGCGACGAGCCGCATCATGTCGGTGATCATCGTCGACCAGTCCGGCAAGGAACTCGCGACGCACAAGATCACCTACGGCGCCCGCATCTTCGTCGACGAAGGCGATACCGTGAAGCGCGGCACCAAGATCGCGCAGTGGGACCCGTACACCCGTCCGATTCTGTCGGAAGCCAACGGTTCGGTCGACTTCGAGGATTTGATCGAAGGCGCATCGGTTCGCGAGCAGACCGACGAAATGAAGGGTACGTCCAACCGCGTCATCGTCGATTGGCGGGCCTCTCCGCGCGGCGCCGAGCTGAAGCCGGCGATCGTGATCAAGGACTCGAAAGGCAAGCCGATCAAGGTCGCGCGCGGCGGCGACGCACGCTACCTGCTGTCGGTCGAGGCCGTGCTTTCGGTCGATCGCGGCGCCGAAGTGAAGGCGGGCGACGTGCTTGCGCGTATTCCGACGGCTTCGGCGAAGTCGGGCGACATCACGGGCGGTCTGCCGCGTGTTGCGGAACTCTTCGAAGCGCGGCGTCCCAAGGATCACGCGATCCTGGCGGACATCTCGGGCACGATCGAGTTCGGCAAGGACTACAAGAACAAGCAGCGCATCACGATCAAGCCTGACGACGAGTCGGCAGAGCCGGTCGAATACCTGATCCCGCGCGGCAAGAGCTTGGCTGTCCAGCACGGCGATCGCGTCGAGCGTGGCGATTTCGTCTACGACGGCAACCCGGCACCGCACGACATCCTGGCGATCAAGGGCGTCGAGGAACTCGCGAACTATCTGATCAACGAGATCCAGGACGTCTATCGTCTCCAAGGCGTGACGATCAACGACAAGCACATCGAGGTGATCGTTCGCCAGATGCTGCAGAAGGTCGAGGTCACCGACGCCGGCGAGACGGAACTGATCAAGGGCGAGCAGCTCGACAGGATCGAGTTCGACGAGGTCAATGCCGTGGCTCAGAAGGCCGGCAAGCGGGCTGCAACGGCGACGCCGGTTCTGCTCGGCATCACCAAGGCCTCGCTGCAGACGCGGTCCTTCATCTCGGCGGCATCGTTCCAGGAAACGACGCGCGTCTTGACCGACGCTGCCGTTAACGGCAAGTCGGATACGCTCGAAGGTCTGAAAGAGAACGTCATCGTCGGCCGTCTGATTCCGGCCGGTACGGGCGGCATGCTGCGCCAGCTTCGCAAGGTTGCGGCGCAGCGCGATGATCTGATCGCGAAGGAAAAGGCGAAGTCGGGCAATCTGCCTTCGCCCGACGGAACGTCAGGTCCGGCAGCGCGCCGCCGCCGCCGTCCGCAGGAAGAAGCCGCTGAGTGATGCGCGGCTTCGATCCGAGCTGATTGATTGTTTGAACGGCCGTCTCCTCAAGAGGCGGCCGTTCTTTTTTTGCGCGAGGCGACTGAATCAAAGCCGTCGCGCACCGCGTGTTTAAATTTACGTTGCGGTGACGGCGTTAAATTCTTCGGGCAGACAACCGGTCGCAGCTCTATTTGCCCATTTCGGCATGAACGGGCGAAAATAATCTCTTCCGATGCGGGCCGGGCTGTTGACCAATATTGCGGGTGCATATATAGCTCCGCCCACTCTCACGGAAGGTGGTAGGTCGTCCGGCGCTCTTAGCGCCATTTTGGGCCTAAACGCTCCCGTTTATAAAGCAGAGCATATCGACGGGCCATGATCTGCCACCTGAACGGGCGGCACGATCCTCTGGTTTTTTCATGCTAGGGGCGACTTCGCACCTGGCAGGTTTGCTTGGCGTATTCCCAATCGGGGATGGGTCATGAGGTCAGGATTGGGCGAATGCCGACGATACAACAGTTGATCCGCAAGCCGCGCGTAAAGCCGGTCTATCGCGAGAAGTCGCGCCACATGGAAGCCTGCCCGCAGAAGCGGGGCGTCTGCACGCGCGTTTATACGACGACGCCGAAGAAGCCGAACTCGGCGCTTCGTAAGGTCGCCAAGATCCGGCTGACCAACGGCTTTGAAGTCATCGGCTACATCCCGGGCGAAGGCCATAACCTGCAGGAGCACTCTGTGGTGCTCATCCGCGGCGGCCGCGTGAAGGACTTGCCGGGCGTTCGCTATCACATCGTCCGCGGCGTGCTCGATACGCAGGGCGTTGCGGCCCGCCGTCAGCGGCGTTCGAAATACGGTGCAAAGCGGCCGAAGTAAGCGGCCGATGTTTCGGGCCGGATTGTCTGGCCCACCACAAGCAGAATTGAAGCGAAGGGTCAGTCAGAATGTCTCGTCGTCACGCGGCGCAAAAGCGGGAAGTGATCCCGGATCCGAAGTTCAACGACCTCGTTGTCACCAAGTTCATGAACGCGGTGATGGAGCATGGTAAGAAGTCGGTTGCCGAGCGCATGGTTTATGGTGCGTTCGAAAAGATGGAACAGAAGGGCAAGGCGAACCCGCTCGATCTCTTCCGTCAGGCGCTCGACAATGTCATGCCGGCAGTCGAGGTTCGTTCTCGCCGCGTCGGTGGCGCCACGTATCAGGTGCCGGTCGAAGTTCGTAACGAGCGCCGTCAGGCGCTTGCGATCCGTTGGCTCATCGCTGCCGCACGTTCGCGCAACGAGTCGACGCTGATCGACAAGCTTTCGGGCGAATTGCTCGACGCAGCAAACAATCGCGGCACCGCCGTCAAGAAGCGGGAAGACACGCACAAGATGGCGGAAGCCAACCGCGCCTTCTCGCACTACCGCTGGTAGGACAGATCTTTAAGGATTTTCGAGGCACCCAATGGCCCGACAGTACCCGATCGAGGATTATCGCAATTTCGGCATCATGGCGCACATTGATGCTGGAAAAACCACGACCACCGAGCGAATCCTCTATTTCACCGGCCGTAACTACAAGATCGGCGAGACGCACGATGGCGCCTCGACGATGGACTTCATGGATCAGGAAGCCGAGCGCGGCATCACGATCACGTCGGCCGCGACGACCTGTTTCTGGACCGGCCGCGACGGCAAGAAGCGCCGCCTGAACATTATCGACACCCCAGGCCACGTCGACTTCACGATCGAAGTCGAGCGTTCGCTGCGCGTGCTCGATGGCGCGGTTTGCGTTCTCGACTCGAACCAGGGCGTCGAGCCGCAGACGGAAACCGTCTGGCGTCAGGGCGACAAGTACAACGTTCCGCGCATCATCTTCGCCAACAAGATGGATAAGACCGGCGCCGACTTCTACATGTGCGTCGACGACATCAAGGCGAAGCTCGGCGCGCGTCCCGTGCCGATGCAGATTCCGATCGGCGCCGAGTCGAACTTCCAGGGCGTCATCGATCTCATCACGATGAAGTCGATCATCTGGGACGGCGACGGCAAAGACGCGAAGATGGTCGAGGGTGAAATCCCGGCAGACCTCGTCGACAAGGCCAACGAATATCGCGCCGCGATGATCGAAGCCGCCGTCGAAATGGACGACGCTGCGCTCGAGGCCTTCCTCGAAGGCAAGGAGCCCGACGCCGACACGCTGCGCAAGCTGGTTCGCAAGGCGACCGTCAAGGGCGTCTTCTATCCGATGTACTGCGGTTCGGCTTTCAAGAACAAAGGCGTGCAGCCGCTCCTCGATGCGGTTGTCGACTTCCTGCCGGCTCCGATCGATCGCGAAGCCTACAAGGGCACGGATCCGAAGACCGGCAATGAGCTGCTCCGCAAACCGTCCGACAACGAGCCGCTGTCGCTGATCGCTTTCAAGATCATGAGTTTCGAGCACGTCGGCTCGATCACGTTCTGCCGTATCTACTCGGGTAAGCTCGAGCAGGGCATGGCGCTCGCGAACACCTCGCGCGATAAGAAAGAGCGCGCTGGCCGCATGTATCTGATGCACGCCGCCGACCGCGAAGAAATCAAGGAAGCCTATGCTGGCGACATCGTCGCTCTGCAGGGTCTGAAGGACACGCGTACCGGCGAAACGCTCTGCGATCCGTCGAAGCCCGTCATTCTCGAAAAGATGGAGTTCCCGGAACCCGTCATCGAAATGAAGATCGAGCCGAAGACGAAGGCCGATCAGGAGAAGATGGCGATCGCGCTCAATACGATGTCGCTCGAAGATCCGTCCTTCCGCGTCTCGGTTCACCCCGAGTCGGGCGAGACGATCCTGAAGGGCATGGGCGAACTTCATCTCGACATCAAAGTCGATATCCTGAAGCGCACCTACGGCGTCGAAGCGATGACCGGCGCTCCGCAGGTCGCATATCGTGAAACGCTCGCGCGTCCGACGGAGATCGATTACACGCATAAGAAGCAGACCGGCGGTACGGGTCAGTTCGCACGCGTCAAGCTGAAGCTCGAGCCGAACGAAGTCGGCAAAGGCAACGAGTTCTCGACGTCGATCGTCGGCGGTTCGATCCCGAAGGAATACATTCCGGGCGTCGAAAAGGGCGTCAAGTCGGTTTGGGACAACGGTATCCTGATCGGCTTCCCGATGGTCGACATGAAGGTCAACCTCTATGACGGCGCGTTCCACGAAGTGGACTCGTCCGCGATCGCATTCGAAATCGCGACGCGCGCCGCCATGAAGGAAGGCTGCGAAAAGGCGGGCGTCAAGATTCTCGAGCCCGTCATGGACGTCGAAGTCGTGTCGCCGGGCGAATTCGTCGGCGGTATCATCGGCGACATCAACTCGCGGCGCGGTCAGATCCGCACGCAGGAGATGCGCGGCAACGCAACGGTCATCCGTGCGTATGTCCCGCTCGCCAACATGTTCGGCTACATCAATACGCTGCGTTCGATGTCGACCGGTCGCGCGCAGTACACGATGCAGTTTGCACATTACGCGGACGTTCCGCGTAACGTCGCGGACGAGGTTAAAGCAAAGTACGCCTAAAGACGTTTTTGAGAGATCTCCGGTGAGAGCCGGGGCCGAGTAAGGAAGACTGAGGAGAGCCAACGATGGCCAAAGCGAAATTTGAGCGGAACAAGCCGCACTGCAACGTCGGCACGATTGGACACGTCGACCATGGTAAGACGACGCTGACCGCAGCGTTGACGAAGGTTTCGGCCGATCGCGGCTGGACGTCGACGTCGATCGCGTATGACGAAGTTGCGAAGGCATCCGAGTCTCAGGGTCGCCGCGACCCGACGAAGATTCTGACGATCGCCACGTCGCACGTCGAATACGCGACGCCGAACCGTCACTATGCACACGTCGACTGCCCGGGCCACGCCGACTACGTGAAGAACATGATCACGGGCGCTGCGCAGATGGACGGCGCGATCCTCGTCGTCTCGGCCGTTGACGGCCCGATGCCCCAGACGCGTGAGCACATTCTTCTCGCTCGCCAGGTCGGCGTGCCGAAGATCGTCGTGTTCCTGAACAAGTGCGACATCGTCGAAGACGAAGAGCTCCTCGACCTCGTCGAAATGGAAGTTCGTGAGCTTCTCTCGAAGTACAACTTCCCGGGCGACGATACCCCGGTCATCCGCGGCGCCGCCGTCAAGGCGCTCAACGGTGAGAAGGGCCCGCTCGCCGACGAAGCCATCATCAAGCTTTATGAGGCGATGGACAGCTTCATCCCGATCCCGGAGCGTCCGAAGGATCAGCCGTTCCTGATGCCGATCGAAGACGTGTTCTCGATCTCGGGTCGCGGCACCGTCGTCACCGGCCGTATCGAACGCGGCGTCATCAAGGTTGGCGAAGAAGTCGAGATCGTCGGCATCCGCGACACGCAGAAGTCGGTCGTCACGGGCGTCGAAATGTTCCGTAAGCTGCTCGACTCGGGCGAGGCTGGCGACAACGTGGGCTGCCTCCTGCGCGGCATCGACAAGGAAGCCGTCGAGCGTGGCCAGGTTCTCTGCAAGCCGGGTTCCGTCAAGCCGCACAAGAAGTTTACGGCTGAGGCGTACATCCTGAACAAGGAAGAAGGCGGCCGTCATACGCCGTTCTTCACGAACTATCGTCCGCAGTTCTACTTCCGCACGACCGACGTGACGGGCACCGTCAAGTTGGCCGAAGGCACGGAAATGGTCATGCCGGGCGACAACGTCTCGGTTACCGTTGAGCTCGTCTCGCCGATCGCCATGGAAGAGAAGGTGCGCTTCGCGATCCGCGAAGGCGGCCGTACGGTTGGCGCCGGCGTCGTCACGAAGATCATCGAGTAGGGGTTTTCCTTCTCCCCGCCGTAACCGCGGCGGGGAGGGGGAGAGTGGAGCAAAGCAATGCACGGCCAAAACATCCGCATCCGGCTCAAGGCGTTCGATCATCGTATTCTCGATGCATCGACCCGTGAGATCGTGAATACGGCTAAACGCACCGGTGCTGAGGTTCGTGGTCCGATTCCGCTGCCGACCCGCATCGAGCGTTTTACGGTCAACCGTTCGCCGCACATCGACAAGAAGAGCCGTGAGCAGTTCGAAATGCGGACTCACAAGCGTCTCCTCGACATCGTCGATCCGACGCCGCAGACGGTCGACGCATTGATGAAGCTTGACCTTGCCGCCGGTGTCGACGTCGAGATCAAACTTTAAACCAAGGTTTTTAAGGGCCCTCTGGCGGTAACGCGAATGGCCCCAACGATAGGAAGGAATGCACATGCGTTCCGGGGTAATTGCACAGAAGGTCGGCATGACCCGCATCTTTACCGATGCAGGCGAGCATGTCCCTGTGACCGTGCTGAGGCTCGAGAACCTGCAGGTTCTCTCGCACCGCACGGTTGAAAAGAACGGCTATACCGCCATCCAGGTCGGTGGTGGAACGCGCAAGCCTTCGCGGCTGACGAAAGCTGATCGCGGCACATTCGCGAAGGCTGAAGTCGAGCCGAAGCGCAAGATTGCAGAGTTTCGTGTCAGTCCTGAGAACCTGATCGATGTTGGCGCCGAAATCACGGCTGACCACTTCGTTCCGGGTCAATTCGTGGACGTCACGGGCACCACGCAGGGCAAGGGCTTCCAGGGCGCAATGAAGCGCTGGAACTTCGGCGGCTTGCGCGCAACGCACGGCGTCTCGGTCACGCACCGCGCGCACGGTTCGACCGGTCAGCGCCAGGACCCGGGCAAGGTGTTCAAGGGCAAGAAGATGGCCGGTCATCTCGGCGACGAGCGCGTCACGACGCAGAACCTCGTCGTCGCCAAGATCGACAAGGCACGCGGTCTCGTCATGGTGCGCGGTGCGGTTCCGGGTTCGAAGGGCGGTTGGGTCATCGTTCGCGACGCGGTGAAGAAAGCCGCTCCGGCGGATCTGCCGAAGCCGGGCGCATTCACGCCCCGCGGCGAAGCGAAGAAGGAAGGCGCGTGATGAAAGCTGAAGTCACGAACCTCGACGCCAGCAAGGCTGGCGACATCGATCTCGCCGACGAGATCTTCGGTCTCGAGGTCCGCAACGATCTCATTCACCGCATGGTGCGTTATCAGACTCTGAAGCGCATGGCCGGCACGCATCACGCCCAGGATCGCTCGGAAGTTGCCGTCACTGGCAAGAAGATGACGAAACAGAAGGGCACGGGCGGCGCACGTCACGGCGACAAGTCGGCTCCGCAGTTCCGCGGCGGCGGCAAGGCGTTCGGTCCGAAGCCTCGTTCGCACGCGATCGAGCTGCCGAAGAAGGTTCGCGCGCTGGCTCTTCGCCACGCTCTCTCTTCGAAGGCAAAGGCCGGTGAGATCGTCGTCATCGACAAGGCAACGTCGGAAGGCAAGACCGGCGCGCTGAAGGCACAGTTCGCAAAGCTGTCGCTCGACAATGCGCTGATCATCGACGGCGCCGAGCTCGAGCCGACGTTCGCACGCGCGGCGCGCAACATTCCGAATATCGACGTGCTCCCGGTTCAGGGTATCAACGTCTACGACATTCTGCGTCGTAGAAAGCTGGTGCTGACCCGCGCGGCCGTTGCAGCGCTGGAGGCGCGGTTCAAATGACGACGAAACGCTCCGCTTACGACGTCATCGTTGCGCCGGTCATCACGGAAAAGGCAACGCTTGCGTCCGAAGCCAACCAGGTGATCTTCAAGGTCAAGCCTGACGCAACGAAGACCGAGATCAAGAACGCGATCGAGACCCTCTTCAAGGTCAAGGTCAAGTCGGTGAACACGATCGTTCGCAAGGGCAAGCTGAAGGCGTTCCGCGGCGTCAAAGCCGTGTTGAGCGATACGAAGAGGGCCGTCGTGACGCTCGAGAGCGGTCATTCGATCGACGTGACGACAGGGCTCTAAGGGAAACGCATCATGGCGCTTAAGACATACAACCCGACGTCGCCCGGACGCCGCCACCTGATTCAGGTCGACAAGTCGACGCTGTGGAAGGGCAAGCCGGTCAAGGTTCTCGTCGAGGGCCTGACCAAGACGGGCGGCCGCAACAGCGATGGCCGCATCACGTCGCGCCACATCGGCGGCGGCGCCAAGCGCGCCTATCGCCGGATCGACTTCCGTCGTCGCAAGTACGATGCGCCGGCGACCGTCGAGCGCCTTGAGTACGATCCGAACCGGACCGCATTCATCGCTCTCCTCAAGTACGAGGACGGTACGCAGGCCTACATTCTCGCTCCGCAGCGTCTCGGTGTTGGTGACACGGTTGTCGCGGGCACCAAGGTCGACGTGAAGCCGGGCAATGCGATGCCGCTGGCTGCGATGCCGATCGGCACGATCGTCCACAACGTCGAGATGAAGCCCGGCAAGGGTGGTCAGATCGCACGTTCCGCCGGCTCGTTCGTGCAGCTCGTCGGCCGTGACTCAGGTTTCGCCGTTATTCGCCTCAACTCGGGCGAAACGCGTAAGGTCAGCGCCGAATGCATGGCGACGGTCGGCGCGGTGTCGAACCCCGATCATATGAACACCGTGGTTGGCAAAGCCGGCCGCACGCGTTTGCTTGGCCGTCGTCCGACGGTTCGCTCGATCGCGATGAACCCGGTCGATCACCCGAACGGTGGTCGTACCAAGGGCGGCAAGCACTGGGCGACGCCCTGGGGCAAGCCGACCAAGGGCTTCAAGACGCGCAAGAACAAGACCACGACCAAATACATCGTACGCTCGCGCCAGAAGGCGAAGAAGTAGCGGCGAATTGAAGGAGATTCGACTTTGACACGTTCAGTCTGGAAAGGCCCGTTCGTCGACGGCTACCTCCTGAAGAAGGCGGATAAGTCGCGCTCGTCGGGGCGCAACGAGGTGATCAAGATCTGGAGCCGCCGCTCCACCATCTTGCCTCAGTTCGTCGGCCTGACCTTCGGCGTGCACAACGGGCAGAAGCATATCCCGGTCGCCGTGACCGAAGACATGATCGGCCACAAGTTCGGGGAATTCGCACCGACCCGCATTTTCCACGGGCACGGCGGCGATAAGAAAGCGGTGAAGAGATAATGGGCAAGCCTAGCCATCAGCGGCGCCTCCCGGATACCGAGGCCCAGGCGGTTGCGAAGTCGCTGCGCATCTCGCCGCAAAAGCTCAACCTCGTCGCGGGATTGATCCGGGGCAAGAAGGTCGAACAGGCGCTCGCCGAACTCGAGTTCAGCGAGAAGCGCATTGCGGGCGATGTCCGCAAGTGCGTGATGAGCGCTGTCGCCAACGCCGAGAACAATCACTCGCTCGACGTCAACGATCTGGTCGTTGCCGAGGCTTATGTCGGCAAGAACATGGTCTTGAAGCGTTTCCATGCCCGTGGCCGTGGTCGCGGCGCGGCGATCCTGAAGCCCTTCTCGCAGCTGACCGTCGTCGTCCGTCAGGTCGAAGAGGAAAAGACCGAGAAGAAGGCCGCTAAGAAGCCGGCTGCCGGCAAGGCTCAGGCGAAGTCCAAGGAGGCCAAGTAATATGGGTCAAAAAGTCAATCCCGTCGGCCTTCGCGTTGGCATCAACCGCACCTGGGACAGCCGCTGGTTCGCGGCCCGTGGTGAATACGGCAAGCTGCTGCATGAAGATCGCGCGATCCGCAATCACATCATGAAAGAGCAGCGCGAGGCTGGCATTTCGAAGGTCGTCATCGAGCGCCCGCACAAGAAGTGCCGCGTCACGGTGCAGACCGCGCGCCCCGGCATTCTGATCGGCAAGAAGGGCGAGAAGATCGAGCGCCTGCGCGCCGACCTCGCGAAGCTGACGAGCTCGGAAGTTCACCTGAACATTCTCGAGATCCGCAAGCCCGAGATCGATGCAACGCTGATCGCTGAAGGCATTGCCCAGCAGCTCGAACGCCGCGTTGCGTTCCGCCGTGCGATGAAGCGCGCCGTTCAGTCGGCTCTGCGTCTCGGCGCTATCGGCATTCGTATCAACGTCGCCGGCCGTCTCGGTGGCGCTGAAATCGCGCGTACGGAATGGTATCGCGAAGGCCGCGTGCCGCTGCACACCTTGCGCGCCGACATCGACTTCGGTTACGGCGTTGCGCGTACGGCTTACGGCATCATCGGCATCAAGGTTTGGGTCTTCAAGGGCGAGATCATCGAGCACGATCCGATGGCCGCCGACAAGAAGCTTGCTGAAATGCAGGAAAGCGGCGCGCCGCGCCCGCGTCGCGACGATGGCGACCGTCAGGATCGCGGCAATCGCCGTCCCGGCCGTGGCGGACGTGGCGGTGGACGTGGCCCCGGATCAGGCGGCAGCGCTCCCGCAGCGTCAGACGCCGGATCATCGACGCCGGAAGCGTAAGGACCCGAGAGGCACTTAAGATATGCTGCAACCGAAACGGACGAAGTTCCGCAAACAGTTCAAGGGTCGCATTCACGGCGCCGCCAAGTCGGGCACGACGCTCGCCTATGGCGAGGTCGGCTTGAAGGCGATGGAGCCGGAGCGCCTGACCGCGCGCCAGATCGAAGCCGCACGCCGCGCCATCGCTCGCCATACGAAGCGCGCCGGCCGCATGTGGCTGCGCATCTTCCCGGACGTGCCGGTGTCGAAAAAGCCGGCCGAAGTTCGCATGGGTTCGGGCAAGGGTTCGCCCGAGCTTTGGGTGGCGCGCGTGAAGCCGGGCCGCATCATTTTCGAACTCGGCGGTCTCAATCAGCAGGTTGCCAAGGAAGCACTGATCCTTGGCGCCGCGAAGTTGCCGATCAAAACGCGCGTCGTGACGCGTCTCGAATAGGAGTTGAGGAACAGCCATGGCCGACGATTTCAAAGGCATGTCGCTCGATCAGCTCGACGACCAGCTGGTGAAGCTCAAGAAGGAGCAGTTCAACCTGCGCTTCCAGCGGGCTTCGGGTCAGCTTGAGAACACCGCGCGCATCCGGATCATCCGCCGCGATATCGCGCGTATCAAAACCGAGGCGAGCGCCAAGCGCGCTGGCAGCGTCAGAAAAGGCGCGTGAGGGAGATATAGATTATGCCGAAGCGCGTGTTGCAGGGTGTGGTGGTATCTGACAAGAACGACAAAACCATCGTCGTTCAGGTCGAGCGCCGCTATACACATCCCCTGCTGAAGAAGACGGTGCGTCGTACGAAGAAGTATCACGCGCATGACGAGAAGAATTCGTTCAAGGTTGGCGACCAGGTTTCGATCGAAGAAACCCGGCCGATCTCCAAGAACAAACGTTGGATCGCGATTTCACAGTGAGGCGTTAGCCTCGCTCTCACGCGATTCGATTTGAGAGCGCTTTTGAAGCCGTAGGAGCGTTGGGATATTTCCCAAGACCCCGCGAGCCCAAAGGCAAACAAGAATAGGGCTTCTGACGAAGCCGAAAAAGAAGGAACGACGCGATGATCCAGATGGAGAGCAATCTCGACGTCGCCGACAACTCGGGCGCGCGCCGCGTTCAGTGCATCAAAGTGCTGGGCGGCTCGAAACGCAAATACGCGACCGTCGGCGATACCATCGTCGTCTCCGTGAAGGAGGCGATCCCGAAAGGCCGCGTCAAGAAGGGCCAGGTGATGAAGGCCGTCATCGTCCGCGTCGCGAAGGGCATCCGCCGCGCCGACGGTTCGCTGATCCGCTTCGACCGCAACGCCGCCGTGCTGATCAACGCCAACGGCGAGCCGGTCGGAACGCGTATTTTCGGACCCGTCACGCGCGAGCTTCGCGCCAAGAACCACATGAAGATCGTTTCGCTTGCGCCGGAGGTTCTCTGATGTCGGCTGCTAAAATTAAAAAGGGCGACAAGGTCGTCGTCCTCGCCGGCCGCGACAAAGGCAAGAGCGGTGAAGTCATCGAGGTTCGCCCCGGTGAGCATCGCGCGCTCGTTCGTGGCGTCAACATGGTGCGTCGCCACCAGCGCCAGTCCGCGAGCCAGGAAGGCGGCATCATTTCGAAAGAGGGTCCGATCGACCTGTCGAATATCGCAGTCGAGGATCCGAAGGACGGCAAGCCGACCCGCGTCGGCTTCAAGGTCCTGACCGACGGCAAGAAGGTCCGCATCGCAAAACGCTCGGGCGAGCAGATCCCGGAGAAGAACTAGGCCATGGCTGAGAAAGACAAACCAGCGAAAGCTGCAAAGCCGCAAGGCGCGGCTGCCCAGGGCGGCGCCGCGAAGAAGGCGAAAGCCGCGAAGGCTGCTGCCGCCGAGCCGCGCGCTCCCGCAGCACCGCGTCCGAAGGATTACAAGCCGCGTCTCAAAGCGCATTACGAGAAGGTCGTCCGCGACGCGCTGAAGGAAAAGTTCGGCTACGCGAACGTCATGCAGATTCCGCGCATCGAGAAGATCGTGCTCAACATGGGCGTCGGCGAAGCTGTCAACGATCGCAAGAAAGTCGACAACGCAGCGACCGATCTCGGCTTGATCTCCGGTCAGAAGCCGGTCGTGACCCGCGCCCGCAAGGCGATCGCGACCTACAAGCTGCGCGAAGGCATGGCGATCGGCGCCAAGGTCACGCTGCGCGGCGACCGCATGTATGAATTCCTCGACCGCTTCGTCACGATTGCGCTGCCGCGCGTGAAGGACTTCCGCGGCCTGAACCCGAAGAGCTTCGACGGCCGCGGCAACTACGCGACCGGCCTCAAGGAGCATCTCGTGTTCCCCGAGATCGACTACGACAAGGTCGACAACGTTCTGGGTCTCGACGTGATCGTTTGCACGTCGGCCCGCACTGATGATGAAGCCCGTGAATTGCTCAAGGGCTTCAACTTCCCGTTCCGTAGCTAGAGGACCTCGGCGACAGAAGCCGAAAGGCCTTTGGAGGAGAAGAAATGGCAAAGACCAGTTCGATCGAAAAGAACAACCGCCGGCGCAAGATGGCGCTGGCACAGGCTCCGAAGCGCAAGCGTCTCAAAGAGCTTGCCAAGGACAAGACGAAGACGCCGGAAGAACGCTTCGCCGCACGGTTGAAGCTCGCTGAGATGCCGCGTAACGGCTCGAAGGTCCGCGTCCGCAACCGCTGTGAAATCACCGGCCGCCCGCGCGGCAACTACCGCAAGCTCAAGATGTGCCGCAACCAGCTCCGTGAGCTGGCGAGCCAGGGGCGTATCCCGGGTATGGTCAAGTCGAGCTGGTAAAAGGAACGCACGATGTCCGTGAATGATCCATTGGGCGATATGCTGACACGTATCCGGAACGCGCAGATGCGCCGCCGGCCGAAAGTCGCAACACCTGCTTCAAACCTCCGCGCGCGCGTCCTCGACGTGCTCGCCGATGAAGGCTACATCCGTGGCTACAGCCGCGTCGAACTCAAGGGTGAAATCCCGCAGTTCGAGATCGAGCTGAAGTATTACAATGGCCAGCCTGCGATCCGCGAGATCGAGCGTATCTCGAAGCCGGGACGCCGCGTTTACTCGCCCGTCAAGGATATCCCGACGGTGGCGAACGGTTTGGGCGTTGCAATTCTGTCGACGCCGAAGGGCGTGATGTCGGACTCGAAGGCGCGCGAAGCGAACGTCGGCGGCGAAGTCATCTGCAGCATCTTCTAAGGCTATGGCCGGCACGCCGGCCGAACGAAACAAGGTTTTGAGAAGTCATGTCGCGCATCGGTAAAAAGCCCGTCCCCGTCCCGTCCAATGTGACGGCGACGATCAGCGGCCAGACCGTGAAAATGAAAGGCCCGAAGGGCGAGCTCGCCTTTACGGTTCCTGACGCCTTGAAGGTGCAGCGTACGGACGAGGGGATCGATATCTCGCTCCTCGAGGATTCGAAGCTCGCACGTTCGAAATGGGGTATGTCGCGGACGCAGATCGCGAACCTCATCAAGGGCGTCACGGAAGGCTACCAGCAGGATCTCGAGATCCACGGCGTCGGCTTCAAGGCGGCGATGAAGGGCAAGGACACCCTTACCCTTTCGGTCGGCTACAGCCACGACGTCGTTCTGAAGGTTCCGGCCGGCGTCGAAGTCAAGGTCGGCGGCGCCAAGCAGGAGCTTCTGTCGGTGTCCGGCATCGACAAGCAGGCGGTCGGCGAGATGGCGTCGGTGATCCGCGCGTCTCGCAAGCCCGAGCCCTATCAGGGCAAGGGCGTGCGCTATAAAGGCGAATATATCTTCCGCAAGGAAGGCAAGAAGAAGTAGGAACGGCAACGATGGCCAACATCAACGACAAATTCAAGAACCGCAAAGCGCGCGTTCGCCGGTCTTTGAAGAAGAGCGCGAACGGCCGTCCCCGGCTCTCGATTCACCGCTCGTCGGAGAACATCTACGCTCAGGTGATCGACGACGTGAAGGGCGTGACACTCGCCGCGGCTTCGACGCTCGAGAAGGACGTCAAGAGTTCGGGCAAGACCGGCGCGGACAAGGCTGCGGCTGCGGCCGTCGGCAAGCTTGTCGCCGAACGCGCCGTCAAGGCCGGCGTCACCGAGGTCATTTTCGATCGCGGCGGCTTTCTCTTTCATGGGCGCGTGAAAGCGCTCGCCGATGCCGCCCGCGAAGGCGGATTGAAGTTTTAAAGACCCGAGAGGAACGAAATCGTGGCACGTGGACCCCAGAGAGACCGTGGCAGAGACCGCGAGGAGCGCGACAGCGAGTTCACCGATAAGCTGGTGCACATCAATCGCGTCGCCAAGGTCGTCAAGGGCGGCAAGCGGTTCGGCTTCGCCGCGCTCGTCGTCGTCGGCGATCTGAAGGGTCGCGTCGGCTACGGTCATGGCAAGGCGCGCGAAGTGCCGGAAGCCATCCGCAAGGCGACGGAAGGTGCGAAGCGCAACCTGCTCCGCGTGCCGCTGCGCGATGCGCGTACGCTGCATCACGATAGCGTCGGCCGTCACGGATCGGGCAAGGTCGTTCTCCGCGCCGCGCCTGCCGGTACCGGCATCATCGCGGGCGGCGCCATGCGTGCCGTGTTCGAGATGGTCGGCGTGCATGACGTCGTCGCCAAGTCGATGGGCTCGACGAACCCGTATAACGTCGTCCGCGCTACGTTCGACGCTCTCAAGGCGCAGGAAAATCCCCGCGCCGTTGCGGCCCGCCGCAACAAGAAGGTTTCCGACATCGTGTCGCGTCGCCGTGATGGCTCGGCTGCCGCCGATGCCGGCGCTGACGCCTAAAAAGTATGGCGGAGTGGCCGGAGTGCCGCTTCACAAATGGACTTGAGGTAACGATATGGCGGCTAAGAAAACGATCACATTGGAGCAGGTTCGCAGCACGAACCGTCGCCCCGAGCGGCAGACCGAGACGCTGATTGGTCTCGGACTCAACAAGATTGGCCGCAAATCGACGCTCGAAGATACGCCGGCCGTGCGTGGCATGCTGAAGAAAGTTCAGCATCTCGTGCAGGTCGTAGAAGGGAAATAACGACTATGCGGCTCAACGGCATCAAAGATAATCCGGGTTCGAAGAAGACGCGCGTCCGCATCGGTCGCGGTATCGGCTCTGGCCTCGGCAAGATGGGTGGCCGCGGCGGCAAGGGCCAGACGGCCCGTACCGGCGTTGCCATCGGCGGCTTCGAAGGCGGTCAGATGCCGCTCCATCGCCGTCTGCCGAAGCGCGGCTTCAACAAGTGGCGCCCTGAGGATTTCAACGAGATCAACGTCGGCACGCTGCAGCAGGCGATCGACGATAAGCGTCTCGACGGCTCGAAGCCGCTCGATCTCGCCACATTGGTCGCAGCCGGTATAGTTCGTCGTCCCAAGGATGGCGTGCGCTTGCTCGGCGACGGCGAAATCAAGGCGAAGATATCGATCACCGTCAATCACGCGACGCAGAAGGCGAAAGCCGCCGTCGAAAAGGCCGGTGGCAGCATCAGCCTGATCGAACGCAAGGTGATTGCGGCCGACGAAGAGAAGCGCAAAAAATCTGCGGCGAAGAAAGTAGCTTCGGGCAAGAAGCCGGCCGCGAAAACCGAGGAATAACGATCGCGCGGGAGACGATAGCGCGTCGTTTTCCCGTGTGCTCGTATCCGGACTGAGGCTCGCGCATGATCGCGGGCATCAGGTCCAGGCTGACGTGTTGCTTCCAAAAGCACCGCGACGGCGCTTAGGAGAAGACAGCAATGGTTTCCGCTGCCGAGCAGCTCGCTTCGAACCTGAATTTTAGCGCTTTCGCGAAGGCGGAGGATCTGAAGCGGCGCCTGTGGTTCACCCTCGGCGCCCTCATCGTCTATCGCCTCGGCACCTTCATTCCGATGCCCGGCATCAATCCGGCGGCGTTCGCTGAGACCTTCAAGTCGCAGGCCGGCGGCATCCTAGGCATGTTCAACATGTTCTCGGGCGGCGCCCTGGAACGTCTTGCGATTTTCGCGCTGAACATCATGCCGTACATCTCGGCGTCGATCATCATGCAGTTGATGACGTCGATCTCGCCGAAGCTCGAAGCCTTGAAAAAGGAAGGCGAGGCGGGCCGCAAGCAGATCAACCAGTATACGCGCTATCTGACGGTCGTTCTGGCAGCGCTGCAGGCGTACGGAATCGCGGTCGGTCTCGAGGGTTCGCAGAACTCTGCTGGCGCGGTCGTGCTGGATCCGGGCTTGTTCTTCCGCGCGACGACGGTCATCACGCTGGTCGGCGGCACCGTGTTCCTGATGTGGCTTGGTGAACAGGTGACGCAGCGCGGCGTCGGCAACGGCACGTCCTTGATCATTTTTGCCGGTATCGTCGCCGGACTTCCGGGCGCCGTCGTGCAGCTTTTCGAGCTGTCGCGCACGGGCTCGATTTCGCCGGCTATCCTGCTGTTCTTTATCGTTCTCGCGCTTGCTGTCGTCGCGGCGATCGTGTTCTGCGAGCAGGCTCAGAGACGGCTTCTGGTGCAGTATCCGAAACGCCAGGTCGGCAACAAGATGTTCCAGGGGGAAGCCTCGCATCTGCCGTTGAAGCTCAACCCGTCGGGCGTCATTCCGCCGATCTTCGCCTCGTCGCTTCTGCTGCTGCCGATCACGGTCGCGCAGTTCACGGCGGGCCAGGGGCCCGAGTGGCTGAATACCGCCGTCGCGATGCTCGGCAGCGGCCAGCCGTTGCATCTGTTTATCTATGCGGCGATGATCATCTTCTTCACGTTCTTCTACACGGCTGTCGTCATCAATCCGAAAGAGACGGCCGACAACCTTCGCAAGTACGGCGGCTTTCTGCCCGGCATTCGTCCCGGCGAGAAGACTGCGGAATACATCGACTACGTGATGACGCGCATTACCGTCGTCGGCGCTCTTTACCTGGCTGCAGTCTGCGTCCTGCCTGAAATTCTGACGTCGTACGCTGGCATCCCGCTCTACTTCGGCGGCACATCGCTGCTGATCGCGGTCAGCGTGACGATGGATACGGTGTCTCAGGTCCAGGGCCATCTCATCGCCCAACAGTATGAAGGCCTGATCAAGAAGGCCAAGCTTCGTGGGACACGCCGATGATCCTGATGCTGCTCGGCCCGCCTGGTGCGGGCAAGGGAACACAGTCTCAGCAGATTTCCGAGAAGCTCGGTATTCCTCAGCTTTCGACCGGTGACATGCTGCGGGCAGCCGTCAAGGCGGAGACGCCGGTCGGCCTCAAGGCCAAGCAGGTCATGGCCTTGGGCGGTCTCGTCAGCGACGAGATCGTCATCGGCATCATCGCGGACCGGATTTCCGAAGCTGATTGCAGCAAGGGCTTCATTCTCGATGGCTTCCCGCGCACGCTGGCCCAGGCCGACGCGCTCGACAAGCTTCTGAAGTCCAAGGGTCGCAAAATCGACTGCGTGATCGAGCTCAAGGTCGACGACGGCAAGCTGGTCGACCGCATCGAAAACCGTGCCCGCGAAACACTTGCGGCCGGCGGCACGGTACGTGCGGACGATAACGCCGAAGCGCTCAAAACGCGTCTGATGGCCTACTACCGCGAGACGGCGCCGATCATTGGTTACTATTTCGCCCACGGCCTGCTGAAATCGATCGACGGGATGGCTCCGATCGCCGAAGTCAGCCAGCAAATCGATGAAATTCTGAACAAATACCAGGTGGCTTAAGGTAAAAAGCGAGCATTGACGGAAGGGAGCGACCGAGCTAAAACAGCCCACTTTTCTTTTAGGGCTCAACTTGATCCGGACCTGGGCGGTAGCTCCGGTTTCGCGATCGTTGCGCCTATTGGCTTTTGAGGATTGGCAAGAACGCTGCAACGCGTTCCGGTAGCTTCAGAAATCGAAATTCGACCAAACACGTTTGAACAAGACGAAACAAAACGACGAGATAAAGTCAGGAGACCGAAGTGGCCCGCATCGCAGGCGTCAACATTCCTACCGGCAAGCGTGTCGAAATCGCGCTGCGTTACATCCATGGCATCGGCCCCAAATTCTCGAAAGAGATTTGCGCGAAATGCAGCATCCCGGCTGAGCGCCGCGTCAACCAGTTGACGGACGCTGAAGTGCTGCAGATCCGCGAGACGATCGACCGCGACTACACCGTCGAAGGCGATCTTCGCCGCGAAGTGCAGACGAACATCAAGCGTCTGATGGACCTCGGTTGCTACCGCGGTCTGCGCCACCGCAAGGGCCTGCCGGTCCGCGGCCAGCGCACGCACACGAACGCTCGCACCCGCAAGGGCAAGGCCGTTCCGATCGCCGGTAAGAAGAAGGCGACGAAGTAGTTCGGCGCGATATCGCATTCGCACCTCCGTCGAGGCGCACAAACTGAATTTTCGCCTCGGCATCGGAGAGGCTAGGAGTAACGGACGCAATGGCCAAAGAAGCAAGTGCAGCGCGCGGCAAAGTCAAGAAGCGCGAGAAGAAGAACATCACGTCGGGCGTCGCTCACGTGAATGCTTCCTTCAACAATACGATGATCACGATCACGGACGCTCAGGGCAACACGATTGCCTGGTCGTCGTCGGGCACCAAGGGCTTCAAGGGATCGCGCAAGTCGACGCCGTATGCGGCGCAGATCGCGGCCGAAGACGCCGGCCGCAAGGCGCAGGAGCACGGCATGAAGGTGCTCGAAGTCGAAGTCTGCGGTCCGGGCTCGGGCCGTGAGTCGGCGCTTCGCGCGCTGCAGTCCGTCGGCTTCCAGATCACCTCGATCCGCGACGTGACGCCGATTCCGCACAACGGCTGCCGCCCGCGCAAGCGCCGCCGCGTCTAAGAGATCATCGATCGCGCGCCGCTTTCCGGCGCGCTGACGCATGTACCGCATAAGAGATTCCGCGGCCCGCTCCCCCGTCCGCGCATAATTGACGAGGTATCTCGTGAACGTTCTGCAGAAGAACTGGCAAGACCTGATCAAGCCCTCGAAGCTTGAGATCCAGACGGGCCGCGATCGCTCGCGCATCGCGACGGTCGTCGCAGAGCCGCTCGAGCGCGGCTTCGGCATGACGCTTGGCAACGCGCTGCGCCGCGTGCTGCTGTCGTCGCTGCAAGGCGCCGCCATCAAGACGGTGCAGATCGACGGCGTGCTGCATGAGTTCTCGTCCGTCCCGGGCGTCCGCGAAGACGTCACGAACATCATCCTGAACATCAAGGAAATCGCGCTGCGCATCCACTCGGAAGGCGTGAAGCGCATGGTGCTCAAGAAGGAAGGCGCCGGCCCCGTCACCGCAGGCGATATCGAAGCATCGTCTGAAGTCGAAGTCCTGAATCCGGACCACGTGATCTGCCACCTCGATCAGGGCGCATCGATCCGTATGGAATTCACGGCCGACATGGGCAAGGGCTACGTCGCGTCCGACCGCAATCGTCCGGAAGACGCGCCGATCGGCCTGATCCCGGTCGACAGCCTCTACTCGCCGGTGAAGAAGGTTTCGTACAAGGTCGAGAATACGCGCGAAGGCCAGATCCTCGACTATGACAAGCTGACGATGGTCGTCGAGACGGACGGCTCGGTTCGTCCCGAGGATGCCGTCGCGCTTGCCGCTCGCATTCTGCAGGATCAGCTCGCGGTCTTCATCAACTTCGAAGAGCCGAAGAAGGCGCAGGAAGAGCAGCGTCATCCGGAGCTGGCGTTCAACGCCGCGCTTCTCAAGAAGGTCGACGAGCTCGAGCTTTCGGTGCGTTCTGCGAACTGCCTGAAGAACGACAACATCGTTTACATCGGCGACCTGATCCAGAAGACGGAAGCCGAGATGCTGCGCACGCCGAACTTCGGGCGCAAGTCGCTCAACGAGATCAAGGAAGTGCTGGCCACGATGGGTCTGCATCTTGGTATGGAAGTGCCGAACTGGCCGCCGGATAACATCGACGAACTGGCGAAGCGCTTCGAAGACCAATACTGATTTAGGGATTAGGTTTTAGGGACTAGGGAATAATCCCTATTCCCTCATCCCTAGTCCCTATCAAAAGGCGAGGCCGTAGAACCTCCCAAAAACAATCTCACAACAAAGGAACACTACGATGCGACACAAGAAACTTGGCCGCCGTTTCGGCCGCCACGTCGGGCACCGCCAGGCAATGTTTTCGAACCTTGCTGCTGCCCTCATCAAGCACGAACAGATCATCACGACGCTGCCGAAGGCGAAGGACCTGAAGCGCGTTGTCGATAAGTACATCACGCTCGCCAAGCGCGGCGACCTGAACTCGCGCCGTCTCGCGGCTGCGCGCCTTCGCGACGAAGATCAGGTCAAGAAGCTCTTCGACGTGCTCGCGGCCCGCTACAAGGATCGCAACGGCGGCTACACGCGCGTGCTCAAAGCCGGCTTCCGTTATGGCGACGCCTCGCCTCGCGCCGTCATCGAACTCGTCGATCGCGACGAGAGCGTGAAGGGCGCCGAAGACAAAGCCCGGCATGCAGCTCAGCTTGCAGAGCAGGCCGAGTCCAACTGATCGCCAAACGGCGACCTTGAGAATTCTGAAAACCCCGGCGCGCAACGCCGGGGTTTTTGTTTTCGCGCGCCGCTCAATACAATTGCCTTGCTGTCGCCTTCTGGCGGATTATGCCTGCAGAGGCCGCCGGCTCTGCGGCCGCCGCCATCCGTGGGGACACAATGCCAACGGAACCTCTGGTCGTCGTGACGGGCGCGTCAGGCCTCGTTGCCAAGTATGTCATCGGCGAATTCCTGAAGCGCGGTTATCCGGTGCGCGGCACAGTTCGTACGCTGGACAAGGCGGATACGGTGCGCCGGGCGATGACGCGGCTCGGCTGTGATCCCTCGCAACTTTCCTTCGCAGTCGCCGATCTCGAGCGCGATGCAGGTTGGGACGATGCCATCGCAGGCGCGGGCCTCGTCGTGCATACGGCGTCGCCGTTTCCGATCGCGCAGCCCGACAATGCGGATGATGTCATCCGCCCGGCGCGCGAGGGCACGCTCCGCGTTCTCAAAGCGGCGACGCGCGCGCAGGCGAAGCGTGTGGTGCTGACGTCTTCATCCGTCGCGATTTTTTACGGAAGCGGACTGCCGCCGGAGCACATCTATTCCGAAGATGACTTCACCGACGAAACGCGTTCGGGTCTGACGCCCTACATCAAGTCGAAGACGATCGCTGAAAAGGCGGCGTGGCAGTTCGTCAAGGAAACCGCGGGCGCGCCGGAACTGGCGGTCATCAATCCTGCATTCGTGCAAGGTCCGGCGCTCGACGATGATCTGTCGACGTCGCATGAACTGTTCCGTCTGATGGCGCGCGGGCTTTATCCGGCGGCGCCGCGTATTCGATTTCCCGTCACCGACGTTCGCGACGTTGCGGCGGGGCATGCAGAAGCGGCGCTCCGGCCGGGGGCAGCGGGAAAACGCTATCTGATCGGCGAGGGCCAGTTTCGCCTTTATGAGCTTGGCCGGGTCCTGGCGCGCGAGCTGCCGGATCTGCGCGGCAAGGTGCCGAAGTTCGAACTGCCGGATGCTGCGGTTCGCGCACTTGCCGTGTTCGACAAGCGGTTGCGGACGATCCTCCCAGAGCTTGGGGCTGAGAAAGATTACACAAATGCAAGGGTTCGCACGGACCTCGGGCTGAACCTCCGCAGCGCCGACGACGCGGTGACGGCGGCCGTCCGATCATTACGAGACCTTAGGTTGATCTGAGGCGCGAACCCTACATATTCCTCTGCCATACGAGTCTGGCCGCCGACGGACTGTCCGGGCGGCACCTGCAATCGCGCTCATGTGGAGCATTCGGATGATGATGAAAAAACGGGTCGTGATGATCGGGCTTGCGGCTGTCGCCGGCGTATTCGCACTTGCGCCAAAGACACCTCCGAGCTCCGCGCTGGCGCAGGAGAAAGTCGCGCCGCCGTCGGGCGAGGCGATCCAGTTCTCTTATGCGCCGATCGTCCGCAAGGCCGCGCCTGCCGTCGTCAACGTCTATGTCCGAACTCACGTGCAAACGATCGCGTCGCCCTTCGCGAACGATCCGTGGTTTCGCCGTTTCTTTGGCGATGCTTTCGGTCAGCCGACGGAACGCGTCATGAGTTCGCTCGGCTCGGGCGTCATCGTCAATCCGGACGGCCTTGTCGTTACGAACAATCACGTCGTCAGGGGACGCGGCGAAACGGAAATCCGCGTCGCGCTGTCGGACCGCCGCGAGTACGATGCGAAAGTCATCAGCAAGGATGAGAAAGCCGATATCGCCGTTCTGAAGATCGAAGGCGGCGACGGCAAGTTTCCGTTTCTGCAGTTCGATGATTCAGACCGGCTCGATGTCGGCGATCTCGTGCTTGCGATCGGCAATCCGTTCGGCGTCGGCCAGACCGTGACGAGCGGTATCGTGTCCGCGCTGTCGCGATCGGAAATGGCGGCGTCGGACAGTCAGGTTTTCATCCAGACGGACGCCGCGATCAATCCCGGCAACTCCGGCGGCGCGCTCGTCGACATGAACGGCCGTCTCGTCGGCATCAACACGATGATCTATTCGCAGTCGGGCGGATCGGTCGGCATCGGCTTCGCCATTCCGTCGAACCTCGTTCGCGTCTATGCCGAAAGCGCCGCCAACGGACGCAAGGTCGAGCGGCCGTGGATCGGCGCGAAGCTCGAAGCGATGTCGCATGATTTCGCGGAAGGGCTCGGTCTCAATCGCGTTGCGGGCGCAGTGGTGACAAGGCTCTACAACAAAGGTCCGGCAGCGGATGCCGGGTTGCGTGAAGGCGACGTGATCACGAATGTCGACGGCGTCGAAGTCGCCGATGCGCGTGCCGTCTATTATCGTCTTGCGACCAAGGGCATCGGTCAGACGGCGCATCTCAGCGTCATTCGCAAGAACCAGCCGGTCGATATTCCGTTGCCTCTGGTCGTCGCGCCGAAGCCGGAAAAGGATGATGCGCGCAATCTCTCGGGCAACAATCCGCTCGACGGCGCGCGCGTTTCGAACATCCTGCCGTCGGTCGCCGACGAACTCAGCATCGATGAGACCGAGGGCGTCGTGATCACGTCGGTGCGCAATGGATCGGTTGCGCAAAGTCTCGGATTCCAGCCGGGCGACATCATCGTGTCGATTGGCGGCAAGAAGATTGCCAACGTGATCGATGCCGAGCATGCGGTTGCTGAGCGTCAGCGCATGTGGCAGGTCGCGGTCAAGCGCGGCAATCGCACGATGCAGCTTCAGGTTCCGGGCTGAAACACGGCCGGGGCTCGTCCGCTAGAGCTTTTGCGCAAGCTGATAAGCTGCGAAGCAGAGGATCGTCGCCAGGAATAGGCGCAGCAGCCAATCCGGCAATCGACCCGTCAGGCGCGAGCCGATGGCGATGCCTGGGATCGAGCCGACGAGCAGCAGTCCGAGCAATTCAAAGCTCGTGTTGCCGATCGACATGTGGCCGAGGCCTGAGACCAACGTTAGCGGCACGGCGTGCACGATGTCGGTGCCGATCAAGCGGCGCGTTCTGAGCGTCGGATAGAGCAGCGTCAGGATGACGACGCCGATCGCGCCCGCGCCGACGGACGTCAGCGTCACGATCGAGCCGAGGCAGAGACCGAGCAGAAGCGTGGAGAGATGGCGAACCGGAACGTCGGTCGGCTCGACCACCTGCGCACCGCGCCGCGTGATGAGCGGATAAAAAATGATCGCGAGCGAGCTGATCACGAGAGCGGCGATCAGCGCGTGCTTGATAAGCGCGGCGAGGCGCGCGGTGTCGGGGTCGAGCACGTGCAAAATGGCCAGCATCGCGAGCGAGCCCGGCACGCTGCCCGCCGCGAGCCAGGCGACGAGCCGCCAGTTGACGTTGCCGAAGTTGTGGTGCGGCCAGGCTGCGGACGCCTTCGTGATCGATGCGAACAGCAGGTCGGTGCCGACGGCAAGCGCCGGAGAGATCCCGATCTTCGTGATCAGAAACGGAGTCATCAGCGAGCCGGCGCCGACGCCGGTCAACCCAACGAGAAATCCGACGACGAAGCCGCCGGAGATGATCATCGGCCAAAGTGTTTGGAGATCGACGTCAGGCATTTTGGTCCGAAAAAAAGCGAAAGATTGAGGTACGCGAGAATAGCGAGGTCTGCAATTGCAGAATCCTCGCTGTTTTGGTGTCGGTGTGGTGGAAGCTGTCTCGCGTTTTCCTTGATCGGCTACCAGTGAAGATCAGAGTCCCGGATCGAGGCCGTCGTCTAGCGGCGGAGGCGGCTCGATGGCGACCGATACGCCAGCCGAACGCAGAATGATCGCGACCTCGTTTGCGCGGCGCATGAACTCTTCACGATCCTTCGAGTTCATCGAGAGATCGCGATTCAAGCCGTTGGCGAGCATATCGCGCTTCAGAACGAAGTGACCTTCAGACGGAGTTTCGGCCTTGGCATCGACGGATGTCGCGATGCCGCCGGCGACCGTTGCTCCCGATACGGAATCGACCAGCAGAAGCTGGCCGGTTTCCGGCGTCTCTGAAAAAACGTCGATCGCCGCGGCGCGGCCGAGCGAGATTTTCGCAATGGCGATATCGTTCGCCGAGCACGCGCGCGCTGGCCGCGATGCCATGGTTTCGAGATCGAGCAGGGCTTTGATCTCGATGTTGGAAACCGGGATCAAGTCGGTCGCCGTGCGAACGAGATAACCGGCTGTCGGACTGAATGCGTCTTCCGAAAGCCAGACAAAGCGGGCTTCAAGCGTTTGCGCCGCAACGGGGCGCATCTCCGGCGCGGAAAGCACGGCGCCGCGCGAGACGTCGATATCGACATCGAGCTGCAGCGAAACCGCTTCGCCAGCGGACGCGCTTTGCAGATCGCGATCGAACGTCGCGATGCGGACGACCTTGCCGCTGGCGTTGCTGAGCGCGTCGGTGACGGTATCACCAACTCTCACCGTGCCGGAGGCAACCGTGCCTGCGAGGCCGCGGAAATCCTGACCGTCGCGAAGCACCATCTGCACGGGAAAGCGGAAGACGGAGCCCGCTTCGTTGACCCGGCTCGGCACTTTCTCGAGATGCTGGATGAGCGTCGAGCCCGAATACCAGTTCATGTTCGTGGAGGGCGCCGAAACGTTGTCGCCGAAAACGGCCGAGAGCGGGATCGCGGTCGAATCCCAGAAATTGAACTTCCAGCACAGCGTACGGAAATCGTCTTCGATTTTGCGGAACACGTCTTCCGACCAGCCGACGAGATCCATCTTGTTGACGGCGAGAATGACGTGTTTCACGCCGACGAGATCGAGGATCGCCGTATGACGCTTGGTCTGCTTCTTGACGCCAGATCGCGCATCGATGAGTACGATCGCAACATCGGCGTGCGATGCCCCCGACGCCATGTTGCGCGTGTACTGCTCATGGCCTGGCGAGTCGATGATGACGAAGCGGCGCGTATCGGTATCGAAATACTTCCAGGCGATGTCGATGGTGATGCCCTGCTCGCGTTCGGCCACGAGACCGTCGAGCAACATCGAGAAGTCGGGAAGATCGGTGCCGGCGGCCTTGCGTCCCGAGCGGCGGACATTCTCGCGCTGATCTTCATAAAGATCGGAGGCATCCCAGAGCAGGCGCCCGATCAGCGTCGACTTGCCGTCGTCAACGGAACCGCAGGTCAGAAGATGCGTGATACCGCCAAGCTCGCGAACGAGGTTCGGCACGTCTTGCGTACGCGCGGGCGTCTGCAGGCCAGGATTGGTTTTGAGAGCGTGGATGGACATCAGAAATAGCCTTCCTGCTTTTTCTTTTCCATTGCGCCGGCCTGATCGTGGTCGATCAGGCGGCCCTGGCGTTCGGAGGTTTGCGCGTTGATAGTCTCGGCGACGACGGCCTCGATCGTGTCGGCGTCGGACTCAACGGCGGCCGTCAGCGGATAACAGCCGAGCGTACGGAAGCGGATCCTGCGCGTTTCGACTTTCTCGCCGGGGCGCGGCTGCAGGCGCTCATCGTCCTGCATCAAAATCTGCCCGTTGCGGACGATGGTCCGGCGTTCGGCGGCGAAATAGAGCGGCACGACATCGAGCTTCTCGCGCAGGATGTAGCGCCAGACGTCTTTCTCCGTCCAATTCGACATCGGAAACACGCGAACGGTTTCGCCTGTGCCAAGGCGGCCGTTCAGCAGATTCCACATCTCCGGACGCTGGCGGCGCGGGTCCCAGCGATGGCCGCTCGCACGGAACGAGAAGACGCGTTCCTTCGCACGGCTCGCTTCCTCGTCGCGGCGGGCGCCGCCGAATGCTGCGTCGAACCCGTATTTGTCGAGCGCCTGCTTCAGCGCCT